>Ga0209342_10000240_pt1 | contig 61879 bp, 58 predicted proteins | sample RifCSP16_2_FD_184023 | JGI IMG/M metagenome (GOLD analysis project Ga0209342, IMG submission 184023) | Soil microbial communities from Rifle, Colorado - Rifle CSP2_sed 16_2 (SPAdes) (version 2) | ecosystem: Environmental > Terrestrial > Deep subsurface > Rock core/Sediment | place: Rifle... | reverse complement strand
CCAACCGCTTCCATGTGACCACGGGCCACGCCGAGATCCGCTGGAAGCTGCCTGCCGAGCCGCCCAAGGACATGGACCTTGGGCCGGGCCCAGGCGAGACTTAGCCATGGGCCCCGACCCCTTATCATGGTCTCAACCCCACAGGACAACCGTGCTTTTTGAATGGATCGGGGAAGCGGAGCTTCCCCGATCCATTCAAAAAGCTGTCTCCCCCTCTCCGCAATGAGGTTCATCGACCGTTGGTAAGTTGCACGGCGGAGAGGGGCCGCCTGTCCCGATGACCTTGTCGGGGTCCGCCCCGGATGATCTTACCGGGGGAAGGGGGTGAGGGGGATGTTCGGCCCATCGGGAGATCCTCGGCGAAGCGCCGGTTCGACTCCACCCGGCCGCACGCCGTAGCAGGGCCGAATGATGCTATCGCCGACGCACTTTCGGCGAAAGAGATGAAGCGCGATACTCCGGGGAGCTTTGCCGACTTGTGAGAGTGGAGGGGAGCCCATGCCGGTCCGGCCCTTGACTCAAACGGAAATCCAGGAAGCAACCCTCGTGTTCGAGGGCGGTCTGCGCTACGCCGTTGTCCGGATCTCCGAGGCCGCCGCCTGGCCGAACTGGCCGCCCGTCGTGGCTGCTTTTCTGCGCGGTCAGCCTGCCCCAGTGACCAACAACGCCATCACACTCGGCAATCGATGCTACTTCCCGATCATCTTGCACACGTCCGCAGCCGACATCAACGCCGGGAACCGGGTGGACATGGCCTGGCTGATCCACGAGCTCGCGCACACGTGGCAAAGCCAGCACGACGGACCTCGCTACCTGATCGAGGCGATCTCCGCCCAGCTCCGCTACGGCCCGGATGTCTATAAGTATGGCGGAGAGGCCGGGTTGATCCAGGCCGCACAGGCCGGTAAACGATTCAGTGACTTCAATCGAGAACAGCAGGGCGATATCGCGCGCGATTACTACGTTCGGAGGAAACAGGGTCTGAAGACCGCGGCGTGGCAGCCGTACGTCGACGTCCTGCGCTCCCCCTGACCTAAGCACACAGAGATCCCCGGAGCCTTCCGGGCTAATCAGTCTCCCGGAGCCTAGAAGGCTCCGGGAGACTTTGCCTTACTCGTTGAAGAGCTCCCCGACCGATCGCCCCTCGTGGGCGCGCAGGATCACTTCCCCGAGAAGCGAGGCCACGGACAACACCCTCATGTTGGGCAGGCGCTTCGAAGCCGGGATCGGGACGGTATTGGTGGTGACGATCTCGGCGATGTCCTGGGAGGCCAAGTTTTCGATGGCCGGCGGCACAAGCAGGCCGTGGGTGAAGGACAGGTAAACGTCCAATGCTCCGTGATCCCGCAGGATCTGAATTGCCTCGCAGGCGGAGCCGGCCGTCAAGACTTCGTCGTCGACCAGGATCACGTCCCGCCCGGCGACGTCGCCGATGATCGTGGTCGCCTTGGCACGCGGGTCTTCACGTGCCCGGCGCTTTTCGACGAAGGCCAGCGGGGTGCCGAGCTTGGCGGCGAAATTGCGGCCCTTCTTAGCGAACCCAAGATCGGCGGTGGCGACGACAGCTCGTTCGAGTTCCTTCGTGAGGAAGTAGTCGCTGAGCATGTGAAACGCCGTAAGCACATCGCCGGGGATGGAGAAGAACCCCTGGATTTGGCCGGCGTGCAGGTCGATTGTGATGTATCGGTCGGCACCGGCGACCTCGATCATGTCGGCCACCAGCCTGGCGGTGATCGGGACTCGGGGCTGGTCCTTCTTATCGGATCGGGCATAGGCCATGTATGGGAAGACGGCGGTGATCCTGCCGGCCGAATCGCGTTTCAGGCAATCCACCATGATCAGCATTTCCATCAGGTTGCGGTGAACCGGAGGCGGCATCGACTGGATCAAGTAAACGTCCTGCCCGCGGACGCTCCCCTGCAATCGGACGAACAAGTTCTCATTCGAGTACTGCACCAGGTCGTAGCCGCTCAGCGGAATGGACAGATGGTCGCTGATCTCCTGAGCCAACGCCTGGCTGGCCGAGCCGGCGAACAATTTGATGTCACCAACCACGTATCCTCTTGCCATCACTCTCTCCCCGCCCGGCCGGCCAGGCCATCCTCGCCCATCTCACGTCGAGGAAGGAGGACTTCCGGCGTCGGTCAATCTCGGATCCGTCATCACCTGAACGGATCTACCCCTCGACCCTTAGGCCGGGTCAGACCCCGGCTTCCGTTTCGAGGACCAATTGAGCAACTGCCTGGCGCGGGTCCACGGCCCTGGTCAGGACGCGCTCAAGCGCCGCCTCGAAGCGGGCGTCTGATTCACGTTCGAGGAATCTCGCTGCAAGGAGATCGCGCAGCAGCAACTGCATTTCGGCGCGCACCCGAGCGCGTTCACGCGTTACCAGCTCGCCCGAGTCGATCAGATGTCGTCGGTGATCTACTACGGCCTCGAGCAGCTCTTCCATCCCCTCGCCCTGGGTTGCGACCGTCGCCAGGACTGGAACGGCCCAGGAGTCGGTTGTACTTTCCCGGGGTGTCGGGTGGGTAGGGTCCGGGTCAGAAGGTGCTATCGGGTCTGCGACGCGCGCCATCTCGAGCGCGGCTCGCAGGGCGCGCTGCGTGTTTTCCGCACCGGGCAAGTCCGCCTTGTTGACGACCAGAATGTCGGCGATTTCAAGGATGCCGGCCTTGAGTGCCTGGATGTCGTCCCCCAGACCCGGCGCGGCCACGACCAGCGTCGTCTGAGCCGTGCGGGCGATATCCACTTCGGCCTGACCGGCTCCGACGGTCTCGATCAAGATCTTGTCAAAACCGGCGGCGTCGAGGGCTTCGACAACCCCGGCTGTGCCGCGGGCGAGACCACCCAGGGCCCCCCGACTGGCCATGCTGCGGATGAAGACACTTGAATCGCCGGCAAGGTCGCGCATCCGAATCCGATCGCCGAGGATGGCACCGCCGCTGAAGGGGCTTGAAGGATCGACGGCGACGATGGCGACAGTCGTCGCCTTATCTCGTCCATCGGGCGGATTTCTGCGGAAGGCCTGCGCCAGCTCGTTGACCAGGGTCGACTTTCCGGTGCCGGGGGCGCCGGTGACGCCGATGATGTGGGCTTTGCCGGTCAGAGGGTAGAGAGCCGCAAGGGCCTCGAGCCCGTCTTGGGTTTGGTTTTCGATCAGGGTGAGCAAACGAGCCAAGGCCAGACGCTCGCCTGACCTGACCCGGCCGGCGAGCGCGGATCCGCCCCGGCTTTCACCCTCGTACAAGCCCTTCCCCCACGGCAGTGAAAAATGCCTGCGCTACGGCATCCGTCCGAGTACCCGGCCCGAAGACGGCGGCGACCCCCATCTCGTGTAACGCCCGCAGGTCGTCGTCGGGGATGATCCCACCTAGAAGCAGCCGCACGTGCCCCTGACCTTGTCCACGCAGCAGGTCTAACACCTTAGGGACGAGCGCCATGTGGGCGCCCGAGAGGATCGACAGACCTATGGCGTCGACGTCCTCCTGGAGTGCGGCCTCGGCGATCATCTCGGGGGTTTGGCGCAGGCCGGTGTAGATGACCTCCATGCCCGCGTCGCGCAATGCGCGCGCGATGATCTTCGCCCCGCGGTCGTGGCCGTCGAGCCCTGGCTTGGCGATCAGCACTCTCGGCTTGCGTTGCATGTTTGCGCTCGATGGGGCGGCAAAATGGGCGATCGTGGCGGATTATACACCAGGGGCGCGGAGCAAGCTCGCACGCACGGCGCCACCAGCCGACCGAACGCAGAGCGCCAGCGGGCTGCTCTCCGATGTGGGCGAGACTCGCCGATCATGGACATCCTGCCCCACCCCCTATGTCCCCCTCCCCAGGCTTGAAGTTCGCTCAAACGATAGGGTCCCTTGCCTGGGGAGGGGGATGGACGGCGAAAGTGAATGCGGGTCGGCTTCGCCGACCTTCATTCACTTTCGGTGAACCCTCTGACGGCACCCTCAAGCCAGGGGCAGAGGCGTTCGCCCCGCATGCGATTAGCGGGGTCCGTCCCGATGCCCCTGTCGGGGGCCGCCCCGGATGACCCCACCCGGGGACCCGGGGTGCGGTCGAGGGGCCGTACACATATCGCGTCAATCCATGTCCAGCCGCGGGAGGCCCATGGCCTCCCGCACGAGGGCCATCGTCGCCTGGGCTTCGCCTCGCATTCGCCGCGTCCCGGAAACGAGTATTTGCGTCGCCAACTCCGGTTGCGCCTCATACTTCAGCCGCCGTTCGCGGATCGGATCGAGGAATGCATTCAGCGCGGCTGCCAGCTTCTTCTTGACCTCAACGTCGCCGACCTTGCCTTCCGTGTAGCGAGACTTGAGGTCAGCTACTTCTTCGACGTCGGGGTTGAACGCGTCGTGGTAGATGAAGACCGGATTCCCTTCAACCCGACCAGGAATGTCTGCCCGGACCCTCTGCGGATCGGTGTACATGCCTCTGACCTTTTCAGTGACTGTATCGGGGTCGTCGGCGAGGAAGATGGCATTGTTCAACGACTTGCTCATCTTCGCCTGCCCGTCCGTGCCGACCAGAGTCGGCACGTCACCGATCAGGGCCTCCGGTTCGGGGAAGACCTCGCCGTACAGGCGATTAAATTTCCGGGCGATTTCGCGGGTGACCTCCACGTGCGACTCGTTGTCCTTCCCAACCGGAACCAGATGCGAGCGCGGCAGCAGGATGTCGGCCGCCTGCAGCACCGGATATCCGAGCAATCCAAACGGCATCGAATCCAGGTTGGCCGCTTGGGCCATGTCTTTCAGAGTCGGGAGCCGCTCCAGCCGCGGGACCGTGACCAGCATCTCGAGGATCAAGTTGAGCTCGAACGTCTCCGGAACAGCCGACTGGAGGAAGATCACACTTCGCTCGGGGTCGATGCCGATTGCCAGGTAGTCGAGCACCATCTCGTGGACGAAGCCTTCGATCTGGCTCAGTGCCTCCTTCTCCGGTTTTGTGGTCAGTGTGTGCAGGTCGGCGATGATGAAGAAGCACTCGTACTCGTCCTGCAGACGGACACGGTTCGCCAACGAGCCGGCATAATGACCCACGTGCATACGGCCCGTAGGCCGATCGCCGGTCAGGATACGCTTCCTCACTTTGGTCATCGCGCTCTCCTTCCCGATCCTTCAAGACTAAGGGATCGGAACGTGACTGGTCAAATCAAAACGCCCATCCCACATGGGGACGGGCGGATTGCTTCCCGCGGTGCCACCCCGCTTAGGCCGGAACAGCCTCACTTATCGCGATCCCGACAAAATGCCGAGGGACTCGCCCGCCGCATAACGGTGGCGTACCGGCTCGGGCTACTCAGCGCCTGAGGCGCCGTTCGCCGTGCAGCTCCGAGGTCCATTCAGCACCGGCGGCCGGACGGGGCTTCCACCCTCCCCCGCTCTCTGCTCCGCCGCCACGGCGCCTACTCGTCCTCTTCTCAGCTCTTCATGCTTAGGTTGTTGGGCACAGTATAGAGCCACGGAAGCCAGGTGTCAACGCGCTGTAGGGGGAGCATGGTCCAAGCGGCTCATCACGGCAGTGGCCGGATCGGGTCGATCTTCAGCAGACGCAGCGACTCGATCGTACGGGCCGTGATCGATAGAAGCACGGCGCTGGTTGGAGCCGACTGATTGGTCGGCGGCGGCCCGGGCAGATCGTAGTCAGGAGCATCCGGATCGTGTTCGGCGGCCGATGTGTGGGACGGCTTGTCTATGCTGAAGGTCCAGGCTCCCGTCCTGCGACTCGATCAGGCCGATTCGCTTGTTTCGCCGGCGAGGCGAAGCATGGCTTCCAGACTGCGATCGACGTCGTCGTCCGTCGTCGCCCAGGACGAGACGCTGATGCGCATCGCCGTGTGACCCTGCCACACAGTACCCCCGCACCAGCACGTCCCGTCGCGCTGGATCCCGGCGATCACACGCCGCGTCACCTCCGGAGATCCGAACGACACGAGGACCTGGTTGAGGACCACATCGTTCAGCACCGTATAACCGGCATCCTGGAGCGCGGCGGCCATTCGCTTTGCATGTTCACATGTGCGCTCGACGAGGTCGGCCAGGCCGTCGCGCCCGAGCGAGCGAAGGGCGGCCCACACCTCGACTCCCCGGGCCCGGCGTGACAACTCGGGGACGAACAGGTGCGGGTCACGCGTCTCTCCTTCGATGAGATAGGCGGCGCTGGCCGACATAGCTGCGTTCAAACTGCGCTTGTCCCGGACGAAAACTAGCCCGTTGTCATAGGGGACATTCAACCACTTGTGGGCGTCGGTCGCCCATGAGTCAGCCATCTCGACGCCCCGGATTAGATGGCGTCTGGATAGACATCCAGCCGCCCATAGACCGAAGGCGCCGTCGACATGGACCCAGGCGCTACTCCCGCGCAGCCGAGTGCAAATCTCGCCGACGGGGTCGAACCCGCCGGTGTTGACGTTGCCCGCCTGGAGGCAGACGATGGTCGGACCGTCGATTGGCGGCAACTGGTCGGGGATGATTCTCCCCTGTCCGTCGGCCGGGACACGGACCACCCGTTCGCGTCCCAACCCGAGCATGCTCAGCGCTTTGAGAACGCTCACGTGCACTTCATAGCCGACGATGACCGTGATTGGTGGCGCGCCGAACAGCCCTTGCGCCTCGACGTCCCAGCCTTGCGCTTCGAGCAAGGCGTGCCGGGCCGCGCCCAAGCCGGTGAAGTTGGCCATCGTTGCGCCGGTGGCGAAGCCGACCTCGGCATCCGAGGGCAGACCTAGAGCGGAGATCAACCAATCGCGGCAAACCTTCTCGAGCGCGGCAGCGACAGGTGAAGAGACCTCTAATCCGGCGTTCTGATCCCAGGCCCCGGCCAGGACGTTGGCGGCCAGCGCCGCCGGGAGCGAACCGCCGATGACGAAACCGAAGAACCTGCCGCCGGCGCTGGCGACGGTCGCCGGCGAGCCGAGCGTATCGAGCTCATCCAGGACCTGAGCTGGATCAATCGGTCGCTCCTGGAGCGGATGGAAGAATCCCTCCAGTCCTTCCACGTCGGACGAAGAAGGAGAAACACGTCTTGTCGGCAAACCGTCGAGATAGCGCGCCGCCCTGCCGGCGGCGTCCATGAGTAGTGGCTGCATGTGTTTTCCCTCACCGCGGTACGAATGAGAGCCATTATCGCGCAGTGGGCCGGCTCGGAAGGCGGATATCATCGGCATCCGCTTCGCACGGCCGTCCGACCTGAATGGACTCTTGCATTCGCATCATCATGAGGATTCCTCGCCCGGCGTTGCCGGGCTTCGCGAAGCATCCCGTCAGGGACGGAATGACATGGCCGTATGGGTTCTCGATCGGGCGAATGGTCAGGCCGGCTTGAAGCGGGCGGTTTTCAAGAACCGGGGGGACTTTCGTGCGTGCGAAGCCTGTTCGAAGGCAAAGGCCAGGCGCAGCAGCGTCGGCTCACCCCAGGCCCGAGTGAAGAACGACAGCCCGATGGGCAGGCCGTGGATGTCGCCGGCGGGAACGGTGAGGTGCGGGTAACCGGCCACCGCCGCCGGAGAGGTGCTCTCCATATCCCAGCTGCGGGGATCGCCGTTGGCCAGGTCGATTGTCCAGGCCGGCCCCCCGGAGATGGCGACGACAGCCTCGAGCCTCTCCTTCTTGAGAAGGGCATCGATCCCTTCTTTGCGCGTCAACCGGTGGTTTCGGGCGAGGGCCTTGCGATACTTCTTGCTCGAAAGCGGGCCCTTTGCCTGGGCTGCAGTCATGCGCTCCTGCCCGAAGTGGGGCATCATCCGATCCTTGTTCTCTTCATTGAACTTGATCACGTCTTCCAGCGAGTGAACCCGAGCGGAGGGTCCGAGCGCGCCGAGGTACTTGTTCAGGTCGGCCTTGAATTCGAAATAGAGAACCTCGAGCTCGGTCTTGCCAAAGGTGTCCATGTTGGGCAGGTCAGCCGGATCGACGATCACCGCCCCCAACTGCTGCATGACGTCGAGGCATGACTCGAGAATGCGGACGAGCCTGGCGTCCGAGCCCAGCATGTTGCGGGCCACACCGATCCGCGCACCCTTGAGGCCGTCCTTCTTGAGGAACCGGGTGTAGTCCGTGTAGGCGCGCCTGCGTTTGGATTGCGTAATCGGGTCACGCGGGTCAACGCCGGCCAGGCAGCCGAGCAGGACGGCGACGTCTTCAACCGTTCGACCGATCGGGCCGGCGGTGTCCTGGCTGTGGGCGATCGGGATGATCCCGCTCCGGCTGATCAGACCGAGCGTGGGCTTGAGCCCGACAACACCGCAGGTCTGTGACGGGCAAATGATCGAGCCGTCGGTCTCGGTGCCGACCGCCGCGGCGCAGAAGTCGGCAGCCACCGCGCCAGCTGAGCCGGACGACGAACCGCAAGCGGAACGGTCGAGGGCGTAGGGGTTCCGCGTCAGCCCTCCGCGGCTCGACCATCCGCTGACGGAATGGTTGCCGCGGAAGTTGGCCCATTCGCTCAGGTTGGCCTTGCCCAGGATGACGGCCCCCGCCGCGCGCAACCGCTTGACTAGGTGCGCGTCCCGCGGCGCGTGTGAGCCCTCCAGCGCCAGGGACCCGGCCGTCGTCTGCATGCGGTCGCGAGTGTCGATGTTGTCTTTGATCAGGATCGGGATCCCGTGCAAGGGCCCCCGAACCCGTCCCTCCGACCGCTCCCGGTCGCGTTCGTCGGCGATCGCCAGGGCCTCAGGGTTGACCTCGATGACGCTGTTGATGGTCGAGGTGTCCAGGGTTTCGATCCTCTGCAGGTAATACTCCGAGAGGGCACGCGCGTTCATCTCTCCAGAGGCCATCTTCCTGGCTTGCTCAAGGACACTGACTTCTTCCATGCCGTGACTATTCTATGTCAGGGGCCGGGGAACTCCAACCACGAGGCCCCGGTTACTTCAGTCTTCGACTTAACAGGCTGGGCCTGTCAGGGCGCGGAGAACCGGAGCAGGAGGTCCTCTCCGCCCGTGGTGAGATCGACGGTCTTGATCAGACCGATTCCGCTGGCGTAGTACTTCTCTTCCCTGGCGTCGGGCTCGAGCGGCGTGTAATCGAGCGTCTTCGGCACGTCGGTGAATGAACCATAAGGCACTGTCAGCGTCTCGCTCACACCGACCGGGTCAGCTATGTCTTCAGCACGACCCTGGTAGTACTCCTGCCGGTATGCCTCCCCTAGGTGAGATGAAGGATCGCCGAACGTGATGATCCCGGGAAGCGCACCGTCGACCCCGGCTACCCAGGAGCCTGCCTTGCCGACGAACTGCCCGCTCTCGTAGTTGCTCACGTCCTCGCTGAGGTACCAGACGTTCCCGCTGGTGTCTTGAGCATACCAGTCGTACGTTTCCTCAATGAGCTGACCGTTGAGGGTGACGGTATCGCGGACGACTGTGGCGCGGACTCCCATGACTTGTCGCGTGTCGAAGAGGATCTCGATTTCGGTGTGTTCGAGACCTTCCCCGGTTGTAGCTTCGTAGACGTAGGTTGCACCGGGAGTGAGAGGAAAGTAAGGATTATCGACGGCACCCACGAAGTCGTCGGGGGAGAGGTCGACGGAGTAGACACTCCCTGCGGTGGGCTCCGATGCTTGAGAGCATCCAGCCAAGAGGGCAAGCGTGACAATTAAAGCGGGAAGTCCAAGTCGGGCTTTCATCTCTCACTCTCCTTGCTCGGCGATCAATCGGTCTTGAACATCGATCTAACCAGGATGAAGTTTGGCGAAGGTGAGTCGAAGATGAGCCGTATATTAGCCCGGGTGTCGATCCATGTTCCTGACGAGGGGTGCGACACTCCGCACAAGGTAGACTACGTCAAAGTCCTGAAAGGGATCCTTCTTCACACTGGCATTGGCACGCGACCCATTCAGGACTACGACACGAACATCTTCATCTTCCCTGGCGAACCTCAGGATGAGCTCGAACATTTCGCTTTCGCTTCGCACGTCAACTCCTCAGAGGGTAGGAGAAGAGTCGAGACTGCCGCGCGCGTTAGCGCGGCAGTCTCGGGCCAAGGAATGCGGGCGTTTGCGCCTGCCCTGACGAGAAGGGCGAGCGCCCGAACCAGACGAGGGACCATGAGAGCCAGAATGGACTTGGGGCGCCGCGGTTGTGTGTCCCCGCGGCGCCCTACCCGACGGTTGCCGAACTAACCCTGGGTTCAGGCAGTCCGCCGCCATCCCTGGGATTCACGGTGGCCGCCTGTGCGTTAGACCGGCCAGACGAGGCGCGTGTCGGTGCTGCCCACGCCTTTAACGGCCCGGATCTTCCCCAAGGTTTCCGCCAGGGCCGCCTGATCGCCGCCCTCGGCGAAGACGATAACGTCCGTCGGGCCGGCCACAAAGTGGACGGTCTTGACTCCGGCGATGGCGTGCAGCGCTTTGTGCAGGGCGGCCATTTCTTTCCAGCCGCCGGACTGCGCCATTTGGATGAAGACGAATGCTGACATCACGATGATCCTCCTTAGGTTAGGTGCCTCGCCAGGGAGCAGGCGGACCCTCAGTCTAACGCCAGCCTGACCGCGGGCGCCGTGGTCGCGCCTGGCGAAACAAGGCGTTCCACGATTCTAACGCGTCTGCGCCTTCTTGAGGCATGAGGCTGCTTGCGGGTTCGGCCGCAGGTGGGGGAGAGTGAGACAAGGTCAGCTGCCTCTCCCTGAGGGAATCATGTGAGGCAATCTGCCCGACGACGCCCTGTGCCGGGTGCGCACTGGCCCTTGCCCACGTCACGTGCGTCAGGATCACCCATTCGCAGTCGCTCCTGGGCGTCGCGCTTCAGTCCTGGGTTCGACTGGCTCGGAGTTCCATCAAGAAGAACCACACCATCAGACCCGGGGCAACGGCGATCACCCCCCATGGCAAGGAAGTCGACACCAGCACTCCCGGGGCCGGTGGCTGGGAGAGACCGCGGTTGTTCGCGACCGAGACTACCAGTGCAATGAAGACCGAGGCGGCGGACAAGAAGAACTGGATGGCGGCGTACGCGCTTATCCGCCGGCGAGCCCCCCAGAGGTAAAGACCCCATGCGTTCAAGACTCCATACGAGCCAAGGGAGACCCAGGCGGTAAGCGAGTCGATGGAGAGTAGGAGCAGGCCGAGGATCAGCAGCCAGAGCGTGCCACCGATTTGCGATCCGAACCAGCCTCCGACGTTCCAGGTGAAAGCAGATCTGGGCTTGTTGGATTCGGTTGTCACGTCTTCGCCTCCGGGGTCACACCTGCCTGGCTCTAGTGCCTGCCCGCTGTCATGTGAGCCTGTTGGATAACTCTACGTCAGCCGGGCGGGCAGGGCAAGCCGGCATAGGTCCCATCCAGCCGGAGCCGTGCCTGCGTGTCGGCCGGACCGCCAGCCAGCGCCTCGGCATGGGGCCGATCGCGGTAGGTCGGGACGGCGCGGGAAACCATGCCGGGCTTGGGTGCCTCAGAACGCAAGCCGACGGACTACCTCGGAAAGAAGTCTGTAGAAACGAAGGACCGAGGGGATGTTGACTCGCTCTCCAGGCATGTGGGCGCCCTCGATATCCGGACCGAGTGAGATGATATCCAGCCCTGGGATATGCTGGCTGATCGTCCCGGACTCGGCCGCGCCATGGCCCGTGATCGTCTCGGGTTCATGGTCGAAAAGATCCCGATAGGCTGCCCGAACCGGGGCCAGAACCGGCGATCCAGGATCGACGCGCCAGGGAGGGACAACGGGAGGGATGATGGCGAACTCGGCGCCGGCCAGATGGGCCGCGGATTCGATCGAGGCGACCACCTCTCCCTGAGCAGGGGCCGAAGCGGATCGGGAGAGGCAATGCACCGATACGATTGCACCCTCCTCGGCAAGAATGCCGAGGTTGTTCGACGTCTCCACCAAGTCGGGGACATCCGGGTCCATTGCAAGCACCCCAGAGGGGATCACACTCAGCAGGTCGAGCAGACGATTGGAATCAGATTGACTCCAGCAGACCGGGCTCGGCGTGTCGAGGGTATGCTGAGTTACCTCCATGGTTGGCTCGACCTCTCGGTACTGTTGGGCGAGATCAAGCCTGGCGGCCGACACGACCTGGGCCAACCTGCCTGCTTCAGAGGCCGGATAGGCGATGGTTGAGACCGCTCGAATCGGGATGGCGTTGCTCGCATCGCCGCCTTGGATGGCGCACACCTGAACAGGCAGGTCTTCCGCGACCTTCCTGAGAAGGCGCACGATTCCCTTGATGGCGTTCAGACGGTTCAGGTGGATATCGATCCCGGAGTGCCCGCCCCGCAGACCGGAGAGAGTGAGCTGTCCAGTCGCCGAGCTTTCCGGGATGGGTCGGCGAGGCGCCGACCATCGAATGACGCTCCACGCCGCACCGGCACAGCCGACCTCGACGGCCGCGCTCGACACCGCGTCGAGGTTGAGCATGACATCGGCGTGGATGAGATCCGGATCAAGCCCGTCCGCGCCGCGGAAGGTGGTTTCCTCCTCAACGGTGAAAAGAAGCTCGAGGGGGCCATGCGGTGTGTCGCTGCTCTCTGCCAGGGAGAGGGCCGCCGCGATCCCGATGCCGTTGTCGGCGCCGAGCGTTGAGCCGAGGGCTTTGATCCACTCCCCCTCACGTGCGGTCTGGATGTTCCCCGTGGCGGGGTCGGAGACGGTATCCCCCTCCCGAACGCACACCATGTCCAGATGTGCCTGGAGCGCAACCGGGCGCAATCCTGGTGCGCTGGGAGAGGCCGGGACATAGACGCAGATGTTGCCGACGGAGTCCCGCCTAAACGAGTAGCTGTGACTTTGAGCCCAGCCGGCGATGTACTGCGCGATCTCCGCTTCATGGCCCGAAGGCCTGGGAATACCGGTCATGGCGGCAAAGTGGGTCCACAGGCCCTTCGGCTCAAGACCCTCCAACTCAGCTTTCTCATGCATCTTGGAGTTGTCCTTGGACAGGTGAGGCACCGCGGCCGCATTGCGTTTTCGCCAGTGTTCGAGGGCTGGCCTACCTGCGTTCTCCCGGAGCTCCCTGCGTGAACCGCCCCCGGGTCTTCCTCAAAGGCGAATCGTCAGACGGCGATTGCCGCGCCATCGTGGCCTGAACCGGCCTCCTACTCTGCAGGAAGCTCGCCAATCTTTTCCGCGCGCATTGACTCGAGATCGACCAAGTAAACCCCGTTTCCGGGATCATCCGTTTTGCAGGCCCATCGCATTTGGACTTCGAGCGTCGACGCGTCGCGCCAGATCCCGGGGAACTCCAAGTCCTTGCCCAATGCCGGATAGAAGGTCTCGGCCTCTTCGGAGATAGGGAAGCCAGAGATCTCTTCCTGCCGGAGCAGAGAAACCGGCCGCGTTTGATCGTCCAGCTCCACAACTCCCAATCCGAAACCGACGAGGCAGGCATCCCCGACCCGCGCGCCGAGCAGGAACGCCACGCGGTTTCCATTCGGAGACACGTTGGGCGCGAACCCCTTGTCGATTTCGCTTGGTGTCCCTGAGACGATGTCTGCTATCCACAGCCGGTCCTCAGTCGAAGGGAAGCCGGCGCCGGTGGATACTCGGTCAGTGTAGACCAAGTGGCGGCTGTCCGGGAACCACAAGAATCGCGTGATCTCTCCTGAGCCGGCGATCTCCGCCTCTCCCCCGCCGGAGTCGATGATGACCAATCGATCTCCTCCATCGATCCGAGCCGCATGAAGGCCATCCGGCGAGATCACCGAACTTTCAGGGAAGACGATGGCCGGTGTTTGTGTGGACGCCGACGTGCCGGCTGGCGGGTTGGGCCGCTCCGGAGTTGGTGTGACGGCCGCCTGGTAATTGCAGGCGAGCAGAAGCGCGGAGCCACACACAAAGGCAAGGCCAAGTGAGATGCGCGTGCGGAATCGTCTCTTGTTCATGGATCTTCCCGTTCGAGTTCCTGTCTGGGATCTCGGATGCGCGTTCCCCCCACCTGCTTGTTTAGCCCGATGCCCTCCCGCTTCCGGCCCTTTGCAGGGGTCAGGGCATTTCAATCATGCAGCACCAACGACCCCGGCAGGGCGGAGCGAACGATCTAACTCATCATCACGAGAGAGATTCCTGCCTGTGAGCGCCCCTGCGGTGCAGGATGAGGTGTAAGTGTCCTTCGGGGGAATGACCACTCTGCTTGGAACCCTTATACTTTCGATTGGGTTCTGCATCAAGTGGGACTGACCGGGTGGCGTGTTCCATCCGACAAGCCCTTGGAGGCATCCCGGGTCTCTTGGCGACGCAAGTCTATCATCGACCAAAATCCCTGGCCCCGAGGTTCCCGCCTGCCTGTCCCGGCGCTCTTCCAGGCCCACGGCGCACCGTCCGTCCCGGCTGTTGGCAGGACTCCCCCAGAACGCTCAATCCATGGTATCATTGGGTTAATCGTGTAGGCGGATTAGCGCGCAGCCGTTGCCGTCGAACCCTCCTATTGGCTTGACGGCTATTTTCTACTAGAATGACGTCTGAGGAGCGTGGCGAATGGAAGTGAAACTGTATGTCGGGAATCTGGCGTATTCCACAACCGAGGAAGACTTGCGGGCACTATTCTCCCAGGCGGGTACAGTCGCCTCCGTCGCTTTGATCAAAGATCGCGACACCGGCCAGTCCAAAGGCTTTGCCTTCGTGGAAATGAGCACCCAGGTGGAAGCCCAGAATGCAATCAGCAAATTCAATGGCCAAGCCTTGAACGCGCGCGACCTGACCGTGAATCTGGCTCGCCCGCGCGAAGAGCGTGGCGGGTTCGGAAAGTCACGCGGCGGATTCAGGGATGATCGCGGCGGCAAGCGCCGCTAATTGAGGCCGGCCATGTCATTCGAGGTCGATGAGCGGGTCGTTCACCCGAAGCACGGGGTGGGGCGCGTGGTCAAGCTCGAGTCGAAGCAGGTTGGCCCGGGAAGCGAACGGCTGTACTACCGGGTCGCCCTCTCGAAAGGCACCATCTGGGTCCCGGTGGAGGGATCCCCCGGCGGACTACGTAAGTTGACGGCCAAGGGCGATCTGGGACAGTATCGCCGTCTCCTGAGAAGCCGCCCGACGCCTCTGTCCTCGAACCATCGCCAGCGCCAACTCGAGCTGTTGGAACGGATGAAACAAAGCTCGTTCCGCGCTCGATGCGAAGTCGTGCGTGACTTGTCCGCGCTGAGCTGGCACAAACCGTTGGGGGAGAGCGTCGCCGCCTTGCTGCGCGCCGCCCACGGAGTGCTGGATGAAGAGTGGGCCGCGGCCGAGGGGCTGTCGGTCCACGAAGCTACGCGCGAGGTTGAAGCGCTGCTCCAGGAAGGGAAACAAACCTACATGGAGTAGCGTGCAGCTCCGTCTCAGATTCTTCCGGTCCCCTGCGAGGACCCTCCCGACAATTCCAATCATGATCCCACACCGGCCCCCGCGGCCGGTGTTCGTTTCGCGATGCACGCATACGCCACCATGGCCTTCATGACTCCCATATGCCCTCGCTCAATATTCCGCCGAATTGGCGCAGGCGAACCCCGCCGGCCCTGATCTGATCACTGCAATTGAGTTGCAGGGCGAAGATGGAGAGATTCGTTCGGACGTGCATCTCCCCTTCTCAAGCAGAAACCGCACTCTCGTGAGCACGGTTTCGCGGCCAGCCACATCCAGGATTGGGGGGAGAGATCCCTTGCTGCATGGGCGGCGAGCGGGTCAACCGCCGATAAGACCCTCTCCCCATCCGTGTCCTTCCATCGCCTCCCGGATGGACCTCCTCCGGCCGAGAAGCTTTCATCCTCCGCCAGCATCCCAGCGACCATCGGCGCCGGCTAACGTAAGTGCTCGGGCGCTCCGGTCCCCGCGCCCCGGACGAACCTGGGAGTCGCCTTGTGGCGCCTTGCTGAGGACAGCGATCCAAGAATATCGGATCCCTGAATACGCAGCCTTTCGGCGACCGGAATGCTCTCCCATCTCAGAATGAGAACCAAGCCACTGATCAACACAGGTGAGTAGAGAAGCAGACGAGTCACGGGACTGTAGTTGTCGGTCTGCAGGTCCATAAGGGGAGTCGAGACAACGGCGTTTACGGAGAGGGCTACAAGGCAAAGCAGTCTGCTGGCCGAAGAAGATTTCTGGCGGGCGGAGATCTCCGAGTATACCCACAGTGCGAGAAAGGCACAGAGAATCGTGTAGGTCCAAATCCTGGGCGTGTCCCAGGCGACCAAATGCATCAGCTGAGGCGCGAAACTTACTCCTAGCAGGACGAGTGATTCTGCTGAGACAGCGAGGATTCGGTGGGCACTCAGAGTAAAGAACAAGATGGCCAACGCAGTAGGGAGGACAAGTCCGTACATCGCGCCTGAGGAGATGCGCGCAAGGAACTCCCCAGACTGCAATGAAAAGTAGTCGAGGAACGAGGTGGAAACCCAAAGAGGCACCCAAGTTACGCGATCGGCCTGGATGAAGGGAAACTGGGAGAGATGATCCGTGAACAGCTTGGCAAAGTCCTTTCCCGCGAAGAATTCCTGGCCAGCTGCCAGGAGAAGAAACGTCGCGATTGGCAAGAGCACGGGCGTGAGCGGGAGCAGAGGAACCCCAGAGTTCTGCCGCCGACTGCTTGTCAGAAGCCACGCCAGGCAGAACGAAGGAAACACAAGGAGTATGGAAAACTCATGCGTGAGGAGAGCCAGAACCTGGAGGATTGCGCCGAGCCAGGGCCTGCCCTTGAGGAGAAGCACAACAGACGCAATTCCCAGAACGATGACGACGTTGTCAAGATAGCCGACAAGGTGGGCACTCATCACGATAAACGGAGAGGAGAGAAAGACCAGCGAAACCAACACCGCCTCGGCAGACCAGCCTGACCGCCGGACAATCCTGATCGACAGCACAATGATCGCCGCGCAGTAGATCCAGAATGCCGAATATGCCAAACCAGAGATGAGTTCTGCCGTGATGGGTATGGATAGACGCCCCGTCACCAGGGTGACGATTTCCCCGATCAGGCCACGCTTCACAAAGCCAAATCGGTAGTCGAGAAGCCAGAACGCCTGAGCATAGTCACTGGGCGGGCGGAACGACCGCATAGCCGATACAGTGAGTGTATAGATCATGAGTGCCACTATTCGGGATTCTCGCGTGAGAGACATGGTTTCCCCCCATGTGCCCAGCCGCCTCGCCTACCTGTCCCCGAAGGGTGCCCCGATGTTCTTCCACGGGCCGGGGTGCGCCCTAGACAGAACCAAGGACAAGAAGCGGATGGGACCTCACGTTCTCCGGCGATGAGCTGTTGGCTTGCCCCCGGGGTGCCCCTGCGTTTCTTCGGGGGCCCTGAGCGCCCTTGTCAGAGCCAAGGGCCCCGTCCGATTCGCCGTGGGTGCTCGCAAGCAGCCATCAGAGCACCCGAAGCGGGCGGATGAGTGCCCCTGCAATCCTCAAGGGCAAGGTGTATGGCAGCGGGTGTGTGACGCGATCCCGGTGACGAACTGGCCGCTTACATGGCTTCATGCAACAGCGCGGAGGAGATGGAACTGCCTACGCGCTGACGGTTTACCAGTCACGGAAGTCGCCAAGAGGCGTCTTCCAATTGGTGACCATCCATTGCTCGACTGGGTCGGGTCTCTTCGGCTCTAAGATGCCGTGTAAGCTGGCGAACCATCGAAGGCGGATGCGGTCAGACATGGGCAGCGGCGACTGCGGCTTGTTCGATGCCCCCCTGAACGCTACCCCGTCTTCCCCCGCCCTTGGGCCCGCTTGATTACATCCACCCCGGTTGATCCGCCAGCGCCCTCTCGTTGGCCACGAGAATCTCGCCAGTCTCTGCCGGGAGCCCATGCCAGAGAGCAAAAACACCCTACGCGCACCCCCGTCTCTCCGCTCAGTGGACAAACAGGCAGGCCTCCCGCCCCCGCGCCCGCTTCTTCCTCCACTCTACTGCTTCCGGGGAGCCGAATCAAGCTGCGATTGGCCGCATACAGACGGGTCGGTCGAAGACAGCTCGTCCCGGATGAGCTTGCGGGGATCCCTGTGCTCAACCAGAGCCCATGGCCCGCCAGGCAAGAGAGCTCTTGCACTATCAGATGGATGGCGGGCACCCATCTTGGTGCAAGCTAGGCGTGTTTCGTAGGCCGATCCGGAGCTCCTCGGCCTTCAATGGCCCTCACGACCTCCCGCGTGCCTTCCGGGAAGTTGGCCTCGATGAGTTCGAATGCAGCTGACTTGCTCAGGCGCGGCTGAACGCGAAGGGCCTCGACCAAGGCCCGAACCGCGCGCCAATGAGAACGCAACTCCCCCTCGGTCAGCTCGTCGAAGTGCGTGAACATCTTATTCGCCGAAGCCGCCGGATCACTTCCCCGAAACCCCTCGGCACGAGACGTCGGCATTCCCTTCGATCTCGAATTGGCGCGGGACTCCTTGAGAGCCATCCGCCGGTGGATCCTGGCGGATGCTCTCAGCGGCAGCTCCACCCATCAGGAAGAGAGGCGTGGTCGGGAGGCTTCTCTAAAGAGGGCGAAGGCCGTTCCACTTTCGAGAGTTCACTATCCAGGTCGAAGGCGTCGAATTCCGGCACGAGCCAGGACCTGTCTGCCGGTTGGACGGGCAATGCGAACAACCGATCTGCAATACCCGCCTTTACGACGAGTTAAGCCATGACCGCGTACCCGGCCTCTCGATACGCACGCTCCCCGAGTGCTTCGCGGTTCGGTTGATCACTCATGAAAGTGGCACCAGGTTGGGCCGCGATCCCTCTCCGCACGGCCAGAGAGCTCGGGGGATAGTGCCGGCTGCTCCACTCGAGGAGGTCACTCGTCCGTTCGTATCGAGGACATCAGCCAGGTAAGCAGAGCGATGAGTGCCAACGTGAGTGTGCCGATCGGAACGACCACACCCCACGCCGCAGCCTGCCCACGCATGGCCTGGACGACGGGTGTGAGCAGGATCGGCACGCCGGTCAGCACGAGGAACACGATCATCGAAGGAGCAACGGTGTGCGCGAGAGGCTTCCCCCGGAGGAGCAGCACGCCGGTGGCGATGACGGCCGGCAGAAAAAACGCCAGGTCGAGTACGTGCACGGGGTTGGTCGGCAGAGCCATGTCCGTGACGCTCTGAGGCATCCGGCCTGCAAGCAGAGCCGGAACGTCCTCCGAGAGCCAAAGGAAGCCAAAGAAGACCGCGGTGATGATGAGGAACCATCCCACGACCTGAACCGGTCGTCGACGGACGAAGCGGGCCTGGACGGCGTCATGGTCTAACGCCGTCACCCCGCCGATGAGCGCATAGAGGCACAAGCCGAGAACCCCGACCCACAGCAAAAAGAGCGGCCCAAATGGAATCGAGAATGCGTAAATCACGTAGTTGTAGATGGTGAACGTGACCACACCTAGCCAGAGCAGATATGCCCGGATTGAGCTTCGCAGTGCCATTGCCGCAAGGATCAGCATGGACGGCGAGGCGACTGCCAGGTTGGCCACGTCCTGCGCCAGCGCCTGCGGCAAGAAGACGGCGGTAAGCCCTGAGTAGATAGGTCTCGCAGTGAGCCCGACCACGCTTCCTGCGATGGCGATCAGCGCCGCCGCGATCGAGAGGCATATCCACAGGGAAGTGCCTCGAGTGAGCTGGTGCGGTGAGCGGGCTTTCGAGGGTTCGTTCTGAATCATGGCCATCCCTTCGTGTCTCGTAATTCAACAGGGTCACCAACAGGCAGTCAAGGGAGTGATGAACGAGTGAGGCAAGGCATGGGGCGTACGCTGATGTTGCCGAACTCACTCTGCGACGAGGCTCGGAAACCCTCGGAAAAGCTCGACGACCCGGGCCACATCGAGCGCGACCTCTTCGAGCAGCCGCAGCTCCGCCTCAGCATAGGGGCGACCGGAGCGCGATCCGGCCAGATCCAGCACACCGACTTCATGGCCGCTAGCGCGGAGCGGGAGGTGGACCAGACCATCACCGGCTTGCCAGCCTTCCGTCGCATCCACCAGCGTCTGATTGGCACCGTTGCCCGAGTAGACTGCCCCGCCCTGCGCGTCCAGCGCGGCGATCGCCTGGGCAAGCAACAGGCGCAGGAGTTGAGTCCGGTCGACGACCGCCGCCACGGCCTGAACTCGCCGCTGGAAGTCCCTGAGCGAGGTTTGGGGCTCTGCCTGGTTGCGGAAATGGCGGTCGACCAAACCCTGGAGGCGCTCCTTGATGGGGGTAAAAGTGCCGGCAAGGACGAGCACCGCCAGCGCCAGCGACAGGTCAGAAGGCTGACCGGTCATGGCGATGAAGGCCCGCTGCGAGAGCGTCAACGAAGCGGCATACAGGCCGGCGACGATGGCGGTCAGCGGGACGTAGACCAGCGTGCGATTGATGATCAGATCGATCTCCCACAGCCGGTAGCGCAATACCGCGACTCCGATCGCCAGCGGGATGATGGTCAGCGCGATGCCGATGATGGACGAGCCGACCAGTTCAAAGAGCACCGCCGGCGGGGCCGGGTTCGCGATCAAGTCGAACGCAGGAACGAAACCCGAGGGGAGGGCGACAAGAGACGTGAGGGCGAGGCTGACGGCCAATCCATAGACCACCCATTTGGTTTGCTGGCGTTGAAGCGGGGTCGAGACACGCCGATAGCGAAAGGATTGCGCGTGCACGAGTGTGCCGACAAGAGCCAATTGAATCAGGATCCACATCGCGTTGGGCAGAGTGCTGGCATCGAGCGGCGAGCCTGGGAACAAGGTAGAGAGCAGGACCAACCCGGACCAGACCACCGCCGCCCAGCGCGTCCAGCGCGGCACGAATCTCCCATCCGGAAACAGGTAGAACAGGATATTGAACGAGGCGTAGGCCACTGCGGTCAGTATTGCCGCCGGGAACGCGAAGCTCACCGGTCCAGCCAGGCGGTCGAGCAAACGGCCAACGGTGAAGACGACCAGCGCGACAGACACGAACAGGGCCATCCAGTCATCGGAGCGGCCGCGGTAGATGAGGATAGCGACCGCGAAGTAGACCAGCGCCCGCGCCAGTGTGATGGCTACGGAGTAGTCGGCCAGGAAGCTCCCGCTCAGGCCCAGGCTGGTGAGGCTGACGAAAATCTTGGCCCGCACCTGGGTATCCGGGATGATGCTGAGCGTTCGCAGTTGCTCGTGGTAGAGGGGAAGTGCGGCGACGAGCATGGCGAGGCTGGCGGCCAGGGCCAGCCACCAGACTGCTCTCGCAAGGAGCAGCCACCTTCCCTTAAGACGGGTCGTTCTCTGGACTCGCCCGGGGACGGCCTGCCCGGCCTCCCCGAGGGGACTCGAACCAGGGGATCGTGAAAAGGGGGTTGTCAAAGCCAGATCCCGTTCGCCGTCTCGGAGCCGCGAAAGTATTCCTTAGTGTATCCGAAATCGCAACCTGAGAAGCCCAGCATTCCCCGTTGATGTCCCGGAGGTCGGACCGCATCACCCAGATGTCAGGTCAGAACTAGCGGTCCGGCAGGCATCCAGAGGACAAGCTCATCGATCACCAGCCAGGCGGCTTGTGGAACTCTCCTTTGTCGTCCCGAAGCGTGTGTGGGAATTGGCTTTCTCTAAGCGTACCTCCCCTTATCTGCTTGATAAAGGAGGCATGCTTGGTAAGAACCCGGCTGGGTGTATGGCGGTGAGGATTGAGGATACCGACCTCCAGACCCAGCTCATGCCTGACGATTCTTATTGGCTCGAGAAGGTCGGAATCGTTCGTAATCAACACCGCTGATTCGAAGTTGTGTTGGTAGGCGTCGTGCATAAGGTGTGTGGCGATGTTGACGTCAGAGCCTTTCTCCTCGGTGCGGGTTACCTTCGCAAACCTCGGGCCACCACGAGGAGGCTCGGCGAGGGGTATCATCACATCGTGAGAGAGAAACGATCCATAGATGATCTCCAGGTCAGGGAGTGTGCGGAGGGCGCGCAGATACATCTGCTGGCGAGTGGGTTTCTCGGGATCGTCTTTCCGGGCGCTTACACGGGCCGTGAAGTATTTGATCCCGGCGATTGAGTATCCCTGAAGGAGTAACTCGCACATCCGGCGAATGTTGAGCCACCTGTAGGCGGTATCCTTGAGTGCGCCATAGTACAGGTTGAAGCCGTCGACGTAGACATAGGTCTTGTGTGGCATAAGCCCCCCAAGAGCAGAAACCGTACTCTCACGAGTACGGTTTCGCGGCCAGCCCTCGAGAGGGCTGGCGGGATGCCTCCATTCTAGCATTGTCAGCGAACACGTCAAGTCGTGGGTCGCCTGATGACATCCGACTTGCTGCCTCCTGGCTTGCCACTACCAGGAGCAAGGTGGATGGGAGCACCCGGAGCACCCTTGTCAGAGCCCAGGACCCCTTCCGCTTCGAGCCTGGGGGCAGGCAAGCAGGCAGGAAACGTCGGGTGTCCGTGTGTTCTCCAAGGGAGCCTAGGGCAAGCTGGCGGACAGGCAGATTTGGGTAGACAGGCACAGAACCGCTAGGCCGCTCGGCACTCTTCGTCAAAGAATGATTTCCAAATATGACCGGCGAGCAAGTGGATTTCGGGATGGGCCGAGGCCCAAGCCTGCAAACGCTGGACATGCGGCCCAAGGACCAGCCGGTTTAGCCATTGAGGTGTGATGTCGAACTGGGCATTGGTTGGCAAGGCGTCGGCGCAGTGGAATAGCCAGCTATTGTTGTCCCGGATGGCGACCCCACGGTGGCCGCGGGTATGCCCGAAGAGTGGCACGAGGTACATCTCGGGTGCGAAGGGGAGACGGATCGCTTCAAGCCCAAGCCAGTCTGCATTGGGTTGGTCGTACAGAACCCACAATGGCTCGTGAGCGAAGTCAGATCGGTCATAGGCCAGTTCGATCCAAGTGCGGGGGTGTCGCATGGCCTCGTACTCACGGCGGTGGACGTGCACTTGGGCGTGAGGGAAGTCCGGGAGGCCACCGGCATGGTCAAAGTGCAGGTGTGTCATGACAATGTGCCAGCGTGGGAACCAAGGGGACATCGTCGCGCAGTCAAGTATGCGAATTGCCATAAGGGCTCTCTGGCTGGCGATTAGGAGGCGGGCCCGTACGCTTCGGGCGCCCCAGCGGCCTCACCTGCTTGCCTGTCCTGGTTCTCTTGCAGGGCGCCCGAAGGGTGTCCCATGTTGTCAACGGGGGCCGAGACAGCAAGGCCGGTTGCGGGCGACACCCCTTGGACTCTACGGCAAGCTGGTGGGCAAGACGAGCGTCCATGGGCCGGGCGCCCACGGCAGACCGGCGGACAGACACCACCTGGCGATGCGGGACAGTGACGCCGCGCCCACGATCACCTTCCCCTTTTGACTGCGGCGCCGGCTCGACCTTTGCGGACGGAACGCACGATCAGGAGCACCACCGCCAGGTACCACAGGCCGACGAAGATTCCAATCTCAGGAAAGCCGTGCTGCCGGGGCGGATCAGGGAAGAAGTAGAAATTGGCGCCGAGAAGCAAGAAGACCGAGATAGAGGCTCCGGCCCAGCCGATGACTTTACCGAAGCGAGGATCGCCCAGCATGTTCAGGGCGAAGAGCAGGGTGGCGAGGCCGATGAACACATCGAACGCCACGTCGAGTCCGAGGACGACGTCCCAGATGCGACGTGTCAGGAGATCGGTGAGCTGCTCGTCGGCCGCCGGCGCCCTCGAGTAGTTGATCGCCAGTTGGACGATGATCATAGCGGTCACCAGCGCTCCCGCCAGCGAGTTGAGGATCGCAGCCAGTTCGATTGACGGCGCCCGGCGGCGCTCTTGCAGGACGCGAGCCAGGGCGACGCTGGCCACGGCCAAAGAGGGGCCAAACGTGGCGCCCATCGTCACCTGCGCGAGCCGCGGCAGCGGCACGTAGACCATCAGGGGATAGGAAAAACAAGCCAGAAGGCCTGCAGCGACGGCGATGTTCGTCCAGCCGGTCAGCTCATCCTCGCGTTGTTTGCTCACCGTTGTTTCCTCTGCCACGTTGCAACCCTCCTCATGAGCGAATTCGAACGATCAGTGAAGATGGAGGAGTTCCGCTACGGGATCAGTTCAAGCCGGTTCTGAATAAAGCGGATCCCGTCGCGGACGGTGCGAAGCTTGAGGATCTCCCCTTCCTCTTCGATCAGCTTGGTCAGATCGGCGACTCGCCGATAGACCGGCCGATCGTGATGGATGCGAGTGAGGCCTTCGTATCCGGCAACCAGCATCAATACCGCCCTCTGGTAATCATTCAGGGGTTCATCTTCCTTTGCCCCGGAGGGAGTGTATTGCCGCGGCGTGAGTTCCGGCCGATCATGACGCGGCGTACTTCGGGTCAATACGTGGCTGAGATCGGTCGCAGCCCGATCGCGTTCGGTCAGGCTCTCGAGCCCCCAGCGATTCGTCACAGTCTTGATGATGGACGTGTGATCGAAGAGGGTATTGACGATTTTGCCCTCCTCGATATAGGGGGAGATCAGAAGGGTGGGCACCCGCACGCCCAGCCGATCGAAGCGGAACCCCATCTGCTCTGCCGGCCGGCCAGTGCGTGGGGACACAGCCGCCGGAGGCGAGACATGGTCGTAACAGCCGCCGTGCTCATCGAAGGTCACGATCAATAGCGTCCGCTCCCAGCCGTCGCCTTCGCGAATCGCACGATAGACCCGTTCGATGAGCAACTCTCCGGCCAGCACACTGGAAGTGACCAGCGGATCGGCGGAGATATGCGGGTGCATGTCATTATGATCGAGCAGCAAGCGCGGTTCGATGAAGGCGTAACTTGGCAGCTCGCCGGCGGATGCATCGTGCTCGAACTGGTCCATGAAGGCAAAGTGCGAATTGCGATATGGCCGTAGCGCAGGCGTCAGCAGATGGGTCGCCGAGATCAGGTCTTCCTCGTCGTAGTACACCCTCCAAGTCAGGTTCGCGCGTGGATCGTCTTCGATGCGATTGAAGATCGTCGGCGCTTCGGCGAACAACCAGTTCACGTACGGAGAGTTGTTCACGAAGCCGTGCGAGGTGGCCGCATGGACGAAGGAACGGTTGGGGTAGGTCTGGCTGGGGACCGAGCAGTGCCAGCGGTCGCAGATCGCATAGCTATGGGCCAGCGTGCTGAGCACCGGGACCTGGTCGGGCGTGAAACCCTCCAGGATCACCTTGTAGTCAGCATACTTGGCTTCCCTTCCCCGTAGGTCTCGGAAGTTGTTGATGTAGTCGGTCACGAACCCGTTCATGGGGGCAGGATCGGGGAGGCTGACCGCGAACGGCCGCCCCAGCAGTCCGGCCATCCACGATTCGAGCTTGCCGAATAGCCCGGCCCTCGCGCCAGGCAGGTTGTATGGAAACCGGTCGAACGGCTTCTCCCGGTTCTCGGAGGGATTCAGCGTGCCGAACAGCTGGGTGTTGACGTGCGGATAGTCCTCGCCCGGATCGGGATTCGGGTGCGTCGCATCTCCCCCGCGGCCGACCGGCACGACCTTATTCTCGGCGCCGTGCGCGTACGCGGGGATCGGGTTCGACAGCTCCTTTCCGGATAACCCATTGAAGGATTGGCCGGCCGGCACCTTGTCGAACGGCGGCTGGTTGGCCGGGTCGTACAGCCAACCGGCCATCGAGTCGAAGGATCGGTTTTCCAGCATCAACACGACGATGTGTTGGATCTTGTCGAGATTGGAAACCATAAGCCTGCCTTTCGGTCCCCCAGGTACTTGCCGTCTATCGCGTTTTGGCCGCAGACGAATTCAGGGCGACGGCGGCGCGAACGAGGTCCTTCAAGGCGGCCGCCTGCATGGCGTCGCCCTGCCCGAAGTCGATGGCCCGGGTGGCCTTGGCGTCAAGACCGGCATTGAAGAGACCCTTGGGGTCTTTCAATGAGGCGCCTTTGAAGAAGTTGAGCTTGACATGGTCCTTGAACACGCCGGCGCTGCAGACGAGCCCCTTGTGAGTCCAGACCGCAGTCCCCCATTTCCATTCTTCGGTGATTTCGGGAGCGGCTTCCAGGACTAGTTTTCGCAGCCTGGCAAGCGCCTTGCCGCGCCAGTCGGGGAGGTCATCGATTTGTTGGGTGATTCGCTCCGATGGAGTTGGTTCTGCGGCCGAATGTGAGCCTTTCATGCCTTCCCCTTTCACCAATGTGTTCATGCGGGCGGCAGGGCGTTGCCCTGCCGCCTGTCTGCATTGTCCAGCAGCCGGTATCGAGCTTGAGAACTGGTTGGTCGATCGCTGATGACGGATAGGTAGGCAGTCCCTAGGCTGCCTCGTGGGCTCGTTTCAACCACTTGAGCACTTCAGCCTCGATCTGTTTCGGCTCGCTGATGCGCAAGCGATGGGCAACCATGGCGTTCCACGATCCGGCGGCCTCGAACCGGCCGGCCGGGGCGACGTCCTTGAGCTTGATGCCGATGTCGAAGCGCTCGGCCGTGGACGGCTGAAGGACGGCGAACTTCCTGCTGCCGCGCTTCAGGTTAACGTAGGTTCTGTTGGGGGAAAGCCTGGCATCGGAGCCGAACTTGGTGACCTTTGCCCCGAGCGCATCGTAGGCTTTGCGCCACATGACTTTCTCACCCGAGAAGAGCGATGCCAGCATTTTGTCCGCGCCGGCGAGGAACTTCTCCGGGTTCACAACCAGCTGCGCGATGGCGTTGGCGTGGCCATGCCCCAGCCCGAAATCCGCCTTCAACCAGGCAATGACCTCACCGAACTGCGTCAACCCCTTCTTGGCGGCCAGCGCGCGGAAGTCATTGGGGGTCTTGCCCGTCTTGGCCTTGATGTTGTCGAGATATGCCTGGAAGGACATGGCTTTCTCCTCGTGTACTCGGGTCGCTCCTGGAACTGGCGATCCCGCCGAGGCGGTCAGACCCCGGCGGGACCCTCAGCGTGGTTACTCGCTCGGGCGCGCCTGCATTGGCGTCAGGCCGGAGGGAAGTCGCCGGGCCCGAAGACCCGCACGATCTCGGTCTCGCCGTCCCCGATGATGTCGCGGAACCGCTTGGCCCATTCGATGACTTCGTCCAGCGACTTGACCTCCATGACCGCCCAGCCGCCCATCAGCTCCTTCAACTCGATGGACGGACCGTCGGTGACGGTGAACTTGCCGCCCTTGCGCCGGAGTCGCTTGCCTGTGGCTTCCAGTGCCCCCGTCGCCACCAGGACGCCGGCCTGGACGGCCTCCTCAACGAACTTGCCCATCTCCTCCATGAGCTCTGGGGTCGGGGGCGGACCCGGGTTCTTCGGGTCGAAGTTGGGGTCGTACGACAGGAACTGCATGATCGTGCCTCCTTTGGCTGGGAGCTGTGGCGGCGTTCGCCAGGCTCCTCAAGGTGATGGTTGTGCCAGTTAATCGATTGAGCCGGCCCGAAATCGACAGCCCCTGCAAGGATCCCGGGACTTGGAACGACCTCGACGCAGCCCGTCAGGCGAAGCTTCCGCCGGCTTAGACCGTCAGACCGTCAGACCGTCAGCCTGGCCGGCCAACTCCGCCAGACGCCGCTCAAGGAACCTGCGCTCCGGCTCCTGCTGCGCCAGGGCCAGGGCCCGTTCATACGAGGATCGGGCTTCTGCGGTCTTCCCCAACCGCCGGCACAGCTCTGCGCGAGCCGAATACGCCGGGTAGTATTCCTCCAGCTGGCCACGCGCCAGGATGGCGTCAATCAAGTCCAGCCCGGCGGCCGGACCCGCCCGCATCGCCACCGCCACGGCGCGGCTGGTTTCAAACACCGGCGAAGGGGCCACCTGCAGCAGCATATCGTACAAACCCACGACTTGCGGCCAGTCCGTCTCGGCCAGTGTGGTCGCGGCGGCATGCACCGCCGCGATCGCGGCCTGCAGGGTGTACGGGCCGGCCTGGCGCGGAGAGAACGCCCGCTCCACCAGGGCCGTCCCCTCCGCGATCAGGTCCCGGTTCCAAAGGGAGCGATCCTGGTCCTCCAGTAGGATGAGATCCCCCTCCGGCGTGGCCCGCGCCGCCTGGCGGGATTCGTGCAGGAGCATGAGCGCCAGCAGCCCCAACGACTCGGGCTCCGGTAGCAGCTCGGCCAGCAACCGACCCAGACGAAGGGCCTCTCCGGAGAGGTCCGGCCGCGTCAATGCCTCACCGGAAGAGGCCGAATAGCCCTCATTGAACACCAGGTAGATCACCTGCAGCACGGCCTCCAGCCGCTCGGGCAGCTCCTTCCCGGCCGGCACCTGATAGGGAATGGCGGCCTCGCGGATCTTGGCCTTGGCGCGCACGATTCGCTGCGCCAGCGTGGTCGGGCTGGTCAGGAACGCGTGCGCGATCGCCTCGGTGGTGAGACCACACACTTCCCGCAGCGTTAGCGCCACCCGGGCCTCCCGCGGGAGCGCTGGATGACAGCAGGTGAAGATCAGCCGCAGCCGGTCATCCTCGATCTGCTCGACGTCTTGAGCTACGGCGTCCCCGGCCTCCAGGGTGAATAGACCGGCGATCTTGTCCAGCGAGGCTTTGGAGCGCGCCCGTCGGCGCAGGGCGTCGAGCGCCTTGAAGCGGCCGGTTGAAACCAGCCAGGGGCGAGGGTTGGCGGGAACACCCAGGCGTGGCCACTGTTCCATGGCCACTCGGAAAGCGTCCTGCAGTGCGTCCTCGGCCAGGTCGAAGTCGCCCAGCAGACGCACCAGGGTGGCAAAGATCCGCCGCGATTCCTCCCGGTAGAGGGTGTCCACCCGCTCGCGCACGACCTGCGCCGCACGATCGCTCAATGGTGCCTCACCACGAATTGCTTGCCTCCCCACGCGCAGCTCGGATCTCGGGCTGTCAGATCTCCGGCTCGGCCAGGAGCGGGGCCTTTGTCGCTGCTGGTCTTTGCACGGGGACCTCCCGCCTCCCTACCTGGGCCGGTAGGTGAGGATCAGGACGCCGGTAGTGGTCGGCTTGGAGTACGCCAGCCTGTATCGCTTCAGGTCGCTCCCGTCCTTGAAAAGCCGCTTTCCCCTGCCCACGACAACCGGATGGATCATGAGGGTCAACTCGTCCAGCAGGTCGTCTTTGAGCAGGGATCGGACCAGGGTGGGGCTGCCGGCCACTCCTATATTCTTGCCGGGTTGCTTCTTCAGTTGGGCGAGCTCTTTCGCCAGGTTGCCCTTGATCAGTGTTGGTTTGTCCCACTTCCCCCACTCGACCTCGTTCAGGGTGGTGGAGATGACGTACTTGGGCGTCTGGTTGATGTGGCTTCCGTACAGCTGATCGTCGGAGGTCGGCCAGTACGGCGCCCACTCCTGATAAGTCACCCTTCCCAGCAGCACGGTGTCCTCAGACCCAGTCTGTGTGGCCATCCCGGCCATCATGTCGGCGTCGAAGTGATCGAATTGCCATTTGTCGGGCGATTCCACGACGCCGTCGAGTGAGACGAACAGCCCTGCGATTACCTTTCTCATGCTAGTCCTCCTTAGCTCCGATCGTCGGAAACGTAAGCCATGCTATCGATTTCCGCGGGAAGGGCCTGCGCTTCCGTTTGGGCTTCGGGGTGCGGGTTCGCCGACACCTTGCGGAGCAGCACCGCAGCCATGACGGCCGCACTGATCGCCACCGCGGCGCTGATCCCGGCGGCCAGGTTCAGGCCGTGGACGAATGCCCCGCGGGCGAGGTCAAGCAGTGCCAGGCCGACCGGCTCGGGCAGCTGACCGGCGACGCTCACCGCACCGCCCAGCGTGTCGAGGGCGGCCGCGGCCACCTCGGTCGGTGTGCCGGCTGGGAGGGCGCTGGCCACCTCACTTCGGTAGAGTGCCGTCCCGAGGCTGCCGAGGATGGCGATCCCCATCGCCCCGCCGAGCTCGGCACCGGTCTCCGAGATCCCGGAGGCTGCCCCGGCCCTCTCCGGCGGGGCGCTTCCGACGATCAGCTCGGTGGTCAGGTTGAACACAGGAGATAGCGCCAGCGAGATCACTACGGAGGCGGTCACGACGATCCCCAGGCCGGTCGGACCATCGACCCGGGTGAGCATCCCCAGGGCGAGCGCGGCCAGGGTCAGTGAGGCGGCGAGCACGACCGCCGGGCGTAGCCGATGTACGAATCGGGGAGCCAGGTTGGATCCGGCAATGAAGCCGACCGACGAGGGCAGCGACCACAGTCCCGCTTGCAGCGGTGACAGCCCAACCACCAGTTGCAGATACTGCGCGACGAAGAGGAAATACCCTACGGCGATGAAAACCGACAGCACGTTCGTGGCCAGTGAGACATTGAAAGTGGGTATCCGGAACAGGCGAAGCTCGATCAAGGGATCCGCCAGCCTGGCCTGGCGCCGCAGGAACAGGAAGCCGATGAAAAAGCCCCCCAGGATGGCCGCCGCCGGCTGCAGTCCAAACCCGGACTGCACGGTCTGCTTGAGCCCGAAAATCACGGCCAACACGGCTACCAGCGACATCCCGGCGCTGAGCAGGTCCAGCCGTCCTGCCTGCGGATCGCGGAACTCCGGAAGCACCCGCGGCCCGAGCACGAGCAGCAAGGCCATTACCGGCAAGGCCAGCAAGAAGACCGAGCCCCACCAGAAGTACTCAAGCAGCACCCCGCCGAGCAGCGGGCCGATCACCCCACCGACCGAGAAGCTGGTGATCCATACGCCGATGGCGGCCGACCGCTGCCCCGGGTCGCGGAACATGTTGAAGATCAACGACAGCGTGGAGGGGGCCAGGGTCGCGCCGGCCACACCCATCAGGGCGCGGCTGGCAATGAGCATCGAGACGCTGGCGGAGAACGCCGCCAGCAGCGAGACCAGGCCGAAGGCAGAGGCACCAATGAGCAGCAGCCGGCGCCGGCCGATCCGGTCACCGAGCGTGCCCATGGTGATCAACGACCCGGCGACCAGGAATCCGTAGATGTCGATGATCCAAAGCAGTTGTGCGCTGCTGGGCTGTAGGGTTGCGCTCAGGCTAGGCACGGCCAGGTGGAGTACGGTCAGATCCATCGCGTAGAGAACACAGGCGAGGGCCAGTACGGCGAGACCGACCCACTCGCGGCGACCGGCACGTTGCGGGGCTAATTCGTCCATGAGACCTACCTTCTCCACTTCGAATAGTACCAATCGGATCAAGGTTGTCAAGCTTCAGAGCCCACCCCAGTCATGGAGTTGGTAGGTCGGCGGAGCTTGTGGCTACCGCCTTCCGATAACCTGGGTTGCCTGAATCCGGGTTGAGCTGCGCGGGGCAATCACAGACTGGCCGGCGGGATATTGTGGTTGACCCGAAACAGGTTGGTCGGGTCATAGCGGCGCTTTGCCGCTGCCAACCGATCCCAGGTCGACCCCGGATAGGCCGTGCGCACCTGTGCCTCGGAAGCCTCGCCCAGGAAGTTGACGTACACACCCTGGTCGCGCTGTTGCAGCGACGCAGCGAAATCGGACACCCAGGCTTCCCGTTCCACCTGCTCCTCGGGGCTCTCGTAAAACGCGGCCAGGTTAACCATGATCCGGCTGGCCCGATGGGCGAAGGCGGTGGCCGCGGCCGGCACGCGGGCCATGGCTCCACCCAGCGCGCGGAGCTGTGCCACCCGCACCGGTGCGTCGGAGGCTTCCAGGCGGGACACGATCTCCTCCGCCCGACTGCGATCGATCGTGTCGACGAACATCGTGCGGGCCACGGCGGTCGGGTGGTATTCGCCCTCTTCCGGCACGAACACCTCCGGGTAGGTCATCGGGCGCAGCATGTCGACGATCGGAGCGGCCAGTTTGCGGAATGGGGCTAAGGCCCGCTCGCCGGCATCCGCCTGGCCGGCACATACCAGGAGTGCGAACACGACCAGTTGGCCATGCTGCTCGGCCGGGACCATCGGCATGGGCGGCGCGGGCATGATGTTGGCGATGGTCGAGAGCTCCTCCGGGGCGGCTTCCGCCGCAGCGATGAATCCGGCGATGACCGGAGGCGTGGCCGGCAGGATCAACATCCCACCCACGATCGAAGGGACCTCGTGCAACCGGAACTGAAACCGGGTCACCACACCGAAATTCCCGCCGCCACCCCGAATGGCCCAGAACAGTTCCTGGTGCTCGTCCTCGTCGGCCCGCAACAGCTGCCCATCCGCGGTCACTACCTCGGCCGCCAGCAGTTGGTCGATCGTCAGGCCGTACTTGCGGACCAGATAGCCCACCCCTCCGCCTAGCGTCAGACCACCGATGCCCACCGAACCGGTGTCGCCGAATCCGGTCGCCAGCCCAAGCTCGCCGGCCGCCTTGGTGTATGCGCCGGCCGTCAGCCCGCCTCCGGCCCAGGCGGTGCGTCGCCCCGGGTCGAGCTGTAGGTCCCGCAACTCTCGGAGATCGAGCACGATCCCCCCGTCCGACAGACTGTGGCCGGCGAAGCTGTGGCCGCCGCCGCGCACGGCCAGCTCGAGTCCGGTTTGACGCGCCAGCAAGATAACCCGCGCGACGTCGCCTGGGTCCGCGGCCCTGACTATGGCTTGCGGCCGACGATCGATTCCGCCGTAGAAGACTGTGCGGGCCTGCTCGTAGTCCTTGTCCCCTGGGACGATCACCCGACTGTTGAGGGCGCCTCGAAGGTGGGAAACGACCTCGTTTTGGACTGACATACTTACCCTCCTCTCAACAATACTGGCCAATGGCGCGGGCCGGAAATGCGCCCTGCGACCGTCGGCCTTCCGCTACCTCTTTTGGATTCGTCGAATAGAGCAGCGCAGAATCGACACCCCAGTGGCTCGCGTCTAGTGGTGGCGCCTCACCCGGCGCCGCGCGAACCGCCGGTGAGCTGTCTTAGCCGCTGACATCCCGGCCGGGGCTCGCCTCAGGGTCTGCTCTGACAGCGCTTGTGGAGTATAGAACAAATGTTCCGCCTTGTCCAGACCGAAGCTCGCGCTGATTCGCCAAGCTGACGCCCCGGCTGGCGGGCGACTGTCCGGGGTCCGGCAACGGTGCGATCCGCTCGCGGATCCATCCGGATGCTGAGGGTTCAGGCACTGCGCGTCTTGTCTTGAGGCGCTTGGAGAGTGGATGCTTGTTGAGCTTTGCGCTCAGTGTGGAATTCCCAGACCGGGAGTACCTGCGGTCAGCCGGGCCGGCAAGGCGAAGACGTGCCCCATGCGCACGCCCATGAAGACATCGCCTTCGCCGTACTCCCCTTGCCCGGACTTGAAGTACCGCTGGATCTTCTGCAGTTCGACCGGCGAACGGAGAGCTTCTAGCCGTTCAACGAACCGGCCCGCGCTGAGATCGGTCACTACCCCGCGTAGGCCTTCTCCAGGCCCGAAACTTCGATCTTGCTCATCTGGAGCATGGCCTGCATGACCCGTCCGGCCTTCTCAGGGTCCGGGTCACTCATCAGCCTGCCAAGCGCCGTCGGAATGATCTGCCACGAGAGGCCGAACTTGTCCTTCAGCCAGCCGCAGGGCTGCTCTTCTCCACCTTCGGTGAGCTTCCCCCAGAGCCGGTCGACTTCGGCCTGGTTCTCGCAGTTCACAAGGAGCGAAACGGCCTCGGTGAATTTGTATAGTGGGCCGCCGTTCAGAGCGAGGAATTCCTGGCGCCCCAACTCGAAATTGACGATCATGGCGGTGCCCGTCGGCCCCGGCCCGACGTCGCCGTAGCGCTGGACATGCGTGATTCTCGAATCGTCAAACAACGAGGTGTAGAGCTTGGCGGCCTCTTCCGCCTGGTTGTCGAACCACAGGTACGTCACGATCTTCTGCATGATGCTCTCCTTTGGCGCGGTTTGGTGGATGCCAGCGCCCTCAGCAGCATGATAGTCCGGCAATCGACCCATGTCTTGTATCAAACGGCAATCTCCGCCATCGCTCTCGCACTCAGGATCTGAGCCGGCGTGTGCCCGATCCAGTGCCTCAACGAGCGGGTCAGATGCGGCTGATCGTAATAGCCCGCCTCGTCCACGGTGTCCAGGATCGTGGCCCCTTGCTGCAGGAGTCCGGCCGCCTGCTGGGCGCGTCCGAATTGGCGAATCTGGCCCTGGGTCAGCCCGGTGGCTCGCAAGAAACGGTGCCGGATCGTGCGGACCGACAGCTCCGGCGGCCGGTCCTGCAACACATCGTTCACGAGGGGGTCATGCGCCAGCACCTCCTCAGCCACTAGCCGGTTTACGAAGGTGTCCACGTTCTCGTAGTCGGGGAATTGCCAGGCTGAGCCGTACAGCCAGAAGGAATTGCTGGCGGCGCCAGGCAGGGTTGTTTCAGTGTCCAGCATGTGCCTGGCAGGCAGGTGCGGCATGAAGGCACCCAACTTCAGCTTGATCCACAGGAGCTCGGCCCCCTCGGGCACGGACACCACCCCGGAGCTCGTCAAGGGCCCCGCCAACACTAGCCGGGCCTCTCCGCGGTACCGGGCAAGGACCATGTGCCAGTGGACCTCGGCTGGGCGAATCGTGCTCCCCGTAGAGGCTACCCGCGCCTGTTGAACCCGCTCGACGAGGGGCGAGTCCGACCGTCGCTCCCGATAATCAGAAAAGAGGTCCATGCCTCAGTTCCTAACCTGGCGGTGAAAACCGACTGGGTGGCGATGAACGCCCTCGGCCCCTCAATGCAGCCGTCAACCGTCCTGTGAGACGACGTGACAATCCGCACCATTTTAGTCGTCTTTCGGCCTTCCCATTCTAAACGTCGAATGAGCCGAGCCTAGATCGACATTTGGGGCGCCTACTTATGGGGATGTTCGGCCCCGGCGGCCCTCGGCCATGGGCTCGAGGAGCACCACCGGGATCGACCGGCTGGTCCTCTGCTGGTAGATCTCATAGTCCGGCCAGATGGAGGCCATCAGGCCCCACAGCCGGTATCGCTCTTCCCCAGCGGCTGTGTGAGCCGTCGCCACGAACTTGTCTGCGCCGACCTGCACGTGGACTTCGGGGTGGTCACGCAGATTGAGATACCAGGCCGGGTGCTTGGGGCTGCCGCCTTTGGACCCGACCACGAGGTAGCGGTTGCCGTCCTGGCCATAGATCAACGCGGTCCGGCGCAGCTTGCCCGTCTTGCGACCGACCGTGGAGAGCAGGAGCGTGTTGACACCGGACCACCGGTGCCCCGACTTGCCGTCCGATGCCAGATAACGTCGGACATGCTCGGCCACCCACTTGCTGGGGCTGTCGGTTACGTCCTTTTCCCAGTCGGTCAAGGGTGGGTTCCAGTGGCTCATGCGGCCTCCGGGGCTAAATCCACCGAGGCACGCGCTCCGGGAGAGTCCTGGCGCCCAATTCCTGGCAGATCTGTCTGAGCTCTGGCCGGGCGCCGCGCCACTTCAGGTCGGCCAGGCTCTCCCGGATGGGCACGTCCAGCCGAAGCGTCGCCAGCCGGCGGAACAGCAGCACCTCTTCCTGGTTGGCCTGCAGGTTCTCGGCCAGCCGGAGCGCACGACCGGGAGTCAGTCCCCAGCTCAGGTGATCGGGTGGGATCGACTCGAGGTGCCCATATTGGGAGAGCACTGCCGCCGCCGACTTGGCCCCCCACCCCAAGACCCCCGGGTAGCCGTCAGCCGAGTCGCCTACCAGCGCCAGGTAGTCCGGAATCGAGCGCGGCAGCACCCCATACTTCTCCTGCACGGCCGCCTCATCGTAGACGATCTCCCGCCGGCGGTCCCAGCAGACGATGCGATCGCCCATGACCAGCTGGGCCAGGTCCTTGTCGGGCGAGCACAAGATCACCTGCTCGACCTTGGCGGACTTCTGGAACCGCATCGCGGCGGTCGCCAGCGCATCGTCGGCCTCGAACTCCACCATCGGCCACACCACAACCCCCAGCGCCGCCGCGGCCTGCTCGGCGAGGGAGAACTGGTCCAGCAACTCCTGGTCGACCCCTTCACTGGTCTTGTATCCCGGGTACAGATCGTTGCGGAAGGACTCGATCACGTGATCGAACGCGCAGCCGATGTGGGTAGCATCCGACTTGGTGATGAGTGTGAGAAGCGAGTTCAGCAGCCCGACGGTGGCGCCAACTTGGCGCCCATCCGGGGCCTTCTTCGCAGGTGCGCCGAAGTGGGCGCGGAACAGCTCATAGGTTCCATCGACGAGGTGGATTTTCATGGGTGTGGTCCTGTTGTCTTGTTGCTGAATATTCGGCGAAGGGTGCCCGAACGGTCTCCGGCTGTCTGCCCTGAGTTCTGTACGCGGGGTCCTTGCAGCAAGGGTAAGCTCACCCTACGGATGCGCCCCACCGCTCAGGGGGACCTGCAAAACCACCAGGATCCCGGTAAGAACATCCGGGACGAGCGGCCCTCTGCGCTGCGCTCCATGGGCCCTGGAAAGACACCAGGACAGACAGGCAGGCAAGCAGGCTGGCACGCCGCCGAGCCAAACCGAGCCAAGTATCACACAGATGGAGTCGACGCCGCTTGGCCTCGGCTCAAGGGAATCCCGAGTGGGACCAGACGGGCCCACGACCGGGAGAGGCGGCGGTGCGGTTGGGTCGGCCGGTCCACCCGCTTACACAAGTTCAACGGGCAATTCCAGGAACTCCCCATACTTCTTGGCAGCCAGGGTGATGGCGCGCACTTCAGCCTGCTTCGCCCGAGCGAAGAGACTGGTGTCGAGGATCACTGCGCCCTTTCTGAGTTTGCGCTTCCAGGTGCCCACGACTTGACCGTCGACCACAATGATGTAGCTCAGTGCATTGCCCAATGCACGCAACTTCGCGCCGACTTCAGCTTCACCAATGGCACTTCGATCCCGGTAGCCCGACACGTACTCGTCATAGATCGACAACAAGTATGCCGTCGGAGATGGAACTCCGGCCTGGGTTGTGGATGTCGAGAACCAGTAGTCTTGACCGTCTACCACCTCGTGTCGCAGCCGCGCCTTGACGGCTTCCAGGCCACCCCTGGCGTCGGTGATTGTCAACCCGGACCACTTCGCGAAATCCTGGATCGTGGCTGGGCCGCGGCTCACAAAGTAACGAATGGCAAGTGCAGCCAAGGCCTCTTCGCGTTCCAGGGTCTTGGTGTCTGGGGCCCGTTCGTCCAACAACGCATAAGTGAATTGCTTCCCGCGCCGTGCGCCGCTGCAGATCACCCCCTCCAACTCCGCAAACATCATGATGTAGGCTAATCGGAGTCCACCGTCGGAGGCAATGCCTGCTTCTCGAAGCACGTCCCGCAATTCGTCGCGGGTGAGTTGTTTCCCGCCTCGTAGCGCTCTGGCCAGCTCGGCGTTGCTCCGCCTGAGGAGCGTGCTCTCCAATTCCAGGCTGCGGTACATATAGGCATTGGCGGCATGGACGCGCGGCGCCGTGAGCGACAGCATCCAGCGGATATCGACAGGTGTGACGAAATGCCAGGTGGGCCGCATCAAGTGCGTGCGAAGGATGACCCCATCCGAGAAGGCCTGATCGATCTCGCCGTCGGTAGAAGCCTGCAAGCGCAGCCCGAGGGCCCATTTCGCGCCGGCGTAGTCCTGCGCCTGGACGGCACCCAGCCATCCCACCACTTCGCCGGGGTTTTCGAGGTGCGCTCCACTGATGCGCTGGCTGTGGAGCCGACGCAGTGCGATGTCCAAATGGGCCATTTTTCCTGGCGTGTCAGAGCTTGTAGCCGTGTGAGTGTCTACTTATCCCCGCCCGGCGGCCTGGTGCCGGCTGACCTCGTGATCCTCATCGGCTGCGATGACAGGCTGCCTGGCTTCCAGGCAGGTCAGGTGCCTGGTGGAATCAAACCGGCCGACCGGTCCACGGCCCGACCCCATCGATCCTCTCGACGCGAATGCGTGTGACGTATCCGGAGGGAGGATTCTCCATGGGCGGGAATTTTACGCCAGGACCCATGTAGGTTATCGCAAGCCTCTGGAGGAGCTCAGCGCCGCCGCCTTCTTGAATGTGGGCAAGGCCATAGACAATCACGTATTCGGTCAGGCCCATGGCGCTCTTCGAGTCGGTATGTATGGAGATGGCGACGCGAGGGTCGCGGCGGATGTTCTTGACCTTTTGGTTCTCGGGGATGTGGCCGGCGACGATCTCATCGCCGTCCAGCCCGATCCAAACGACGGTGACTTGCGGACTCCCGTCGGGGTTGAGTGTGACCAGGTGAGCCGGAGGTCCGGCCTCGATCAGGGTTCTGACTTCCTTAGGGATCTGCATCGAACGACCTCATATATGCAAGTGGGTGACGACGACGCCTAGGCTCGCCAGGCCATTGTGGCCTGGTCAAGCGCCTCGATCTCCGCACGCGTGAGTCTAAACGAAAGTGCGCCGGCATTCTCGGCGGCCTGTTTGCCGTTCTTGGCTCCCGGGATGGGAAGAGACTCCCCGTCGACGCCCGCCGGCAGGCAGCGAAGGCTGTCCGGCTATTCGCGGGTGGGCGCGGAACCACTCCTCCAGAACCCCGCCGCGACTTCATCGATCTCGTACAGTAATGACGATCGGCAACAAGGCATAGGCCGGAACTTCCTCCATCGGACTGGCCAGCAATATGCCGCTGGAGGGGCCGCCATCCAGATTGATCGCGATGTCCAAATCAAGATCCGACGCAACAAGATAGGCGCTCAGTCTGTGCAGGGTGAAGTTGCCTGCTGAAGCGACCATGAAGAGCGCTCGCCCGCTTCTATCCATCGCTGTAACGGTTCTTCGGGCCGCTCGATTATCTTCGTCTTGCTCTGGGAAGCCCATTTCCCCGCCGGGTTTAACCAGCACGGGGAACGATTGAAGAGCGGCAAGCAGCGGCTCATTGGGGTTATAAGGTACTTGTGCCAACCAGCGCAACTCCGGCCCGTCTCTTGTGACCGCAAACATGCCGGCGAATTCACCGTACGTACTTCCAATCACCTCACCACCCACCACAGTCAACCCATTGGGAATATCGGCCCCGTTTTCTTGCCGAAAGTAGCCGCCATTCAAAACGATGAGGGCATTGGTCTCTGATTGCCACGCTTGCAGAGTCTGTGGTTTTGGATGGTAGGCGACGTCAAACTGAAAGTAATCCGGCTCGAGACGCAACAGATACAGATGTTCAAAGGGTTCGCCGGTGGCTCCGAGTAAGTTGATGATCCGTCGTTCTAACCCGGGGCGCAGTTGTTCCCATCCCGTGTCGGGAACAACCAGTGTGGGAACGGCCGTAGAGGTGAGGGCGGGCGCCGGCGATTGAATCTGAGATGGCGTGAATGACGGCGTGGGGGCAAGGTCAGACGCAGATGTCGCCGAAGGTGAAGTGATCACACCGACCCGGCCACAACCTGCACCGACCAGACCGCCCAAAAGTAAGTGAACGGCAAGCAGAAGAGTGGACTTACCAGTCATGATCATCCGAGGTGAGATTTTCTCTCCGGACGAGGGCGCCCTCTTCTTAACGCACTCCCCAGGAATCGCATCTTCGGTCACGGCCTCGTCTAGCAATTCGCCCCCCCGCACGCCTTTAGCGGGGGCCATCCTGTACGCACATATCGGGAGCGACCGCTAAACCGGACTGGATCCCCGAAACGGATCGATGTGGGGTTCCTCAAAGTTAGCAAGCATCCCCAACCGCGACTTGAAGATCGTTCTAACCGCCTGGATTACTGAACATTACCCGAGCTGATCGCACAGATAGGATTCTGGCCGCATAGGCCGAGATTCGCGAGGATCCACGCCGCGGCCGCCACCAGGATGAGCCAAACGATCACACGGCTAAGCAGGGAAATAGCTGACGGCCAGGCGATGGGCACCGGCTTAGCTAGCTGAGACAGCGGAAACGACGGCGAAATGCGAACGAAAAATCGTCGGGCAAACGAGAAATGGGGTGACATCCGGAACAGCATCATGAGAGTGGCATGGATTACAAGGAAGAATGAAAGCCCAAGCAGCACGAGCGCGGCCAAGTCGATAAGGGCGATGCTGCCCGCGAATCTCCAGAACCAGCGAGAACGGAACGTTACAACGAATGAATTGAGAACCTCTCTAATCGCTTGCACGTTTTCCCTGTTGTCTGCAACGACCAGTCTGGCAGGAAGCGCATTGCTGGAAAAGGCCGCCTGACGGCTCCGAGAGCTCGCAGATCCAATTGACTTTGTGGGGCGCAGATCGCGTGTTCTGCAAAGGGCGAAATCCCACGACCCTCGTGGGTAGTCGCCCGACGAATTCCACTTCCGGCCGAGATTGCCAAGCTGGCCGGCTGGAGGATCATCAGGTGTTCTCCTCGTACGCTTGGTGAAGCCAACCGAGCACCTCAGAATCCACCTGTTCAGGAGACGTCAAGCTTGTCTGAAGTTGCATTGTCTCGTGGATTTTGGATGGCTGCAGGCGTCCGCCGACCCTCCTCCCCTCCAGTCGTAGTCCTAGATCAACCCGAGACTTCGTGGTAGGTTGAATGCGGGCGAACGTCCTCTTCGGAGTGACGAGAGAGACGCATGTCTTGCGTGTCTGGACGACGAACTGACCGAGCCCGGCTGCCGCGTCGATGATGGCGTCGAAGATCGGTCGAAGATGCAGCCGATCAGCGTACTGCCCGTCGACGAGCTCATCAGAAGAGGCAAGGAGGAATTCGGGGTAGCCAAATCGTTCCATCACGAGGAGGGACTGGGCATAGCCGGTCACGCCTTCCTTCGTTAGCCACGCGCTAGCTCTCTTCACTGTCGAGGCCCTGTCCGTTGATGCGGCGTTTCCACGTGGCCACGTCGTCCCGCGTGCGCTCCTTGAGCAAGAGGGCAGACATGGTCCTCATTCCCTGCCAACTACAAATTTGCGCCATTCGCATCCTCCAGCCAAGGGCCACCCAAAGGCAGGCAAGCAGGCGGCCTGCCTATGTCCTTCTCAAAGGTGAAGCGAAGTGTCACCGTCGGTGGCGGCGGATTCAGGCGGCCACAGTGCTTCTGGGTAGGGTGCCGTTTTGCTGCCGGCAACCACGTAGTAAGTAGCCAGTCCTTTACCTTTGCTGGGATCCAGGAGGCCCATGGATGCGCCGGCAAGAACGAGCTTCACGCCGGCAAAGGCCGCAATGAACTTGTAGTATGGCCGGGAGAAGGCCGCGCAGAGCTCGTAGAACTTGGGGGCGAGGCGCCTGGTCATTTCAACACATTCGAACATGGGCTGCTTGATCGCCGCCAGGTTGTCCCAGGGGCCGGGCAACTCATGTCCGTCGCTGAGGACAACTCTCATCATGAACTCGAAAACCTCATTCTGACGCGAATGGACGTCCGACAAGATGACTATTCCGGGTTCCGTCCCCGGGAGGTCAGGGACAGTCTCTTGCAGGATCATGAGGCCGGAAAGACTGCAAGCGGCGGCGATGTCGGTCTGGATGTGCCCTTCGGGCGTAGACGTGAACTGGGGACCGAGACATTCACGCAGGAATTGATTGGCTACACTTTTCATATGAAGATAGTTGGCGGCGATATCGACTTCTGGCATGGGAATGCCTCTAAGGCATCAAATGGTGCTCAACGGCTGCGCCTGTCTGCCTGCACCCGGAGCGAAGCGCAGGCGTGTCCCGGAGTTCTTCGGGGTCCAGGTGTTCGTCCAGGGCCCTCGAGGCGAAGCCGAGGAGGGTGCCGGTGTTCTTGCAGGGCCCCCGAAGCGCGGCGGAGGGGGTCCCGGGGCCCCACGTTGTCGGTGGCGAGGTGTCGGAGATCCCGCGTTCTGTGGGGGGAATTGCCCGGCCAGCCCAACGCGATTATCGCGCGCAAGTGCCGACGCCGGGCTGGCCGGGTCGGTCGAAGACAGTTCGTCCCGGATGTTTTTACCGGGATCCTGGTGTTCTTCCAGGGCTCTATCGAGTTGCTGAGTGGCGGGAAACCATCTCCTTGCGCCCTGGCATGAGTGGCTCAGGTAGGGATGACGTGTTCTTGATGGGTCGGAAGTTGGGGCTTGCCAACCGAGCGATCCACCAGCTTGAAAGAGGGCGTTGGCGGGGATGTTCGAGCTGACCGTGACCAGCATCGCTTTCCCGACGCCCCAGGAGCGAGCCGAAGGGCGTCCTTGTGGTGCTCAAGGGCGTCCAGATCAGGGAGCAGCCCGGTGAAGCCAGGCACGACACACGCATGGCTGTCACTGCAGATTGCCAGATGCTCAATCTCGTGGCCGCAGACTGGTAAGGAAGTGAAAAGCGGGAGCGTGTTTGAGGTGATGATAGCCCAAGGACCAGACGAGTTGAGCAGGTTGAACTGGCTGAAGCGGCACCCTGCACCTATGCCGCCCGATTGGGGGGGACTGGAGGTGGTAGGCGAAAAGCTGTGGAATCGCTCTGCCTCACCATCATGATTCTCGGGGATTTAGCCGGTTGCGCTGCTTATCGAGGGGCACCACCGCCGTGCCGACGGCGGAACAGACCAGGACGGGTTCGGCGAGCACCTCGGCAGCCGAGTCGTTGACGTGGTAGGCTGGCTGAATAACCTTGCAGGCCGTGCAGCGGACTTTTCTCGACGTGCGTCCCACCTCCAGCAGTTCAGCCCGCACTTCGAGGTAGTCGCCCGCGTAGACGGGAGCCAGGAATTCGATGCTCTCGTACGCCCGGAACAAGCCCTCATCACCGTCGTGGCGGATCATCAGCTCGGTGACGGCGTCGCCAAAGAGGGCCAGCACGCGCGCCCCGTCCACCAGGCCGCCACCGTAGTGGGCGTCGTGCTCCGAGATGCGTATGCGCAACATGCTTTCAATCACTGGTTCGGACATTGGCCCGCCCTCCGCACTGGTCTTGTAGCACTTTCTTGGCGATCTTTCCAATCCCGGTCTTGGGCAGCACGTCCAGGAAGACCACGCTGCGCGGCCGTTTGTAGCCGGCCAGGCGCTCGGCGCAAAAGCCCAGCAGTTCCTGCTCGGTCAGGCGAGCGCCAGGCTTGAGCGCGACCACGGCACGCACGCTTTCGCCGAAGTCCGGATCCGGGATGCCGATGACGGCGACCTCGGAAACGGCCGAGTGTTCGTAGATCACGCCCTCGACTTCGGCGGCGGGGATGCCCATTCCGCCGCTCTTGATGATGTCCTTCTTGCGCCCCACCAGCGTCAGGTAGCCATCCCCGTCAAACCGACCCAAATCGCCGGTCAGAATCCAGCCGTCTGGCACAGCGAGGGCCGTGGCCTGCGGGTCGTCCCAGTAGCCGCGCATGCCGCACGGGCTCCGGGCGATTACCTCGCCAATCTCGCCGGTGGGCACATCATCGCCCTTCTCGTCCACCAATCGCACGTCAGTTCCCACGTGTGGCCGCCCGACCGTACCCAGCTTGCCCAGTTGCGCCCAGGGTTGCTGCGCCGTAATGCACAGGAACTCGATCATGCCGTAGAACTGGACGGCCTGGCAGTGCGGCAGGCTTTCCAGCCAACGGGTGATGGTGGCCGGGGGCATCGGCTCGGAGGCGTATGTGACCAGGCGCAGGCTGCTCAGGTCGCGGCGCTCCATGCTCGGCTCCTGCAGCAGCAGCCGCATCGTGGTCGGGACGGCATCGAAGTGGGTGACGCGCTCACGCTCGACGGTTTCCCAGACCAACGCGGCGTCGAACCTGGGCAGAATAACGTGCGAGGTCCCCGCGTAGGCCAGCGGCAGCAGGTGCTCCAGGTTGGACGAGAACAAGGGCAGAAAGTGGAGCGTGATGTCGCTTTCGCGCACTCCGTATTCCAGGGCCATGGCGTTGGCCGTATGGAGCAGGGCCTGGTGTGTGTAGACCGCGCCTTTAGCCTGGCCGGTGCTGCCGCTGGTGAAGAGGATTAAGGTGTCGTCGCCGGGGCTTGGGCGGGGTTCGGGTTCGGAGTCATCTCCGCCATTCAGCATGCCGTCGTAAGCCAGCAGAGCTGGGGGCGGGACGCCATCGTAGACGATGAAGTGTCGCACATACTTCACATCGGGACGGATGGTCTCCAGTGTCTCCAGGTAAGCACCCGACACGATGAGGACGCGGGCCGAGCAGTGGTTGAGCATGTACACGAGTTCGGACGATGAGGCCCAGAAGCTCAGCGGCGCGAAGATCGCGCCGATTTTGGGAAGCGCGAAGTAGATTTCCACGAAGCGGTAGTCGTTGCGCGCCAGCAGCGCCACGCGGTCACCGGGCCGCACGCCCAGCCCTCGTAGCGCGTGGGCCAGCCGGTTGGCGCGTGTGTTGAGATCGGCGTGGGTGAGACGCACATCCCCCTGCACCACGGCTTCCCGCTTTGGAAAGTGCCGCGCGTTGCGTAGTACCACGTCACCCAGGGTTTGCACGGCCTTGTGCATCGTTCTCTGCCTCTGCTTACATTAACCTGCTTTTTCGCGGGCGGCGGCCCACTCGCGGATGTAGCCCACGATGTCTTGGGTATGCGCGCCGGCGCCGAACACCTCGGCCACGCCATAACCCTTCAGCCGATTGACATCTTGCCTGGACACCGTTCCGCCTAGCAGGAACAACACATCGCCCAGGCCGTTCTCGCGTAGCATCCCGCCGATTTCCTTTGCGTAGTGTTCATACGTGCCGGACAGAATACTGACACCCAACACGTCAGCGTCCTCCTGCAGGACGGTCTCAACGATGGATTCGGAGGTCTGGAAGATGCCGGTGTAGATCACTTCCATCCCGGCATCGCGCAGGGCGCGGGCGATGATCTTGGCCCCCCGATCGTGCCCGTCCATGCCGGGCTTGGCAATCACGACGCGTATCCTGTCAGACATGCTGGCTGCCTCGAAATGGGGCGTTAGTATACAATCGGTGGGCGATACTCGCCGAAAACCTCGCGGAAGACATCACAGATTTCTCCGATGGAGGCGTAGGCCCTCACGGCCTCGGCGATATGAGGCATGGTGTTGGTCTTGCCGAGGGCGGCCTGGCGCAGCCCCGAGAGCGCACGTGTGACGGCGCGGTTGTCGCGTTCGGCGCGCACCTGGTTCAGCCGGGCGATCTGTCGCTCGGCGGCCTCCGGATCGACCTGGAAGAACAGATCGGGCGACAATTCACCCGCCTCGTCTTCCATGTATTCGTTGACGCCGACGATGGTCCGCTCGCCCGATTCGACCTGGCGCTGGAAGGTATACGAGCTGTCGGCGATCTGCTGCTGGATGAAGCCGGTTTCGACGGCGCGGATCATGCCACCCACGTCTTCGATCTGCTTCAGAATGTCCCAGGCTTCCTCCTCGACGCGCTTGGTCAGGGTTTCGACGTAGTACGAACCGGCCAGCGGGTCGACCACGTCGGCGATGCCTGACTCGGCCGCCAGAATCTGTTGGGTGCGGACAGCAATCTTGATGGCCTTCTCCGATGGGATCTGGTAGGCCTCGTCCATCGAGTTGGTGTGCATCGATTGCGTTCCGCCCAGCACCCCGGCCATCGCTTCGACGGCCGTCCGCACAATGTTGTTTTCGATTTGCTGCGCCGTCAACGAGACGCCCGCCGTCTGGCAGTGGGTTCGCAGCGTCCACGAGTGGGGGTCGCGTGCGCCGAGTTTTTCGCGCATCAGGTGCGCCCACATGCGGCGCGCGGCGCGCAGCTTGGCGATTTCCTCGAAGAAGTCGATGTGGAGGTCGAAGAAGAAGGACAGGCGGGGAGCGACGAAGTCGATGTCCAGGCCGCGTTCGACCGCTTTGTGTGCGTAGGTGAAACCGGCAGCCAGCGTGAAGGCGAGTTCCTGGGCGGCCGTCGCCCCGGCCTCGCGGATGTGGTACCCGCTGACGCTGACCGGGTTAAATCTCGGCATCGTCCGGGCACAGTACTCCATCGTATCGACCACCAACTGGACGGCCGGTTCAGGCGGGAAGATGTACTCATTCTGGGCGGTGTATTCCTTCAGAATGTCGTTCTGGGCCGTGCCCATGACTTGCTCGCCACCGAGGCCATGCTGGTGGGCCACAGCCTCGTACATGGCGATGAGCACCGAGGCGGGTGCGGTGATGGTCATGGAGGTGCTGACCTGGTCGAGGGAGATGCCCTCCCACAGCAGTTCCGCATCGCGCAAGGTGTCGATGGCAACGCCGATCTTGCCGACCTCGGCGCGGGCGAAGGGATGGTCTGAGTCTCGCCCCAGCAGGGTGGGCAGGTCAAAGTCGGTCGACAGGCCGGTCTCCCCGTGCGCCAGCAGGTATTTGTAGCGCCGGTTGGTGTCTTCGGCGGTGCCAAAGCCGGCCACCTGGCGGATGGTCCACAGACGGCCTCGATACATACTGGCATGGACACCGCGCGTAAATGGATAATCGCCGGGGTAGCCAATGTCCCGCTCAAACTCGATGTCGGCAATGTCGTCCGGCGTGTACAGGTCGCCAATGGGGATGCCGGAGATGGTCCGGAAGGCTTCTTTCCGGTGTGGGAAACGGCTAAGGCTCTCGGCCAGCGGACCATCCTGCCAGCGCTGGCGGCTGTCCTTTGCGGCTGTCTCCGCGCTCGTTTGCGCCCTGGTCGCGTCTGCCATGCGACAACACTCCTTTAGAGCCCTCGCTCAGTCTGTTTCAGCGGGCTGTGCCTGTACGCCGGCTCGCGACCTTCGCCCTTTACCTCTGCGCGACCGCCGCGCGAGCCGGACGAGACCGTCGACCGCGCTGTGCGGGTCAAGGCGGCGGGCTAACACCTCATCAATTGTGCGCTCGATCTCTTGTGGGCCAAGGCTGTCTGCTAGCTCGGCCAGCAGCGCCTCGCGCAGAAGAGTCTCCAGCTCGGAAGCCACGCGCGCGCGCGCGAGGGCGGCCAGCCTGCCACCCTCGACCAGATATGCTCGGTGCGCCTGGACGGCGTCGAGCAGCGCCTCGACCCCCTGCCCCTCGCTGGCGATGGTCTTAAGGATGGGTATCTTCCAGCCCTTGTCAGATAGCTTCTCTACCCCCTTGCCGTCGTCCTCCCCCGCCAGCATGGCACGCGGGGCGTGGTGGCCTGCAGCGCCGGAGTGCGGCGCGCCCACGTCAAGCATAGCTCGCAGCGCGCGAAAGGTATTTTCGGCCTGGGGCTGGTCGGCCTTGTTGACCACCAGTACGTCGGCGACTTCGAGAATGCCGGCCTTGATGGCCTGTATGTCGTCGCCCAGGCCGGGCACCTCGATGACGATGGTGGTGTGCACCGTTTGGGCGATGCCCACCTCCGACTGGCCCGCGCCCACCGTTTCGACGATAACCACATCGAAGCCCGCCGCGTCCAGCACCTCAATCACACCAGACGTGGCCCGCGCCAACCCGCCCAGGCTCCCACGCGTCGCCATGCTGCGGATGAAAATGCCTGGATCCCCGACCAAGTCGCCCATGCGGATGCGGTCGCCCAAGATTGCGCCGCCCGTGAATGGGCTGGTCGGATCGACCGCCACGATGCCCAGCTTCAGGCCACGTTGGCGCATCGTCCGTGCGAGCGCGTTGACGAGTGTGCTCTTGCCGCAGCCCGGCGGGCCGGTCACGCCCACCCGATGCGCGTTCCCGGTGTGAGGGTAGAGCGCGGCCAGAATCTCCGCATCGCGTGCGCGCCCGTCCTCCACCAGGCTTATAGCCCTTGCCAATGCGCGCCGCTCACCTTCAAGCACGCGCTGCGCCAGTGAAGCAACCTCCACCAGCCTATCTCCCTGCACGCGCCGGCGCGGGGCGGAAACTCCCTTTGCGCCTCATGTTTCTCGCACCCCCGCCTGCTGCACTTCCACCGCGCCTATCATGTGTAGTACCAGGCGCGTATAGGCCGTGGCGATGTCAGTTTTGGACATAGGCCCATCGGGCCGATACCAGACGGCCACCGAGGTGCACATCGTCAGGATGGCGAGGCCGGTCAGCTTGATGTCCGCCTCGGCAAACACGCCCTTCTGCACGCCTTGATGAAGCAAGTCGCGCAGGATTTCTTCGTACGAGTCGCGAAGCGCCACCACCGAAACCCGCTTGTCCGCGCTCAGGGCCCGCAGTTCGTTGTCGGCGACCGCCGCCTCTTGCGCGTGTTCGATGTGGAAGCGGATATGCTCCATGACAAAAGCAGCAATGCGCTCAGTCGGGTCGTCTGGGGTAGCCGCGAGGGTCGTATCGATCTGTTGGCGCAGCTTGGACAGGGTTTCCATCATCACGTGGTGCAACAGGGCTTCTTTCGTGGGAAAGTAGTTGTAAATGCTGGCCGCGCGGATGCCGACCACCTCGGCGATGTCGCGCAGCGTAGCTCCATGATAGCCGCGCTGATAAAACACCCCGATCGCGGCAGCGCAGATTTGGCCCATCGTGTCCAGGCCCCAGAATCCGGTTGGCCTCTTTTCTGCGCTGCCCGCCCACTGCGATACCAGCGTCGAGGTCCCTTCAGCTCTGACCTGGGCCAGCATTTCGTGCAGGTGCGCCTCCGATTCCAGGTTGAAGGCGCGCCTGATCTCCACTGGCTCGAAGCCAACCTCTAGCAGTCGCAGCATCTCCAGCTTGAGAATCAGCGGGTCGTCCGCGTTCAAATACAGCAGACTGGTCGGGTCGCTTCTCAACCCTTCCAGGCTGAGCGGTCCCGAGTTCTCAGCTTGCGTTCCGCGCTTTTGCACGAAGTTGTTTCCTGTCCCGTTATCAGATGAGACCAAGTCGGCTGCATCGCGCGTCGAACCAATCTCATGATAACCTAACGAACGCTAGTTTGTCAACTATCCGTTAGTCAGACAACTCGAATTGAGGTGATGCTGATGGGCCTGGTAATAATCGTCGCCGGCACGGCGACTCCGCCTTGCCTTTGAGTTCGTCGAGGGCGAGTGCTCATCCCCCCGAGAGAGAACCGAGGCTCCACCCAGAGCCCTACGGGCACGGTTGGGATCGGGAGAAGACAGTTGCCACAATCAGAAACACGATCGGTGCCAGTCCGGCATAGCCAAGGACACCGATCAGCCTGAGCTGCATGTCTTCGAGGGGGACTCCGATGAGACCGGCGAGGCTGGGCGCGCCGCTCGCGATCGTCAGGACGCGGACGGCCTTCTCAAGGCGAGCTCCATCGAAGACAGGCGTCTCGCCCACCAACCCGACGTCCGCCATGGCCCAACCGGTGGTGGTGTCGAACATCTGGATGTGGCTGAGGGCCAGCGGGCCGCAGGTCATGATCGGCGTAGGGACCGAGGACGGCACTGCGGGTGCTGGAGTTGATACTTGGATGATGGCCGAGCCAGCCGTCGCTTGGGGGGCCGGTGCCTCCGTCGGGAGCGCGGTGTTTGTCGGCGCAATCGTCGGGGCGTGAGTCAGCGCAGCCGTGGGAACCGGAGCGCACGCGACCAGCGTCAGCAAAGCCGGGGGTGTTGGGATCCAACGCGCAACGGGCATGCTCTTCACGAGGCCGTACGTGCCGGACACTCCAGGGCTTTGCCTCTGGCGCTCATGGCGCCGGGGCGACCGGGATCCACGTGTGACCGCCGTCGTGGGTGGCGAACATCGGCTGCGCGCAGCCGGAATCCTCGTCGCAGATCTGGCCCAGTCCCCACCCCTCCACGACGGAGGCGAACTGAACCTCGAGCAGCTTGGCGCCGCCCAACCCGGCGGACGGGAAGACCTCCCATGTCTGGCCGCGGTCGCGGGTGAGGTACTGCGTGGCGTCACTGAGGGCGACGAACCAGGTCGATTCGTCGATGGCGGACCAGGGGATCGGGCTGCCACGGCCGAAGGTGTTCAGATCTTGTTCTTGAAGCGTGGCGGTGAGCGACCAGGCGCCTCCGGCGTTGTGTGTGGTGTAGAAACCCATGAGCTGGTTGTTGTCTTCATCTCGGTAGAATCTCACCGGGAGTACTCCGATCTCATGCGACAGGAACGCGGGCTCCTGGAGGTAGTAGCCTGTCTCTATGTACGACTCCGGGAAGTCGAGACTCACGGGCTGCCAACTGCTGCCCCCGTTCTGGGTGCGCAGCAATTGATCGGAAGTCCAGCGGCTCTCCCCGCCAACTGCCCAGCCGGTCGAGCCGTCGATGAAGGTGACCTGGCCGCTCAAGGGCATCTTGAGCGCGGTCCACGTCTGACCGCCGTCCATGGTGCGGTACAGGTAGGTGACATCGGAGCTCATGCCCAGCGGGGCGTATGCCGCCAGCCAGCCGTTCTGCGGATCGGGGAACTCGAGATCGGCCCCGCTGATACACGCGTTCCCTGGACAGATCAGAGAGTCGGCGAAATCAGCGATATGCCACAGGCCCCAGCTCCTGCCGCCGTTTTCGGTGTGCATGAAAGACAGCGTGGTTGGGGGCGCGCACTCCTGTCCCCGGATTACGGCAATCCGCACGTGAGAGCTGTCGAGGAACACAGGCGGGGAGACGATGGAACAGATGTCGGGCTCGGGGCAGTTCGAGAGCCCCGCCGGGGTGATGTCGGACCAGCTTGAGCCCGCGTCGTCTGTCCACAGCAGGCGCCCGTCTGAGTAGACCCAGCCTTGGGTGAGCGAGAGGCGGCCCATCCAAATCACGCTGGGGAACGAGGACAGGTCAACCGGTGTGGGGCTGGCCGGCTCGGGCGTGGGAGCGGGCGTCTCCGGCGTCGCGATCGTGGCAGTTGGAACGACCGTCGTCGGCAGGTGAGCCGGTGCGGTCGAGGGTGGGCTCGTGGCGAGGGGATTTCCGACGGGCGCCGATGAAAGATTGCAGGCTGGGAGCGCGGTCAGAACCAGCAAGGCCAGTGGCAAGCCGATGGGATGCGGTCTCACCCGAGTCCCTCCGAAGTCATTGTGATTATCACGATGAGGCGGCTTTGTGAACACATGGCCAGATCGGCAGTCACGGACTGACCTGCGACTCAAGGATCTGCCAGGTCTGGCCGCCGTCGGTGGTCTTGATCAGTGCCTGCTCGGCCTCGCGCTGATAGCAGTAGCCATCGGTGCAGGCCACCGCCCACCCCGTCTGTGCGTCCACGAAGCTCAAACGGGCGTCCGTCCACCCGGTGCGCTTGAGCAGCGTCCAGCTCTGCCCGCCATCGGTCGTCTGGTACAGGTGGCCTTCGGGGCTTTCGTATGGATCCCCGATAAGCAACCACCCGATTGAGGCGCTGATGAATTGGATATCTGCACCCAGCCCCGCCGGCATATCGCTGATGATCCAAGTCTTGCCTTGATTGGCGGAAGTGTACATCCAGCTGTGGCGTTCGCAGGTGAGCGCCAGTTTCCAGATGGCGGTTGACGAGTACACGGGCGATATGAAATCGCAATTGCCGGAGCCGCCCAGGTAGGCCCCCTCGTAGGGTCTTTCCACACGAAAGGCCTCCGGTGGAAGCGGCATCTCTCGGGTGATCCACGAGACGCCGCCATCGAATGTCGTCTGAATGTGGAATGGGATTCCCAGGTTGGGCACGCCCTCGATGGTCTTGGCAAAGCCGGCGCGGAGAGCCCAGGCCATCTGCGCGCTCGGATAAGCCATGAACGCAACCCCCCTATCCGGCGGGGGATTGATCTCCTGCCAGGTCATCCCGCCGTCCTGCGTGGTGGAGAAGGAGACGATGTCGAACTGGACGAAGCTCAGCCCCCAGGACTCGGCATCCAGTTTCCACCCGTGCTGGCTGTCGACGAACCCCAGGTCAGGCTGCCCGCCGAAATCCCCGACGGGCGCCCAACTCTGCCCGCCGTCCTGGGTGCGCCAGGCCGGGCCGCCATCCCAGGCCCAGGTCCAGGCCGTCCGGGCATCCAGGAAGAATGATCCAATGAAGTCATTGTCGACCGGGCTCACTTCGTGCCAGGTCACCCCGCCATCGGCGGTGCGCAAGACATGCGTCTCGTCCTCCGACCCGACATCCGCCACAGCCCAACCGGTTTCCAGGTCCATCATTTGGATGGATCTAAAGGTCACCGGAACAAAGGGAGTGGAGGTCGGGGTGGCGCTCGGGAAGAGGGCCGCCGTCGGCACCAGGGGTGACGGGGTGGCCGTAACGGCCGGCGTGGGCGTAGGGGTGGGATTGTTGACCGGAGGCCTGGTGTGGATCGGCGCAGTGCTTGGGGAGGGAGTGAGCCGTGGCGTGGGGGCCGGGACGCAGGCCACCTGCGCCGCCACGAGCACGGTCCAGAGCGCCGTGCGGGTTCCTTTCGACAAGTCGTTCATGGGACGTCTCCTAGGCACTGTCAACGTGGTTTCGTCCCACATTGTGGCAGGCCCAGCTAACCGCAATTTCCAGTCAGAGTTACCGGTTGCTTACCGCAAGTTGCTTCCGCCGCCCAACGGACTCAAGCTGCCTGCCTGGGTGTCCTGCCTGCGCCAGCCCGCCCTGGCGGTCGGGCCAGGGTGCCGCAGGCACAGGTGGTGCTCTCCCAGGGCCCCTGGACCGGAGCGAGAGGGCTCCCAGGAGCGCCCTTGAGAGTACCAAGGACCCCCTACGGTTCCCTCCGGGGGCGGGCAAGATGCGGATGAGGCTCCATCACGTTGGTGGGCAGCCCCTCTCACAACAAATCCGGTAGCCAAGTCGAGCATGGGACCTCTAGCCAGCGCGACCTAGATCGGCGATTCAGCCAGCGCGGCCTGGAGGCGATGAAGGGTGTGGATCAGTTGGTGCTGCTCTTCCTCGGACAGGGTCGACATCCACTCCTTCTGATGCCGATGAACAACCAGCCGAAACTCGTGGGCGATCTGCCGGCCGACATCGGTGAGCTCGATGAGAAGCATCCGCCGGTCGGTTGGGTGAGGCCGTCTCCGAACATATCCCCGCCGTTCCAGTGAGTCGAGCAGACTCGTCACCGACGCCCGACTGAGAATGAGCCGCTCCGCAATCTCGTTTGGCGGCAGCTCCGACTCGGAGTCAGCCAGGATGCCCAAGACCAAGCCCGAGGACGGAGTCAGATCGAAGTGTTGAACGAGGTCGGCGATGCGCCTGACCAGCAAGTCGCCGGTGCGGGCTAGATTCATCACGGTTTCGGTGGCGCCGGCGCTGGCGCCTGGATATCGCGTGTTGAAATCCGAGGGAAGGTGGATGATGTTGTTGTTCGCCATCTTATTATTTGCCTCTTGACAAAGTAGTTCGTGTGCTTATAATAAGCATTATAGCATATTTGGGCCAAGAAGGGTGGGACAAAGACATCATGCACCAGATCGGCGCAGTACTCTATGTGGGCTGGGGGCTGTTCCACCTTCTGGCGGCTCTTCAGGTCTACAAACTTGGCTCCGGCATGCCGGCGGGAATGGTCCAGGGCCGGCTATTCCAGAGCGCATGGAACCTGGCGTATTTCGCCCTCTTTGTCTCGGTGGTGGCGGTCGTCTACAACTGGCACAACAGCTCCCTCGGGTATTGGCTCAACCTGGCGGCGGCCAGCGTAACGGACATCGGGTTCATTATCTTCATCCTGGCGCCTGGTCATGCGCCGGCAAGGCTTGGAAGCGTGGGGCCTACACTGTGGTTACTGGCGACGTCATTCAGCACGTTGGGGGTACTGGCTATCGCCGCTTGAACGAAAGAGCATCAGGTCGAACCGAACGTAAGAACCAAAGGAGATGAGCGATGATCAAAGAGTACGTAGTCTTGGCGGAAGGTGAGGGATTGCGGCTTCAATCGGGGCCGGGTCGCGATCTGGTTTTCAAGGTCACGGGCGACGACACCGGCGGTGCGTTCGACTATTTCGTCGTCGAGGTGGCGCCGCGCGGCGGACCCCCGCTGCACGTGCACCATCGGCAGGAGGAGACGATCCACGTGTTGAAGGGCCGATACAAGATCCGCATCGGCGACTCGATCTTCCACTGCGATCCGGGCGGCTTTGCGTATCTGCCGTCCAAGGTGCCGCACGCCTTCCTGAATCTCACGGATGAGCCGGGTGAGATCATTGTGGTTTACACACCGGGTGGAGGGCACAAGTTTTACGAGGAGTTCGGGCCGATCAGCCGAAGCGGACCGCCAGACCCCAAGCGGTTGGCGCCGCTGTTTGAGAAGTACGGGATGAGCCTGTTGGGACCGCCGCTGTCCGCTGAAGACTAGAAGGGGTTTTGTGATCCGGCCGAGCCTGCCTGCCCCGGGAGAGTACCGGGACCCCTTCCGCTTCGCTCCCAGGGCAGGCAGATGGCCCGGCCACGTCACTTTCGCATGATCGCGCCGAGCGGAGGCATGCTTCAAATGCACTAAGGACGCTTGGGCAGGCGAGGTCTTAGGCGTACGCCAGGCTGTCCCGGACGCTGATGCGGGTTGCGCCTCGCGCCGGCAGGATCGAAGCCAAGGCCGAGATGACCAGGATCACGGCCAGCCAGACCCCGACGGCGGGCCAGCCGTAGCGGTAGTCGAGCGTCGCCCCAAACATGGCTTCCCCCAATGACCCCGCCACCAGTCGGCTGGCCAGCACGGAGATCGGCACGGAGACAACCCAGCTCAAGACCCCCTGAAGGAGCCCCTCCATCACGAAGATGCCCAAGATGGTGCGCGAGCGCGCCCCGATGGCGCGCAGCACCCCGATCTCCTTGGTGCGCTCGACCACGGCGATCGACAGCGCCCCCATCAGCGCGATCCCCCCGACGACGGCCACGACAACCGACAGGCCCATCAGCATCGAGGTGACGGTGCTGAATTGGAAGGCGTACTGCGAACGCAACTCCGATTCGGTCTGGCTCGCATCGACCTTCAGATTGTGGCTTTCGAACAGGTGCTTGAGTTGGTCCGTCACGGCGGCCTGGTACTCGGCCGTATGCGAGGCGGTGCGCACGTAGAGGACCGATCCCAGGTTGGATCTCCTGATCGCCTTGAACAACGAATCCGACGGGGCATAGATCGTCTCGGAGACGAAGCCGCTGGCAAACACTGGCTCGTAGACTCCGACCACCTGCCATTCCCCCTCGCCGAGCTCGCCCAGATCGAGCGTCACCCGGTCGCCGATCTGGATACCTTCCCTCTCCGCGGTCTGCCGGGTGATTACGACCGCCCGGCCATCGCCCGTCTCGATCCAGCGCCCCTTGACCATCAGAGGCCTGAAGAAGGTGCTATCGGCCGGGATCCCCATGATGTTGCTTCCGATGCCGCCCTCTTTGATCAATTGCCCGGAGAGGTACATGCTGGCCGGCTGCACCAGGCGGAGCTCGATCTGCTCCACGCCGTCCACGGAACGGGAGAGAGTATCCAGTCGCGCCCGCTGCTGGTTCTGGGAAAATTGCAGCATCGTGTCGTAGCGCTGACGGGCAAAGATGTTGTCCAAGGTAAACGAGATCGAAGACATCAGGCTCATCACTATCAGGAACGCGCTGCCGGCCGCGATCAGGACCAGCTGGGTCAGGAACAGTCGCCCCTTGTGCCGGAACAGATTGCCCAAGGCGGTCGCATAGTGCGACGGCAGCCAGCGCTGACCGATGCCTTCAACCAGTCGATCCAGCCGATTCGAACCGAAGTTGCCGCCCAGCCCGTAGCTGGCGATCGCCTGGCGAACGGTGAGCCGGGCGCCCTGCAGCACCGGGGGCAGAGCTGCCAGGAGTGGGGCCGCCAACGCGGACAGCACCTGAAGGACGATCGCCTGGCTCGAGACCTCGAACTGGCTGTAGTCGATGTTGAACAGGTTCAGGAATCCCTTGGTCATGGCGAAGGCGACGAGGGATCCCAGGGGCAACGCCAGGGCCAGTGCCAGGATGCCGTAGACCAGGGCGCTGGCCAGGTACATGTGAGTAATGGTGCGGATCCTGCCACCGACCGCCTTGAGGATCCCGATCTGATTGCGCTGCTGGGTGATCAGGTTGGCGAGGGTGTTGTAGACGAGCACGGCGCCGACCATCACCGAGATCAGCGCCAGCAGCCTCAGGATCAGCGTGATCCCATCAAAGAAGGTGCGGCCCCAATGCCTATCGGGATCCTGATACACAAAGGCCGCCACGCGGATATTCTGCGCCGCCAGCCTGCTCTTGATCCCTGTGGCAACTTCTTTCACATAGTCCGTACTGTAGGGGGTGACGCGCACGTAGAAGGCGCTGAATTTCCCTGGCGGGATGCCCAGGCGCTCCAGGCCGCGCTCATCCATGAAGTACACCGCCAGATCCATGAACTGCGGCGGCGGGACGAAGGGATGGCGGATCAGCCCCGTGATCGGGAGAGTCCTCTCCCGGTCACCCGTCTTGATCGTGATCTCGTCGCCGATCCCGACGCCGAGAAACTGGGCCGCCATCCGCTCCACGCCGAGCTCATTCCTCTCCGGCCAGTCCCCGGCGCGAAGCTGGACCAGTTCGTATTTCTGGGCGTCGAAGTCGTCCCGCATGAACACCAAACCCTGACGCCATTCGCTTTGCGGCTTCAGCCGGTACAGGATGCTGAGCGAGTTGTAGGGATCGACATCCTCGACGCCGGGCACATGTCGCAGTTCGAGCAGGGTGTCGAGATCGACCGGCTCGCCCAGGATCACGTTCAGGTGCGGGGGCATCACCTCCTGATGGGATTCATCGAGGTTGGTGATCAACAGATCGCTCATGCCGAACATCACGCCGATGGCGAACACGCCGGCGGCGATGCTCAGGACCGCCAGGAGAGTGCGGGTCTTGCTGTTCCAGAGGTCAGACCAGACCTTGTACCAGAGCACGCCCATTCAGCTGCTCACTCGTTTACATCGCGCCATTCGACATTCTCCTGCTCATGCCGAGCGGCGGCCTGCCGCAGCGCCTCGCGCGTCGTTTCCGACTCGCCCAGGAGCGCAGCCAGAGTCTCGTAGTCCATGGTCAACACTTCAACCGGACCGCCCCGGGAGGCCCGAATGGAGGCCCTGTTTCGGCGCTCGTGGAAGAACTCCATCTCACCAAAGTACTTCCCCGGGCCGAGTTCCAGGACGGCGACATAGGACTGATTGGGCCGCGGGAGCACGACTTCCACCGTCCCTTTGGAGACAACATAGAACGCGTCGCTGTTCTTTCCTTCCACCAGGATCATGGCGCCCGGCTCGAATTGACGCGGCTGGACCTTGTGGGTTGCGGCCAGCAGTTGATCGGGATTAAGCGCGGGCAACGCCTTGGCGACGTACTCGTTGACGATCTCCCCGTCGGTGATGAGCGCCGTTCGAGTCGCACGCCGGGCCAGGCTGCTGTCATGGGTGACGATGATGATGGTCTTGCCCTGCTGGGACAGATCATTGAAGAGGCCGAAGACCGTTTCGGCCGTCCTGGAGTCGAGATTGCCGGTCGGCTCGTCGGCGATGACGATGGTGGGATCGTTGGCGATGGCCCGGGCCATGGCGGCCCGTTGTTGCTGTCCCCCGGAAACCATGCTGGGCAGCTTGTTCCCGTGTTCGACCAGTCCGACCAGGTCCAGCAGATGCTCGGCCCGCTCGCGGCGCTCACGGCGAGTGTATTTGCCGGCCAGGTCCATCGGAAGGATCACGTTCTGCAGCAGGCTGAGCGCGGGCAGGAGCTGGAAGAACTGGAAGATGATGCCCATGTTGCCGCCGCGCCAGACCGCCAGCTCGTTCTCGTCAAGCTCGTGCAGGGCGGTGCCGTTGACCCAGACCTCGCCCACCGTCGGGCGGTCGATGCCGGTGATCATGTTGAGCAAGGTAGACTTGCCGCTGCCCGACTTGCCGATCACGCTGACAAACTCTCCGGCATAGATCTCCAGGTCGATCTGCTTCAGCGCCAGGAAATCGCCGGCCGCGGTCCAGTAGGACTTGCTCACGTCCTTCAACTCGATCATGGGTGGGTAGCCGTTCCCATTGCTCTTGTCCGTGACCATGGATCGCCCCTCTATCGCCTGCTGAAACCGGGGGTGGACGCGGCTCAATAGCCGCAGCCCGCCAAAGAATCCTCACTCAGTGTAGAAACGGTCGAGGAACCCTCCAAGTGGAAAGGGTCACGATTCCGGGATTACGTTCTGGGGTCGACCTTGGCGGCAGGATAGAGCACCGTCGTTCTGCTCGCGCCAGAATCATGAGGAAGCCGAGCGTCCTGGGCGACCTTGAAACCATGGAGACGAGGGCTGCGTGCGCCATCGCTCCGTCCCGTTGCAGGAGAAGATTGCGGCCCCGGGCGCCTCCGGATGAAGTGCATGAGGTTGCCCGCCGTCAGGGCAGCCGTGCCGGTTCCTTGTTGAAGTCCTTCAATTGCACGCGCTCGGCCTTGGTAATGGCGACCAGCGGAGCAACCTGGTTCGCGGCCTGCTTGGGTCGCGGAGCTTGGAGCTGCACGATCTCAGCCATCCAGCCTGCCATGACGCCGGCGACAGCGAACCACTTGTCGACACGTCACCACTTGTTGATGCGGACGCCGATCAGGAAGACGACGAATGGCTCGCGGGTCTTTGCGGTGTGGCGCCCTTTGAAGATCCTTGTCATCGGATTTGCCCTCTCCTCAAAGTTGGCCGTCGACAACCGCACGGCACCACGCCAGGGTCTGGCGAAGCGACTCACGAAGCGGGGTCGCCTTCCAGGCGAAGGCCCTCTCGGCCTTGCCTGTATCCACTACATAGGGATTCGTCCACAAGAAAAGCATCTCGACCGATGCGGCCAAATCGCGGTTAAACAGGCCTGCCATGCGCAGAATCATCGCCCCGGCGACCCTCTTTCTGACGGACCGCCCAAGTTCCGCTTCCAGCAAGTCGACAAACTCGGCTTGAGTGACGGGCGCGTTGCTCGGGGCAAACCACACCTGACCCAGAGCCTCTTCGCGCGTACCCAGCTCAGCCAGCAGCCTGCCGAAATCGGCCACGTAGGTGTAGGTGTGAGGCAGATCGGTTTGGCCCAACAGGTTGACCGGCCTGCCCTGGGTGGCGGGCAGGATGGCGTAGCGGGTCAGGCCGCGATCGTCGGGTCCGAAGAAGTCGGAAGCGCGTCCGATGGCGGCGCGCACCTTGCCGGAGGCGTGGGCCTCAAGCACAGCCTGCGCCATTTCGGCGCGGAGCCTGCCCTTTGTGGAATTGGGGGCAAGGGGGGAGTCCTCGCGCAGAATGCCGCTTGGCCGCCCGTACATATACAGATTGTCTCCCACGATCAGCTTGGCGCTGTTGGCGGCGGCGGCTTCCAGGATGGCCGTCTGCAAAGGAGGGAACTTCTCGACCCACTCGGAGTAGCGAGGCCGGGCACACTGGTAGATGACCTCGGCGCCTCGAGTGAGCTCGATATTCCTGTGAAGGTCATAGGCGTCGCTAGCGACGACTTCCACCGAGGCGGGCAGGCCGCTGGCCTTGCCGGAACGATTGACCATGCGGACCGACTTGCCCATGTTGACCAGCGCCCGGGCAGTCCATTTGCCGAGCGGGCCGGCGCCGAAGACGACATGCAGTTCTGGCATCCCTGTCTCTACCTTCCTGCGCGCACTGGTTCGTAGGGTCGGTTCTTGATCTGGCGCTGCACGCCGTATCGTTTGGCCTGCTGCCTCCAGCCGTAAGCACCGAAAAGGAGGTAGAGCCAGCTGGGGACGGCCGGTCGGGCGAGAAGGTCGCCCGCCGCACCTGGGATAGATTCTCCGTTGGCGAGGGCCGCAGCCGCCATTTTAAGGGATTTCTTGATCGGGAGGGCACGCCCATCCAACGCATCGAGCGGCATGCCGTGAACGATGCCTTGACCGCCACCCAACGCCAGGCCCCCGGCCCAGGTGAAACCGCTCTGCCGGGCGAACTCGGAACAGATCGCCAGGGCTGGCGCATTGTGCGAGGCTTCCGGGAAGCCGCAATTAGCAATGGCGGCGAAGCGCTGTTCTGAAGATCTCCCGGCGCGATACTCGGCGATCTTTTCGAGGGCGGCGATGAGCGGGGCAGGAAGGCTGTCCACGTAGAGCGGAAAGGCCAACACCACCAGGTCGGCGGCATCCGACTTTTCGAGGGACCGGGCTGTCCTTTCCGGGGAGCTGAAGGCTGGATAGACTTGCAGGGTCTCGGTTTGGACGCCCCTGAGAGCCAGATGCTCGAACAAGAAGCCGCCGAGCGAAGCCGAGGTGCTCGCCTTTGTGCGCGGGCTGCCCACCAGGAGTAGCGCGCGGCGAGGTGGGATGCCAGCCGCGGGGGCCTCGGCCATGCGCGGCAGGGATGGCGCTGGCAAGTTCGAAAAGCGTTCCAGCGCTTCGAGCCCGAGGCCGATCTGCGCCGCCAGGTCTGCCTCATCTGGGGTGCCGACCAACACGCCGCAACCGGAACTTCGCGCGTGCATGTTGATGGCGTTGCGCCAGACGAGGTGTCGGAAGATCGCCTCGCTCTGGGCGTCCGGGTCCGGCATCCATCCCAGGGCCAGGAGATCGGGGTATCGGTGGTAGCGCGGTTTGTGGTGGATCTCGCCATGGATCGTGGTGAAGAACGGCAAGACGTTCTGGATCTGGTGGTCGACGATGCGCTTGAGGCAGGAGCTGTAACCGCCAAACCGCACCGGGGTCAGGTAGACGAGCAGGTCGCTCTGCATAACCCGGGCTGCGAGTAGAGGGTTATCATCATCTGTGTTGCACACACCTGGGCTGCGCACCCAGCAGAGGAAATCGCCGGCGCAGTTGCCGATTCTCTGCTCACGCAGGATGACCGTTTCGGCATCCGGGAGGCGAGCCAACAGGGCTGTCCTGATTCTTGTGGCCTGCAGGTCGCCGGCAGGTGAACCGTCGAAAATGAGGGTCTTCATGGTTGGTCCTCGATGAATTGCTGCTGGATCAATTCCATCTCGAATCGGTAGAGCGCGTCCCCATCGGGCCCGAAGGGCGGGATCTTGCCGCTGATCTCGAGCGACACCAGGCCGTGCACACGGGCCCAGATCAGAACAGCCACCGAAAGCGACACGGGGCTCGCTTGACTGCCGTCGGTTGGCCACTCCTCGAAGCTCGACCTGTATTCGGCCTTCACTGGCGGGAGGTCGGCGACCCGGAGCTGCCCTGACAGCCGTAACCCTTCGATCACGCTTATCAGGGCGCTCAGGGAGCGCGCACCTGAGGGGTGAACCTGCTCTTCAGGGGTTTCATAGCCGGGGAGCGGGGTGCCGAAGATAAGGTGATAACGCTGGGGATAGGTGACCGCCCATTGGCGGTAAGCCAGGCCGGTCGCCAACAGACGCCCGAGGAGGTCATCTTCCGGGACAGCGTCGCGGGCGGCCAGCTGAGAATCTCCGAGGGAGGTAAAGGCGTCGATGATCAGGGCCGTGACGAGGTCGTCCCGGCGTGGGAAGTAGTTGTAGATCGCCGGGGCGGTGATGCCCATTTCCCGGGCGATAGTGCGGAGCGACAGGGCAGGAGCACCGAACTCGGCGATCTGCCGCCAGGCGGTCTCCTTGATCGCCGCTTGCATAGAGGCCTGATGTGGGGTGGGCGTATGGCGGGGCATGGACTTCTCGTGTATACACGGCGTATATTTACGAAGCTAATATACGGCGTTTACGCCTTATTGTCAAGAGTGAGAATCTGGGGCGCGGGCAACCCTGAGCCCGGATGAGGCGTGCGAGGAGTCCCCGATGCGCGTCCCATTTCACCAGTCGCGCGCGATTGAGCCCCCCAGAGTCCGGGTGAGGCGCGGCGTTAGCGCCGCAATGGGGATTCCCCGCCGGCTTTGCCGGCTCGGAATGACATAGACGAAGAGCTCCAGATCGGAGCTCACCCCAGCGCGGAGTAGCCAGTCAGGTCGATCCCGGCCGATTCGAAGAGGTTTCGGATCTGATCGAATTCGAGCTCCGACGGAGGGGTTCCGATCCCCGTCCCGCCTAGGCCGACGTAATCGGCGCGTCCCGGGTTGTCCGTAATCGTCCAAATGGAAAACTGCTGCAACCGGAACTCCGCCTTTTGAAACTCCGGCGCTTGCAGCAGCCGGAGGAGATCATCGGGAGGCGGCTCTTCACCGATCGTGTACCCTTCGCCCCCGGCCGGGCCGGTGAGGTGCATGTCGGCGCAGGCGACTTCTAGCTCCAGCTCGAGGGACAGGTTCGGCTCGACCACGACGGTCTGTCCGGTGCGAACCACCATGTCCTGGAGACCTTCGACCTGGGGCTTGAACAAGGTTCCGACTTCGATGTCCACTTCGAGGCTGAGCTCGAGCTGCGGGCGGATCTCCAGCCCAATCGTCTCCAGGCTCTGGCCTGTGACGGCCACCTCGATCATCCCGCCCGTCACGGCCTCGGTCAACGAGACCTTCTCGGCCAGGTAGAAGTCATCAAGGGCGACCTCCGTGCGGTCGAGGCCCCGCGGCTCCCGGAGGATCAACGTGAGTTGATCGAGTGCCCCCGGATCCACTAGCACTACATACGTCAGCCGGCCCTCACGCGGGGTTCCCTGATAGATGACGCCGGCGAACGGAAACTTCCCCAGGTATCGAGTTTCAGGGAGGTACGTCCCGCCGTCGGCGTCGCGCAAGACGAATTGATCCCATTTAACCGTCGCGCCGGTGTCCGTTCGATTGGCCAATCCGACATCGAGGTAGATCAGGAACGATGTCGCCTCCGGGGAGTCCGTGCCCCGGCTCGCCGCGCTGGCAGAAGGGGCGGGTCGTTGGACGCCATAGGCAT
>Ga0209342_10000239_pt1 | contig 61896 bp, 54 predicted proteins | sample RifCSP16_2_FD_184023 | JGI IMG/M metagenome (GOLD analysis project Ga0209342, IMG submission 184023) | Soil microbial communities from Rifle, Colorado - Rifle CSP2_sed 16_2 (SPAdes) (version 2) | ecosystem: Environmental > Terrestrial > Deep subsurface > Rock core/Sediment | place: Rifle... | reverse complement strand
CGAATATGAGCAACAAGTGCGCCAGCGCGAAGTCGCGCATCTCAAAAAGAAAGCGGCTAAACTCGGATTCACGATTGTCGAAACACCTGCCTAAGCTCAACGAGACGCAAGTTTCTGAGCAGGAGCGTCGTTTGCGACGAAGCAATCTCCTTCATAGATGGCCCTGCTTGCTGATTAGCGCGGAGATTGCTTCGCAAAAAGCGCTCGCAATGACGACGGCTGAGTAGTTACCTGCTGCTTATGTTTTTGCATTGGAGGAAGATGATGAATCTGAACAAGCTTACCGAAAAAGCGCAAGAAGCCGTTCTTGAATCGCAGAAGCTCGCGGAGGAGTTCGGCCACCCGGCCATCGAACCCGAGCACCTGCTGTTGAGTCTTCTGCGCCAGAGCGAGGGCGTCGCGCCGCAATTGCTCCAGAAGCTAGGACAAAGCCCCGAGCAAATCGCCGCCGTCGTCGAGCGTGACCTGCAGGGCAGGCCGCGCGTTTCGGGGTCGAATACCCAAGTCGGGTTGAGCCGCGCGGCAAATGACGTGCTCAGCGCCGCAGAGCATGAAGCCAGGTCGATGCGCGACGACTTCGTCAGCACCGAGCACATCTTGATCGCGCTGGCCGGATCGCGCACGGCGCTCGGCAGCATGCTGAACGCGCGCGGCGTCAGCGCGCAGGCGATTCTGCAGGCGCTCGTGTCGGTACGCGGATCGACGCGCGTCACGTCGCAGAATCCTGAGTCCACCTACCAGGCGCTCGAAAAGTACGGGCGCGATCTCACGCAGTTGGCGCGCCAGGGCAAGCTCGACCCGGTCATCGGCCGTGACGAGGAAATCCGCCGCGTGATTCAGATCCTCTCGCGGCGCACGAAGAACAACCCGGTGCTCGTCGGCGAGGCGGGCGTCGGCAAGGTTGTTCTTCGAGCTTCGGCAGCGCGTGGCGGAAGTAGCGTGAAACGTGAAGCGTGATGCGTGACGAGGGTTATAATTGGCTCCAGGAGCCAAGCATGAAACGCATCGACCAGCGTGCCGAACACCGTCTGCAATCCGAACACAACATCTGGGTTGCTACAGTGCGGCCCGACGGGCGTCCGCACCTCACGCCGGTGTGGTTTGTCTGGCACGACGGCAAGGTCTACATCTGTATCGATCCGAACGGCGTCAAGGCGCGGAACATGGCGCAGAACGGTCGGGTTGCGCTGGCCCTGGAAGACGGCTCGTCGCCGATCATCTTCGAGGGCGTCGGGCGCGCCGTCGGCATGTCCGATTGGCCGCAGGGCGCGATCGACGGTTTCAAGCGGAAATACGACTGGAATATCGTGACGGACGGCCAGTACAGCGTGCTGGTCGAAATTACGCCGCGCAAGCTCCTCAACTGGAGCGGCAGCGGGTAATCGGTGGTACAATTTAGTCGGATAGTCAAGTAGCCAGATAGTCATGTGGTCGCGCTGCGCCTGAGCGATCTTCGATAGGCGATAAGCGATAAGCGATAAGCGATAGGCGATAGGCGATAGGCGATTTGCGATATGCGGAGCTAAGCCAACATGATGCGATTTGATCGATTCACCGAGCGCGCGCAGGATGCGGCCAACCGCAGCATCGAAATCCTTCAGCGCTTCGGGCATAATCAGGTGGACACCGAGCACATCCTCCTGGCGCTGATCGAGCAGCCGGAGGGTGTCGTCTCGCAGATTCTCGACAAGATGGGCGTCGACGTCAACGTGATGCGCGGCCGGCTCGACGAAGTGCTGCGCCACTCGCCGAAGGCGGCTATCTACGGCGGCGGCGCCGGCCAGGTCTTCATCACGCCGCGCGTCAAGCGCATCCTGGAGCTGGCGCAGGAAGAGGCCAACCGTTTCAAGGACGAGTACATCTCGACCGAGCACATCTTCCTGGCCATTCTCAGCGAGCCAAAAAATACGGCGGCGGCGCGCATCCTGGCCGAATCGGGTGTGACGAAGGATCGGGTCAACGATGTGGTGAAAGAGATCCGCGGCGGCCAGCGCGTGACCGATCCCGGCGCAGAGTCGCGCTATCGCACGCTGGAGAAATACAGCCGTGACATGACCAAGCTGGCCAAAGAGAGCAAGCTCGATCCGGTCATCGGGCGCGACAACGAAATTTTGCGCGTCATCCAGGTGCTGTCGCGCCGCACCAAGAACAACCCGGTGCTGATCGGCGAAGCGGGCGTCGGCAAAACGGCTATCGTCGAAGGGCTGGCGCAGAAGATCGCGAACAACGACGTGCCGGAAATTCTGATGGGCAAGCGCGTCGTCGCGCTCGACCTGGGCGCGATGGTCGCCGGCTCGCGCTTCCGGGGCGAGTTCGAAGAGCGGCTCAAGGCAGCCGTCGAAGAAATCCAACGCGCGCAGGGCGAGATCATCCTGTTCATCGACGAGCTGCACACCGTCGTCGGCGCGGGCGCCGCGTCGGGCGCCCTCGACGCGTCGAGCATGCTCAAGCCGGCGCTGGCGCGCGGCGAGCTGCAGTGCGTCGGCGCGACGACCCTCGACGAGTATCGCAAGCACGTCGAAAAGGATCCGGCGTTGGAGCGCCGCTTCGCCCCAGTGTACGTAGATGAGCCGACCGTCGACGAGACGATCGAGATGCTGCACGGCCTGCGCGATCGCTACGAGGCGCATCACAAGGTGCGCATCTCGGACGAGGCGCTGGTGGCGGCGGCCAAGCTCAGCCAGCGCTATGTCACGGAGCGGCACTTGCCCGACAAGGCGATCGATCTGGTAGACGAGGCGGCGGCCAAGCTGCGCGTCGCGCTGTACACCCTGCCTCCCGATCTGAAGGAGTTGAAGGGGCAGATCGACCGGACGCTCGCAGAAGAAGAAGCCGCCGGCGCGACGCGCGATTACGCCCGCGCCGCCGATCTGAAGACCAGGCGCTTGCGTCTGGAAGACGAATTCAGCCGGAAAGCGGAGATGTGGCGGCGCGAGAAGAACATCGACGAAGTCGTGGACGAAGACGACATCGCCTCGGTCGTGGCGCAGATCACTGGAATACCTGTCGCGCAAATGATGGAGACCGAGGCCGAGAAGCTGCTGCATATGGAAGAGCGGCTGCACGAGCGGATTATCGGCCAGGGCGAGGCGATCGCGGCGTTGAGCGACGCCATCCGCCGCGCCCGATCCGGCCTCAAGGATCCGCGCCGGCCGATTGGCTCGTTCATCTTCCTCGGCTCGTCGGGCGTCGGCAAGACTGAAATGGCGAAGGCGCTCGCCTGGTTCATGTTCGACGACCCTGACGCGCTGGTGCGCATCGACATGAGCGAGTACCGCGAGCAGCACACCGTGTCTCGCCTGTTCGGCGCGCCGCCGGGTTACGTCGGCTACGAGGAAGGCGGCCAGTTGACCGAAGCGGTGCGCCGACGCCCCTACCAGGTCGTGCTGTTCGACGAGATCGAAAAGGCGCATCCTGAGGTGTGGAACTCCCTGCTGCAAATCCTGGACGACGGGCGCATGACCGACGGGCAGGGGCGCACGGTCGATTTCCGCAACACCGTGATCATCATGACCAGCAACCTGGGCACCGAGTTCGTGCGCAAGAGCGGCGCGCTCGGCTTCGTTCGGCCCGGCGATGCCGCCGGCCCGGCGCAGATCGCCGATCACAAGAAGATCGAGGACGAGCTCAAGCGCGCGTTCCGGCCCGAGTTCCTCAATCGCGTCGACGAGATTATCATCTTCAAGACGCTCATGATCGAAGACGTCGAGAAGATCGTCGATCTGCAGATGAACGAGATTCGCGGCCGCCTGCGCGACCAGGGCCTGTTCATCGAGCTGACCGACCCGGCGCGCAAGTGGCTGGCCAGGGAAGGCTACGACCCGCAGTTCGGCGCGCGCCCGTTGCGCCGCGCGCTGCAGCGATTCGTCGAATCGCCGCTCTCGGTAGCGATGCTGAAGGGCGACTTCAAGATCGGCGATACGGTTGTCGTGGATACGAACGAGCAGGGCATCACGTTCGGCCATGCGGTCAAAGTGCCGGAGGCCGAGCCGGAGTTGGCCGGAGCGGAGAGCAAGCCGCGCTCGAAACCGCGCGCGACGAGAAATGCGTCGCCGCGCGGCACCGTGCCGACGGATACGGATAAGGCGGAATGAGAGATCACGCTATCGGGGATAGACGATGGAAACCTATCATTTTACCGTGATCATTGAGCGCCAGCCCGAAGGCGAATACCTGGTGACCGTGCCGGCGCTGCCGGGATGTTTCACGGAAGGCCGGACGTTGGAAGAAGCGCGTACGATGGCTGTCGACGCAATCAGTGCGTACTGTGTGAGCCTCCGCAAGCACGCGGAGCCCATACCGGTCGAGGCTTTCGATGAGCAGTTTATTGGGCGTGTGAGCGTTGAGCTTGAGGCGGCCTAATGACTCGCCTGCCGACCGTCACGTCTCGGCAAATGATTCAGGCCTTGCAACGCGCCGGCTTCGAAGTTGATCACCAGACAGGCAGTCACCTTGTGCTCAGGCGGGCGTCAGACGGACAACGTGTCGTGGTACCAATACATAATCGTGACCTGGGACGTGGGCTGACGCTGCAGATCGTGAAGAGCGCAGGACTGAGTCGCGACGAGTTTGTCGACCTGCTCAACTGACAAACACAGAGGCACGGAGAGGTTTACCCCTCCGTGCCTCTTTACTTGCCACTTGTCTACCTGTCTGGAGTTTAGAGCTCGCTCCCGCTGGATTGGCAAATCCAGCGGAAAAGGCGTGGATTTGGCAATCCACGCCGAGCAATTGTGTATGGACTCTAAACTCCAGACCTGTCTACTTCAAATATTTGTCAAACCAGCGCAGGATGTGGTTGAGCCGCGCGATGCGCCGATCGGTGCGGCCGGTGCGCGACAGGCCGTGTGGCTCGTCCGGGAAGCGCACCATCTCGGCGTCGACGCCGAGCTTCTTGAGCGCGACGAACATCTGCTCGGCCTGCTCGATCGAGCAGCGCAAGTCTTGCTCGCTGTGTGAGATGAGTGTCGGCGTTTTGGCGTTGCCGATGTACTTCAACGGCGACTGCTCCCAGTAACCCTCCAGATTCTCCCACGGCGGCTTGTTCCCGATCTCTTCCTGAAAGACCCAGTTAAAGTCGCTCGTGCCCCACATGCTGATCTGGTTGCTGATGCTGCGCTGGGTGACGGCCGCCTTGAAGCGATCGGTGTGGCCGATGATCCAGTTGGTCATGAACCCACCGTAGCTGCCGCCGGTGACGCCCATGCGCTTTTTGTCGACGTACGGCCGCTTTTCGACGGTGTCGGCCCAGGCCATGATGTCTTCGTAGTCGGAGGTGCCCCACGCTTGCCACGGCGCTTTGGCGTGCGCTTCGCCGTAGCCCTGCCCACCGCGCGGATTGGAGAAGGCGACGACGTAACCGTTCGCGGCGAGAAAGTGGAACTCGTGCATGAAATGATAGCCGTACTGGAACAGAGGGCCGCCGTGAATCTCAACGATCGCCGGGTATTTCTTGCGGGCGCTGAAGCGCGGCGGCTTCAGGATCCAGCCCTGCAGCCGGTTGCCGGCCGCACCCTCGAACCAGACCTCTTCCATCTCGCCCAGATCGATACCGCGCAGCCAAGTGTTGACGGCCGTCAGCCGCCGCGAGCTGCCGCTCCCCATATCGCGCGCCCACACCTGGCCGGGGTCGCTCATCTCGGCGAAGAAGTAGGCGAGCGCAGCCTGGTCACGACTGAAGGAGAACGCGCCGACGACGCCCTTGTCGCCGATCACCGTTTGCAGGTCGCCGCCGTCGATCGACACGGAGCGCAGCTCGGTGCTGCCGTGTCGCGTGACCTGGAAATAGATCGTCTGGCTGTCGCTCGACCACACCGGCGGTACCGTCGGCGGCGCGCCGGTATCGGTGAGCGTCCCGCTTTCGAGGTGGATATCGTATTGGCCGGTGAGATCGACCGGCTTGCGCTTGCCATCTGCCGCCACGACGTACACGCGATCGTTCTTCCACCAGTCGCCGCGCCCTTCGCGCCCGACGTAGGCGATCCACTTTCCGTCGGGAGAAAAGACCGGCATGCGCTTGGGGCCGACTGGCGTACCGATCTTGCGCGGCCGACCGCCGGTCGCGGGCATGACGAACAGGTCGACGTCGTCCGGGTTGAAGTCCGGATCGGGATGGCGGTTGGACATGAAGGCGATCGACTTGCCGTCGGGCGACCAGCACGGACCCACCTCGTCGTGCACCTCGCCATCGGTCAACTGCTTCACCCTGCCGCTGCGCGCGTTGACCGTCCAAATGTGCCAGCGCTCGTCCGGCAGAAACCCCTCGCCGTCGAGCTTATGCCACACGCGCGTGATGCGGCGCGAGACGACGCCCAGTTTCTTCTTCTCTTCGTCCTGCTCGCGTTCCAGGGCTTCCCTGTCCTTCTTACGAAACTGGACGATGAACTGCCGCCCGTCGGGCGACCACTCGAACGCGCCGAAGGTGCCTTTCAGATCGGTGAGCTTGCGCGCCTCGCCGCCGCCGAACGGGATAACGTATATCTGCATCTGCTTCTCGTCGCCGCGATTCGACAGGAAGGCAATGTGCTCGCCGTCGGGCGACCAGCGCGGCTGCGCGTCCACGTGGTCGCCGAACGTGAACGACCGTGGCGCGCCGCCGCGCGTGGGCACGATCCACAGGTTGGCGTATTTCTTCTCGGTCTTTTTGTCGACGCGCTGGACGGCGTATACGACGTGCCGGCCGTCGGGCGAGATGCGACAGTCGGTGATCTGTTCCAGGCGATACAGGTCTTCGGCGGTGATGAGACGCTTGGTGCGTGCGGGCATAGAGGCTCCTTGGGTATTGAAGTCATCGCTGGGCTTCGCGCCAGCGCCCAAGTTTAACACATATTCAACGTGCAGCGATTGTCGCCCCGGCAGTTTCACTGGCCGGCTCTGGATGCCGACATCGAACTTGACGCGTTGGAGCATCTCCAACAGTATCCTCTAGTGTGGCGGTAGAGCGCCACGCCCTGGTCATCAGCAGCTAGATCTGTAACGTCAACTGCTTTTACGGGACCTGAGCGACAAACAACGCTTCCTCATGATCGCCTGAGCCAAACACTGTGAATTTCAAGGTTCCCGGTGGATACGTGTAACTGACTGTGGCCTCCTCAGGGGTGAATTCCCAGTAGGCGAGCGTCTCGCCATCGGATGACCAACTGTGGAAGCGGATCATGCCCGCCGTCACCACAGGCTCTATCTGCACGCCCGGCGATACGGGTGTGGGTATGGCGATCGGTGCGGGGTTGAGCCGCCACAAGTAGAACCCCCATGCATCGTCGACGGAGAAGGTGATGTTGGCGTTCAAGAGCTGGTCGCTCGCGTCGCCGGTCGGCTCAAGCGTAAAGACCGTCAGGTTCCCCTCGCGTTGAACTTCAGCCTTCAGCTCTCGCGCGGTATCGTCGAGTAGCGGTACAATCCGCCCGTCCTCGCTCCAGGGTCGCACAGTTGCCTTGAAGGATTTGAACGACTGAGAACCGACGACGATGACCGCTCGCGCGTCGGCAGGGAGAATGGCGGTCGGCAGGTCGGGAAGCGCATAAGCCGGGTCGCCGTGCACACGCGATGTGCCACCGGCGGCCAACGTTCCAGTGATCGCCTTGTCACCCACGATCAACCACGCGGGAGGCGGTTGAGAGAGACCTGCTTCAGCCGGCCTGGGCGTCGGTAGCGGCAATCCATTATACGTAGCCGGTGCGGTCGCGCCCGTCGGGGTGGGCACGGCCGTCGGCGTCTGTGGCGGAGTACCGGTTGTACAAGCTACAAGGGCGCTGATTGTGATCAGGAGCAGGATCATTCGATTCATCGAGATGTTCGAAAACATGGGTCGGCTCCTTCATGGGTAGGTAACAAAGACAAACGAGGCTGTGATCATTCGCCAGGCGGCCTCGGCCTTCGCCTGGTAGGTCTGAGAAGCTGGATCGTTGTAGGGGGACAGAGTGAATTCGTACACCCGGTCGTTATAGACGACAAATGCCTGTCGCGTCTGGGTGTAGCCGGGCACTCTGTCAATCCTCTCGCCCGGCTGGCCTCCAACCGTGATCGGGGTGCGCACAACTTGCGCAGCTACGTCAGTGGGAAATTGCGTCAGATAGTCTGTTGCCACCTGAGCTGCGCTGCGGCCATGGGCTGATTCCCCGGCATGGACAACCAGGTCGATCATCGCCGGCTCTGGACCCACTTCGTTCAGCAGGCCAGAGAACACGACGCCGTGGGATGCGACTTGCACGCTTACGCCTAGGCTGATCGGGTAGAGCAGGCAATAGCCATCGGTGAGGTTGAGATAGGGAGCAGCATGATCGTTTCCATCCGGCAGCTCGAAAGCGCCGCCACGAATTCCTCCGGCAGAAAGGTGAATGAGGCGGAGACGGCCTGCCACACCGCCTCTACATACGGCGCCGCCTGCGGAAACGCTTCGTCGACGGGATACATGCCCAGATGGTAAATGGTGTCGTTGTGGAGCACGAACACCTGTCGTGATCCGACGGGGTCGCCCGGGCCCTCGACGACTTCGGCTGGCTCACCGCCGAGGGTCGCCGTCGAGCGGGTAACCACCACCCCTTCCCCGGACTGGTACACACTCACGTAGTGGTCAACCACCTGCGCGAGCGTGCGCCCAGCGGCCGGGCCTTCGACGAGGATGGACAGCGCGCCGAATACCGGATCGATGGTCTGCTCCGGCGGCGGAACGTAAAAGCCGGCGACTCCGGGACGGACATCGTAGACCCGAAAGTGGGCGGGGTAAAGCAAGCAATATCCGTCGGTCAGATTGAAATACGGCGCGCTGTCTTCGCTGTGCGCCACGCAAGAGGTCGGGATTTCGACGGACGACAGAGTCGTGGGCTGTGAAGGCAACAGCGTGCGCCACTCTAATACGCTATCGTGGACTGCGGCAGTAGAGGGATCAAGGTCGCGCGCCCAGGCAATCATGTTGTCGTGAATGACCACGTCCCGAATGATTTCGTTATCGCCGAGTGTAGTCACAATTAGCATCCGGCCCGTTTCCAGATCGTAGATGGTTAAGGGTCTCCCTGGACTTGGTGGAAGCCAGTATAGCCAGCGCCCGGTCTGGCCGTGACGAACGCTGGGTTCACCGGGGCCATGCACGATTCGTCTTTCGCCGCTCTGCAGGTTATAGACAACATCGGTGGCATCCCACCCGCCGCACTCGGCGGTTGTCCAGACGATCCACACGTCTGAGACAGTGGGATCGCACGACTCGCCATTTGTCAGCGTTGTGCGCTGCCCAGAGGCCAAGTCAAATAGTTGCACGACGCCAGAATGACCGGCGACGAGGCGATTCCCCGAAAGGCCGGGCGAAAACCAAATGTACTTGTCACTACAAGCGCGGTCCAGTTCACGTTGCTCGCCGCTTTTCAAATTATGTACCGCCAGGACGGTCTGCGCACCCGTGCTCGTGCATGATGCACTCTCTTCCAGCAGCGTCCAGGCCACCCAATCTCCATCAGCAGCCAATCCCCGCATTACTGTAGAGCCATTCCCTTGTGTGACAACGGAGTCGCTCTGATCGGTTAAGCTCAGTGCGTGCAATACCCACACCGTATCGTCAACCGTTCGGCTGTCCAGAACAATCAGCCAATCGCCAGTACGAATTGGACGATCCCTCTGCAAATCTCCATCGGCGAACTGCGAAGTGGCGATCGTCTCCACTTCTCCACCCTCCAGGGGGTAGCGAAAGATGTGAGCGAAGTCTCCGTCCACTATCCAATAAACGTGTGTCTGGTCAAGCATGATTGTGTGCGCCACCTGTCCCTTCAGTCGCAGCGAATGGATGGGCGCGGGCAGAGGGGTAATCCAGCTCATGGTCCGAGTAGGTTTAGGTGTTGGCTGCGGCGTAGGTGTTGCCGTTGGTATTTGGGACAGCAAAGTAAGCGTCGGCGGCAACGATATGAAGGTCGATCGAACGGAGGTTGCCGTTGAGTCAGGTGTCAAATGTTGGAGACAGCCAGTTGCACCCAGCAGGATCAGGGAAAGTGCAAAAACGACAAAAGGTTTGGGGTTCACTTTGCTCTTCCTTCTTCGTGATTGAGACAGTTCATGGGCCGGCCTTACCTTCCATCAACGCGTTGGTAATGTTGAGAATATCTTCAACGGTTGGCTCTTGGTCATATCCTTTCATTGAAACTATTCGTAACCGCGACTTCGGGATGTGTTTGTAAATCATCCAAGGAAAGCTGACCTGGATTTTGAACAAGATAAACAGCCCGAGCAGGCAAGGATGCAGGTTGCGTAACCGGCTCCGTGTCTGGATTGAGCCGCCACAGGTAGCTCGCCGAGTTGTCCACAGGGTAGTTTGGATCGAAGTCGACCGGAAAGATGATCGAAACCAGCAACAGCAAGTCGCCTGCCTCGCCAGTGGGCTCCAGCACGAAAGCGGTCGCGTTCCCAGCGGGTTCCGCCTCGGCCTTTAGCTCGCGCTCCGCACCGGAGTAGAGGGCAGGCTCGTCAGTCCAGGGTCGCACTGTAGCATGGAATTCCTTGATCGACCCAGCGCCAATGACGATGACCGCTTGCTCATCGGCCGCGAGGGTGGCGGTGGCGAGGTCAGGATACAGTGGCGGCGGCGGGGCGTCCCCGTGCTCGGTCAGGCAGCATTTCCCCTTATCTATCATCGTCACTACGTAGCTGCCGGAGGATCCTTGCGCCGCTACGTTGCCGGCGACCAGCCATGCCGGGGGCACTATAGGCCCTCCACCGGGTCTGGGGGCCGGCAGGGTGACTCCTTTGTAGGATATGATAATCGTGCTCGGGGTTTGGGTAGGCACGAGCGTTGGCGTCGTCGGCTCAATACGGGGTGTACAGCCTGCGAGGGCGCTGATTGTGATCAGCAGTAAGATGATTCGGATCAGATCGGTTTTCCTAACCATGACTGTTCTCCAGTGTGAGTGCCGAGTCTCCAGCTACAGTCTCTCATCGGAGAAGAGCTGCGATCAACGCTTCCATATTCTTCCAGGGTCCTGCTTGCCATTTCTGCCCGAACGGCTTGGCCAGCCACATCAGCCACGACCCTCGAGACCGTACCGTCCGCATTGACAAGCAGGCACCCCATCCAGGGACTACTCACCAGTCCCCTATTTCGGTTGCACAAGCTCAGGGGCCACCGCCCGGACAATGAACTCGATCTTATCACCGGCGTCAGCCATGCCGGTGAAGCGCCACGCCGGCAGCAGCAGATTCAGCTCCAACCCATCGCTGTTCGTGGCCCCCGTGTAGGCGCCGGACTGATAGACGTAGACCAGGTCCACCTCGGTAATCACCGCCTGGCGTATGGCTGGCAGATCGCCCGGATCTGGGGCTACGACCGTCGCCCCCGCCTCGTAGCGCTCTATGGATTCCCATTCAAAGACAGGATAAGGACGATCAGCCGGTTCGATGCTCCAACCGGTCACCCGCACACTGTAGCCATCGGGTAGGTCGGCCGGCGCATCGGGCAGCAGCACGGTCTGGCCGGTGTCGGTCAAAAGCAGCGTCTGGCCATCGGCCCGCTGAATAGTTCCGGCAATGCCGGCAAGGGACGGGATCTCGGGGGCTTGTGGGATGACTTCCCAGCCGGTCAGTTCCAGTGCCCAGGGTCTGGGGATATCCTTTACCGCCGTCCCCCACGCATGGATGATTTCCTGGGTGTGCGCGGCTATCGCCCGCAGTTCCGCCTCGGTGGCCTGAAGCCAGAATATGCCTATGGATGTGCTTATTTCAAGTCGAGGCGGGCCATCGCCCTCGGCCGGCCGGTAAACCGTAATCCAGCCATATAGATCAACCTGCTGCCCGACCCGGTACGTTCGTCCCCAGGCAGTCGGTGGGGCTTCGACCGCTTGCGGCACGGCTGGATAGAAGTTGGAGTAAAAGGCCTCGATCGTTCCGGCCTGGATGCGCGACCAGGCTTCTGGAGCCGAAAGGAGGGGATACTCCCCCAGCGGGATGGGGGGAGACAGCGGGAAGTAAGCGATAGAAAAAACCCGCCCGGCTGTGTCTACAGCCACCGTGAGTTCTGGTGAGGCTACCACCGGACGACCCTCTACCAGGCGTAGAAATTGCGGCACGCTATAGTCGCTATAGTATTGAGCAGGGACGACATAGTATGGAACAGGGACGACCTGGTAAGGGAAGTCGAGCAGACCCCGTTCGGTGAGAAAGGCGGCGGCGACGGGGGCGGCCTGGTCGAAGGGGAGCAGGTTGGCCGGGTCATAATCGTCGCTGACGGGGCGGTAGTAAATGTGGGTTTGGGCGCCACCGGGAACATCGGAAACGGAGAGAGTCTGCGTCACTCCGAACAAATGATAAGTCGTGAGTGGCTCTTGTATGTAGATTTCACCTGGCAGGCCAAACTGGGTGGCGAGCTGGCGCACCTCGGCTACTGTGGGCTTGTCCGGTGCGGGCAGTCGGAAAACGCCGGCTGTTACCGGCTCCTCAGGTAGTTTCGCCTTGAGGACCCATTCAACTGCTGGAGATTCCTCTCGTATTACCGTTGGTGTGGCTGCTATTGTCGTCGGCGTGACCGCTGCCGCCGTTGGCGTGGCTGTTATGGCCGATTCAGGGGTGGCGGTGGGTTCTGTCTGGCGACAAGTTACCATGAAAAGGGGCAGCAGCAAGCCAATAAAAAAGAGGGCGCGGCGCAATTCTCGGCCGCAGTCTATGCTCCTGGTGACGACGAGAAACAGGGGTGTGATTGAATGCAAATAGAACCTCTTCTTCATCGTCATGCTCCTTATCTTGACGTCGCGAACCTCTCACCGGGCGCAACGTACACAGCGTGGCGCGAATGACGGGCTACTGGACTACGATTTTCAAAACGAATTTTGCACTTACCGGATTGGCGAGGCTGCAACGACTGACTGGGTTGCCCACTGCCGTTGGAGACGTTTGAACGCACTGGGCGATGTGTTGTCCTCCAGTCGCTGCTTGATTTGTTCAGCACATTCCTCCGGGCTGGATACAGACGTGTCCACCTCAAGGTCGTAGATGCCGTGGGCATGAACGAGGTCAAACTGCGCTCTGGCTTGGCCCAATGTTCGGTCCTTGCGCGCCCTCTCCCGTTGCTCGAGGACCTCTAGCGGGCAGCGCACGCCGACAAACAGTGCCGGCAAGTCGCAAAACAAATAGATACATTCCTGCAGCCATTGTGGCTCGACCAACACGTGGTCGGCGACCACATTATTGCCCCTCTGGGAGAGTGCCGCAATCGCATGATGCATACCCGACATCAGTTGGTGACCGAGCAGGCCAGCTTTGTCGGCGAGGCCCAAGACCTCATCCCACAGGGGGCGGTCGAGATAGCGTTTGGGCAGCATCCAGATGAATCTGTCGATACCGGCGTCCAGGAAGGGCCGGTCGAGGGTCGCTTGCAGCGCCTTGACGACGCTGGTCTTTCCCGAGCTGGAAGTGCCATTCAGGATGATGATTTGTCCGTGAGTCATCGGGGACCTACATATGGAAATGCCCACTGTGTGATAGGTTGCGCCGACGAAGCAGAAAAGGTGAAGCGAGCAAGGTGAAGCGGTTCGTGGACGCCGTGTCTACAGCTCCAACGCGCGGCGCAGGCGATCGTTGACTTCGGCTAGATCGACGGGAAGCAGGACGCCGACCTGGTGGAGCACGCGAGCGGGATCGAGCGTGAAGAGCACCGGCTTCAACGCAGAAGGCACCAACACCACGTCACCGCGCTGGAACGTCATACAACTCTCTCCAGTTGTCGTACGTAGCGTCTTCCTCGTTGTCCCAGACGTACTGCAAGCTTTCCTCTGAAAGCAGCGACCAGCCGCGCTGCTCGGCATCCTGGTCGAGGAGGTCTGCCAGGCTGAACAGTATGTCAAGCGCTTTCTCGACGATCTGGTCCTCGCTGACGTGGCGAGCCTGAGCCAGACGCCTCAGGCGATCTGCGCGATGTGGTGAGAGCCGCACGCGCTTTTCAACGGAAGCTGCTGCCTCGCTCATGTTGACACCTCCTGCTCAAGCGGCTGAATCAAGTGTAACACAAAATACCGGTCATGCTCAACCAAAAAGGAGTGCTCGCGCCGCGCGTATGGCATCCTGGGCGCGACGATATAACCCGGCGATGAACGGACAGAGATCCTCCGCCGGGCTTAGCCGAGTGCTACCGGGCATCTTCCACGATCTTGATCTCCTCCTCGGTCAGCCCGTACAGTTCGTATACCACCTTGTCGATCTGCTCGTCTGTGACGTTGATCTCGCGCTCGAGGCGCGCCCGCGCCGCATCGCTCGTGGCGGATTGCTTCTGCTTGTACAGGTCAAGCATGCGCTGAACCAGCGACACCATCTTGTCGTGGCGGGTGCGGTCAGTAGGATTGTTGAAATCGATATTCCGTATAGGAAGCGACAAAAGGGGAGCCTTCTTCACTTTCGGAAAAGTCTGTTTCTGGTCAAAGAAACGCTGCTCCCAGTACCAGCCGAAGAGACTGGATAGCATTAGCCCCAAGATGAACTTCAGCGAGTAGTCGACGTTGCGAGTGAAGAAAATGTTGTAGATCGTGTTCAGCGAGTACCAGCCACCGGGCAGCAGTGTCGCGATCGGTCGCTTTCCTATTTGCCGGACCCCTATACGTTCTCTTTCATAGACTGTCGAGTCACCGCCGCTTTTTATAGCTCGCGGTTCCGTGGAAACATATTCCACTGGGGGCATAAGGAAGTAGCGACTAATGTTGCCTCCATCGAGCACTGGCTTCCACCCAGAACCAGATGGATACGGCTGGACGTACTTTTCGCGGCTGTGTGTTTGAATCCCAAAGTAGGCGGTGGCGAAGTTGCCGAGCGGTGTTGCGCATGCATCGATCTTCTCAATGAGTTGTCTGCCAGCTTGACTGCCTGGTAGATCAAAGTTCTTATCACTACGGGCAGACCACTTAACTTGACTGATTTCGCCAGCGGCCTGAATGTCTGCCGGTGAGATTGCCCTGTCTATCGATACCTTATGGGCCGGATTTGGCCTGTCCGTGCGCCTCAAAACCGTGATAACGGTGTCCACACTTGCACCTGCGAACACTCTGTAATCATACAAACGAAGGTGAATTATCTCAGTATTCTCAAGTAGCAACTCGCGCAGTGCAATTGCGTACTTATTCCTCAGGAAAGTATTCGGCGTAATGAAGCTGACGAATCCACGCTGCTTGGATAACAGACAAGCCTGTTCTATGAGAACTTGATAGGTGTCGACCTTATAGCGGGCACTATTGTACCGGTTGACAAGATACTTCTGAACTGAGGGTAGGCCCAGAGATTGTAGGAGTACGTACGGCGGATTCCCAATCACCGCATCAAACCCGCCCCCTGCCATGATCTCCCCAAACCCCTCGCGCCGGCTATTCCAGTCGAACGGATTGATCCGGTCGAGGTCTTCGTCGGTGATGTCCGGCACGTCGCGGATGTCGTGCCCAATCAGCGAATTGCCGCACTTAATGTTGTCCTTCAGCGGCGGCAGCACGCCGCGCCCGGCGATCAGCCCGCGCTCGCCCTCCAGCATCTTGATGTACAGGCTCATCATCGTGATCTCGACGGCCTGTGGGTCGATGTCCACGCCGTAGAGGTTGTTGCGCAGAATGGCGGCCTTCTCTTCGAGCGTGAGCCTGACCTCGCCGCTGTCACCCGCGCCGATCAATTCTGGCTGCGCGGGCGCCTCGCGCTTCTTCGCCCGGTGCTCGGCCTTGTAGCGCTGGTGGTAGCTAAGCAGCTTCTGGTACGCTCCCAGCAGGAACGAGCCGGAGCCGCAGGCCGGGTCGAGGATGCGCAGTTTGGCGATCTGCGCAGGCGTCTTGCCCTCGATCAGCCTGCCCACGGTCTGATCGACGATGTAATCGACGATGTACTTGGGCGTGTAGTACACGCCGCCCGCTTTGCGCACCTCGGGCTTGTCTTCGACGATGGCGCGCGTCGCGGTGACCCTAATCGTCTTGCCCAGGTAGCGCTCGTAGATCGAGCCGAGCAATTCGACGCCGATGTAGTCGAACTTGTACGGCCCATCGTACAGGCCGCGCACGATCTTGACGACAAGGTCCGCGCTGGCGTCCCAGTCGATCTTTTCGCACGGATGCGGCTTGAAAATCTCGCCGTTGAGCAGCGCATTGACCTCATGGAACAGCGCGTTGAGGTCGGCCACGATCGAGCGGCGCTTGCCGCTGTGCTCCCACAGGCGGGCGATGTCTTCCAGTCCGCGCGGCTTCAGGATGCCGCGATCTTCGGCGATGCGGATGAACACCAGGCGGTCGAGGAACACTTGCACGACGCTGTTGAGATCAGCCACGGCCAGATCGGGGTGTGTCTTGTACACGGCCTTGGCGAGCTGCTCGCGCCAGCCGCTCAGATCGTCGAGGAAAGCCTCGTCGACCGGCATGCGCTGGCGCCGCTTGACGCTCGACATCTCGAGCAGTTGGTCGATCGACCCCGCCGCGACCGATTCTTTCGACAGCAGCCACAGATCGTCCAGCACCTTCGGCTTGAGATAGTCGCCGTAGCGGTGCGCGAAAATCAGGCCGACGTTGGGATGCTTTCGGTCAGGCTTGACGGTTGCATCGTACAGGCGGAATTCTTCAAAGTCGGTGACCGCCGCGACGAACACGTCCTTCGAGTTCCAGGCGTATTGCTTGGCCTGCATCACCACGTCTGTCCGTTCGAGCGAGACGTGCGGCGCTTTGGCCTCGACGAAGAAGACGGTGTGCCCGTCGAGGCGGAAGTTGTAATCGGGGCGGCCCGCCGTTTCACCTTGCTCGACGACGACCTCGCGCTCGGCCGGCCCCAGCCCGGCCTCGTTGCGCACGTCCCATCCCAGAGCTTCGAAGAACGGATCGACGAAGTCGAGGCGCGCCTGCGATTCGGGATAGTCGGCGCGCACGTAGGTGCCTCGGTGGCGCTCGAACTTCTCGACCAGCTCGGCAAGGCGAGTCTCAAATATGCGGCGTGGCGAGGTAGCGTCGGCCATTGGGCTAAGAGTTTACACCCATCATCGCAGAAATGAGAAACCCGGTTTCTTGGAGAAACCGGGTTTCTGCGTTGCGCGCAGCGAGGATGGTGTGGGCGTGATAGCGCCGGTTGGCCGTCTAATCGAATCCCTCGCGCGCGTAAATCATGCCATACCAGTACGTCGATCCGTCGGGCTGCTCCGCCACGGCCAGGATCGCCTCACCTTTGCCGTCCGGTCCCCAGCCCTGACTGAAGATGGGCTGCACGACCTTGACGTCCGGCCCCCAGATCGACCCGAGCGGCGTGCCATCCAGCGACGGGAACTCGCTCTCGTCCGTCGTATAGGTCAGGGTGGCGTCGGCAGAGAGCAAGTTTGTCTGCAACTGCTCGATGGCTTCCTGCGGGCTGAGCGACACGCCTTCCGACCGCCAGTAGCCGATGACAAACGGGTCGCCCATCTGCGCCTGCAGGGCAGCCCAGTCGCGCTCGTCGAGCGCCTTCGTCAGCGCAGCGACCGGCTCGCCGGGACCGGTCGGCATGGCCGGCCCCTCGGCGATGGGTGCTCCGAGCGCGGCTTCGAGCAGGCCGATGAGTTGCTCGTCGCGGCCCACGTAATAGTACCATCTTCCCACGGCGTACCATCTCCGACGGCGTACCATCTTCCCACAGCGTACCATCGCCCCATGTCGAGGTGTCACTCTTCACGGTAATATGTATCGGGCCAGCCACCCATCTGTACCCACACGTTGCCAGCGTCTTCAGCCACAGTCATCAGGCCGTGACTTTCCACGTGGAATCGCGACCTATCAAGTGTCGAAATTCCTCGAGCGTTATGCCCGAGGAGCTGGCGATGATCGACAGGAGACTGATCATTATGGACCGTCATGCTGTTGCCCAAGCCTTACACATTAACCGCGAGATGGTCTCGACATATGGCGCCCGGGCCAAAACCCAGAACTTGCTGGAGGGCGCTGCTGTCGACGACGATCTGTACACGGTCGTGGATGCTCTTGTCAACGGCGACCTTGGACGCAGGCTCCTGGCCAGGACGATCCCGGAGCTAAGCGCTGGCGCCTGGCGACTGCTGTCATGCCAGGTCACAGAGGTGCGGAAGCAGCGGCGCAAGCGCATCGCCTTCTGCCTCATATCCTACCAGAATAGGGCGGACAGACGTGTCAAGACCACGGAGATAGTTGCCAAGTTCTATGGAAGTGACCGCGGAACCAAGGCGTTGAGAGCGCTGCAGAAATTGTGGGAGGCCGGCTTCCGGCCACCGGCCAGGTATTGCGTGCCACGACCCTATGGATACTTTCCTGAGCAAGGCGCTCTGTTACAAGCGAATGCTCCAGGGGCAACATGGGCCAGTTTTCTTCGAGGGGACGAGCGAGCCTTGGCAGCGGTCTCTGCCCAGGCCGGCGCCTGGCTTGTCCAGCTCCAGCGCAGTCCTGTGAGCGCGGAAGCCAAGAGCTGGATGGGTGACGTCGACTCAGCACAGCGCTTTGCCCACGAGCTTGCCTCGTCGTTCCCAGAGCACGCTTCGCGGCTTGAGCCGGTGGCCGAGCGGCTGATACAGGTCCTCCGCGCCGAAGGCGTCCCGCTATTGCCTTCGCACGGCGATTACCACCCCAAGAACGTGTTCTTGACTCCCGGGCTCACGACGGTGATCGACTTCGACACCATGGGTCTGCGAGAGGCAGCCTTCGATGTTGGCTACGCCATCGGCCAGTTGTTAATCATGTCGTATTTCCAGATCGGGGATTTCGCCCCCGGGGCACGCGCTGGCTTAGCCTTCTGGCGACACTATCAGGTCGGCGGCCCGGCGACCTGGACACGGGTGGCGGCGCAGGTTGCCCGCGCCTTCCTTCAGAGCCTCCACTATGAGCTATGCACGCTGCGCAACAATCGCGTCGAATTGCTTGATCTGTGGCCCGACCTGATCGAAGAATGGCTGCATAGCGATGGACCGACGACGCTCGAGCGTCTTCATATCAATTCCCGTAGAGGCCCGTAGCAGGATGCTTGGACCATGAACGGGATGCGAGCTTCACACATCGTACCGGTGGCTCTGGTGCACCATGCGAATCAGTATCTTATCACCGAGGGCTATGACAACCGGCAGGGGATATTGGAGGTCGTAGAAGGCTACGCAGCAGCCTTGCGCCTCCACGAAAGGTACGGCGTCTGCGCCAACCTCCACTTGAGCGGCGCGTTGATCGAGGCCATCGCCTGGCACTGCCCGTGGTTCCTGACGCTGGTGCGTACCCTGTGTGCAAAAGGGCTGGTCGCCCTGATCGGGGGCACCTACGCCGAAAACGTGATGCTGATGTTCCCACCCGCCTTCAATCTGCGGCAGCTCAATGAGCACCTCTGGCTGTGCCATCATCACCTGTGCTGCCCGCCCAGCGAGGTCAAAGTCTGCTGGGTGCCCGAGCGCGTCTGGGACACGGCAAGGTTAGCTCCTGTCATAACCAGTAGACAGTTGGCCAATGGCGGCTTCCGCTATGTCCTGTTGGACGACCGGCTGCTGTATCCTATCAACGGCTCTTATTCGGGAAGCCCGCGCGCGCTATTCGACTCGACCGGACCCTTCGACTTCGCTCCCCACTCCCTTCGGTCGGGGACTTCGCAGGGCAGGCCCTTCGGCTCGATGGCCGCCTCCCCTGACGGACACCGTCCCTTCACTTCGCTCAGGGCAGGCTCTTCGACTACGCTCAGGAGGCTGGAAGGCGGGTTCGGACAGGCCGAAACCTATACAGTCTACCGCATCGCCGGAGCGAACGGCCTAGGGATCGTGCCTATATCGGCTAACCTGCGCTACTGGATACCTCCGCGGCTCCCCGACCACTGGCGCTGCCTGGAGGAGACGATTGAGGCGCTTGCCCAGGACGGCGGAGATGACAAGCTCCTCGTCTACGCCGACGACCTTGAGAAGACGGCCGGCGTCGGCGGCTGGGAGCCTGGCGCCCTTGAGCGATACGAGGCTTTCCTGCGCTGGATCATCTCCCGGGAGGACGTGGCTCCTGTCCTCCTGTCTGACTGGCTAGACGGCCGCCCACCGAAAGGAGAGCGCGTGTTGGAGGCCGGCGCGTTCTTCGAGCTGGCGCAGAATTGGCAAGCCGGCGAGGACTATCGCGGCTGGTGGGAAAGCGCGGCCTGGTCGCCCTATAGACGATACCTGGCCTCGGCTCAGAATGCAGTGCGTGCAGCGGAGCGAGAGGGTGCCGATAGCCGGCTGCTGACCCTGGCCTGGAAGCACCTCATGGCCTCTGCTTACGAAACCGCCTGGCATGACCCTGCTGAAGGGGCCCGTGCTCCGGCCCCCTGGGCGCGGGCAGTGACCAGCCACGCCCGTGCCTCCCTGGTGATCGCCGCCGCTGCGCGCTGGGCCGCAGGCGCCCGGCGAGGGCGGTCGCCCTCAGCAAGGATCATAGACATCGACGACGATGGCGAAGATGAGGTGGTCATGCGCAGCGAACGCCTGTACGCGGTAATAACGCCCTCCCACGGTGGACGGCTGGCTTACCTGTTTAACCTGACGTCACAAGGCGGCGCTCTGGTCATCGGTAACCCAACCGACGATTGGAACTTCCAGCAGGAACTGAACCGGTATATGGACTGGCCGCCCAACCACCCCGGCGCCCTTGTGGATGTGGGCTCCGAGCACGACCGCTATCAGGTCTCAGCCGTGGGAGAAACAGCCCCCGGCGTGGAGATGACCAACGTCCAGCACGGAAGCCGCCTGTTCGGGACGCACAAGAGCGTGATCATGGCCCCGGATGCTCCTGCCCTCGTGGTCTGCTATCACCTGCCCGGTGGGTGCGGCGGCCTTGCGGTGGAAGCGTGTCTCTCCCCGGACTACTATCGCTTGTTGCGCGAAGGCCGCCGTGGGCTGAGTCCTTCTCAGGGGAGAACATGGTTCGGTTTCCGCAACGAGGACGTCGGCGTCTGGATCGGACTGGCCTGCGACGAGGAAACCTTTCAGGCGGACCCGGCGCACGCCGAGGCCGGCCACGGCTTGAACGTTCGCATACAGGCGAAGACCTGCCACTTCCATTTGGTCGTCGGATGCGGACAGATCGACGACGAGCAATGCCAGCAGCTTATCGAATGGGGGAGGAACGCCGTGCATCGGCCCTCACCCCCGGCCCCTCTCCCGTCGAAGACGACAGGAGAGGGGAGTGGAGCTGCGTCGTCGAAGACCCCCGCAGACAGCGTGCGACCCCCGCACACAGCAGGCGAGGGCAGGTGGCAAGCGACAGGAGAGGGGAATGGAGGTGCTTAGATGACTAACCCGTTTGTCTTCATCGTGGGTTGTCCGCGTTCGGGAACAACCTTGCTGCTACGCATGGTAGACGCTCATCCCCAGATCGCCATCATCCCAGAAATCGGATGGATCCCTCGGCGATACGAGAACCGGGAGGGCCTGACGCCGGAGGGTCTGGTTACGCCGGCGTTCATCCAAGACCTATTGGAGAAGGGCGGTCTCGGCAGATACACCCGCCTTCCACTGAGCCGGCAGGAGCTCGAGGGTCTGCTTGCATCGGGTCACCCTCTCTCGTATGCCAGGTTAATCACATTATTGTTCGATCGGTACGGGGAAGCCCGAGGCAAGGCTCTCGTGGGAAACAAGACCGTAGAATACGTGCTGAGCATACCCACCCTCCATAGCCTGTGGCCGCGTGCCCGATTCGTTCATCTCATCCGGGATGGCCGGGACGTGTGCCTATCCGCGATCAATTGGAGGAGGGCCGGCAAGCTGGTGAGCCGCTTCGCGACCTGGAGCGAGGACCGCGTGTCCGCGGCGGCCTTATGGTGGGAGTGGCACGTGCGGCTGGGGCGTGAAGCCGGGAGATCGTTAGGGGAGGATCTGTACTACGAGATACGCTACGAAGCCCTGGTTGCCCGTCCGATGGAGGAATGCGCGGCGCTCTGCGCCTTTCTGGGGGTACCTTACGATGGGGCCATGCTCCGGTTTCACGAGGGTCGAATGCGGATGGATCTTGACCTCGATGCGAAGCATGCGTGGTCGCCTCCCACGCCCGGGCTAAGGGATTGGCGATTGCAGATGCTCCCCGAGGATGTGGAGCGTTTCGAGGCGGCCGCCGGTGACCTTCTGGTCGAGTTGGGCTACCCTCGCGGCGCCGATCATCTGCGTGTCAAGAGCCTGGAGCACGCTGCCGGAATACGTCGCTCGTTCGAGGGGCGTCCGCTACCCGAGCGCTGGCACATCCACGCTCTCTGAAATTTCAAACTCCAAACTTCAAACTCCAAAAGCCCGGAATGAGATGCGCACAGTTCACCATGCCTGAAGCCATCGCTCTCAATCTCACGCCTACTATCGAGCGCGCGCTGCTGTGTGCGGCGGTTGCCGTCGCCACACTCGTCGCCTTCACCCACTGGGCCCTCACCCGCTGGCGACGCGGCGACGCGCGCGCGTTCCGCGAGCCGATCGTCGCATTCTTCGCACTGTGCTTCGTCGAAGGCGCACTGTTCGTGGCCGTGTCCATACCGGGCCTGATCCCGGCGACTCTCATTCGTGGATTAGACTTCGCTGCGATCGTCTTGCTGGCGTGGGGCTTTCTAGTCTCGTCGCGGTCGCCGCGCATAGGAGGTGTGTTCCTCGGAGTTGGGATGACGCTGGCCGCCGCGTTCAGCGTCTTCTCGATAAGCGTCGCACGCGTAACCGGCGGCGAGCCAGTCTGGATCGGCGTCATGGGCTCGATCATCTCTCTCACCGTATCGAGCGTGACGGCGCTGGGGCTCGTGCTGCGTCGATCGCCGATTCACACTGTCTGCCCGATCATCGCGTTCGCCGCGCTGGCGCTATCGGCCGCGCTCGACATGTACCTCCACGCCACTCTGGCCAGCATCATCCGCTTGATCGCCTTTTGGCTGCTTCCGCTCGGGCTGCATCGGCCTAAGCGGGGCCTGGCGGCAGAGGAGGCGCAGATGGGCGGTGGTTTGAGATTTCGGACACTGCGCACTATCCTGCCCTTCGTCCGACCTTACTGGCGAGGGTTCGTCCCGGCGGTGTTCGCCGTCGTCGCGACCAGCTTCGTGGGATTGCTCAAACCGTGGCCGCTCAAGTTTCTGATCGACAACGTGCTGCAGGTAGGGCAGCCCGGCGCTCGGCCAGGCGACTCGGCGACGATCATCGCCGCTGTCGCCGGCTCTATCGTCGCCATTGCCGTGCTGCAGGGGCTATTGAGCTACAGCAAAGAGTTCTTCCTGTCGGCGACGGCCCAGCGCGTGGCTTTTGGATTGCGGAGCGCCCTGTTCGCGCATATACAACGGCTGCCCCTCGCGTTCCACGATCGCCAGCGCACTGGCGACCTGATCACGCGCGTGACGAACGACGTGACCAAGGTGCAGGAACTGGTGACGGATGACCTGCTGGTTGGGGGAGCCACCAACCTCCTGCTGGTGGTCGGCATTCTGATTGTGATGCTCCTCATCGACCGGAAGCTCGGCCTGATCGCGACCTTGTCGGCGCCCCTTATCGTTCTGACCACGTCGTACTATCGCAGGCGCATCCGCGCCCAAGAACAGCAGGTCCGCGACAAGGAGGGCGATATCGCCTCGCTGGCTCAGGAGACCATTTCGTCTATCCGCGTCGTGAAGGCGTTCGGCCGGGAAGGTTTCGAGACCCAGCGGTTCAACGAGCAGACGGGCGAGATGCTGGAGGCAGGCCTGCGCGTGGCGCGCCTCGAGGCGAGGTTCTCCTGGGCACTTAACGTCGTAACTGCCGTGAGCCTGGCAGCGCTGGTCAGCTTTGGCACGTATCAGGTCATGGTCGGGGCGCTGAGCGCGGGGACGCTTGTCGTCTTCATCCAGTACATACGTGATCTTCAAAGCCCGCTGCTCTCGCTGTCCAGGCTTTCAACGAAGGTCGCCAAGGCCGCAATTCGGGCCGGGCGTGTCGTGGAGGTATTGAACGAACGCCCGGCCGTCGAGGAGCGCCCTGGCGCCCGGCCCGCGCCCCGTTTCCGGGGACAGATCCGGTTCGACCACGTTTCTTTTGGCTACGGCATAGGGATGCCGCCCTACAGCCCAGAGCGGTTAGTGCTCCGCGACATCGACCTCACGATCGAGCCGGGTGAGGTGGTGGCGATCGTTGGCCCCACCGGCGCCGGCAAGAGCACGCTGGCCAGCCTGATCCTGCGTCTGTATGACCCTTTGCAAGGCGCAGTGTTAATCGACGGCCACGATATTCGCGAGTACAAACTCGATTCCGTGGTGGATCAAATGAGCGTGGTTCTTCAGGAGTCGCTGCTCTTCCAGACGACTATCCGGGAGAATATCGCCTACGGCCAGCCCAAAGCGGCCTTTAGGAAGATCTGGGAGGCGGCCTGTATCGCCTATTGTGAGGAGTTCATCCGGCGGCTTCCACAGGGATTCGACACGGTGGTGGGGGAGCGCGGCACGATGCTATCCGGGGGCCAGCGCCAGCGCATCGCCATCGCGCGCGCCGTGATCCGTGATGCTCCGATCCTCATCCTGGATGAGCCGACGGCCGGGCTCGACGCCGAGGCGGAGAATATCGTGATGCAGGCGTTGGAGCGGCTGATGCGCGGGCGCACGACGATCATGATCGCTCACCAGCTCGCCACCGTGCGCCGGGCGAACCGGATCTATGTCCTCGACGGAGGCGAGATCGTCGAGGTGGGCACGCACGAGGAGCTCGTGGCACAGGGCGGGACATACAAGCGCGCATTTCAGTTGCAGACGGCGTAGCCAGAGGTGAAACCTACGCTTCGCTTGATATGACCGAAATCTCCCGTCGCTTCCCACTGCGCAGCACGGTCAGCGTGACAAGCGAGCCGGCCTCCTTGCCCGCCAGCAGCCGGTGAATATCGTCCACCGACCCGACGCTCTCGCCATTGACCAATACGATCAGATCGCGTTCGAGCAGACCGGCTCGATGCGCTGGACCATTGGGTTCAACCGAGACGACTTCCACGGCCGTCGCCACCGGCAGCTCGAAGTAGCGCTGCACGCGCCGGCCGACCGGGCGTGTCTGCCCGGCGAGTCCAAGATAGGCGCGCCGCACTTTGCCGCGCGTGAGCAGTTCGCTCACGACCCATTTGGCCGTGTTGATCGGCACGGCGAAGCTCAGCCCCTGCGCCATCGCGATCATTGCCGTATTGACGCCGACGACACGTCCCCGGCTGTCGACGAGTGGCCCGCCGGAGTTGCCCGGATTGAGGGGCACGTCGGTCTGGATCACGTTTTCGATCAGGCGGCCCGACTGGCCGCGGAGCGAGCGACCCAGCGCAGAGATCACCCCGCTCGACACCGTATTTTGGAACCCGAGCGGATTCCCAATGGCGATGACCAACTGGCCTACACGCAGCGCATCGGAATCGCCCAGTTGTGCGGATGGCAGCCCGCTGCCGCCGACGCGCACGACGGCCAGATCGGTCGCCGCGTCCGCGCCGACGAGCTGCGCGGACAACGTGCTGCCATCCGTCAGGCTGACTTCGATCTCCTGGGCACGTTCGACGACGTGGTCGTTCGTCAAGACGTATCCGTCCGGCGCGATGATCACGCCTGAGCCTGCGCCTTCGCCGCGCTCACGCCGCGAGCGGCTCTTCATCTTCACGCCGATGCTCACGACCGCAGGTCCGACCCGATCCACAACGCCGATCACGGCGCGCGAATAGGCGTCGAGCACCTCTTCGTCGCTTTCGGGGCGGGGCGGTTGTGCGGGTTGATCTCCGTTGACGGGTTGAGGGTATTCGGTCGCCAGCGGCGTCGTCGAGTGCTTCACATAGTCGCTCATGTTGTTCGAAGCCTCCTTTACCACGAAGACACCAAGACACCAAGAAACTTCGTGTCTTGGTGCCTTGGTGGTTGATCCGTGTAATCCGTGGGAAATCCGTGTGTGCTACTCCTCGCTGCCCAGCTTGACCTTCAGCTTGAGCAAATCGAGGTCGCGGATGGCGGTGACGGTCACCTCGTCTCCGACCTTGTAAGCGGCCAGCACGCGGTGTAGATCGTCGACGCCCTGCACCGGCTGGTCGTCGACGCCGACGAGGATGTCGCCCTTCTGGAGGCCGGCCGCCGCCGCGCCGCTGCCTTCTTCGACGCCGCGCACTGCGATGCCGTGCGTGACCTGAAGCTGGTGATGCTTGGTCAGCCCTTCGTAGATTCGTGTGCGCTCGCCCGCGACGCCGAGCCGCGGCCGCTTGATGCCGCCGGCAATCAACTGGCCGGCGATCTTCGTCGCCGTGTTGATGCCGATCGCCAGGTTGATGCCCTGCGCTTCCATGAACGACGCGGTGTTGATGCCGATCACCTGGCCGCGCGCGTTGACCAGCGCCCCGCCGCTCATGCCCGGGTTGAACAGCGCGTCGGTCTGAATCAGGCCGCCCATTACCCGGCCGCTCGGCCCGCGCAGCTCGATGCCGATCGCCGAGACGATGCCTGCCGTCGCCACGACGCGGTCGCCGTCCGGATTGCCCAGCGCGATCACGGCCTGGCCGACCTTCAGCGCGTCCGAGTCGCCGAGCGGGACTGCCGTCAGGCTGCCCGTCGGCGCCTTGACGAGCGCCAGGTCGGACACTTCGTCGACGCCAAGCACGTCCGCTTCGGCTTCCTTTCCATCGCCGAACGTGACCGTGACCTTGTCCGAGTTGCGCGTGACGTGGAAATTGGTCAAGATGTGACCCTTCTCCGCGTCGATGACCACGCCCGAGCCGTGCCCGACGCGGGCGCGTCCTGGACCCCAGTGGGAGTGGCCGCGATGACGCCGCGCCGCCTCCACACGCACAATAGCCGGCGACACCGCGCCGGCCACCGCCGCGACTGCATTCGAGTACGACTCGAGGAACGCAGTCGCTTCCTGCAGACTGCTTGTAGCCATGTGGCTCCTTTCGGTTTTCGAAGCTTCCGTCTCCGCACTCCCGCTCACCTGCCGGCGCCCCGGCCGCGCAGGCAGCGCCTTGCGGGCGAAGTCTTCGAGGATGATTGAAGTATATCGTGTTTTTGTTAGACTTGTGATAGAAACTGACTGGACGTAAGGACAGGGGCAGACCGTGATGCGTGAAACGTGAAACGTGAGGCGTGGAGCGTGAGGCGTGGAGCGTGGAGCGAAGATGCTCGCTTCACGCTCCACGCTCCACGAATTGTGTACTGAACATGGGTTAAGGAGCCGATCCGAAAACGTAGCCTAGCCCCTCGTGGGCGGCGGGCACGAGGCCCGATGCTACGGGGTTTTCGGATCTAAGGGGTCGTCACGATGGCCGGGTCGTGCTCGATCAGGATGCGCGGCGGGCCGCCAATGGGCGCCTTACCGTCGGTCGTCGGCGTGTTCATGTTGGTTGCCATCGGCAGTGTGAGCGTGTACACACCGTCCGCAGACGCGATCGTCTCGGTGATGCCGTCCGGATAGACAAGCACCGCTGACGAGGCGGTGGCCGTGATCGTGACAGTCTCCGTCACGTAGTCTCGCGCCCACATCGAGATCACCCGCTCGCCGGTTTCCTGGTTTTGCAGCGCGACAAGCTCCTGGTTGACTGTCGGACGCCTGCGCCAGTACGGCATCAGGCCGGACAGGTAGCGCGTGACGACCTGGTAAGCGTGGTACGCCGGGCGCGGCGTCCCGTCGCCGGGATTGCAGGGCGCAGCCGGCACATTGCGCACGAGACCATAGGCGTCGATGCCCGGACAGCCGTTGCCGAAGTCGTCGTATAACTGGAACACGAGCATCGCTTCGGCGCGCAGCCACACGGCGAATGTCGCAGTCTGTATGATGTAAGCGGCCTGCTCCTGCGGCGCGGCCCGGTACGTCTTGTGCACCGGATCGGAGCACGACGGGCCGGGCGGATCGTCGCACACGGACACGCCTGTCTCGTTCAGCCAAAGCGTCTTATCCGTCAGGCCGAGGGAGTCGAGCACGAGACGGGCACGGTACAGGTGGTAGAACGTTCGCCAGGCCCACGAGTAGTTGTGCGTCGCGATTGAATCGAAGAACCACTCGTTGGCGTCCCGATCGGGGTACGTGACGATCACGTTCAGCGTGTCCCTCAGCCAGTCCGGCTTCTCGAAGTTTGCCAATCCGCCGAAGAGGATTTGCGCGTTCGGATCCGCATGCCGCGCGGCCAGGAAGGCCACCTTCAGCATGCGCGCGTAATCGCTCACTGTTCCGCTGAAGAAGAAGCTCAGATCGGGTTCGTTCCATATTTCCCACACGCGGATGCCTTGTCCGCTCGTCCAGCCCTGCTGCCGCGCCAGGACGCCTCCCGGCCTGTAGCGATCGACGGCTGCGTACACGAACCGCGCCCAGGGGTTGCTCGGGTTGATCGACTTGTCGGGGCCGGGGATGTCGGTGCCGTCGGTGAAGACACTCAGATACAACCCTTGCGGCGGACTGGCGACGCCGGAGAGGCTCGCTGCACCTAGAGCGTCTTCGTGCCATAACCTGGCGCGGGGGCCTATCTGCGGCATGCCGAGGGACGCCAAGCCGCCTGTCGACAGGTCAGGCGGTGTGCCGAGCAGGATGGCGTCGATCGTCAGGCCGTGGTCGATGTCGTTGATCGTGTTTTCGTCTTGCCACGCCCACGAGAACACACCGGGTTGGGTCAGCGGATTCTGCTCGATCGCGTACCAGTAGAATGGCCAGCGGTTGACCGTCGCGCCGGCTTCGGCCGCGCGCTGATAGCGAATCTCGGCGGCGCGCGCCTCGGCCGACGAAATGAAGTCGAACCCGAACTGTGTCGTCGTGACGATGGGAGGGGGCAGAGCGGCACGGTGGTCTCTGGCCAAAAGCGGTAGGTAAACGAGCTTGAGTTGATCGGTGATGATCAGGCTGATGCTGATCGTGATCGGACTGCCAGGCGTGCTGCTCGGCTGAGCCGAAATAATGATCGACCCGGTATACGTGCCTGTGACGGTAAACGGCGATGTGTCGATCTGCACGCTCAGCGTCGCTGCGTCGACGCCGCTGAGCGGCGCGACGACCGGTTGCAACACACCTGCCGGATCGACTGCGACAGTCCAGGTGATTGGATCTGTCGAGCTTGAGTTACTGACGTAAATCGTGCGCGTCAGGATGGCGGCGAAACTGACATGCGACGTGAAGGTGATGGCGCCTGGCTGAGCCGACAGGGCCGGCGCGATAACTGCGCGTGCAGGCCGATCCGCCTGGTCGACGATCGGCGTGGCTGCCCCAACGGGAATGGCGAGCAGCATCGCCGACGCGAAAGCCGCAAGACCGAATACGGCCACGGTGCGGAAATACGCCCGATGCATGCGGTCAATCCCTCCTGTCCTATGGTACACCATCGCGCGGCGGCGGGCAGTTACGACCTCGTGACGGCTGAGTTACCATCTTCGGGCGACTTTTCGAGCAGTGTCGGAATTTCAAGTGGTGCGCTGTTCCGACGGCAGTTGCACTGCCGTCGCCGCAGTCCAGCACATACGGATTCCCACGGATTGCACGGATGGCTGTTCCGACGGCAGTTGAACTGCGGCGAAAACACGAGGCTGAGAAGGCCCGCGAATTGTGATGGTCTCCAGCTTGATCTGGTCTGACTCATTGACGGGCAGGCGCTCCCCCGTTTCCAGCCGGTAAAGCCCGATCAGCACGTGGTAGGTCCCGGGCAGCAGGTCGGCGGGCAGCCGGATCGCGTGCGGATCGTCGATCACCTCACCCGGCGACCAGATCGAGGTCGGGTAGTCGCCCCCGCGCGGTGGGCCATCGGCGGCCAGGACGAGCCGGCCGTCGCCGTCTTCAAGGTGGACGAATACCGTGTAGTCGGTGTCGATCGGCCGATAAGCTCGCCAGTACAGCGTCAGGCCGATCTCGTCGCCCGGACGTGGCCTAGAAGGTTCGGCGATATGACCGATCAGCTCGATGATGTCGCCGAAGCGGTCCGCTCGACTGGTCATGGTAGCCGGCAGATCGAACTCTCCGAGCGGCGACTTCCACACACCGATCGTCGTCTCCCCTGATTCGGCAAGTGTCTCAACGGCAATGTGCGCCCGGTAGATGCCTGCGGGCACATCCGGCCCGGCGACCAGCGTGTGATATACGCTTCCGCCCGTGTCGGGCCACGTGTGCGTGTCGTACATGCGACTATCGGTGGCGATGACAGTCGCCTGCGGGCCGATCAGGCTGACCGACACGCGTGCGTTTGGCGCGTCCGGCTTCGCCCAGTCGAGTCGGATGCGAATCGGCATACCAGCCTGGAGCGGGACAGGCTCGGCCGCATAACCCGTCAACCGCATCGAGCCGGCGGCCTGCTCCAGCGCCTTGAATGTGAGCGAGGTAGCGAGTACGCGGCGCTGATAGATTGTGATCGGGCTGCCCCAGAAGCGCGCGTCCTCCAATTGCGCCACCGGCGTGTAGGCTGCCCTGAACCACGCGTCGGCGAGCAGGTCGTAGACGTATAGCGGATTCACGGCGGTCAGCACCAGGTAATCGGGCTGCGTGTGGGGTATCGACCAATAGATGTCGCGCCGGCCCAGCGCGTCGGTCACCTCGGGCTGCAGCAGGCCGAGGTAGTCGATCATGCGGCGCTCGGCGGTGTAACCGATCACGCCGACCTCCATGACGCCGACTGAGGCCTGCGGCGGGGTATTCTCGCGTAGCCAGGTACCTGCTTGCCGGTAGAGCGGACCGCTCGTCTCGGGCAGCGCGTCGATGCCGACCAGGTCGGATCGGGACACGTCCGGATCGGCCGATCGCTGGATTTCCCACAGCGACCGCGCCTGCGCCGCCAGCACGATGATCGCCAGGCCTATTCCGATCGCTTTCCCGCCGCGCGATGAGATCGCAGAGATGCCGAGGCCGATCAACAGATACACAGCCGGAAGGAGCGGGATATAGTACCAGCGGTACGGCGCGACGCCGAGCGCCATGTAGCCCATCGCCTGAAGCGCGCCCCAGGCGACGATCAACCACGCCCGGCGCTCGTGGCGCAGCCGGATCAGGCCCACGATCATGAGCGGTAGCGTGATGAGATACAGCCACGTGTGTTCGAAATAGGCTGCCGCGAGGCGGACTACGCCGTCCGCGAAGCGCGCGCCCGGAAAGAAGCCGGTGATGCCGAGACTGGCCTGCTGGACCTTGGCGCGTAGCGTCGCCGGAACGGGGCTGCCATAAACGATCGTCGCGGCGATTGCAAAGGGCAGGATCAGTGTGGAAGCGGCCAGCCCGCTGCGCCAGGGGATGCGTCGCCGCTGGATCGCCTCGGCCAGGCTGATCAACCCGACGACCAGCAGCCCGTCGCCGCGCACGAGCGTGGCGCATCCGGCCAGCAGCCCGGCGATGCCCCAGTGCTCGCCGGCCGCTGCCGCGAAGGCGCCGAGCGCCAGCGCGAGGTAAAGGTTGCTCTCCATGCCGGTTGCCAACCACATCAGCGGCGATGTGGCTAGCAGGAAGGCCGCGCTGCGCGCCGCGCCGGTGCCGTACCGCAGCAGCAGGGCGCCGCTCGCAAATGCAGCCAGTGCACCGAGGGCGAGGGACGCGTGCGGCGGCTCGACGCCGAGTCTGGCCGCCGCCGCGAGGATCATCGCGTAGAGGGGGGCGGTCGTGCTGAGGACCGGCTCGCCAGGGTTGTACACGAAACCCGCCCCGCTCGCCAGGTTGCGTGCGTAGCGATAGGTGATGTACGGATCGTCGTTGACGACGGCGCGCGACAGGAGCGCAGACACCAGCGTCAGCGCAGCCAGCGCGATCAGCTCGGTGATTGAGCGCAGGCGCTCCCGCGAAGACGAGACGGGTGGAGTCATGCAAGGCAGACGGCGCGTGGTATGAGACCAGTTTACCGGACTTGTAGCGGGGCGTCAATCCAGAAATGGCGAGGGACGAAGGCCCGTCGTCCTTCGTCCCTGTTCTCGCGCCATCGGGTGACGCGGCGCTATTCGGTTGGGGTGGGTGATGCGCTACTCGGCGATAGCCTCTTCTTCGACGGCGATCTCGGCTTCCTCAGGCTTGCGGTCGAGCCACTGCACGCCGGTCGCCACGACGACGGTGCGCGAGTGCGGCTCGCCGCTGGCCTTATCCTCCCACCGCTCGGAGCGCAGCCGGCCCTCGATGAAGACCAGCCGGCCCTTCTTGAGGTATTCCAGGCAATTCTCGCCGAGCTTACCCCAGGCGTTGACCAGGAACCAGTCGGTCGCCTCCTGTCTTTCACCCTCGGCCGATTTCCACGTTCGGTTGACGGCAACGGTGAATGTGGCGAACTTCTTGCCGGTGGCGGTGAAGCGCGCCTCTGGATCGCGTCCCAGGTTTCCGATCAGTTGCACACGGTTGAGCGCTGGCATGGTTTCCTCCTGTTTCGTTTGGGTATCGGTTCAACGCTCTTGCATCGTTACAATAACATATAGGTGTGTCATCTAGCGTCACATCTCCGCGCTCAAAGCTTCCTAATCCGGCGTCGCCTGCGGGCGGCGCTCCGGGCGGTCGACTTCACACTCCTGGACGCCGTTCCGATCGCATCCCCGATGTGGCGCGCCTTCTTGCCGGCCCGTCCGCCCGCCTGCCCGACTGTCCGCGACGCGCTTCGAGCGCCGCGAGCCAAGCGGTCGCCGGCTTCTGCAGCGGATCGCTGCATAAGCGCCTTCACGGTCTCCAGCGCGGCGCTGGCCGACACCGCAGCGGCGCCAACTGTGTCCCGCGCTTCCACGCTCCGCTCGGCCAGCCAGCCGGCGACCTTGCGCTCGTCGACGCCGGTAATCAGGCGAAGCGTGTCGGCCCAGTCGCCGACCGCCTCTGGCCCGCGGCTGAAGTAGGCCCTGGCGCGCTGGCCGACAACATAGGTGGACAGCGCGTTGGTGCTTGCCGAGGCGGCCACGCCGATGATCGGCAGGGCGCGGGCCAGCCAATTGCGGGTGACTCGCGCGGCCAACTTGCCCGTCAATTGGGAGCCGGCCGTGGTGAGCAGGTGACTGGTTCCATACCCGATGCCTGTAAGCAGCATCACCACCTGCTGGCGGTCTGAGTCGTCGACGGGCACTTCGTAGACCTCGGCGATCTCAAGCACCAGCTCGGCCTGCAGGGTGATCGTCGCTCTTAAGTCGGCGACCAGACCGGCAGCCCCTGCCACGAGCGAGCCAATGCCCGGCAGCAATGCGCCGCCGGACGACACCGCGCCGACCGCCGCCGTCTTCTGGCACTTGGCTTTGACCAGCCTCTCTGCCAGCTCATCCGGCGCGGCGTTGGGGTAACGCTGTCTTAACTCGTTCACGCGCGCCGCGACTTCCGTCCGATCGACTTCGGCGATACGGTGAAGAAAGAATCTCAGCGCGCGGCTCGCGCCGGCGGCGTCGAGATGCCCGGCGTCTGGCGCGAGTCGGGCGGCGATCTCTTCGGCCTGTTTCTTGCTGGAGGATGGCGTGGTCATGCTGTGATCAATCACATGATCGCGATTTGAGACCCGTTTTCTGTTTTGGTCACGTCGATGCGCGTCGGGAAGGTGTCCTTCAGCTCGTCCAGGTGCGTGATCACCAGGATGCGCTCAAAGTCCGATTGCACGGCGTTGATCGCCTCGACCAGCCGCTCGCGGCCTGACGCGTCGAGCGCGCCGAAGCCCTCGTCGACGACGAGTGTCTGAAGCTGCGCGCCGGCCCGCCGCGCGAGCAGCTTGCTCAAGGCCACGCGCACCGCGAAGTTGATCCGGTATTGCTCGCCTCCACTGAAATTTTCGTAAGGCCGCGTGCCCAGCTCGTCTGCGATCTGGATGTCGAGCGTCTCGACGGTGTCGCCTTTCAGCGTCTCCTTCTGGGTGTCGAAGCGGATGCGCATTCGCCCGCCTGTCATCCTGCTCAGCAGCGCGTTGGCTTCGTCTTCGATCTCGGGGATCGCCACCTCGATGATCATCGCCGGCACACCCTTCTTGCCAAAGGCCAGGCGCAGCTCTTCGTAGATGCCTTTCTCCGTAGCCAGGCGGTTGCGCTCGGCGACCTTCCCTTCACGCGCTTTGACGAGCGCGTCGCATGCGGCAAGCTTCTGCTGGGCCGCGCCGAGCAACTGCCGCGCGCGCGCTTCCTCGGCGCGTACCCGCTCGTACTCCGCTTCGATCGCGCTGGCATCCCCCAGCTCGGCGCGCAGCGCCGCCGCCTTGGCTGCTGCCTCAGCCTGCTTCATCGAATCGGCGTCGTAGAGCTTCTGCCACTGCTCGCGCCGCGCTTCGAGCGTCGCCATCGATTTGCGCGCTTCGGCGGCAGCGGCCAGCGCCGCTTCCAATTCCGCCTCGCGGCGCTGGAGCGTCGATTGCCGGCGCAGGTCGCCGTCGAGCGACGCCAGCTCGCTATCGAGCGGCGCCAGTTCGGCCTTGATGGCGTTGAGCCGCTGCGCGTTGGCGCGGTAGAGTTCCCGGCGATTCTCGATCTCCGATTGCAGAGCGGCGATCACGTGCTCCCGGTGGTCGGCGGACAACGGCTGGCCGCACGTGGGGCAGGTCGGCTCGGTCGCCGCCGCGAGCAGCTCGACGCGCTGCTTGAGCGGCTCCGTCTCCGGTGCCAGGCGATCGTTCTGTCCCCTGAGCGCCGCGCTCTCCTCGACCAGAGCATTACGCCGCGCGCGAGATGTATCGCGCAGACGCTCGGCTTCTGCCATCCGGGCTAGGTCGCCATGCACCGCGTCAAGCTCGCCCTGGATCGCTGTCGTGTCGGCCTTGTGGCGAGCCGTCTCAAGCTCGGCCAGTACGCCGTTCAACTCGCGGTCGGCGTGGCGCGCCCGGTTCGATAGCTCCGCCGCTTGCGCTTCGAGGTGGAATAGCTCCTGCCGGGCCTGCTGCATCTGCTGATACCGCGTCTCGACCTGCCGCAGCGCGTCCCCCAGATCGATTACGGTCCTCTGCGCCGATGCGACCTCGGCCTGGTATTGAGGCCGGCGCGCGATCTCGTCGTCGATCTCGCGCAGGCGGATGTCGATGGCCTGCATGCTCGATTCGAGTGCGCGGATGCGCTCTTTGGCTCGCTCCTCGTACGATTCCCACGCGCCCAGGCCGAGAATGTCGGCCAGCACCTTCTTGCGATCGGCCGGCGTCTTGACCGTGAACTCGTCGGCGCGGCCCTGCAGCAGGAACGACGAGTTGATGAATGTGTCGTAGTCGAGCCGGAGCAGGGCGTTGATCTTGGCCTGTGTCTGGCTGATCGTCGGCTCGGCGATCGTCTTCCACTCGCCGGCGTGAACCACCTGCACGTCGAGCGCGCCTGCCCCCCGCTTGCCCGTCTTGCGCGTGCGAATCACCTGGTACGTGTTGCTGCCCAGGCCGAAGGCGAACGTGACGGCCATCTCCGGCGCGCCCTGCCGCACCAGCTCGTCGTCGCGCTTGGCCCGCGCGCGGCCCCACAACGACCACGTTATCGCGTCGAGCAGCGCGCTCTTGCCCACGCCGTTGTCGCCCGCGATGCAGCCGACGCGAATGCCTCGGAAGTCAATCGCCGCGTCGGCGTAGGGCATGAAGTTGCGCAGGTGGAGTTTGAGAGGGATCATGAAAAATGTAGCGCCGGAACAGAAGATGGGCTATTCCGGTGAATAGTCAGGTCGTGTAGGTCGGCGGCCGCTCATGAACCTGAAGTTTCTTAACGCGGGAGCGCATCGGGGCCATCTCGGTCACTTCGATGTACACGACCGGGCGGTCGGGTACATCATCCGTCAGGCGTGACTTCTGAGCCAGCTCAATCGCCTGTCGGTTATATTCCGGGTCGGCCCGATCTAGGAGCACGACTTGCGCGCCTTCGGGAATGAACTCGTCCAATTCGGGGTGTTCTGTTAAGTAACGCGTGAACTCCATAAAGAGCTCTGCAAACTTGGCCTGGTAGAGAGAGGTCATCTTCCCATCTCATTTATCACGGAGAATGCATCTCTGCACGAAGTCTATTACGACTCCGGTTCTGCGTCAATCCAGCCCGCCGCCATCTCTACCTAACGCTCGCTTCCCACGTTCGAGCTTCTTCTGCAAGTCCTCGCCTTCGACGTAGCCCAGCGAGGCGTAATAGTCCGGCGTCATCGTGTCGCGCGTGCGGACGACGACCGGCATCGGCACGGCGTGGCCGAGGATGAGCGCCTGCTGCCGCGTATCAAGCTTCGCCAGTACGTTGCGCAGCTCGCCCGCGCCCGACACGCCTGAGAACACCGCCCGGATGTCCGACTCGTCGTCGAGCAGGCAGGTCACGCGCGTGCCGATCTGCGACATCACTTCGGAATCGATGCCGCTCGGACGCTGATCGACGATCAGAAGCGTGACGTTGTACTTGCGCAGCTCGCGCGCGATCGTGCCGAAGATCGTCTGCCCGGCAATAGCTGGATCGAGGAACTTGTGCGCTTCTTCGATAGTGATGACGAGCGGGCGCGGCTCGTCGGCCTGGCTGCCCAGCGCCGCTTCCTTGCGCCGGACGTATGCCTGGTGAATGCGGCGTGTTAAATAATTCGCCACCAAAATGTAGGCGGACTCCTCATTTCCATATCGTCCAAACTCCAGCACAACATTCAAGCCTTGATTGAGGTATTGCAGAATTCTGTCGACAGGGTTGTCCACCGTTGTCGGCTTCAGAAAGCCGAAACGCCTAAACAGCCCAAACTTGCGCTGGATTGCGCCAAGCGTGCTTTCTGTGAGCTGGTTGGCGTCAAGCATTTTCTGAAGTTCATCGTGCCGCTCATCGCTCAGCAGGTGGGTGATCCAGTCCTTTCCGAGACGTCGATGGATGGCGTACAATGCACCAACCTGAACATCACTGAGGTTGAAGATTCCCGTAAGCAGCTCGACATCTTCCGGCTCGATTCGGTCATAGCCAATCTGTACAGGAAAGTCGATCTTGCTCTTGCGCCGATCGCTGCTTTCTGGATCGAGTGTGGCTACGGCGACGCGCGAAGACTGAAACAGTTGGCGCAGACCCTTGGGTTTGCGGTTGCCCTCACCTTGACCTTCCCAGCCGTACTCGTTGTGCATGTCGAACACCAGGTTGACGGCGACGTTTGCCCTGACGATGCCGGCCAGCAGCATGCGCGTGAGGAAGGTCTTGCCCGTCCCGCTCTTGCCGAACACGCCACTCGAGCGCTCGACGAAGCGCTTGAGGCTGACGTATATGGGGATGTCTTCCATGTCGAGCGGCTCGCCGACGTGGAAGTAGCCTTCGTCTTGGCCGCTGCCGAAAATCAGGTTCACGTCTTCCGCGCTCGCTTCGACGACGGGCGCGAAATGGCCTGGCACGGTCTTGACCGGCTTCGGCTCAGTCGCGCCCGCTTGCGCGTCGAGCATCAGCATGGGCGCGACGTGGATCGCGCCGAAGACGTTGGTGCCGATCATCACTTCGCGCGTGAAGTCGTCGCTCAGGTCGGGCGGCAGCTTGGCAATGCGCGCATCGGTCGCGTCGAGCGACACGTCGGTGATCATCGAGAAAAAGCGGCGCGACCGGCCTTCGACGACGACGTAGCGCCCGACCGCCGTCGTTTCGATGTCCGCCGTCCGGTCGAGCTTCACGTCCAGACCCTTGCTCAACGACCCGCCGACGACCACGCCGAGCCGTGTTGCGGCCGGTCGATCTTCGACCTCCACTCTCTCAATTCGCGGTCCGAGATATTCGTCGAGTTCAGACTTGACCTGTGCCATTGGGCGATCTCCATTACCACGAAGACACAAAGGCACGAAGTTGAATTCTTGGTGTCTTCGTGTACCTTCGGCTCCGCTCAGGGCAGGCTTGGTGGTGAGCGATCAGGGCCGGATGCGCCGCAGAAGCCCTTCCAGTCGTATCGCATCGAACGCCAGCAGCCGTGCCAGCTCGCGACCGGCGCGGATCAGGAATTCGCGTCCGCCGTTCGCGCGCGCCTCGGCGGCGTGTCGCAGGCTGGCCGCGAGGAGCTCGTCTGGCCGGGCGTTGACCGCGTTGAGCACCGTGCGAAAATACGTGAAGTCCTCGGTGAAGTCGATGACTTCGTCGTCAGTGCAGGTCACCAGCGTATCGAGCGCGGCAGGCGGCTGGGGCGGCAGATACGAATACATAGTCGCATCACGGCAGTGACCCACGACCAGCACGCTCACCGTCGCCGGGAACTGCCGCCTGCGCTGATCGAGCAGAATCTCATCTTGCACGTCAGCGCTGATGAACTGGCGTACGAACGGATCGTCTTCGATGAGCACATCGTAGATCAGGCCGATCACCTCGCAGCCGTCCGGCGACGGGGCCTTGACGAACACGCCGAAGCGCGGCACGTCAGCCTGCAGCAGCCGTGTCCCGATCGTAAACTCGCCGGTGCTGGATCGCATGACCCGCCCGACGCGTATTGGTGAATCGTTCATCTCTCTAATCTCCAACTCTAACTCTAACTCTAGCTCTAACTCCCCACCTATCTCCGCTTCCCATACCGCGCAAACGCCTTCGTCGCCGCCTTGTCCGATGGCCTGGCCTCGATGCCGCGTCGCAGCATTTCCACGCCGATCATCTGCTCGAAATTGGCTTTCTCCGCGCTCGTGATGACGGCCAGCTCGTCGGCGCGCGTCAACACGTAGGGATAGGCGCTCGCCGTCACGCGGCACTGCTCCACGAGGGCCGCGTGCGCGAGTCCCAGTTGGCCACTGTCGGAAGCGGCCCATTCCGGTATCTCGACGCGGGCGATATTGGGCTGCGCAAGCGTGCCGACGTTCAGGTAGAAGAAGTGTATTGCGTGACCAGCTCGTTCGTAGGGCGCGCTCCATTGAGTGGCCGCCGCCCGGAAGACGGCCGAGCGTTGACCGGGTTCGAGGAGCGCGTCGAAGACGGGCGTGTCGTTAATGCCATCGTAGGGCCGGCCCTTGCTGTTCTTCACGAACTCTGCGACGGTGTCGAGCGTGCATTCTTCTGCCAGTTGCATCAGGCGCACGATGGACGTGGCGCCTGGCCGCGAAATGAAGCTCGCCGTGGCGATCCGCGCGCCGCGCAGCCGATCGAGCTGGGCGATGTAATCGTGTTCCAGGCGCGTCCGCTCGCGGGCGGAGATGCCCTCCTGCTGCACGCGCAGGGCGATGTTCCCGTCGGCCAGCGCAACGGTTGGAGCAAGCCTCGCTTCCTCGACCGCGATCGTCGCCAGCCGCGCCATCTCGGCGACGGCGCGCCGCGCGTTGATCACCTGGGCAGGTACCGGGTAATCATCCTCGCCGAACAGATCGTCGTCGTCGAAACACACCGTCGGTTCGGACTCTGTCATCGGCGTCTCGCCGGTGCCGAGCCGCAGCACGATACTGCCGACGTTGACGACGTAGTACAGCGCAACACTATGCCGATCGGGGTAAATCTGCGAACCGTCCGCAGCGACCAGGGTGATCCGATCGGGCAGGGTGGGGGGATCGATCGCCGCGTCGAGCGGCTCGGCCTGCGGAATTGCGCCGACCCAGCGCAGCTTGACCGCCCGCTCGACTTTCTCACGCAATTGTGAATCGACCCGATGAGCGCGCAGCAAATCGCGAACGCGGAGCGCCGTCGCCGCGCGCGCGGAGGCGCGCTGCGCGGCGGACCGGCCCATGTCCGAGACACGTGCAACGACCTTGCTCAGCTCAAGCGTCATCGCCAGACTTCCAATCGAACATTTGTTGCATTATAGCGCAAAAGCCCGCTCGTGAGCAAGATACCGTACTGCAATGCGCGCCTCGCGCTTGCAACAATCGGGCGAACTATTGTAGAATGTCCGCAGAGACACGGGATCGCTCTCTAGATTTCCTCATCTGGCGCAGAAGCTGTGCGTGGAAGTGGCGAGCAGCCCGAATGGGAGAATCGCCGAGGGCGACGTCGACGGGATGGTAGAGCGGCTATTCCTGTGGCTCGCTGCGTGTCCGAGACGCCGCCAAATCAAAAGCCCCGCGCACGCGCGAGGCTTTCCGATGAGCCGTGCAGGACTCGAACCTGCAACCAAGGGCTTAAAAGGCCCCTGCTCTGCCAGTTGAGCTAACGGCCCGCCCGCAGAATTTTAGCACGCCGATCTGAGGCTGTCAATCACTTGCCGCGATATCTATTCCTCTCACCCCATCTCGACGATGCCGTCTTGTCCTGCGGCGGGATGATTTGTCAACTCACGCAAGCCGGAGAGGCCGTGCAGGCGATCACGATCTTCGCCGGCGATCCGCCGCCCGGCCCGTTGACGCCGTTCGCGCAGAGCCTCCACGAGCGATGGCAGGCTGCTCCCGCCGATCGCCGCGCCGAGGATGGCGAGGCGCTGCGCCTGCTGGGCGCGCAAGCGACCCACTGGCCGTATGCCGATGCGGTGTACCGCCGCCATCCGATCACTGGCGTCGCGCTGTACGATTCCGAAGAGTCTATCTTCGGCGGGGTAGCCGAGGCCGACGCGTCGGCGATCGAGTCGCTGCGAGACAGGTTGAAACGGATCGACCCTTCGGCGCGACTGATCGTCCCGTTGACGGCCGGTCATCATGTCGACCACCAGATCGTGCGCGCGGCAGCCGAGTCTGTGAGACGCAGCCTGATCTACTACGAGGATTATCCGTACGCCGAGACCCCTGAGAAGCTCCGAGCGGCCTTGCAGTCGGGTGCGTGGGAGTCCGAATTGGTCCTGCTGGCCGATGAGGCGATCAGGGCCAAAGCCGCCGCAATCCTCGCCTATCGTTCGCAAATGAGCACGTTCTTCAAGAGCGCGAGCGAGATGGGACAGCGCGTGCACGCGTACGCCGGGCTTGTCGGTGGACAGGCCGGTCCGGCCGAGCGCCTGTGGCGCGCTATCGCTCGTCGGGGGTCGCAGACCCCCGACCTCCTGGCCGCCGAATAACACACCCGGTGCAGACTTCCGAAGTCTCCGAGACTCAGAGCGCGTCTTAAAACCCGTAGAACGGGCATCCCTATGCCCGCTGTAGATCCCAGGTTGGCGTAAGCATCCCTTCGGCAGGCTCCCGACTCCCTTCGGTCGGGGACTTCGCAGGGCAGGCTCTGAGCGGAGACCCGCATCGGTGGGCGGGCCGGAGTCGAAGGACGCGTTTGCGCCCGAAATGCCGCAGAACCTCGATACGGGTAGCCGATTTGCCGCTCGCGCCGCGTGTGATATAATCCACGATGAGAGGTATCTCCGATCTGGAGGCGCACAATGAATCTCGGCGGCGCTGAACTGCTCATCATCTTGCTCATCGTCCTGCTGATCTTCGGCGTGGGGCGCATCTCCCGCGTCGGTAAGGAATTGGGCACCGGCATTCGCGAGTTTCGCAAGGGCCTTTCAGAAGATCAGACTGAGTCCGGCAAACCCGACGACCAGCAGAAGTAGTCGCCCTTTGCGATAGAAGCGCAGGCCCCCGGCGATCGACTCGACCGCTGGGGGCCTTCTGTTCTGTGGCTCTACGGGCTTGGGCAGGAAAAGTCACGGCACGCGATAAGTTGCCACGAGCTTGCCGCTCGCGTCTCGTAGATAAGCGACTGTCCCCGTAGCTTCCCATACTGCGTCGCTCGCGCCCCAGTACAGGTCAGACGGCGTGTCGGTTCCGGCCCTGGTATGCACATTGATCTCCGCGTCGGGGAACAGCGTTACATCCGGGAAGGTATAGCGGTTGGTCCTTCCATCGGACAGTGTCCATCCGGTGAGCGTAACGACCTCGCCCAAGTTGGTGAGAATCACGGTCTCTCCGTTGAGCGAGCCTGGCTGCTCGATCTCGCGAATCACTAGGAGGGCCGGGCCGGCGGCCGATGGTGTCGCAGCCTGGGTGACCGTCGGCGCGACCCTGGGCGAGCCGCCCACCGGGATGATAATCTCCTGTCCAATCGATAGGATCGCATCTTCGGCGAGATCATTCGCCGCAAGCAAGTCTTCTAGCGGCACGTCGAAGCGAAGCGCCAGGTCGCCGAGCGTATCGCCTGACTGGATCGTGTAAGCGAACGGCCCACTCGGCGCGGTTGTGGGAGCGAGAGTCGGTTGTTCGATCGGAGTCGCGCCGGGCGCCGCCGGCGCGGGCGTGGACTGGGCGATCGAGATCGGGTTCGGGGCGGCCGGACGCCGCGCGTCCCACGCGGACAGAATCAGCAGTGTGACCGTGGCCGAGATAATCACATTCATCGCGACGAAGAGCGCTGCGCGCCTCCAGCTCATGCCTTGACCTCGACAGTCGGATAGCCTGATGATAACACAAAATGCTCCAATATTGCTCCGCGCAGACATCCAAGCCCTTCTGGTGATTACCCATAAGTCCGTTCGTCAGTAGTTGCACTGCGGACGCCGGGCGACAGTACAACTGTCGCCCCAACATGTGGCAACCACCAGAAACCCTTACTGTGACGGATGGGAAGTCGGCTGGTATAATCGCCGCGCCTGAGTGACGCGCATGAAACGACGACTGGCGCGCAGACAACTCTTGAATCTTGCGGGCGCTTCGGCCATCGCCGCGTTACTGGATGCGTGCCGCATGCCCCAGCCGGGTAGGGTGACGGCGACGCCTGCGGCGTCCACCGGATATCGCGCCTATCTGCCGAACATCATCGGAGAGTCCACCCCTACCCCCGCTCCCAAGCCGACGGCGAAGCCGTCCTCGCCCAAGCCCACGCCCGTGCCGGGACGCACGCTTCCTCCGTTCGAGCGCCCGAGCAAGCTTGGCATCGCCGTGCAGCGCTTCCACGATCCGCAAATTATGGATCGCATCATCGCGGGCGGTCACCCACGCGTCGTCAAGATCTGGGGTGATCTCGGCGCGGCAGCGGAGATTAAGCAGCACTCGCCCAGTACGATCGTCGTCGGCCACATCAACCAGCAATACGACTTTCAGAACGTGATCACGAGCGGCGCGACCGATATGGCGGAGTACGCCGCCGACTTCGTCGCGCGTCACCTGGATCAATATCGCGCCAATACCGGCGTCGACTATTGGGAAGGTCACAACGAGCCGGTCTTCAAAAACGAAGCCAAGATGGCGCTGTACGGGCAGTTCGAGGCCGAGCGCGTGCGCCAGATGGCGGCGCACGGTTTCAAGTGCGCCGTCGGCAACTTCTCGGCCGGAAGCCCGCCGCTCGAGCAGTGGGACGACTTCTTCCCCGCGCTGATGGCGGTCAAGCAATTCGGCGGCGTGCTGGCGCTGCACGAGTATGCCGCACCGACCATGCAGCACGCCTACGATCCGACCTCCGGCGAGGGCTGGCTGACGCTGCGCTATCGCAAAGTGTTTCGCCATCACGTTCCGCCCGAGCTGCACGTGCCGATCATGATCACCGAGGCTGGCATCGATGGCCTCGTCGGCGCGGATCGCCCTGGCCCGCTGGGCGCGGGGTGGCAGGATTTTATCTCCTACTGGAATCAGATCTCCCTCGACCCGGGCGCCTTCTGGGCTTACCTGGATCAGCTCCGATGGTACGACGAAGAGCTGCAGAAAGATGATTTAGTGATCGGCGCGACGATCTTCGTGGCCGGCGCACTGGGCCACTTCGAATCCTACGAAATCGTCGGCGAGATGGGCGAGCTGCTGACGCAGTATTGGATGGCGCATCCCGTGGCCTGATGGCAGATGGCAGATGGCAGATAGCTGATAGCTGATGGCGCATCGCGCCTGCCTCATCGCATGTAGCGTATCGTGTATGGAATGTCATAATGGATGATCTGGAGCGGTTCTGGGCGAATATTTTTTCGGAAGATGCGGCGCTGATTGGCGAGGCGTGGGCAACGCTCAGCGCGGGCGAGCGTGAGGCCATCGCCGGACACCTGCGTTCGATCGTGACCGATTCCGATCGGCTTCCCGAGCAGCGCCGTGCGGCGAGGGTGGCATTGTCGGCTGTGCTCCAAGCCCCCGTCTCGCCCACTGACAAACACTCATCTGTTGCAAGCAGAGAAGGAACTCAAGGAACTCCTCCTCTTCCGAGTCATGCAGTCCTCGTTCGAGAGGGGTGGTCGGGGGGTAAGGTTGAGGTCTGGCTCGCTTCCGGCTCCCCGCGCCGCCGCGAGCTGATCGCACTGTTGGGACTGCCTTACGGGACGACGCCCGCGGACGTCGACGAGACGCCGCATCCAGGTGAGGCGCCGGCCGCCATGGTCCTTCGCCTCAGCCGCGCCAAGGCCGAATCTGCCCGTGCGACCACGCGACCATCGGACTACCAGACTACCCGACCATTTCTTTTGTCCGCCGACACGACCGTCTCGCTCGAGGGCGAAATCCTTGCCAAGCCTGCCGATGCTGGCGAGGCTCGTTCGATGCTGACCCGGCTGCGTGGCCGTTCCCACCAGGTCTACACGGCGATCGCGTTGATCGATCTGGAGACCGGCGAACAGATCACCGACCTCGCCACGACCGAAGTGCCTATGCGCAACTACAGTGACGCCGAAATGGAAGCCTACATCGCCACCGGCGATTCGCTGGATAAGGCGGGCGGGTATGCCATTCAGCACGGCAGGTTCAATCCGGTGGCGAAAATGAGTGGATGCTACGCTAACGTCGTCGGACTGCCGCTGTGCCACGTGGCACGCTCGCTGCGCGCGCTGGGCGTCGAGCCGCCGGTTGACGTGCCTGCCGCTTGCCAGGCGCATTTGAAGTACGAGTGCCCTGTCTTTCGAAGTATCCTCACCGATGTACCTGCCTCAGAACGTTCGAAGGTGACGATGACGAACGTTTGACTCTAACCATGCTATTCGCCACGGCTTATCTTGACGAACTACCCGAGAGAGGTTAGTCATGAAAAAGTATAGTCTTTCCTATGATGATGAAAGGGACGTTCTATATGTCACCTTCCGGCAGAGTGGACGAGCAGCGACACAATCTCTGTCGCCGAATATTGTACTGAGCTACGATCGCGATCTGAACCAGGCCACCGGCCTGACGCTAATCGGGTTCTCAGAGATGATCGGCGCGGCAACTGGCAGGCCTCTTCCTATCGTGCTTGAGCACCTGGCCGAGCTGCGAGATGACAAACGCCGCATGCTGCTCGAAATACTTCGCCAACCGCCCATGACTGATTACCTTCGCATCCTGGACATTGACAATGGCAAAGTGCGCGTCGAAGTAATCTCACAGCCGGTGCTGACCGGACTGCTCACTCCGGCGTAGCTGATTGCCGCATTCGCCCTCCGGCATTCGTCGTTCGTTCCGCGTCCTTCGTCATTCGCCCTTCGTCCCCAGTTCACGTTATAATCCCTTCATGCTCAAGCGCCTGCTCACCTGTATCCTCGCCCTCGCCACTGCATGCAGCGGGCCGACATCGACGCCAACCATCCAGTTGTCCACTGCCACACCCGTTCCCCCGCCACCCGAACAGACCGCGCTGGCCTACTTCGACGCCTGGCAGCGTGCCGATTACGCCGGCCTATACCAACTGCTCACGCCATCTGCGCAACTGGCCGTCAACGAAAACCAGTTGGCCAGCCGCTACAGCCAGGCCCATGCGACGGCGACCGTCAAGTTCGTCCGCGCCGTACTCGAGTCTGCGCTGCGCGAAGGCAATCGTGTGGAAGTCAATTATCGCCTCGAATGGGACACTGTGCTGTTCGGCACACTGATTACTGATCACTCGCTCACTCTCATACTCAATCCCACGCGCAACCAATGGGGCGTAGACTGGAATGATGGCCTGATCTGGCCTGCGCTCGAAGGCGGCCACATCCTCTCGCTCGACTATATCATCCCACGCCGCGCGAATATCTACGACGTGGACGCCAAGGGCTTGGCGGTCGAAGGCCAGATCGTCACCGTCGGCGTCGTGCCCGGACAGATCGCCGATCAACCCGCGCTCATCTCGCAGCTCAGCCCGATCCTCGGTCTCAGCCCGGACTTCATCGCCTCGCAGATCGCCGCCGCGCAGCCGGACTGGTACGTGCCGCTCGGAAACATCTCGTTCGATGCGTTTCAGGCGAGCCGGTCGATTTTGGAACAGCCTGGCGTCGAATTGCGCGAGAAGGCGGCACGCGAGTATCGCGGCGGCCCGGCGCACGCCATCGGGTACGTGGGTTTCATCGGCCCGGAGGAGATCGAGGCGTGGAAAGCACGTGGTTATCGGGGCGACGAGCTTATCGGGAAGGCGGGCCTCGAGCAGTGGGGCGAGACGATCCTGGCGGGGACGCACGGCGTGACGCTAAACGCGATCACGCCCGGCGGTCAGATCGTCAAAGAGATCGCCAGACAGCCTGCCGCGCCCAGCCGCAGCATGTATCTGACGATCAAACGTGACTTCCAGCAGCAAGTCGAAGACATCTTGGGCGACCGAACCGGCGCGATCGTCGTACTCAATCCCAAGAACGGCCATGTCCTGGCGCTCGTCAGCCACCCCGACTTCGATCCGAACGAACTGATCCGGCCCTCGCTCGTTCCTCCGACGACGACGGTGTCGTTCTTCGACCGGGCGGCGCAAGGCGCGTACCCTCCCGGCTCGACCTTCAAGCCCGTGACGATGGCTGCCGGTTTGGAGGTCGGCGGCTACGAACCGGCTTCGTTGTTTTTCGATCCTGGCTACTGGGACGGTCTGGGCGAAGCGTTCCGCAAATACAACTGGAAGGAGGGCGGCGACGGCACAATTGACCTCGTCACCGGCCTGAGTGCGTCGAACAATACGGTATTCTACGAAGTCGGCAAGACCGTCGAGCTGCTCGACTCTTTTGCGCTCCCGAACATGGCGCGCGCATTCGGCCTGGGTCGAACGACCGGCATCAGCGGCGTCATCGAGGTGCCGGGCGTGATTCCCGATCCCGATTGGAAACTGGCGAATCGTAACGAAGTGTGGACGTCGGGAGACGGTGTGAACATGGCGATCGGCCAAGGCTTCGTGCTGGTCACACCGTTGCAGTTAGCCAATATGTATGCGGCGATCGCCAACGGCGGCGCTCTGTATCGGCCGCAAATCATCGATCGGATCGGATCGGTGAATGAGCCTCCTGAAGAAGTATGGCGGCCAGAGGTCATTGGTAATTTGCCCGTCTTGCCGGAGAATCTTCAGGCGATTCGCGAGGGATTGCGTGGCGTGATCGCCGGGGCGAAAGGCACGGCCGGCTTTGTGTTTCGCGGCTTTCCGATTTCAGTGGCGGGCAAGACCGGCACGGCAGAGGCCGGAACCGGCGGCGAGCCGCATGCCTGGTTCGCCGCATTTGCGCCATATAATGATCCTGAGATCGTCGTCGTCGTATTCCTGGAGAACGGCGGGCAGGGATCGTATCGCGCCGCGCCGCTCGCGCGTAACGTGATCGAGGCGTACTATGGCCTGCCGCTCACGCCTCCGCCCGACGCGCCGCCGGAAGGGCCGGTGGATCGGTGAGGTAATCAGGGTATAATTGCGCGAAACGTAAAACGTGATGGTCGTCCTTCACGTTTTGCGGCTTGTAAGTTACGAGGCCACGCGATGACCGAGATGAAAAGAATCCGGGAGGCGCAGGTTGTGCATCAAGTCGGAGACCAGGGCGGCCGAGAGCCTGTCGCGATGCTGCCGATTGCCAATCTCGGATTGCGGCTCACTGCTCAACTGACTTTCGCCGATGACCAGTGGAGTGCCTACTGCCCTGAATTGGACCTGGCAACGGCTTCTGACGCCGACGAATCTGCCGTTCGCGATCTGGCGCAACTGGCTATCGAATACGCCGCCGAGTATTTAGCCGATTTTGATCTCTATGTGAACAGAGGGCTGGTCCGAACAGATGGCTGCGTATTCCTAACAGCCGGAGCAATCTCTGAAGATCACGCGGGTGTTTTGGCTCCGCGACATCGTAGACAAACTGGATCAGTATTCTTCATCACGAAGCCGAATGATGCGGCTTTGGTGATCAGCGCACGCGAGATGGATGCTAAGGAGCGTAGACAGTATGAGCGAAAATAGGGCACACGATCCCCTCCCTGACGATTTCGAAAGCCCGCAGGCTGCCGGCGAGTTCTGGGATACTCACAGCTTGGCCGACTATTGGGACGAAACAGGGGAGGCGCACTTTGACGTAGACGTGCGCCAGCGCGTGTATCTGATCCCAGTCGAGAAAAGCATTGCCGAATCTGTTGCAGCATACGCACGCGCACAGGGCTTATCTTCTGAGACCTTAATCAATCTGTGGCTGTCAGAAAAACTCAGGGAGACTGCCTGATGTACGACAAATCCAAACTGACCGAAATCGCCCAAGCCCGCGACAGGTGGGAAGAGACGACGCTGCACCAGACGCTCTCGCGCACGCCTGAGCGATCGGATAAGTTCATCACCGCATCGGGCGAGGAGGTCGGCCGGCTGTACACGCCACTCGACATCCCCGACTTCGATTACGAGCGCGATCTGGGCTTCCCCGGCGAATATCCCTTCACGCGCGGCATCCACGCCACCGGACATCGTGGCCGGCTGTGGACGATGCGCATGTTCGCCGGCTTCGGCAGCGCGGAGGAGACGAACGCGCGCTTCAAGTACCTGCTCGATCACGGGCAAACCGGCCTGTCGATCGCTTACGACCTGCCGACGCTCTACGGCTACGACACCGACGCGCCCGAGGCAGCGGGCGAGTTCGGCAAGTGCGGCGTCGCCGTGTCGAGCCTCAAGGACATGGAAACCCTGCTCGACGGCATCCCGACCGGCGAGGTCACGACGAGCATGACGATAAACTCGCCGGCGGCGATCATCTGGGCGATGTACATCGCCGCCGCCGAGAAGCAGGGTGTCCCGATGGATCAGCTCGGCGGGACGATTCAGAACGACATCCTCAAGGAATACATCGCGCAGAAGGAGTTCATTTTCCCGCCCGAGCCGTCGATGCGGCTGGTCACCGACACGATCGAGTTCGGCTCGAAATACCTGCCCAAGTGGAACACGATCAGCATCAGCGGCTACCACATCCGTGAAGCGGGCGCGACGGCCGCGCAGGAACTGGCCTTCACGCTGGCCGATGGGATGGAATACGTGCGCTGGGGGTTGGCGCGCGGGCTGGACCTCGACGATTTCGCGCCGAGGTTATCGTTCTTCTTCAACGCGCACAACGACTTCTTCGAGGAAATCGCCAAGTACCGCGCGGCGCGGCGCATCTGGGCGCGCGAGATGAAGGACACGTTCGGCGCCAAAAGCCCGCGCTCGTGGCTGATGCGCTTCCACACGCAGACGGCGGGCGTCTCGCTCACCGCGCAGCAGCCCGAGGTCAACGTCGCCCGCGTTGCCATCCAGGCGCTGGCCGCCGTGCTCGGCGGGACGCAGTCGCTCCACACCAACAGCATGGACGAGGCGCTCGCCCTGCCCAGCGAGAAGGCGGCGACGGTCGCGCTCCGCACCCAGCAGGTCATCGCGCACGAGACCGGCGTGGCGAACACGATCGACCCGCTCGCCGGCTCGTTCTACGTCGAGTTGCTGACGAACGAAATGGAGAAGCGCGCCTACGATATGTTCAGGCAGATCGACTCGTTCGGCGGCGTGCTCAAGGCGATCGAGGCGGGGTACTTCCAGCGCGAGATCGCCGAGTCCGCCTTCCGCTATCAGCGCGAGATCGACACCATGAAGCGCACGATTGTCGGCGTCAACGACTACGTGCAGGACGAGCCGCTCGCGATTCCGATCCTGCAGATGGACCCTGAAGGCGAGCGCCGGCAGATCGCGCGCCTGCAGGAGCTGCGCCGTGCGCGCGACAACGAGAAGGTCGGGAGCGCACTCGCCGCGCTGCGCGACGCAGCCAGGGGCACAACTAACCTCATGCCCTTCATCCTCGACGCAGTGAAGGCATACGCCACCTTGCAGGAAATCACTGACGTGTTCCGCGAGGTATTCGGGGTGTACGAGGAGCCGGTCATCGTGTAAGCAGAAACCCGGTTTCTTCAGAGAAACCGGGTTTCTTGCTATAACTGCCCCGACACCCCCCAGTTCTCCAGCAGATTCCGGTATGCCGGGTCCTCGTAGCGTTCCAGCCGAAACGCCGGCGCGTAGTGGGGGAGGGGGGCGCCCGTGATGTGGCCGGCCAGCAGCTCCGCCGCGCCGCAGGCCGCCATCAACCCGTAACCCGACAGCGCGCCGATCAGGTATGCGCCCTCGACCGGCAGCGGGCACGCCAGCAGGCGGTTCTCGCGCGTCTTCGTGTAATAGCCGCCGTCGGCGAAGAACTTGGGCGTTCTGCCGAAATATGCGCTCAGGCCGGGGATCATTCGCGACATGCCGCGCAGCGCGATTTCGGGATAGTTTGGGTCGTGCATGATGGGGAAAGTCGGCTCGACCGGCGCCATGTCGTAAGTCCACAGCAGGAGCAGGATGTGGCTGCCTGCGCCGCCCTCCGGCCGCCCGTGCACGCCGGATGGAAACTCGCCGAGCAGGTAGCGATCTTCGTCTGACTGTGAGAGTTCCGCGCGCTCCTCGTCCGACCACGCCAGCGTCACCGGATCGGTCCAGATCAGCATGGGCGCTTCGCGCGGCACGATGTCGAGGTGATCGTTGAACGCCAGCTTGACGTGCCGCTCCGAATACACGGGCAAGTCGATGCCGAGCATGTGGGCCGCGTGACGGATGAACGGCCCGGCCGCGTCGACGAAGCGCGGCGTCGCGATCGTCGCCGACCCGCCGGCCGTGCTCGCGCGCACCGACTGCACCCGGCCCCCTCTCGTCTCCACCGCTTCGACTCGGCCGGCGATGAGCCTGACGCCGCATTCCTTCGCCCGCTCCAGCATGTGCATGCCGAGCTGCTGCGCGCTGAACCACCCGCAGCGGCGCGCGTGCGCGACGGCGACCGTGTCTCCGGAGAGATACGGAAAGTGCTTCTGAATCAGCGACGGATCGGTGATCACGTCCGCGCCGGTCGGTTGGTTCTCGAAGCCGTGCGCTGGGGCGGGGACGTAGTCGCTCGACAAGGTCGCGTGCAGGCGCATCGGTCCTGCGCCGAGCGATGCAGCTTCCTCGGCGGCACGGATGAAATCGGACACGCGCCCCGGCTCGGCGGTCGCATACAGGTAGCCGCGCCGGTTCAAGTTGAAGATGTTGCCGCTCTCTCGCGCGAGTTCTTCCAGGATGTCGATGCTGCGATTCATCAGCGCGACCATCGCATCGCCGGGGCCAGGCCACCAGTTGCGATAGCACTCGGTGGATTTGTCGCTCGTCAGCGACAGCGGCGCGCGCTCGTCGATCAATATGACGTCTTGCATGCCGCGCCGCACCGCCAGGTGATAGGCTGTAGCAATGCCCGCGATGCCCGCGCCGCAGATGGCGATCTCGGCCGTCGACTCGCTCACGCTCTTCTTCCCTTCGACCTTACATCGCCCCGTGCTGGCGAAGCAATTCGGCCGCCCCGGCGTGCCCCTCCTGAACCGCGATCGCCAGCGCAGTCAGGCCCTCCGCGTTCTTCGCGTTCACATCCGCGCCGTACTCGAGTAGCAGCTCGATCATGTCCGGCTGACCGTTCTGCGCCGCCCCGTGCAGTGGGACGAATCCATCCTGCTGCGCAGCGTTGACGTCCGCGCCGTGCTCCAGGAGCGTTCTGGCGATGCCGGCGTGGCGGCCCGCCACGGCCGAGTGCAGCGGCATCACCTGCATGCGGTTCCTGGAAGCCAGGTTCGCCTCAGCGCCTCGCGAGAGTAGATACTTGACCACCCCGCCGTGGCCGAAGAACGAGGCCAGGCCGAGCGGCGTGAAGCCATCGTGCGCGAACGAGTTGACCCGATCCCCTTCAAGATCCGGATCCTCTCGCAGCAGCGCCGTGACGCGCTGCAGGTCGCCGGCGGCCGACGCCTCGAACAGGTTCATGTGTGGCTTGTAGGAAAGCAGCAATTCGACGACGTTCTTGCGGCCATAGTACACGGCGAGCAGAACGGCCGAGTTGCCCGAATCATCTCTGGCATTGACGAGCGCCGGGTCCGGCTCGAGCAGCGCCTTCACACGCTCGACGTCGCCTGCCTTGACGGCTTCGAGTAGATCGAGATTCGCACTCATGATGTTGCCTCATATGGATGGGGTGAGATGCCGCTGGGTTGGCCGGTTCCGCTGGATTGTATCGGTTTGTCGCACTTGTGCAAGTCTCGCTAGACTTCCGAAGTCTGCACGGATCGACATGCCAAATCGCGTTATAATTGTCTCACGCCAGGGGAAACGCATGACCATCCTCGGAATCCACCACATCACGATGGTGTGCTCGAACGCCCAGCAGACGGTCGATTTTTACACACGCGCGCTGGGGCTGAGACTCGTCAAGCAGACCGTCAACTTCGACGTGCCGGACTCGTATCACCTGTACTTCGGCGACGAAGCGGGCGCGCCGGGCACGCTGCTGACGTTCTTCGAGTGGCCGCGCGCGCCGCACGGACACTGGGGTATCGGCGCGACGCACCACCTGGCGCTCACCGCCGAGACGCCTGACGCACAGTTGAAGTGGAAGCGCTGGCTGACGGATCGCGGCCTGCGCGTCACCGGGCCGTACGATCGATCGTATTTCCGGTCGATCTACTTCACCGACCCGGATGGCCTGATCCTCGAGATCGCCACGCGCGGGCCGGGCTGGACGGTCGACGAAGCGCCTGACGCGCTGGGCGGCCGCGTGATCATGCCGCGCGCCGACCAGATGAGCGGCGGCCGCGACGAAGCCGCTATCGCGGCGACGACGTGGCCCGGGCCGGTCCAGGCGATCACGCCCGACATGCGCCTGGACGGGCTGCACCACATCACCGCCATCGCATCCGACATCCCGGCGACGAATGCCTTCTACACCGAAGCGCTCGGCCTGCGCCTGCTGAAGAAGACGGTCAACTTCGACAATCCGGACGCGCCGCACTATTACTGGGGTGTGGGCGATGGCCGACCCGGAACGATCATCACTTACTTCGGCTACCCGCCTCAGACTATGCGGCGCGGGCAGATAGGAATCGGGCTGACGCATCACTTCGCCTTCGCGGTCGAGGACGACGAGACGCAGCTCAAATGGGCCGATCGGCTGCGCGGCCGAGGCCTGCGTGTGACGCCCGTGCAGGATCGCAAGTACTTCAAGTCGATCTACTTCCACGATCCCGACGGGCACCTTGTGGAGATCGCAACCGTGCCGCCGGGCTTTGCCGTCGACGAATCCCGGGATGCGTTGGGCGCGGCGCTCTCCCTGCCAGCCTGGCTCGAGCCGCAGCGCGCAGAGATCGAATCGACGCTCACGCCAATCGTGCCATAGCAAAGATGGAGCCCATATCTGCCAGTCTCACGCACATCGTCCACCCGCCACGCGCCAGCGTCGACGGCCCGTGTCCGGCATTGATCATGCTGCACGGGCGCGGCGCGGACGAGCATGATCTGTTCGGCCTCGCGCCATATCTCGACCCGCGCCTGCTGATCGTCAGCGCGCGAGCGCCTTTTCCGTTCCCATACGGCGGCGGATATGCCTGGTACGACGTGATCGAAGTCGGTGCGCCTCACTCGCGCATGTTCGCCGAGAGCTACGAGCACTTGAGGAGGTTCCTCGATGAGGTCGTCGCCGGTTATCCGGTCGACGCGCGGCGCGTGTTTCTGTTTGGCTTCAGTATGGGCGCGGTGATGTCGCACGCGCTCGCCCTGACGCAGCCGGACAAATTCGCAGGCGTCGTCGCACACAGCGGCTACGTCCCACCGGCGAAAGAGCTGAGACTGGAATTCAGGTTGAACGATCTCGACGGTCTCGGCTGGTTCGTCGCACACGGCATGCACGACCCGATCATCCCGGTTTCCTTTGGCCGCGAGACGCGTGACTTGCTTAAGGACACCGCCGCCGATCTCACGTACAAAGAGTACCCGATCGCGCACCAGATCAGCCAGCATAGCCTCGACGATCTGTCGGCGTGGTTGACAAAGCGCATCGACCAGCAAGACCCGGCGCCCACCGCGCCTCTGTGGTGAAAAACTCTCCTGCCCAGACGCTCTTATCGAGGAGTAAGGTGAGAACGGAAAGGATGATATGAGCGACGATGCTATTCATCCCCAGACCCACATCGGGCACGTTCACCTGAAGGTGTCCGATCTCGATCGAGCCGTGAAATTCTACCGCGACGCCTTCGGCTTCGAGGTGCAGCAGTACTTCGGGCGCAGCGCCGCGTTTCTGTCGGCGGGTGGCTATCATCACCACATCGGGCTTAACACGTGGGAAAGCCAGGGCGGGTCGCCGCCGCCGTATGGAACGACCGGGCTGTATCACTTCGCCATTCTGTATCCGAACCGGCGTGAGCTGGCTCGCGCGCTGAAGCGATTGCTCGACATGGGCGTGCCGATCGACGGCGCGGCCGATCACGGCGTGAGCGAGGCGATCTACCTGCGCGATCCCGACGGCACCGGCATCGAGATCTACGCCGATCGCGCTCCGTCCGAGTGGCCGCGCGATCCGAGCGGCGAGCTGCGCATGGTGACCGAGCCGCTCGACTTCGATAGCTTGATGGCGGAGTTAAAGGATGAGGGATGAGGGCGGAGGTGCGAGTCATGGTGTCCGGGTTCTTACACCACAACGCAAGCACGTCAGATAAGCCCGCGTGCCCATCGAGCGATCTGGATCAAGCCTATTGACCAGACAGGCGTGAGTCCCATGTTGGCCGACAGCATGTGCTGGAACACATCGGGTTGTTGGGCCAAAGCCTTGATGATGCGCTCCGCCAGCCGTGGGTGGCGGCTGAGAAGCAGCACGAGTTGAGTGACCTGATAATAGGGCTTCACGATGGCGCGATAGGCCCGCGCATAAGACATCAGTTCGCGCGCTTTCGGCATCGTCTCGCGCTTATTCTGCGATTGCAAAAGCGGCACGACGGTCTGCTCCAGGCACAGCGCCTGAGCCGTGGCAAGGCTGATGCCTTCGCCCGTGATCGCATCCAGGTAGCCGGCGGCATCACCGATGAGGAGCACACCATCGGCGACGGGAGCGCTGGCCGCCCGATGGAGAGGGCCGACTGTCCGAACCGTATCGCAAGGGCATGCACCGTCGAGCCGGGCCTGGAGGCCGGGGAAGGCGCGCAGGAGAGACGTGAACAACGCTTCACCTCCGCGGACGTTTGGGTAGCGCGCCCGATCCCACAAAAAGGCGACCCCGACCTGCTCGTCCGCGCAAGGCGTGATGTACGCCTCAAGGCCGTCTTTCCAATGCACTTCGACGTATTCACTCCAGGGCGCGATCCTGTAATGTTGGCGCACTCCCCAGCGCTGAAGCATTCGAGTGCGCTTTTCCAGTTCGGCCCAGCGGCGCACGCGCGAATTCAACCCGTCGGCGCCGATCAGCAGCCGGCTGAAAACGCGCTCGCCGCCGGCCTGAGTAGCGATGTAGTCTGCCGTTCGTTCTAAAGGCTGCGCGTGTGTCTCTTCCCGGATCTCGAGATGATCCAGCTCTTTCGCCCGGAGCAGCAGAGCCGTTGACAACGCGGTGCGGCGGATGCCCCAGCCTGGCCCTTCGGCGAAGGTCGCCGCAGCAGTGCGTCCACTCGGCGAGTGATACCGGATGCCGATAAAGGGGCGGACGTCTTTTTCGCGCAAATGCTGCGTGACGCCCAGTCGAGCCAGGTGAGTCATACCGACTGGCATCACGCCTTCGCCGCAGGCTTTATCGGTCGGGAAGCGTCGCTTCTCGCACACCAGCGTGCGCAGCCCGTGCCCGGATAGCACGATGCCCGCCGACAGGCCAGCCGGCCCCGCGCCGATGATGATCACATCGAATGGGTCAGTCATGTTGGTTTATTCGATGCATCCGGTCTGGCCGGGCGAGGGATGAGGCGCGGTCGATTGGCGAATGCCCGGTCATAATCATTGTGCGCGCTCAAGACTTTTTCTTCGGCACGCATGCGGATGGTCAGCAGGCGTGCGTTTGCCAGGCTAAAAAACAGGGCCGTGAGAACCGCCGTATGGAGCAGCGGCACGGACGCCATTTCGAGAATGACCCCCAGGTAATTGGGGTGTCGCAGGTAGTGGTAGATGCCATGCGTGATCGGCGGCATGTCGGGCAGGGTCATGATGCGGACCGTCCAGCGCCAGCCCAGCGCCCGGATCGCCGCGTAGCGCAGGCTTTGGCCTATCGTAAGGACCATCAAAGCGCCGAGCGACAACAGCGGCACGAAAGGACGATCGAGCCATACGACCTCGACGATCATCGCCAGAAACCAGGTCGTGTGCAGTATTTTCATGGCGGCGAAATGTTCGGGCGCGTGCTCGCACCCTCCTTGTGCCAGGATGCGCGCTTCGTTGCGCCGGCTCAGGCGAAGCTCGAGCAGGCGCTGGGCAGCCAGCGCCAGAACGATCCCGACAAAAAGGATTTGCGTCACCATTGCAGCAGCACCAGCTCGGCGCAGAAAGCCGGCCCCATCGCGATCATTAGGCCGTGCGCCCCGACCGGTGGCTGATTCCCGGCCAGCGTTTCGTGGAGGATGAACAGCACCGACGCCGATGACACGTTCCCCACGCGCGCCAGGCTCTCGCGGCTCAGGCGCAACGCGCTGTGGCTCAGACCGAGACCATCTTCGATCGCCTGAGCCACTTTCGGCCCGCCGGGATGCGCGATCCAGCGGTCGATGTCGTCGATGGACAGGCGATGATCGGCGAGGAATGTCTCGATCGCCGGGCGTAACCGGGTTCGAGCGATGTCGGGCACGTCGGCGCTCAACACGACTTTGAAACCCCGGTCGCCGACGTCCCAGCCCATGACCCGCTCGGTGTCCGGGAAGAAGATCGATCGGCTGTCGATCACGCGTGGCCGTCCGGGTTGGGCCAGGGGATGTGCCTCGCCGACTATGAGCACCGCCGCCGCGCCGTCGCCGAACAATCCGCTGGAGACGATGTTGGCGATCGACACGTCGTCCGGCTGAAGCGTCAGCGAGCACAGCTCGATCGACAGCAGGATGGCGGCCTCGTCGGGGTGGCCGCGCAGGTAGTCGGCGACGCGGGCCACGCCGGCGACGCCGCCCAGGCAGCCCAGCCCGAACACGGGCAGGCGTTTCAAATGTCGGGAGAATGGGATGCGATTCATCAGCCGGGCGTCGATCGAGGGAACGGCGATGCCGGTGACGGTCGTGAAAGTCAACTGCGAAACGTCGTCGGCGCCGATACCGGCGCGTTCGAGCAGCGCGCACAGCGTCGTTTCGCCGAGATCGAGCGCGACTTTGATCCAGGCATGGTTACTTTCGCCGAAGCCGGATAGCTGGGGGTAGGCTTCGATCGGCAAGGCCAGGTGACGACCCTCGACCATCATATGCCGGTGGAGGCGTTCGAGCCGATCGAGGTTGGAGTGGCGTGCCGCCCAGAACCGGCGCAGCGCGCCGATCATTTCGTCCTGGCTGTAATAGTGTGAGGGAAATCCGGTGGCGGTTGCGACGATAGAAGCCATGTGCGTCTTCTCCTGTCGTAGCGGGCTAAAGAGGAATATATCCTCCCGCGAAAGATACGTCCAGCGAACTTTTCCGAGGGCTATTCTTCGCATAGCCGATTCTCAAATTACGATATAATTCGTTCAATCATCGAGGATTCAAGACACATGCCCAACCGACTCGCGAATGAAACCAGCCCTTATCTGTTACAGCACGCGGATAACCCGGTCGATTGGTATCCGTGGGGCGAAGAGGCGCTCAGGAAGGCGAAGGATGAGAACAAGCCGATCTTCCTGAGCATCGGCTATGCCGCGTGCCATTGGTGTCACGTCATGGAGCACGAGTCGTTCGAGGATCCGGCGACGGCGGCGATCATGAACGAGAACTTCGTCAACGTCAAGGTCGATCGCGAGGAACGGCCCGACCTCGACACGATTTACATGCAGACCGTCGTCGCGATGACCGGCGGCGGCGGCTGGCCGATGAGCGTGTGGCTCACGCCCGACGGCGTCCCGTTCTACGGCGGCACGTATTTCCCGAGCACGCCCCGCCACGGCCTGCCCTCGTTCGCGCAGGTATTGGCCGCGCTCGCCGACGTATGGAAGCACCAGCCCGACCAGCTCCAAAGCACGACCGAGAGCGTCCTCGAGCACTTGAAGCAGGAGAGCGGTCTACCCGGCCAGGCCGGCGGCACGCTGAGCGCCGACGTGCTCGACGTCACGGTGCAGAACATCGGCGCGTCGTTCGATTGGGCGAACGGCGGATGGGGCCGGGCGCCCAAGTTTCCGCAGCCGATGACGATCGAGTTCCTGTTACGCCATCATGCGCGCAAACGCGACGAATACTCGCTGCGCATTGTGGGCCACGTGCTGACGGCCATGGGGCGCGGCGGCATCTACGACCAGCTCGGCGGCGGGTTTCATCGCTATTCCACCGACGCCTTCTGGCTCGTGCCGCACTTCGAGAAGATGCTGTACGACAACAGCCAGCTCGCGCGCGTTTACCTGCACGCCTGGCAATTGACCGGGACGGACTTTTACAGGCGCATCGCCGTCGAGACGCTCGACTACGTCGCGCGCGAGATGACGCACCCGGACGGCGGGTTCTACAGCACGCAGGACGCCGACTCCGAAGGCGAGGAAGGCAAGTTCTTCGTCTGGTCGATCGACGAGATCCGCGATTTGCTCAGCGACGAGGCAATCTTGTTCAACGACGTGTACGGCGTGAAGAGAGACGGCAACTTCGAGGGTCAAAACATCCTGCATGTCGGGCGCGATCCCGAAGAAGTGGCACGCGCGCACGGCCTCGAAGTCGATCGACTGCACGCCATCCTGGCTGATTCGAAATGCAAGCTCTTCGCTGCACGCCAGAGGCGCGTTAAGCCAGGCCGCGACGAGAAGGTGCTGACGGCGTGGAACGGCTTGATGCTCGCCGCCTTCGCCGAAGCGGCGCGCGCGATGAAGCGCGACGACTACCGGCAGATTGCAGTTCGCAACGCGGAGTTCATTTTGCGCGAGATGCGCACGCCGGAGGGCCGCTTGCTGCGGACGTGGAAGGATGGCAGCGGCGCGAAGCTCAACGGCTACCTGGAAGACTACACGCACCTGATCGAGGGCCTGCTCGAATTGTACCAGACAACCTTCGATTCACGCTGGTTCGGCGCGGCGCGCGAGCTGGCCGAGACGATGATCGTGCATTTCGCCGCGCCCGACGGCGCGTTCTACGACACGAGCGACGACCACGAGGCGCTCGTCATCCGCCCGCGCGACCTGCAGGATAACGCCGTGCCGTCCGGCAACGCGATGGCGGCAACCGTGCTGCTCAAGCTAGGCGCGTACACCGGCGAGGCGCGATACACCGAAATTGCGGAGAGGATGCTGGCCGGCCTGCAAGGCGCGCTGCAGCAATATCCGACCGCCTTCGGGCAGTGGCTCGTTGCGTATGAATTCGGGATTGGCAGTCCGAAGGAGATCGCGGTCGTGGGCGCCCCCGAATCGGCGGACACCAGGGCGATGCTCGATGTCATCTTCGGCGGCTTTCGTCCACATCAGGTCGTCGCGCTTAAGCGGCCGGGCGAAGCGTCACCGATTCCACTCCTGGATTACCGTGAACAGATCGACGGCAAGGCGACGGTATCGGTGTGCCAGCATTTCGCGTGCCAGATGCCCGTGACCGAGCCGGCGGCGCTTGAGGAACAGTTGAGATAGCCTGGTTGTCTCTTGCCGGAACAAGTGTTCGGGCTATAATCAGTGTGAATTGAGGTGCGGCATGACGAACTATCGAATCCGGCTAACGCTGGAACCGAATCCCAACGGCGTTTTCACCGTTACCAGCCCAGATGTGCCCGGCCTGGTGACCGAAGGCCAAACAGCCGCAGAAATTCAGGCGAATGTGCAAGACGCTCTAAGTGCCCTGCTTGAGGCCTGGACCGAATTGGGCAAAACACCTCCACCTGCGCTTCGGCCTTTGGCTTCCGACCACGAGCAGACGATTGAAATGCTGGTTACTGCCGCATGAAGTATCGTGAGCTGTCCAAACGCCTGCGCGAGTTAGGATGCGAGGAACTCATCGGCGGCAGAGGCTCCCATCGCAAGTGGTACAACCCCGCCAACGACAAAGTCACCGTGGTTCCTGACTGGGGCAGCAAAGACCTTGCACCCGGAACTGTGCGTGCTGTTATTCGCGAACTTGGCATTGCGCGCGAGGATTTCGGGTCGGTCAAATAGGCTCTGCGATTCATCGAGACAGGCCGGCGCGCAAGCGACAGGGCGAAGAGTCTCCGATCCCGCTGTTAGAGCATCGCGAGTAGATCGACGGTAAGTCGACTGTCTCGGTATGCCAGCACTTTGCGTGCATGATGCCGGTGACGGAGCCGCAGGTGCTAGCGGAGCAGTTGGGGCGTCTGGATTCTGGGCTTCAGTCGGATCTGCCTAACCCTAACCGGTGCGAGTCGGAGCCAAGGTGGCTGCTGGTTGCCGGTTAGGTTGACTGGCGGGTATAATCCCGCCGGGAGGTGTGGCTATGAAAATGCGTACCTTCACTGCAGTTCTTCACAAAGAGGACGATCTGTACGTCGCCGAGTGTCTCGAAGTCGGAACGGTCAGCCAGGGATACACTGTTGAAGAAGCCGTCGCCAATTTGAAAGAGGCGACCGAACTCTACCTGGAAGAGTTCCCGCTGTCTGAGATGCACAGTGTTTCACCGCCGGTGTTGACCACCTTTGAGGCGACGTATGCCTAGACTGCGCCGCGTTTCTGGACAGCAAGCCATTCACGCGCTGGAGCGCTTAGGCTTCACGCAGGTTCGGCAGCGCGGCAGTCACGTCAGGAGATTTCCAATGTCCCTGGTCAGAATCGGTCCCGGGGGGCAGATTACACTTCCCGATAAGATGATCGACGCACTCGGCCTAGGCCCTGGCGACAGCCTGGCGCTTTTTCAGCGCGCGGATGAGATCGTGTTGAGACCAATAAAAGAAACATTGCTGGATCTGCGCGGCAGTGTGCCGGCCGAGGGGCCGCAGGATTTCGAATCGGTGCGTGAGCACGTTAAGGCAGCCGTTGGTCAGAAAGCCAAAGAAGATGCAGCCGACATCACAGATTCACAGGCGGCCCTGGAAGAAGCTGGAAGCGTCGCGTGGGATGCAGTGAAGCGCGAGATAGACGCCCGTGTACACGATTGAGTTTGAGCCAGACTTCCGAAGTCTCAAAGACTTCGGAAGTCTAAACCGGGCTGGATTCGCCGGTGTGTTTCCTCCGCACCTCCTCAAGTTCCTTGTGCAGCTCCGCCAGCCGGGGATGATCCGGCTCCAGTTCCCCGGCGTGCGCCAGGCTGGCTGCAGCCGCATCGAGGTTGCCCAGGTCGATGTTTGTGCTGGCGTGATTGCGCCAGTACATCGCGAAGTCGGGACGTAGGCGCACGGCTTCCTCGAACGCCGCTAACGCCTCTTCCGGTTTCTTCTGCTCGTCGCTCAGGATAGTCCCCAACTGGTTCCAGCACTGCGCGACCTCGGCTCGCAAGTCGTCGAGCGCGAAGGGAAGTTGCGAGGCATCGGGATGCTCGACCAGCCGGGTTCCCGCTGCGGCGGCAGCCTGCCACGCTTCGGCGGAACTCTCCTCTTCCTCTGCGCGTTGGCGTGCCTGCGTAAAGACGGAGAGGGCATCGCGCAGATGTTGCGGGAGACCGGCCCACCACAGTTGCGCCACCAGCCACTCCGGTGGATCGCCCACCTTCAACTCGGCCCACAATTCGGCGAACAATTCGCCCGCCTCTTCACTGATACTACGTAAGGTGTTGGCCGCAATCTGGGCATACGGCGCGTGGCCGATCTGCTCGAATAGCGACCGGGCCGTGTAGGCGCAGCGCAGCGCCTCCAGCAGGCGGGCGCGACGGTCTTCGCCCGGCAGCGTGGCGATGGCGCCGAGCAGATTGGCGCGGTTGTTCTGCGTCGTGGCATAGTCGAGCGGCGCGGCCTGCGGGGTGTAGAAGCGCAGCGTGTCGTCGTAGGCGGCGAGTGCCTGGAGCAGGCGGGCGCGGCGGTCCTCGTCGGGCAGCGTGGCGATGTCGCTAAGCAGGTTGGCGCGGTTGTTTTGCGTCATGGCATAGGCAAGCGGCGCGGCCTGCGGGGTGTGATAGCGCAGTGCGTCGTCGTAGGCGGCCAGCGCCTCGAGCAGGCGGGTGCGGCGGTCCTCGCCGGGCAGCATGGCGATGTCGGCGAGCAGGGCGGCGCGGTTGTTCTGCGTCGTGGCATAGTCGAACGGCGCGGCCTGCGGGGTGCGAAAGCACAGCGCGTCGTCGTAAGCGGCGAGCGCCTCGAGTAGACGGGTGCGGCGGTCCTCGCTGGGCAGCGTGGCGATGCCTTGGAGCAGGTTGGCGCGGTTGTTCTGCGTCATGGCATAGTCGAGCGGCGCGG
>Ga0209342_10000238_pt1 | contig 61933 bp, 49 predicted proteins | sample RifCSP16_2_FD_184023 | JGI IMG/M metagenome (GOLD analysis project Ga0209342, IMG submission 184023) | Soil microbial communities from Rifle, Colorado - Rifle CSP2_sed 16_2 (SPAdes) (version 2) | ecosystem: Environmental > Terrestrial > Deep subsurface > Rock core/Sediment | place: Rifle... | reverse complement strand
AGCCCGCCGCGGGGGAGAAGGTCTCGGACTATCGGAACAGTGTGAAGTGGTGGTGAGGCTGGAGGCGTTTCCGGCCCAAGGCTCTATATAGATGAGTATCACTACATAGTATAGTGAAAATGTGTTCCCTTTCGACCCGGACACCTGCCCACTTCGGACGACGAAACACTTTAGGAACACGCGGATGCGCACCTGGGGGTGGGACGATCACGACCTTCGTGACGCCCTCTCCGAGGCCCACCGCGTCGAGCGGCGGGGTCGCCGGAAGTTCGAGGTGTGGGTCCGGAAGAGTGGTTCGAAGAAGCTTGTCCTCGCCTTCGATGAACCGAGCGGCATGGTCCTCATCATCACAGGGACGGAGGGATAGCCCATGGCTGTGACGTGCCCGGTCTGCGAGAAGGGGAAGCTGACCCCCGTGGACGACATCGTCTCGGACATCGAGGGGATCGTCTTCGTGGAGCGCGGGGAGCGATGCTCGTCCTGCGGGGAGGAGTTCATCCCCGCCGAGGAGAGCGCGCGCACGATCCGGATCGCGCGACGACTCGGCATCTGGGGCGAACCGACGAAGCTCCGGAGGAAGCTCTCCAGGAGCGGTCGCGGAATCGTCCTCCGAATCCCCGCAGACCTCCAGGAGAACCTCGGCTGGCAGGGCGACGAGGAGGTCCTCATCTCGCGGGTAGGGAAGCGCCTCGTGATCGAGGCCAAGTGAGGGGAAGAGGATCCCCCTGAGTCCGGAACCGCTGCCCGGGCAGGCTTCCCTCCATGAGTCATCATCAAAGTCCAGGCAGAAGATGAAGTCGACCCGCGAGCAGTGGTCACGCTGGCCGTTCGGTAGTCCATGTCTCCCGTCGTCCGTCGCGCCTTCCTGAGCGGGGTCATGCATCCGCAGGGGGCCCCCGGACCCCCAATGCCGCGTCCCGGTCGCGGGCGGGAGAGCGGTCATCGGGGCGGTCCGGGGTGCCGCCCCTCTCGCTGCCAGGGGAGGGCGGGCTCCTTTCCGGGCGGTGCGAGTGCGAGTGGCTCTCCTGGAACGCCCTCCGGATGGGCCCGTGCAAGCACATCCTCGCCCTCAAGGTCTTGGACGGACGCGGCGAGGCCTCCTGAAGGCGCGGACCGTGCCTCCCGAATTCCTGCACGCATGATAACATGAATTACACCTTGGCCTTGGCCTCGGCGAGGCGATAAATACCCAGGACCGCCATCCCCGGCGCCCCGAGGGGAGGCGAAACCATGGAACACTATGTCGTGCTGGGACGATGGACGAGCCAGGGATCGAAGAGCCTGAAGGAGACGACGAAGCGCGCCGACGCCGTCAAGGCGAAGGCGAGCAAGCTGGGCGGGAAGTTCGACTTGTGGTGGACCATGGGCGAGTGGGACTTCGTCGGCTGGCTCGATGCGCCGAGCGACGAGGTCGCGAACCAGATCGTCCTCTCGGCCCGGCTCTCGGGGAACGTCCAGACGCGGACGATGAAGGCCTGGACCGCGTCGGACATGGAGAAGCTCGTTCCCAAGATCCAGGAGTAGCCAGGCGTGACTACGCCACCCGGACCGCGCGCCGCGCCAGCCAGAGCCTGAGACGGTGGGATAGCGTGGGCTCGGTGCCGTCCGGGACCGCCGCCTGTCGGATCCGCGCCTGGTAGCAGTCCGGCAGTTCGCCCCTGTCCTCGCCGAGCCCGCGCATCCAGGCCTTCCCGACCAGGAGGGTCGTCACGTACATGGGGAGGGGAGAGGGCCCGGGACCGAACTTGCTTGACCCGCGGACGGCGGCCGTCATGTGACGGGTCAATGGTTTTCTCCCGCCAGCGCTTTCGTCCCACATGAGCCTCTGGGAGATCTCCTTCCGCATCCGAGACGACTACCCGTTCCGCGCCCTCTCCGCGGAGCACCCCGACCTGCCGATCTCCATGTGGTGCATCTGGGACCGTGAGCTGCTCCAGGTGCCGACGCAGGACCTCGAGGTCCTCGGGGCGGTGGAGAAGGGCATCCGGAAGGCGGGGCGCATCGTCGACCAGTGGATGGACGTCCAGGACGGGCGCCTCTTCCTCCTCAAGTGCACCTGCGCGCGGCACGACAGCCTCTGGAACACCGCGTCCGAATTCCAGGCTGTCGACGCCCCGCCGGCGGTGTTCAAGGACGGGTGGGGGTACTGGCGCCTCCTCACCTTCGGCGACGCGCAGATCCCAGCGCTCTTCAAGGCGCTGAACAAGCGCGGCCCCACGGAGCTGCTCCGCAAGCAGGAGCTCTCCCTGAACATCCTCCCCACGAGCGTCTGGGTGCACAGCCTGTTCCAGAGTCTCACCGCCAAGCAGATCGACTCGGTGCTGAAGGCGCACCGCCACGGCTACTACACGTCGCCGCGTGAGGTGACCACGGAGCAGATCGCCCGCGGCCTCGGCATCGGGCGCTCGACGTACGAGGAGTCCCTACGCAAGGCGGAGAACCGGATCATGGGGGCGCTCGTGCCGTACCTCCAGCTCTTCTCCGCGCAGGAGCGGCCGGAGAAGGTCCTCCTGTCCAAGGAGAGCGCGTTGGAGCTCGCCGACTCCAAGACCGGCTGACGGCGGCCCAAGGTTCATGGGCGGGGTTCGGGTGGGAACGCGCGTGGCCTCGCCGCTCCGTCAATACCTCACCGTGTTCCGCAGCCTCTCCCGCGACGCGAAGCTCCTCCTGGCCGCCGGCGCCCTGGAGTCCATCCCCTTCGGCGTCCTCGGCGTCGCCCTCCCGCTGTACCTGAAGTTCCTCGGGTACTCCGAGATCGTCATCGGCTCGGTGTTCTCCGTCCTCGGCGGGACGGCGGTGATCCTCATCGTCCCCTTCGGGCTCCTCGCGGACCGGATCGGGCGGCGTCCCCTCCTCCTGGTCGGCGGCGTGCTCATGGGCCTGTCCTTCCTGCTCATGCCGTTCGCGGAGAACTTGACGATGCTCTACATCGCCGCGATCGTCGGCGGGCTCTCCGAGGCGCTGTTCTTCTCGACGCTCCAGGCGCTCCTGGCCGACGCGACGACGCCCGAGAACCGCACGGCGGTGTTCGGGATCTCCTTCTTCCTCGGCGCCGCCGCCACCGCCGCCGGGGCCCTCGCCTCCAGCGTCCCTGAGATCCTCCAGGGGCGGGGCTGGGCGATCGTCCCCGCGTACGCCGTGCTCTTCGTCACCGCCGGCGCGGTCCTGCTGCTCACGCCCGTGATCCTGTTTCGCGTCCGCGTCACAGGGCAGACGAAGGCGAAAGACGCGAGCCTCTTCCCGAGGCGCTCCGCCTCCCTGATTTCGCGGTTCTTCGTCTCGAACATCATCATCGGGTTAGGCGCCGGGCTCGTCGTCCCCATCTTCTCCCTCTGGTTCTTCCTGAAGTACGACCAGCGCGAGTCGTTCACGGGGCCGCTCTTCGCGCTCGGCGCCGCGATCAACGCCTTCGCGTCCCTCGTCGCCCCCTTCCTCGCGAAGCGCCAGGGCCTCGTCCGGACCGGGGTGCTCCTCCAGGGGTCCGCCACGCTGCTCCTGTTCCTCATGGCGGTGACGTACTCCCTCCCCGCCGCGGCGATGCTCTACCTCGGCCGCAACATGCTCATGAACATGACCTGGCCCGTGATGGCCTCGTTCCTCATGGGGGCGGTCCACCCCGAGGAGCGGTCCTCCGCGTCCGCGGTGGTCGGCCTCTCCTTCCGCCTCCCCTTCGCGGTGAGCACGACGTTCGGCGCCGCGATGATGGCATCCGCGGTGGACCTCCCGCTCCTCGTCACCGCCGGGCTCTACGCGGTCGGCACCGCCGCGTTCTGGGTCTTCTTCCGGACCGTTCCGGCCCCGGGCCCCGCCGTCCCCGCCGCGGCCCATTGAGCCTTCCCCGCCGGGGGCGGTCGCCCTGGCCAGGCCCTCGCGGCTCCTCTGGACGCATCGGGCGATGCACGGAAAGGGGCATCGGTCGGGCGGGAACGGTTAAGTAGGCCCCCTCGCGTTTGCTGCGTCTGGCCGAGCCTCCGCACAAGGCGTCGCCTCGGCGGGGGATTGGCTTGGGGGCAATCCGAATGTCCATCGCGCATGGCGGCACAGCACGCACCGTGGCGCGTTCCTTGACAGTGATCCTGACCGCGGTCCTGCTCGGACCGATGCTCTCCCCGGTCGCCGGCGGACCCGGCGCCGCCGCCCTTGCGTCCCCGGCCCTCCCCGGCCCCGCGGAGACCGTGCTCCCCCCGGACACGGTGGGCTACCTCCCGTGGCACTTCTATCTCGAGGGGACCGTGGACCTCGCGAGCGGCAACCTGTACTTCACCGCCGAAGACGCCAGCGTCGCCTCGATCGGCGAGGACGCCCTCGAGCACCAAGTGATCGCCTCCAGCGACCCGCAGCCCCACCCCACGCGCGACCTCCTGCTACGGCGCGCCTACAACAGCGGGATGGCCTCGGTGGACTCGCCGTTCGGGTTCGGCTGGTCCCACTCCTATGGGGGTGTGCTCTCCCCCTCAACGCTTCCCGAACTCTCCGACGATATGATCTATCAAGACGAAAGCGGGGCCATCCATCTCTTCTTAGCCACCGCCGACGGGTTCACCTCCCCGCCCGGGAACTATGCCCGGCTTCAGGCGATCCTGGACGGATGGGAGCTTCTGTCCAAGGACGGGGTCGTGCGCCGGTTCGACGCGGGAGGGAAGCTTGTCTCGGTCCTCGACGCCTCGAAGAACGAGCTGACCATCGAGTACGCCGCCGGGAGGATCCACAGGGTCACCGGCTTCCACGGGATCTCCTTGCGGTTCGAGGCGAACGCGGACGGGCGGGTCCAGCGCGTCACGGACGACCTGGGCCGTCGATGGGACTACGAGTATGACGCGTCCGGCAATCTCATCCGTGTCATCGATCCCCTGGGGTTCGAACGCCTCTACCGCTATGATGCGGCGCACCTCCTCACCGACGCCATCGACCGCGCGGGGATCGGGCTCCGCGTGACGTACGGCGGCGGCATCGTCCGTGAGTTCGGCACGTTCCTCCATCGGTACGGACCGGACACGGACACGCTCGTGCTCCGCACCCACACGCTGATGTACGCCCCGGAGCACGTCGTCGTGCACGGCCCGCGGGGCGGGAAGACGATGGTCCAGATGGACGGGTCCGGGGCGCCGGTGAAGGTCGTCGACGCGCTCGGCGGGACGACGCGGTACGCCTACGACGCGGACCACAACCCCGTCCGGTTCCAGGACGCGCGGGGGAGCATCACGCTCTACGAGTACGACGCCCGGGGGAACAACGTCCGCGTCGTCGATCCGCTGGGGAGCGTCCTCACCCGCACCTGGGAGAACATCGACCTGCCGGACCGGTTCCAGTCGCTGCTGACCTCGTTCACGAACCGCCGGGGGTTCACCGGCAGCCTCCGGTACGACTCCTTCGGGCGCACGACGGAGCTCGTCACGCCGGGGGGCTCGGTCACCTACACGTACGACGCCGAGGGCTCCCCGGGGTCCGTGACGAACACCCGCGGCAACCGCCGTTCCTTCCTCTTCGACCGTCCGACCTCCCGCCTGATCGAGGGGGACGAGGCCGGGCAGCTCTCGGAGTACACGTACGACGCGGTCGGGCGGCGCGTCCGGTCCGTCGACGCCGCCGGCGCGACGACCGCGTACACGTACGACGCGAACGACCGCCTCACGGAGCGGGTCGACGGCCTCGGCGGCGTGTGGCGGTACGCGTACAACCCGAACGGCGCCCTCGAGGCCACGACGGACCCGCTCGGACGCGCCTCGGGCAAGGCCGACAACCTCCTGGGACAGACCTACGCGCGCACCGACGCCGCGGGAGGCGCCGAGGATTTCGTCTACGACGCCGCCGGGAACCTGATCGCGAAGGCCGACCAGCTCGGAGCGGTCACCCGGTACGAGTACGACCTCCTCGATCGCCTCGTGCGCCGCGTCGATCCGGTGGGCCATGCCGTCGAGTACACCTACGACCGCGGCGGGAACGTCCGCACCGAGCGCGACGGGTTCGGCGTGACGCGCTACGAGTACGACGCCCTGAGCCGCCTCACCAAGAGGACGGACGCCCTCGGTCAGGTGGAGCGCGCGGAGTACGATGCCGAGGGGAACGTCGTGCGCGAGGTCCGGAAGGGGGGAGGCGTCTTCGAGTACGCGTACGACGCGCTGGACCGCCTCCTCCAGGTCACGGACCCGCTCGGCGGCGTGGAGGCCTTCGAGTACGACGGCGAGGGGAACGTCCTGCAGCGCACGGACCCGAACGGCCGGGTGTCACTCTTCGAGTACGACCTCCGCGACCGCCTCTCGGCGGTGACCGACCCCCTGGGCCACCGCCGCACGTTCACCTACGACGCAATGGGCCGCCTGCTCACCGACACGGATGCCCGCGGGGCCACGACGGAGAACACCTACGATCTCCTCGGACGGCTCGTGCGCACACGCGACGCGTTGGGGAACACGCGCCTCTTCGTGTTCAACCCCGTGGGGAGGACCACGGAGGCGCACGATGCGCGCGGCGGCGTCACCCGCTACACCTACGACGCCCTCGACCGGCTCGTCGCGGAGACCGACCCGCTCGGCCAGACCGCGACGTTCGCCTACGACGCCGCCGGGGACCTGGTCTCGCGGACGGACCGCACCGGACTGGAGGAGACGTTCGCCTACGACGCGCGCCGACGCCTGCTCAGCCACTCCATCCCGGGCCTCGGTCCCGAGCGGTACGAGTACGATGAGCGCGGCCGTGTCACCGCCGTCGAGGACCGGATGGGCGGGACGACGCGGTACAGCTACGACGCCCTGGACCGACTGACCTCCGAGGAGGATCCCCTTGGGCAGACCACGACGTACGCGTATGGCCCTCTGGACATGCTCGACTCCCTGACTGATGCGAACGGCGGGACGACCACGTACACCTACGACTCGCTACGCCGACTGACCGGCGTGCGTTCCCCGCTGGGGAACCTCGTGAGCTACGAGCACGACGCCGCCGGGAACCGGATAGGGCGGACCGACCCGGACGGCCGGACGACCCGGTACCTTTACGACGCCGGCAACCGGCTCACGCGGATCGTGTACGGCGGCGGCGGGCATGTCGCCCTCACGTACGACGAGGAGGGCAACCTCCTGCGCGAGGCCACCGCCGGCAGCGGTCCCGGGACGACTGCCACGTACACCTACGACCTCCTCGGTCGGCGCACCCGGGCCGTGCGCTCCTACGTCGCCGGCCCCGCATCCGCGTTCACCCGCGCCCTCCAGTTCACGTACGACCCGGAGGGCAACCTCGCCTCCTACACCACCGCCTTCGGTTCCGTCGCGTACGCGTACGACGCCGCCAACCGCCCGGTGTCGATCACGGACAGCGCCGCCGGCACGTTCGCCTTCCTGTACGACGCGGAGGGCCGTCGTATGATGATGACCTATCCGAACGGGGCCAGGGCGACGTACGCCTACGACGCCCCCGGTCGCATGGTCTCCCTCGTGAACCGCGACCCCTCGATGGCGGTGATCTCCTCCTACACCTACGCCTACGACGCCCTCAGCCGCCGGACCTCGCGCACGGACGGGTCCGGCACCACGGCCTACACGTATGACGCCGCCGGGCGCCTCGTCCGCGAGGCCTCCCCGGGCGGGACGACGGACTGGACCTATGATGCCGCGGGGAACCGCCTCACCCAGATGGGGCCCGGAGGCGGGACCTCCTACGAGTACGACATCGAGAACCGTCTCGTATCGGAGGGCCTCACGACCTACCTCCACGACCGGAGCGGGAACCGGATCTCCAGGAACCAGGCCGGCGAGACCACCCGGTACACCTACGACCACGAGAACCGCCTGACCCGGGTCGTCCTCCCTGACCGGCGGGTCGTCGACTACCGGTACGCGGGGGACGGGACGCGCATCGAGCAGTCCGGCTCCGGCCTACTGCCGGGGGAGCGTGTCTTCTTCGCCTACCTCGGGGACGACCTGATCGAGGAGTGGACCCAGAAGGCCTCGGTCGCCCGGTACGTCCAGGGGCCCAACGTGGACGAGCCCCTCCTCATGCAGCGCGCGTCCGTGAACTACTTCTACACCGCCGACGGGCAAGGAAGCGTCACCGCCCTCCTCAATGACCTCGGGGCGGCCGTGCGCAGCTACGTGTACAGCACCTGGGGCAAGACGATCGGCGGTTCGGGGACGTTGTCCCAACCGTTCCAGTACACCGCCAGGGAGCGTGACACCGCCACGGGGCTCTACTACTACCGCGCGCGCACGTACGACCCGAACGTCGGCCGGTTCCTCCAGAAGGACCCGCTGGCGTCCCTCCGCCCGATGGCGCGCGAGGAGGACGCGAACCTGTACGCCTACGTGGGGGACGACCCGGTGAACTTCGTCGACCCCACCGGCTACAGCCAGCACACGGTCCGCGGGACCACGCTGAACGGGAAGGAGTACTGGTTCGACGAGTACGACGAGAAGTCGGTCCGGGAGGCGCAGAAGCTCATCGACGACGCCTACGCGGCGACCACCCAGATCGCGAACGACGTGAACCAATGGCACAAGGACATGCTGGCCTCGAAGCACCGGCTGGAGAGCGCGAGGGACACGGCGTGGTACGGCTTCTTCCTCAACCTGGCGGGGATCGCCGTGACCCTCATCGGGTTCTTCACCGCCAACCCCTTCATCGCCGCCCTGGGGATCTCCCTCGCCCTTCACCAGACCGCCTTCGACATCGCGAGCGGGGAGAGCGCCTTGGACACGGCGTCCGGGGCCGTGAAGAGCGCCGGGGGCGAGACCGTGGACCGCCTGAGCGACCAGGTCGGGCCGGCCCTGAAGAAGATCGCCAAAGGGGTGAAGGCGCTCTCCTTCATCTCCGACCTCGTCGGGGCCATGGGCAAGCTCGGGGACGCGCGCAAGCACGGCGACGCCCTGGAGAAGGCCCGGGAGGCCAACGAGAAGCACCGCCAGGACGTGGCCACCGGGGTGTACGACGAGATGTTCCAGGGGATGATCGACTACGCGAAGGCGAAGGCGCAGGAGCTCGCGGAGAAGGATCGGAAGACCGGCGAGCCCGTGCCCACCGGGGGAGGCGGGCGACGCCGGCCCGATCCGCCCCGTGGCGACGGCGAGCCCACGCCCACCCAGGGCGGCGGGAGCACCGGGGGCATCGTGGCCCCGGACGGCGGGCTCGACAACGTGCCCGACGAGATCGATCCGTTCCGTGAGGTGCCGATCCCCATCGAGGTCAAGAACTTCGGGCGCACGGACCTCATGAACGCGACGCTGAAGGTCCGCGTGTATCCGGAGCCCGCCGCTCGACGCGTCCTCCTCGTGGTGGACGAGTCCGACGGGGCCAACGTCCTCTTCGAGCAGGCCCTCGACGACATCGGCGTCCCCTTCGACGAGGTGTTCGTGGACACGGAGTACACGCCGAGGTGGAAGGACGGCGACCCGCTCACGAAGGACCTGGCGGACTACGACACCGTGCTCTGGGAGACGAGCAACGACCGCACGGGGACGCTCGCGCTCCCCGCGCAGCCCGAGCTCGCCAAGTACCTCGACCACGGCGGCTGCCTGTTCCTCGGCGGCGACGGGTTCATGGCGGAGTGGCCGGAGCCCGAGGGCACCCTGATGTCGGACTGGATGTTCGCCGACGGGTACGGCGGCGACACCTTCGACTTCCAGGTCGAGGGCGTCCCGGGGACGATCGGCGACGGCCTCACGCTCGTGCTCGAAGGCGGCGACGGCCTCGGCCTGCACGCGACGGGGGCGAGCCTCAGCGGCGTGAAGACGCCCGGAGAGCCGGCCTTCCTCTACAACAAGAGCCTGGCGGCGGTGCAGGGCGAGAACTCCACCGCCAACGGGACGTACAAGAGCATCCTCGCCTCGTTCGAGTTCGCCTCGATCTCGACGCGCCTCCTCCGCGACGTGCTGATGGAGCGGGTCATCGAGTACCTCACCTGCCAGCCCGTGGCCGGCGGCGACACGCCGGTGCCGACCCTCCCGAGCACCTGGGACACGCCGGGGATGACCACCACCGTGACGACGACGGTGGTCCTGGAGCCGGGGCGGTACGTCATCACGGTCAGCCTCGTCGGCGGCGGGGACACCTACACGCCGAACAACCATGCGAACATCCCGCTCATCGTGAAGCCGCCCAACGTCATCACCGGCTGCGGCGAGATCAGCGAGCCGGGCGAGTACACCGTGGCGGAGGACCTGGTGAGCGAGGGCGGGTGCCTCCTCATCACCGCGGACGACGTCACGATCCATGGCGACGGGCACTCGATCCACTACGGCGCCCTCGGCGGCGCGGGGATCCAGATCCAGGGCGGGGACGTCCTCAACGTGCGCATCGACGATCTCAGGGTGATCGCCGACGGCCCGGGCACCTCGGGCCTGGTCATCCTCGGAGGGCGCGAGGGGAACGAGATGACCGGCCTGCAGCTCGTCGGCGCGGACCGCGGCATCCTCCTCCTCGACACCTATGGGGTCACGCTGACGGAGAACACGGTGCAGGCCAATGCCGTGGGGATCTTCGTCCAGGGGGCGGGCCCGCCCCCGCTGGGGCAGCCGCTCCTGGCCTATGACAATCTCTTCGTGAACGGGCAGAACGCCCTCGACTTCACCGGACGCACGCAGTGGAACCTCCCGGCGCCGGACTGCACGCAGCCCAACATCATCGGCGGCCTCTGCCGTGGCGGGAACGCCTGGGACGACTACCTCGGGATCGACCTGGACGGGGACGGCATCGGGGACACGGACATCCCGTACACCTCGGGCGGCGGCATCGCGGTCGATGGCGACTTCCTCCCGTTGACGAACAACGGGCCGTAGGCGCGCGCCGTCGCAAGGGCAACGATTAAGTGGGCTCGCCGCGTCGCACCGCCGTGCTGGACGCGGTGATCGTGGGCGCCGGCCCGGCGGGGGGGCGCGCGGGCATGGAGCTCGCGAAGGCCGGGCTCTCCACGCTGTTCCTCGAGAAGCGCGACGTCGTCGGCGTCCCGGTGCAGTGCGGGGAGGGGCTGAGCGCGTTCGGCCTGAAGAACGCGGGGCTGGCGGCGAACCCCTCCTGGATCCGGGAACGGGTCAAGGGGGTCCGCTGCATGCTCCCGGACGGCAAGGACTTCCGGGTCTCCATCCCCGGGTACTGCATCGACCGCGCGAAGTTCGACCAGTGGGTCGTGCAGAAGGCCCTCGAGGCCGGGGCGGAATTGCGCACGCGGACCAAGGTCACCGCCATCCACCGCCAGGGCGACGGGACCTGGAGCCTCGACACGGACCGCGGGGACCCCGTCCGTGCCCGCCTCCTGATCGGGGCCGACGGCCCGGCATCCAACGTCGCACGCTGGGCCGGTCTCCTGAAGGACCGCGCCTACTGGAAGGCCGTCGAGTACCGCTTCGCCGCCAAGGACTGGTCCTACCCGTGCGACGGCTGGCTCCTGTTCTACTTCGCGAGGAAGTACCGCGGCGGGTACGCATGGGTCTTCCCCAAGGCGGGCCACTTCGACGTCGGCGTCATGGCGAACGGCGACATGAAGGCCCTCATGGACGGGCTCTGCCGGGAACTGAAGGTCCCGCTCGACCGGATCTCCAAGAAGACCGGCGGGGACATCCCGTTCCGCTATACGCTCTCGAGCCTCGCGGCGCCGGGCCTCGCAATCGTCGGCGACGCGGCCGGGGTGACGAACCCCGTGTTCGGCGGGGGGATCCACCCGGCGCTGTTCAGCGGGAGGACCGCGGGAGAGGTCGCGGTGCGCGCGCTCCAGGCGGGGGACCTCGGGCGCATGAAGGAGTACGACGCCGCCATGCGCGCCTCGCCGTTCCTCGACAAGGTGCTCTGGGACACCGCCGCGCTCTTCGGCGGTTGGGACGACGCGCACTTCAACTTCGCCGGCGACGTCGTGGGCCACGGCGACACCCGGGACGTGTCCAGCGCCAAGGCGTTCTGGAGGATCCTCACGCGGCACCCCCGGTACCTCACGGAGGCGCGCGACCTGCTCACGATGAGGCGGGGGCTCTCCCTGACGCAGCGCTACGGCTGGTGAGGCCGGGCCGCCGGGCCCGTCACGGCGTGAGCCACTCGCTCTTCGGCTGCCCCACGGCGACGAGGGACTTCGGCTTCCCCTGGGCGCGGCGGAGCTCCAGGTGGCAGGGCAGCCCGAACTCCTCGAGCCTCGGCGTGAAGTCGGCCTTCAGGCGCACGCGGAGCATCTCCGCGAGGGCCACGGAGCGGATGCAATGCACCTGGAGGTGCTCGTCACTGCGCATCGTGCAGACGCGGCGGTAGATGCAGCGCTCGCCGATTTCGGCCCGGACCTCGTCCCCGTTCCCGGAGAAGAGCGTGTCGGAGCCGTCGAAGAGCCCGCTCTTGTCCACGTGCTTCGTGTACTCGCGGCAGGCCTGGACCGGGTCGGAGGAGGTCTGGAGGTCCGGCATGTTCACCGTCATGAACCGCCGCAGGCCGTTCTCCTCGATCATGCGCAGGAAGAGGTGGGCGTTCCCGACGGACTCTGCGGACTTCAGGATCCCGTAGACGAAGAACTCGAGCATGCGGTGCAGGCCGTCCTTCGTCGCGGGCATGGCGCACTCTCCGGCCGGGGGTCCGGATGTGGGGTGACCGCGGCTGCCGCGACTTGAACCCACCGGCCTCGGTGCCCGCGCTGATAACGACGTGCCCATGCCATGGCCGCCGGAGCGTCGCCCCTCCTGACGGCCTCTACCGGGCCCCTGCCCGCACGTGCCTCGCCAGCAGGTCCGCGATGAACGTCGAGCGCTTCACGAGCCCGCGTTCATGCTCGATTCGGTCATACAGCCCCTTCGGCAAGACAATGGTGACCCGGACCAGGCGTCCGGGCCTGACCGGGTCCCTCAAGTTCACGCCTCCGTCGGATCGGGCCGCACGGGTCGGGCGAGCCGCGCCTTCCGTGCCGCGTCGAGCGCATCGAGGGAGACGGCCTCGATGGCGGCGACCCCGTCCGTCCCCGCCGACTCGTAGAGCGGGATGAAGTTCAGGAGCCGCTCGGACCAGCCTGCAACCTGGCAAACGCGCCCCTCGTCCTGAGGGAACTGGGACGTCCCGTACCCGGCCAGGTCGACGGAGTAGAGATACACCTCCGGGTTCACCGCCGCCTTGTAGCGCTTCAGCTCAAGTGCCAGGGACTCCCCGGGCGTGGCGCCGTAGTACGCGGTGCGGAGCGCGCCCTGGGTCGCGGAGTCGTAGCACTGCATGTCGCTGAAGAGGAGGATCCGGTCCACCTTCAGGCGCTGCCTCAGCAGGTACCGGACCGCCAGGTAGGAGTTCGTCGAGTGGCCGACGTCGGTCGCGAGGAACCGGCGGGTGTTCTCCAGGACCCCGGCGGTCTTCCGCGTGTGCACCACCCGGAAGCTCTCCCCGAAGACGCTCGTGACCGCCCTGTCGCAGAGGTGCCCTGAGATCGCCTGGAGCAGGTCCGCCACCTCGGCGCGCGTCACCTTGGAGCGCTCGCTGACAGTCGCCTGCATCGAGCCGCTGTTGTCCGCGGTGATGAAGGTCGTGCCCTTCAGTTCGGGGACGTTCTCCACGCTGAGCTCCATCGCGGTCTCCAGCGCCTCGAGGACCTCCGGCGTCTCCGGGCTCGCGTGGTTCTCGAGCTCGCGGTACGCGCTGAAGAACCGGAACGGGAACTGGCGGCTCGTCCTCACGGCCTTGGGGGCGGTGAGGTGCTCCAGCACCGGTTCCATCTCCACGCCCTTCTCGAGCAGGTTGCGGAGGTTGCGGAGCGTCGCCATGTAGCCCATCCTCGGCAGCACGGCGGTCCAGTTCGCCTTCGTGCTGCCCTTGCCCGAGATCACGGTCTCCCAGGTCTCCGGGACCGGGAGCTCGCGGTCGCGCAGGAGGCGGTAGACCTCGCTGCGCTCCTTCGTCCTCGGCTTCGGGTGCACGATGCGGAGCACGTCCTTCAGCTTGACCTCGCCGTCGCGGTCGTACTTCGCCAGCTGGTACGCGTCGAAGTTCTCGAAGGCCTCGGCCAGCCCGCGCTTCAGGGGGTTGCTCAGCATCCCCTTTGCGGCCTTGTCGCCGATGTCGCCGAAGCGTCGTTTCCAGTACGCGATGCACTCCGCAAGCTCATCCGCACGCTGCACGATGTGCGGGGCATAGCGGCGCACGAACGCCTTGCTCCCGTGGGCGCACGCCTCGACGAGGAGGACCACGGGGACCGTGCGGAGGTGGAGCTCCTGGCGGCAATGCACCGCCAGCTTCAGGACGAACTCCGGGTCCGCCTTCGCGACCACGCCGACGAGGCCGAGGATCTCTTGGTCGCCCTCCGCCCGGGGCTCGTAGAACTTCGGCTCCCCGACGAGGGCGGTCGCGGCCCGCGTGTAGAGCTCCGCCTTGGGACTCATGCGGAACGCGAGTCCGCCCTCGTAGTTCGTGGTCTGATCCTTGCGGCCGAAGAGGCCGAACAGCCGTGCCGGGCGATTGAACTTCGCCATCGTCTTCACCTTGGGGGCGAGGAAGGTCGGACAGGCACGCACCCCCGAAGGGGTTCGGGGTTTGAACCCGTGCAGACCGAAGTATGCCTGTCCTACACTGCGCCCGGAGAACTCATACTAGTATGAGTATTCATACTTTTCGACATTACCAGCGCGACATCGTTCGGACTGGGATCAGCGACACGACGAGAGGCGGTCGTGGACTCCCAAGGCGCCACCCCGGGTCAATCCGGCCCATTGCCGGGAGTGCTCGAAGTACCCACGGCCTACAGTGCGTGCCGCTGAAGGGCGACGAACGGCGGCGGGGGATTCTCGGGCCACCAAAGCACCGTCCCTGCCCCCCCGTAGAACCGTCCTTTCGGATCGGGGGGCCCTGGAGGGACCGGTCATCGTGCACTTTAACGAAGTATCCCCCGCCTACAGTACGCCCATGCGGAAGCGCGGAGTCGAACCGCGATCTCCTGACTGGCGATCAGGCGGCCTGCCGTTGACCGACTCCCGCGAAGGGACGACGCGCGACCAGCGTTCGGAGGCGGTCGTGTTTCCAGGACGAAGTATCCGTCTCCTACAGTACGCGCGTCGCTGGGCGACCAGAGGCGGCAGGAGCCATGGCTGTGCCGGGTGCGATACCCCTGCGCCACAGGCCCCGAAGGCCTGGGGGGACTCGAACCCCCGATCTCCCGGTCCGAAGGATCTCCTGCCTACAGTGCGCCCATGCGGCACCCCCGAATCGGACGGGGACCTGCTGCTTGGAAGGCAGACGTGCAGCCGTTACACCAGTGCCGCGTGCGTCCCCGCCACGGTTGGGTGCGTGTCTGTCCCAGGTGGGACAGAGGAGGGGGAGTCCGATGCGTCTTCTCCACAACCGAGCCGTCTCACCCCATGGCGGTGACCATGCTGCTGCCCGGGGTCGAACCGGGGCCGCTTCGCCGAGGACGAAGAGTGCTTTCCGTTGCACCACAGCAGCGTTTTCGACCAAGTGAGCGAAAAGTGCCGCCAGCCGGAGTCGAACCGGCGTCCGAGGCTCGAAGGACCCCGTTGCTTGCCGTTGCACCATGGCGGCAGGTTACTCGGGCGGTTTCCACTGCGAAAGCCGAGTCGCTTCAGGGCGACTCGGCGGCGGGACGTGTGCAAGGATGTAGTCCTTGGCTAGAGCCCGCCTGGCGCGCTTTCCTATACTCATGTTCGGATCGTGCGGCAAGAGGGGGGACTCACGAAGAAGGTACTCCCGGGCATGCCTGAGGCAGATTCGGGCGACCTCCTCGCGATCCTCCTTGGAGAGACCTTGGAAGACCATCTTCTTCGTAAGCGTATCAAGCCCGGCTTTCACGAAGTCCACATGGCCTTGATGGACGCCCTCGTAATCGCGCACCGGCCTAACCGCCCCCCTGGCAAGATCCATGGTCAGCTTGGCGAATTCCCGTCTGTTCTCAGCGGAGAGGTGTTCTTGGATGTGCGTCTTCGCCAACCCGGCAACCGCCTCCGTGACAGGCTTAACGGTGGCCATGACCATCCCCTCGCCGGCGTCGACTTGAGTGGTGGCGTTGGTAAAGAGGACCTGGATTGCCTGTCTCTTCTCCTCCTCGGTGAAACAGACGAAAACGTGACGGCGCGAGATCGCGTGAGTGGCAGCTGCTCGCCACCACCACCGGACCTCAGCCGCCGGGTAGAGCCCGAGGGCAACGGCAAGCGCCTCCTTCGCCGCTCTGATGCGTGCTGCAGGTTCCAGGGTGGCGAACGTCTCGGCGTCCGTGGGGAGCACAGTCCCGCACGCGCGGTGTGGAAGATAAACTCACCCGGGTGTGGCGCAGAGTGGCAGCACCCCGACTTGCACGGGGACCTCAGCCTTGTAGGGGGAGTGTCCTGCTGCTTAGACCATGCTGCCAACCAGAAAAAGGCGGCGGGACGAGGGGGAGGAAGCTGCCCGCCGTGCGGCCCCTCCATCGGTCCATGATTCGGCGAAGGCTCCCGAGGGAGGCCGAGTGGACCCGCAGGGATTCGAACCCCGACTTCTCGCTTGCAGGGCGAGCGTGCTTCCGTTGCACTACGAGCCCAAGGGATGAAGAGAAGATGTCCCGCCACGAGGAATGGGGGCGTGCGCGCCGAACCAGGGATCGGAGACGGGGCGGCGACCCGATTACCGCCGTCGTAGCGGGGTCGGCGATCGCGTCCGCTGGGATTCGGAAAATTGAAAGGTGGCGGCCGAAGCCGCCATGGGGTGCGTCTCAGAAGCGTCGGCGCCCGTGCTCGCGTCGCTCGCCGCCGAAGCGGCTCCCGCCGCTCCCGCCGCGCGAGCCGCTGTACCCGCTGCTCCGCCCGCTGCTGTCGCCGCCGCTGGAGCCGCCGTACCCGCTGCTCCCGCCGCGGAACTCCCGCTCGGGGCGCTCGTGCTCGGCCGCGCTGATGTCGGTCCCCGTGGAGACCTCGCCAATCGTCGTCGTGGCCTTCGCCAACGTGCCGTACTTCCCGACGTTCAGCCGGATGTGGCCGCGGACGATGCTCACGTACCCGTTGGTCACCTGGAGCGTGTCACCGCTCCGGACCTGGTCGATCTGGGCCTCCCACAGAGAAAGGACGACCGTCCCCGTGTCGTCGCCGATGACCGCCTCGGCCAACTGGCGCGCCTCGCCGAACTTCGAGTCGATGGTCCGGCGCTCTCCGATGTTCACTACCTTCGCGACCAGGCTGGCTTGCTTGGTCGTCGGCTTCAGGTCCGCCACCTTCATGACGGACGCTTCTTGCTGTTCTGGCATTGCTGTTCCACTCTTAGTCACGCAAAATCCGAAAACTTGTCAAGTCGCTACGCGGCTCTTCTCAAGCCGAATCTTGGTGTCTGCCTCGAACGAGGGGGTGGGGGTATAAGGAGTTATGGCCTCGCGCCTCTCTTGCGGAGCCGCGAGGCAGCCGGGAAAGGGTGCCCCGACAGCAGGGCACGATCTGAGAGCGGCCGAGTGGCCCTGAGAGGATTCGAACCCCACCGCCACCTTGCTGGAGCGGCATGCTGCCCTTACACCACAGCCCTCCATCCAGGCCAGAATGACAGTCCGGCGTCACCGCGTTGGGCACAGCCGGGCAGGTCAACCCTGGAGCCGGATGAAGGAAGGCTGAACAATCCGAACGACTGTAGCGTGCTCGATGTCCCCGGAGTACCGCCAAGAGGCTGCTAAGCGGTGGAGGCTCTGACTGTAGAACAAAGAATGTCCAGGTGCCCGCCGTAAGCCTCGTTCTGTTCTGGCCGCATTCTACTAAGCGTCCGTTCGGACTTGCTCCCGCGGGGGCTCGTCGTTCCACCCGCGCGCCGGGAACGTCACGCTGTCGCGATCATGCTGCCCCGGCGGCGGTGTCGTGTCTGTGCGGTTGCCCGGCCTCTCGGCCGCCGGACTTGCGTCCGGCCGCGTTGCGTTGTGGAGCGAGGACTTTCCTCAGCGACTTGCGTCACCGTCGGCGGCCCACGGGCTCCTGGACTGGGATGGATGATCGGGAATGTCGGGTGATCACCGCCGAAGTGCATGGAAGAGGAGTCGAACCTCCGTTCCCTCCTGCGAGGGGCGGGCTCTCAACCCGCTGCCGTGACCGCTTGGCTATCCACGCGAGCGCCCAGGGGAGGATTCGAACCCCCGTGGACCCTTGCGAGCCTCACCGGCTTTCCAAGCCGGGGCCATCGGCCGCTCGGCCACCTGGGCATCCGGGTTCGAGGCCGGCGCCATGCCGCTGGACGACCTGGGCAAGCGCCGGGAGCAGGACTCGAACCTGCGAGACCGTGAGGTCCACCGCCTTAGCACGGCGGCCCCTTGCCGCTCGGGTACCCCGGCATCCCGCCGATGCGGCCGGGACGAGTTGCACGTCCGAAGGACTGGTCCACACCGGGTTTGAGCCGGCTCCCTTGCTGCACGGGCACGGCCGCGAAGATGCATACGATTAGATCCGAACTCGGCCATGGCCAGCGCCGAAACAGTCTCAATCCCTGCGGGCAGACATCCCCGTGCGGATACTCTCCCGGCGTTTGAGTCGGAAGAAAAGAAAAGGTGGACGGACCGTGAGGCCCGTCCTAGAAAAGCCTCAAAGCTTCGGGAAGGCCAGGAACGTCTCGGTCGACAGGACGCCCGACATGGACTGGACCTTGTTCACGACGGTCTCGCGAAGGTCCTGGTTGCTGTCCGCGCCGATGCGTGCCACGATGTCTGAGTCCCCGGTCGTGCCGATGATCTCCTGGACCATGGGCAGCTTCTCGAGCTCGCTGATCGCCTTCTGCGGGTTCGACGTGCGGATGAGCACGTAGGCGCTCACGAGGTGCCCGTTGCCCTTCGCCTGCGTCCAGTTCCAGAGCGCCGGATAGCTCCGGAAGCTCCGGACGTGGTCCAGCAGCTGGACCTCGGACTGGAAGCCCCGGAGGGCGTCCGAGTCCCGGAAGTTGCCGGCGACGACGATGTCGTGTCGTCCCAGGACGGCCTCGGCGCTCGTCACGTTCGGCTTGCCCCGGAGGGTCGTCAACGTTCTCTCGACATGACCTGGCGCCACCTTGACGAAGATGACGCTCGATCCAGTTAGGTTCGTCTGCATTCCTTACACCTTCAGGGTCGCCAGAGCGGCGTGTCCTATATAATAGTGTGTATGCGATATGCGCTTATGGCACATCGCATATCGCTCATGATATAGGTCATAACCGTTAAGTACCAGGGTGTGCTCCCCCCCAGTGGGCTCGACATGCACCGGATCATCACGGTCTTTGGTGAGAAGGAGTTCGGGACGATTGCGACCTACTGCAAACGGAAGCGGATGAGCCTTTACGCTCTCGCGAAGGCGGCGATCCGGGAGTACGTCCAGCATCACCCCTGACCACTCGACGTGCCGCCGCTCAAGCAGGCAAGCGCCTCCGGTCGCCCGCTCGAGCCCGCCGCTCTGACAAGGCAGCCCCCTCCTCGGTCGAGGTCACGCCGACTCGTCGACAAATGCATGCGGTTGGATTCGAACCAACGTCGTGGCCCTAGGCCTGACCGGGTTCTAAGCCCGGTGCCTTCGTCCGCTAGGCTACGCATGCGCATGCGCCCGCCCGGATTCGAACCGGGGTTCTCTGGTGTATCAGACCAGGGCGATGGAGCGGATCATAAGTCCGCCGCGATGACCAGGCTACGCTACGGGCGCGTTCGCTGGGCTGTGGCGGATCCTCCTGCAAGGCGGCCGAGCTGCCGTCCGCCGCGTTTCCTCGGCCGCCGTCACGCATGGCCCCGCCCGGATTCGAACCGGAGACTCCGCGTTCAAGGCGCGGTGGGATTGACCGCTTCCCCACGGGGCTGTAGTCCCGCCCTGGGTCGAACAGGGACCTCCTCGCTCAGAACGAGGCGCGCGTCCGTCGCGCCGCGGGACTGCGTTTCACAATGAACCGCTGAAACGGGCCGGGCCGCCGTGGAGAATGGCGCGGCCCACCGAGCCGAAAACCAGAGACCGACGGCACCCGGACCCGTTCAGGCGACTATGGCGCTACCTTCGAGGAGCGCCGCTAGCCGCTGGGACGCGATCCGTCCCGATTGGGTCAAGGATGCCATGGGCATCATCGTCCGGACCCAGGAGGGCGGTCCTATTTTACGGTTTCGGCGCTCTTGGTGATCCATCGATAGTGACAGAAGAAGCGCAAGCTCCGCGCAGGATCTTGCACCTGTCGAAGAGGACTCAGATCCAGTCCACCCGGACCTTCGGGAGCCGTCGGAAGTGGGGGTCGTCAGAGATCACGAGCCCCCGGTGCTCCGCCGCGGTCGCCCCGATGATGCAGTCCGCGAGCGGGACGTCGGGGTTCGAGCAGCGGAAGGCCCCGGCGGCCAGGGCGATGGAGGTCGTGAGAGGCTGGATTGGTATGCCGCTGGCCAGCAGGGCGCGCACGAGCGTCCTCGCCTCTGCCTGACCTCCGTGGCGGCAGACCTGGGCAGAGAACTCAGCGAGGGCGACGGTGGGAAGCAACCCTCGCTTCGTCCGGCGGACCTCACGCATCCGTTCGCGTGCCCGCTCCAGGAGCTCCGGGTCTGCGCTGACGAAGTGCTCCACGAGGAACCGAGTGTCCAGGATCTCCCTCATTCGTCCTCCTCGCCACGCATGGCATCGAGCTCCCGTTTCCAGTCCTCGACGGGCCCGAACCGAGCGAGGCTGCCCGCTAAGTCGTCGATGTCGGGCACACTGCCCCGACGTCGACTTCGCCCAGGCAGGGGAGGGACCCGAGGGGCGACCCACCTCACCCCGGACACGTCCTCGCGTGCGAGCCCCCAGCGAAGGAACTCATTCACGGCCGCGCGGACCATGGAATGACGCACCGCCCTAGCCGACATGCGCCGCCGGATCTCATTCAGGCTGAGGGAAGCCCTGGTCGCACGGAGGATCTGTTCCACCTCGCGCAGGGTCACCAGGGTCGGGCCTCGACCCGGCGGGGTGATGACCTGGAACGCGGCGGGGACCATGCAAGACAATGTCCCCCCTGGTAGTTATCCCTTTCTATCTCTAACGATAGGTAACGATAACGTTACATGGGCGTGCGAGGAGTTGCACCCCGACCGACAACGTTCGAAGCGTTGCGTGCTCTCTGTTACACCACGCGCCCATTGCCCCAGCGCGGAGTCGAACCGCGATCGGTGCCTTCGCACGGCACCATCCTCTCCGTTAGAACACAGGGGCGATCTTCAGCGCAGGGCGGTCTACGTCACCGCCACATGAGTGAAGGAAGCGAACATCTCCTTCGCCTCCGGGAGCTTCCCGAGACTGACGTAGGTGCACGCCGCCTCGAACTCCTTCCAGAGTCGGAGGACCGCGGGGTTCCGGTGGGCCTTGGACACCGCCGTCGCCGACTTCCATTCGAAGACCTCGACCAACGTGCCGTTCTTCGAGCGCATCACGTAGGCAGGCCGGGCGGTCGCCAGACCTTGGGCGCGAAGCACGCGGACGTGCTTCCTCACCACCGCCAGCAGCGCCTTGTCCTTCCCCTTCTTCGGCCGGTACGCCACGATCACCAAGAGCCCCATGCGGACACCCGGGAGGGCCAAAGCGTCAGGGGGCTTGGAGTTACCGCCACGGGCGCGGCAGGAGTTGCACCCGCATCCCACGGCTTAGAAGTCCGGTGCTCTCTCTGTTGAGCTACGCGCCCAGCGCCGGGAGGAGGATTCGAACCTCCGGGGCCCTCGCCCTCCCGTTTTCAAGACGGGTGCCATCGTCCGCTCGGCCATCCCGGCATTCGAGACGGGTGCCTTCGACCTGACTCAGCCATCCCGGCAGAAGCCGCAGGCCGGAATCGCACCGGCATCCTCTCCGTTACGGGCGGAGCGCTCGACTCTTGAGCCACAGCGGCATCAAGCGACCGACCAGAGAGCTCTCCTCGGTTCAATCTGCCCGCCCGGTCACCCCGAAGCGTCGTAGGACGGAGTCTGGGATCGGGTTCTCATAGACCAAGCCAAGCGCATCGCAGACCCGGCTGAACCCTCGGTCGGTCGTGAAGAGATGCGTCGCACCGGCCGCTGCCGCCATCGTGCCGAGGAAGCAGTCGTAGACGTCGTGGTGGACTTCCTTCGCGATGGAGATTGCGCGTCCCACCGCCGCCCCATCCGCGGCCACGTAGAAGGGGGACTGGATCTGTGCGAATTTCGTCAGGAGGCCGTCCGCCTCGTCGGTGGGGACCCCCCACTTGTTGACGAGGACCCATCGGGTCCTCATCAGGTGGTAGGCGCTGATCAGAACCTGGAACTCACCGGTGAAGCCGGGTGCGAGCGCCCGGCGGACATAAGGATGGCCGACGTGGCTCTCATCGAGGAACACGGCGAGGGCGTTCACATCGACGAGCTTACGATCCAAACAAGGCCTCCTTCGAGCTGGGGAAGGGAAGGCGCTTCCACCCACCTCGGGAGTTCACGGTGGGGATCTCAGGAGAGACCTTCCGGAGCAGAAGGGTGCCTCCCTCCCTCTCGATGAGAACCTCGTCCTGCGCCCCGAGACCAATCTCCTCACGAAGGGAGGCGGGGATGGATACCCGTCCTCGTTCGTCGACGCGGGCCTTGGGCACGTGGACGAGATGGGTGTAAGTGGGATAAATATGTATGGGTTGTGGGACTACAGATTTCCCACGCTCGGCGACAGACGCCCTGGCCGCGATTTGCACGCGGACCGACACCGTGACAGGGTGCCATCCTGCTCTTGGACCACCAGGGCATTCGCTGGGGTGGCGGCTCCGTTGCGCCGCGTTCTGCGTCGCCCGCGAGTTGACGCCTCGCGGGCCCACGATGAGGCCGGCCCGAATCGCACGGGCACCTCTGGTTCTGGAGACCAGCCGGCTCGCTGTTACCGCACGGCCTCAGGGACCACGAGCGGGAGTCGAACCCGCGTCTCGAGGGCCACAGCCTCGCGTCCTGCCGTTGGACGATCGCGGTCATGTTGCGGCGGCCGGAGTCGCACCGGCGCCCCGGGCTCATGGGGCCCGGATGCTGCGGTTACACCACGCCGCCATGGAGAGACAGGGACAGACCGCGGAAGCCGCTGGACGGATTCGAACCGTCAAAGACCCGTTTACTGGACGGGGGCCAGACCCGTACTGGCGTCGGCGGCGACCCCGTGACGAGAGAATCCGCGGAGAGCCCCGGCTACCCTGAGGTCGTTCGCCGCCAATGGCGGCGATCCGAACGTCCTGTTCTGGATAGCGTGAGGCTCACCTCGGGTGGACCCAGGTGGGAGGGGGGATTTGTATGTTTCGGCGTGGGCGGCCTCCGTTCGAAGGTCGCAGGCTTAAGTCGCCGCTCTTCCTCACCAAGATATGGCCGCCGCCAGGGGAGCCCCCGCCAAGACCGTCGAGGAGTACCTGACTCGATTGCCGCCGGAGCAACAGGCCGCACTCCAGAGGCTGCGCAAGATCATCCGAGCCGCGGCCCCGAAAGCCACCGAGGTCATCAGCTACCAGATGCCGGGGTACAAGCACGCGGGGTACCTCGTCGGATTCGCGGCGTTCAAGGACCACTGCAGCTTCTTCGTCGGCACCGCCTTGGTGAACGCGCACGAGGCCGAGTTGAAGGGGTTCGACACCACCAAGGGTGGCATCCACTTCAGCCCGGAGAAGCCCCTTCCGGCTGCGTTCGTGAGGAAGATCGTCAAGGCGCGGATCGCCCAGAACGAGGGACGCAGGGGCGCTTGAGCTCGAGGTCCTAGTTCGACGCGAGTCGCAACCGCCGCCGGAGCACCGCGTTCAGGATCCCGCCGTGGCGGTAATACTCCGACTCGACCTCGGAGTGGACGCGCACGATGGCGGTGAATGACATCTCCTTCCCGTCGACACCGACCGCGCGCACCGTGACACGCTGCATAGGACGTATCGCCGCCAAGCCGCCGATGTCGAACACTTCCCTCCCGGTGAGGCCCAGCGACGTGGCGCTTTGCCCCGGTTCGAACTCGAGTGGCAACACGCCCATCCCGATCAAGTTGCTGCGGTGGATGCGCTCGTAGTTCTCCGCGATCACCAGCCGGACCCCCAGGAGGAGCGGGCCCTTCGCCGCCCAGTCGCGCGAGCTGCCGGAGCCGTACTCCTTCCCCGCCAAAACGACCAGAGGGACTCCCTCCTGGCGGTAGCGCATGGCGGCGTCGAAGATCGCCATCCGTTCGCCGCTCGGGAAGTGGATCGTGATGCCGCCCTCCGTCCCCGCCACGAGCAGGTTCTTCAGGCGCACGTTCGCGAACGTGCCGCGCACGAGCACCTCATCGTTCCCCCGCCGAGCGCCATAGGTGTTGAAGTCCTCGGTCGCCACGCCGTGTTCCCTCAGATACCGCGCCGCCGGACCGTCCGGTTCGATTGCCCCCGCCGGGGAGATGTGGTCCGTCGTGACGGAATCGCCGACGAGCACGAGGCAACGCGCGGCTTGGATGTCCGCCGCTGGCGCCGGCTCTGGGGAGAGATCGCGGAAGAACGGCGGCTCGCGGATGTAAGTGGACTCGGCGTCCCAGGGGTAGAGGATTTCTCCCGTCCCCGTGATCGCCTGCCAGGTCGAGTTCCCCTCGAACACATCCGCGTAGCGCTCGCGGAACTGCTCCGGCGTGACGGAGGCCATCATCGAACGGATCTCTGACTGCGAGGGCCAGATGTCCTTCAGGAAGACCGGCGTCCCATCGTTTCCTTTCCCCAGGGACTCGGTCACGAGGTCGAGGTCCACCGTCCCCGCCAGCGCGTACGCGACGACGAGCGGCGGGGAGGCGAGGTAGCTCGCGCGCACGAGCGGGTGGATGCGGCCCTCGAAGTTCCGGTTCCCGCTGAGCACCGCCGCGGCGACGAGGTCCCCGGACTTCACCGCCGAGGCCACGGCCTCCGGGAGCGGCCCGCTGTTCCCGATGCACGTCGTGCACCCGTACCCGACGAGGTGGAACCCGAGCTTCTCCAGGTCGGGGAGGAGACCCGCCTTCTGCAGGTAGTTCGTGACGACGCGCGACCCCGGCGCGAGGCTGGTCTTCACATGGGGGGGCACGGAGAGCCCGCGCCGTACGGCGTTCCGCGCCAGGAGCCCGGCGGCGAGCATCACGGAGGGGTTCGACGTGTTCGTGCAGCTCGTGATGGCGGCGATGGCGACGGCGCCGTGATGGAGCGGATAGGAGATGTTGTTGGCGGTGTAGGTCCCTGTGCGACGCTCCGCGTCGGCGGTGAGACCGAAGCCGCGTTGCGCCGTGGGCAGAGCGAGCGACTTCCGGAAGGTGCCCTTCATGGCGGTGAGTGGGACGCGATCCTGCGGCCGCTTCGGTCCCGCGAGGCTCGTCTCCACGGTGCCGAGATCCAATCGCAGCACCGCGGTGAACTCCGGGACGGGTGCGTCGCGCGTGCGGAACAGCCCCTGGGCCTTTGCGTACGCCTCGACCAGGCGCACCTGTGCCTCCGGCCTCCCAGTGAGCCGCAGATACTCCAGCGTGCGCTCGTCGATCGGGAAGTACGTCACGGTCGCTCCGTTCTCCGGGGACATGTTGCTCACGGTGGCGCGGTCGGGGACGCTCATCGCGTCCAACCCCGTACCGAAGAACTCGACGAACTTGTCCACGACGCCCTTCTTCCTCAGGATCTCCGTGATGGTGAGGACGAGGTCCGTGGCGGTGGTCCCCTCGGGCAGCTCTCCGGTGAGCTCGAAGCCAATCACCTCGGGCGCGACTATCGAGACCGGCTCGCCGAGCATCGCCGCCTCCGCCTCGATGCCGCCGACGCCCCAGCCGACGACGCCGAGGCCGTTGATCATCGGGGTGTGCGAGTCCGTGCCGACGAGGCTGTCCGGGAACGCGACGCCGTTTCGCTCGGTCACGACCGTGGCCAAGTGCTCGAGGTTCACCTGGTGCACGATTCCCGTGGCGGGGGGGACGACGCGGAGCCCGTGGAAGGCGTTCTTGCCCCAATGGAGGAACTCGTACCGACCGCGGTTGCGCTCGAACTCGATGGCGGCGTTGCGCGCGAGGGCGTCCGGGCTCCCGAAGACATCCACCTGGACGGAATGGTCGATGACGAGGTCGACGGGGACGACCGGCTGGATGCGCGCGGCGTCCCCGCCGAGGCGCTGCATCGCCGAGCGCATGGCGGCGAGGTCGACTAGGCTCGGTACGCCGGTGAAGTCCTGGAGGAGGACGCGCGCGGGCTTGAAGGGGATGTCGGCGGGGGGACCTTTCCCCCACCGCGCGAGGCGCTCGATGTGCTCGGCGGTTACCGCGAACCCGTCCTCGTTCCTTAGGAGGGACTCCAGGAGGATGCGGATCGAGTACGGGAGGGAAGAGACGTCAGCGACCCCGTGCTCCTGAATCTGCGCCAGGCGGTAGAGGACGGTGGACCGCCCTGCGACGTCGCGGGATGTTCGCGTGCCGAAGGTGTCGTGCGTCGCCGCCACTGGGGGCTCTATCCCGTCCGGGGCTTAAGTCATTGGTTTGGAAAGGGGCAGATGGCAAGAAGTCTGGGGCGTGCAGGTGTCGGCGCGTGAACTCGTCGTTCCTTGTTCTTGAGTGACGAGAGCTCAAGCCGCGCTCTCGTACGCGGTCTTCACCCACGCGACGAGTTCCTTGTCGACCTCGGAAACGGCGGCGATCCGGACAGTGTACTGGCACATGCCGCCAGGCGGCATGGTTGTGAGTCGCGAGGAGCCTTCAGGCCCTTCGCGTTCAGGCCGACCTCGACGGTCGTGATCGTCTTCGGCCCCACCATGGCGAACTGCCTCTGGCGGCGAAGGCTGAGGTACCCTTTCTTCGGGGCGATCTCGAAGTTGCCGAACGCCGCGATGGCGGCCATCACCTTGTCGTGGACGGGGCGGAGTGGCGCCTTGTTCCCGGAATAGATCGCGGCCACAAGATCGGCGGTGGACGTCCCGGACGCCGCCGCGGCGCTCTGTCCGTCGCTCTGGAGGGCGAACATCACGAGGCTGTTCGCGTCCCCGCACCCGAGCCTCATCTCCTTCTGCAGCATGGTGCGGATCTCGCCGTGCTTCGTGAGGCCGCTCTTCCTGATCACCGTGCAGAGCTGGTCGAGGGTCTTCCCGGTCTTGGCCTGGATGTTCTTGAGCTGGGTTTCACGCGCTCGGTCGAGGCTGCCCATGGGGTCACGGTTCCGTTCCCCACGAGACGGGGGTCTATTTCTACATGGAGCACTCCGCCGAGATGCGCGTTCGTTCCTGCCGCCGAAGAGGCGGACCCCACAACCCTTATATAGTGAATCCGCTAATTAATTGAACCGTGGTTTCCACAACGATCACGGTCGAGAGGGAGACCCGCGACCGGCTCATGGCGGCTAAGCTGGAGGGCCAGTACCGGAACCTCGACGCGCTGGTCAGGGACCTCCTGGCCCAGCATCGCCGGACCCGGCTTCGCGAGGCGAGCGACCTGTTCCGCCGCCGCATGAAGGTGAAAGGCCTCACTCCGCGGGACCTGTTCCGGTGAGGCTCGTCATCGACACGAATGTCATCGTCTCGGGGCTCTATTCCCTCGACTCTCCTCCAGGCAGGCTTCTTGAGGCCGCATCGGAGCGTCGCATCGATCTGTGCGCCCCGGAGAACGTGAGGGTGGAGTTGGACCGGGTCCTGCGACGGGTGTTGGACTATGGTGACCGCGAGGTCGCGGCCACCCTGTCGGCCTTGCCGATCGAATGGATCGAAGAGGAAGTGTACCGGCAAGACCTTCCTTTCGCCCTCGGTGTGCTCCGCGACCCGGATGACGCCCCGATCCTCGCTTGCGGAGCGGCGTTGGGGTGCGACATCGTCTCCGGGGACCGCGACCTGCAGGACGCCCGCCAGAAGCGCGTGAAGGTGTGGAAACCTGCCGAAGTGGCTCGACGGGGGTGAGCGCAGGCGCGCGGAATCGAACCGCGGTCTCGGACTTAACGGGCCCGGGCAGGACCTTCCTGCTACGCCTGCGTGTGGAGCCGCCCGGAATCGGACCGGGGTCCCGCGATCTTCAGTCGCGGACTCTCCCATTGAGCTACGGCTCCGGAGTGGACGCGGCCGGATTCGAACCGGCGGTCTGGGGGTTAAAAGCCCCCCGCCTTCGACCGGGCTGGGCCACGCGTCCGAGTGAGCCGGGCCGGAGTTGCACCGGCGTTGGGCGGGTTAAGAGTCCGCTGCCTTGGCTGCTAGGCGACCGGCTCGACTGGGCCCCGGAGGATTCGAACCCCCATCTCCTGGTTCCAGGCCAGGGGTGCTTGTTCCAAGTTACACCAAGGGCCCGTGCGAGGCCGGCCGCTCCGCTGGGGCGTGGTGGCGTCACCACTGCCCGCCGCGCGTCGCGGCGATCAGGTTGCTCAGGAGCCAGCGCACGCGGCGCCGGATCCCGGTCTTCTTCGCTCGGAACAATCTCACCTCCTTGGAGTGCGATCACGATCGGGGCAGAGCGAGTCGAACGCCCACCGCGAGGGTTACAGCCCCGCATGCTGCCCTTACACCATGCCCCGCGAAACAGACGGAGACCGCAAAACACGGAGAGCGTCCACGCTCTCAATACGCTGGGAAGCCCGCCACGGGCCGATTCGGTTTCTTCGTGGCGCTGCGGGTCATGGTAGAAGTTCCCAGCAGGGTGGTGGTATTTCAATCCTCCGATGGCGTGGCGGACTGTCCTATCCCGAAACAACTTCCTTGGAGGGAACGGCCTCCCGCCCCTTGGTGGGAGTTCCGCAAGGGACAGGACCCCACCGACATGTGCAAGATGCCCCTCGGGCTTTGGTTCGCGCCGGAATATTGATTTGCACTGAAGCCATCCTAGTAAGAGATGCGCCAGACCTGGATGTGCCTCGTGGTGATGATTGCAGCCCTTCTATCGCTTTCCATCGGGAACGCGCAGGCTCTTCCACCGAGCCACGCTGCTGGAATCGACTCTGTTGTGGCAGACATGGAAATCGACGACGTCCGCGCCGTGGCGTTCCTCGCGTTACGGGACGAGGGGTACGTCCGTGAGTTGAGCCTGCCAGACCTGGTTCAGACTCGAGAGATCTACGTCGGATACCAGCCACTGCGGCTTGCCGGAGACCCTGTCGCCGGACGGGTGTTCGTGGCCCTGGGTGGCGAGTCGAAGATTGCGGTCATCAACCTCGGCTCCTGGACACGTGAGGACTGGGCCCTGTCCGGGACCTACGCCTTGGACATTGCCGTCGGGCGGCCCGGGAGGGTCTATGCAGCGCTAGCGAATGGGCAAGTGGCGGCAATCGACGCTGCAACAGGAGCCGTTGTTGGCAATCTGACCCTTCCGGGGAGTGGGAACCTCCGCCTCGCGGTCCCTCAAGACGGCTCGGCTCTCTATGTCGCCCGGAAGCTCGGACTTGTGACGACGGTCTGGCGCATCCGCGCTCAAACGGACGCCCTCAGTCTGGACGGCAGCATCGATCTCGGGGGGGATTCCACAGGCGCACTCCCCGACATGGCTCTGGGGACAGGTGACATGAAGCTCTATGTCTCCGGAGTGACCGCAGGTTCCATCGATGTGATTGACCCTGTCTCGCTGGCTCGGTCCGGCAAAGTTACGCGAGAGGCTACCGCGATCTCAGTTTCAACGGATGGACGCTGGCTTATCGCCGGGTCCGACGCGAGCCTGGGCGCGGTTCACCTCCCCTCTCATCAGTGGGTCCAGGGGTTCGAATTCGAGTCGTGGCCTTATTCCGAGTACGTAGGTGCGGTGGCGGTTAACCGCACCGGCGGTCTTGTCTTGGCAGCGGTAACCCTGCCGGGAGACCCGGACGGTAACATCATCATGGCCTTCGAGTGGACCTACGTTAACGGGCCCCCCGCGTTGACATCGATGGACCCCTTTGACGGTTCGGCCATCGGCACCGCCGCAGCGACTCTCCGCTTCAGTGCGATCGATCCGGAGGGCGTGGAGAATGGCTCGGTCCGCATCACGGTTGATGGTGTGCCGCAGTCGTTCGCCTGGGACGGCCCCTCGGACATCATCGCGATTACCTCGCCATTGGGGGAGGGCATGCACGAGGTGGAGGTGCAGGCCTCGGATACCAGCGGAGTCGGCCCGTCCATCCTGACCTCCCGGTTCTTCACCGACCTCACGCCGCCCGTCTCGAGCGTGAACCCGCTTGCACATAGCATCCAGGCCTTCCAATTCAAGGTGACGGCCTCGGCTTCCGATAGTATCGCCGGTGTCGTGACCGTCGAGCTCTTCTGTCAAGCGGAGGGAGGCCCATGGAGTTCGGCCGGGAACGCCTCCCGCGAGCCAGACGGGACCTGGGCCTGGGAGTTCTACCCGGAGCGACCTGGAAGCTATGGCTGTTACAGTGTGGCCACGGACTCGGTGGGGAATGTCGAGCTGAAAGCGCCTGGCCCCGAGGCCTCGATTGCAGTGAGTTTCCCAGAACCCCCCCCGCCTCCCCCGCCACTCGCGGGGGTCGACATGATTGGACTCCTCCTCCTCTTCCTCTCATTGGGCCTGATCGCCTGCGGCCTCCTGGCACTACTCCCAACCAAGGGCACGGGCAGGGCCATCACCGAAGCCCCGACTGCGTTCTCACCAGGGCCACCAACCCCAGCGGACGAGGCGGCTCAGCGCCAGCGCGCCGAGCGGATGGCCACCGCACTCCTTCGCAGCGCGGCGGCGTTCTACGTGTGCCTGGTACCGGTGACCCTGAGCATAACCAAGCACGCCGCGGGGGGCAGCTCGATTAGCTGGGAAGAACTCTTCTCCGGCGCCGCTGCCGCAGGGGTACTCGGGGTCCTCGTCCTCCTACTCCTCGTCCCCGTAGTTATTACGGTAGTCGTCCTAGTGGCCTCTTGGCTCATCCGAGGTGGCGGGAGGCCCCTCGCCATCGGGCTTCTGCCCTTCGGCGTCTTCTCGATTGTCTATTCTTTCCTGGCGGTGGGCTTCCTAGGGTTAGTCGGTGCAATAGGCGGGAGTCTAACGATGGCGGCCGCCGTCATCCTCTGGACCGGGGCTAGGGTCAGCGGCCCACCGCGGTCCTGAGTCCGACCGCAGCTCGCGACCTTTCATTGTGGGAGAAGATGCGATAGATAGGCAGGTCCATCGCCACGGCAACACCCGCCCTATTGAACGCTCCGACGTGAGCTGAGCTTCCAGTTTCATCGATGAGGACAATATCAAACGCGTGACAATCCCATCCCGGTGAGTCGAAGAGTAAGTCCAACCTGTTTCAGTCCACCGATGCAGGCGTCAGCTCATGCGCGGGAGGATGCCGTCGAACTCCTCGTCGAAGGAGAGGATGTGGTCCACTTCCAAGTCGCGCGCGACCACCACCGACGTCCAGTCCACCATGCTCAGCTTCTTGTCGCGGTACCGCCGGAACTCGTTCCAGGCCGAGAGGAGCTGGGGTCCCGTGAGGTGGTGCATGCGGACGAGCGGCTTCCCGCCGTGCTGCAGGAGGAAGACCTCCCCGGCGGCGACGGCGGAACTGTGCCGGCGTGTTCGGGCAAAGGCCGTGGTCACCGTCTCGGAGAAGACGAGGTTCGTCGCGTGCACATGGCCGTGCCGGCGCTCCAGGAGCTCCCGGAACAGGTCCGCGGCCCTGGCATGGTGCTCGTCGCCCTGGTTGCGAAGGGCGATGACGAACGAGGTGTCGAGGAGGACGCTCACTTGTACTTCCTCCAGCCGTACGCGATGGCGTCGATGTCTCGCCACGAGGTCTTCCCCCAGGACTCCGCCGAATCCACCACCTCGCGCATGATCTTCCTGACCTGGACGTCGGTCAGTTCTGGGAAGTCGCCTTCCCGCTCCGCCAGGAGGTCGCCCACTTTCTTCGAGGCGGACCGGAGCGAGAGCTCCAGGACTTCCTCCTTCGTCATCTTGTGCCCGAGGAGCAGGAGGCGCGCCTGGAGGCGGTCGAGGTCCTCCTTCCCCGCCGCGGTGAGCTTCACGCTGGTCGTAGCCACGGTGGATGATAGAGTATTCGACTGGATAGACTTTTCTACCAGGTTCGAGCCCGGTGTCGATCGCCGCCGTTCAGGCGCTGGTCTCGAGGAACCACGCCGAACCCTCCGCGAACTTCGTTCGGAGGTCGACCGCATCTGCGACGTACGCCAGGCGCTCCAGGCGTGCGATCACCTCTCCCGGCAGCTCCCGGTGCACGTAGCGCGTGCCGAACGAGTAATGGAGCGGCCCATGACGCATCCGGAGCACCTCGACCAGGGGGTTCAGGACGAACGCGCGATAGTAGTCCAGGGCCTCCAGGGTGTTCCCGCGCTCCAGCTCCTTCGTCACGAAGGGGGCGAACATCTCGAAGCGCGCGCGCAGCCGCCGGCGGCGCTCGCCCATCTTTGCATCGAACGCCGCGCGATCCAGCGGGGGCGCCACCGTCGAGCCGTCCTTGTCGAAGTGGATGACGTTCTCCCCGTGGATCCCCGGGTCCAGGAACTTCTCGGGCGTGCTTGCCGCCAGCACCTCGATGTCCACGAGGAAGTACGGGCCGGCCCCTTCGAGGCGGTAGAAGGACTGCGCGATCCCGGGGGACGGCGGGACGGTGAACTTCTGTTCGATGCGCGCGAGCCCCGCGAGCGCCTCGTCGATCTTCAGGAAGCAGTCGTCGAGCCTCCCCTCGTCCACGACGACGTACAGGTCGATGTCCGAGAACGCGTCCAGCTTCCCCCAGGCGATCGCCCCGCCCTCATAGAGGGCGTGGACGTAGGACAACGGCTCGAGGTCCCGCCGCAATACCGCCAGGACGGAGTCCCGGTCCACCGCCATGGATGCCCAAGGGACGTCCCCGTTAAGTGCTCAACGCACCCGTCCGACCTTGGCCCGCACGATCACGGGAGGGGGGCCGTCTCGAAGAGCGCGCCGCAGTGCGTGCACTGCGAGGCCTCGAGCGCGACCTGCCCGCCGCAGGTGCCGCACACCGCGACCGCGTCCGGCTGCTCCGGAGGGGCCTCGGCGAAGCCGGGCGGCGGGGGAGGTGGGGGCCAGGGCTCGTTCGCCGGATAGCCCGGCGGGCGCTCCCATCCGGCCTTCGGGTACTCGCTCCCCACCGGGACGGCCGGGACCTGCAAGGGGCCTTCCGGGGTGTTTGACTTCCTTCCCCGGTTCCCCGACCCGACCACCGTGCCGAGCAGGAGCGGGAACATCGGTGACGAATACGCACCGGCGCCTATTTGGAGTGCTCGCGTCCGAGTCTCGGCGGTTAGAATCAATAGGGCGAGCACGGCCGCCCTTGGAAGATGCCCGTCCAATCGAGTGTGACCTGCCACGGTCGCCGCGGGGAACACGCATCAGGAGAAACGAAGAAGTAGCCTCCGGACGCTCCACCGGGACGCATGACTCCCTGGTCGGAGACCGACCCGCGCATGCCTGAAGCCCTCCACCCCGCGGTCCCTCCGAGGGCCGGGGCATCGTTGGAATGGCGGTTGGAGGCACTCGCCGTCCAACGGGACTTCGTGCGAGAACAGCACGCTACCGCCGGGAGCGTTCTGTGGGCGGCCGCCGCTGTGAACCTGTTCGCGTTGTTCGTCGCATTCTGGGCTGTGGGACTCCCCCTCGACGGTATTCTCGAAATCGCAACACAACTAAACCTCCTTGAGCTCATCAGTCTCGGAGTCCTCAACATCGTAGCGCTGGCGTTCCTTGCGGCGCATGCCGGCCACACACTGCGACTGGGGCTTCTGGTGGACATTCGAAGTCTCAGGATGTCGTATCTGCTGATGGTCGCCGGAGGCGCGGGCGTCTTCACTTCCATCTTTCTGCTCGGGGGGATCCTCGGGATTGCCGCTGGTGCCTTGACGATCACGGGGGGCGCCCTGAGTCTCAGGCGGGCCTCACCGTTCGGCGGGCCGGCGCTCGCCGCATCCCCTAGGCGTTAATCCTCGGAAGACATGCGGAACCCATGGCTGAAGGTGACTCGCCATCGATGGCGGAGGTCCAGCGCGAGGTCGCGTGCGTGGTCTGCCACGGGGACTGGAAGCGCTGCAAGCTCGTGGTCTGCCCGTACCTCGGGAAGGTGCGCCGGTGGTTCGAGGACCAGAAGCCGTTGCAGTCCACCGAGCTGTTCGGCGCCTCGCCGCCGACGGCGTTCGTCGGCTCCTGGGGCTACCCTCGCCTCCTCGCCGGTCCCATGGTCCCGCCTGTCCAGGAAGACACGTCCCTCATGGACGCGCCGGAGACGTGGCTCGGGCTGAACGTGTGGGACATCCTGCGGTTCCGCCTCTCGCTCGTGCGCGGGAAGACCTCCCGCCGCATCCAGGCGGCGGTCGACCCTGACCCCCTACTGCGGACGATCCAGGAGGGTGCCATGGCGGGGAGGCCGGTCGACACGGAGCTCCACCTCACGAAGCGCCCGTACCTCGAGGGCCCGTTCATGGCGCGCGCGGCACCGTCCGGGCCGTCTGCCGAGATCAAGACCCTGCGGCTCACGGAGAACCCCTCGATCCCCCGCCGCGTCGACTACGTCACGGAGGACACCGACCTGAAGGCCGTCGGCGGCGTCCTCGACCTGTACGAGCATGGCATCGCCCAGTCCGCGATCACCCGCGTGTTCTCCGTCGGGCTGCTCGGCCTCGGGAGGAACCGGAAGCTCGTGCCGACGGAGTGGAGCATCACCGCCGTCGACGACATCCTGGGGAAGCGCCTGCGCGAGGAGATCCGCGACGCCCCGTGGATCGACGAGCACCGCGTCTTCACGCACCACGCGCTCGGCAACGCCGTCACGGTCCTCCTGATGCCGACGGCGTGGATGTTCGAAGGGCTCGAGGCGTGGAACGTCGAGGACAAGACCGTGCGGCCGTACGCCGACCACGAGTTCTACGAGGGCCGGAAGACCTACCCGGAAGAGCTCGCCGGCGGGTATCACGCGGCTCGACTCCCCGTCCTCGAGTGCCTCTCCCGCGAGCACCGCCAGGCCGGGGCCGTCGTGTTCATGGAGGTGTTCCGCGACTGGATCCCGCTCGGGGTGTGGCGGTTCCGGGAGATCGCTCGCGCGGCGCTGGAGCAGGCGCCGTTGCACTTCGCCAGCCTGGACGAGGGCCTGGGTCATCTCCGCAAGGTCCTCACCCTTCCCCTGGAGAACTACCTCGCTCGTTCACAGGTCATCGCCTACGCGCGACGGCAGAGACGGATCACGGAGTTCTGAATAGGCGAACCGGATATTTATGTTACCATGATAACATGATTAGAGGGTCCGATGGGACTCAGGCGAACTTCGCCCCGCAGGCGGGGCAGGCCGCGGCGTCGAACGGCACCTCCGCGTTGCACGCCTCGCAGGCGGCGACGAGGACGCGGGGCTCGGCCTCGGAGATCTCGTCCTCCCCCGCCTCCGGCTCCGGGTCAACCGACACAGGGGGAACGGGGGTCTCGGGCTCGGCCGGGGCCGCCGGCTCCACGGCCTTCTCCACTTGCCGTGGCACCCGATGCCTCTTCAGGGAGGCCCGGGGCCGCCCGGCCCCTTTCTTCGCGGTCCTCCGGGGCGGCACCTTGGGCTCCTCCTCTCTGCGGCGCCTCACCAGCACCAAGGCCAGGGCGAGGAACGCCGCGACGAGGAGGAGCAGCCACGGGATCGGGTCCTGAAGGAGACCGAGGAGTCCCGACGGGGGGTTCGACGGGGGCGGGGGAGGGGGTTCGACGACCGGGTCCGGGGTGAACCCGCCGGAGGCGCTCGCCCAGTTGCCCGCCGCGTCCCTCGACCACACCGTGTAGGTGTAGGAGCCCGGCGGGAAGTCCTGTCCGAACTCCCACCGTGTGCTGGAGGCATTGAAGGAGAGCGTGAAGTTCCCGGCCGGTCCGGACGGTCCCACCACCGCCACAGTGACGGCGGTGACGCCGACGTCGTCGCTCGCCGTGGCGGTGATCAGCGCGGAACCCGGACCCGGGGTGGCCTGTGCGGTCACGGTCGGCGGCAGCGTGTCCGGCGTCGTCCCCGGGGCGAACGCGGCTCCCCAGGTATCCATGCACCCGTTGAGCCCGGCCCAGTCCCCGCCCGGCCACAGGATGTACCCGTGCGCGGGGCTCGTGTCGTAGTGGGCGATGAGCCGCGTGAGGAAGGCGATCGAGGAGGGCGACGTGCTGCACTCCCCGGTGCCCGTGTGGTCCGGCGGCGGCGTGCCGTAGTTGTCCTGCGCCCCGATCTCCAGGGTCAGGTGGGGCCGTCCGTGCTTCGTCTCCGCCTTCAGGAGGAACGCGTAGATGTCGTCGGCATACGCCTCCGCGCACGCCGTCCCCCACGACGAGCAGGAGGGCTGGGTCACGACGTAGTTGCCGCTCGCGTCGTAATCGTGCTTCAGATAGCCGCCAGTGTTGAGGAAGTCGTCGTAGAAGAAGTACCAGTGGCGGTCGAGGACGATCCGGTTCAGGGGGTCGGTCACGGTCGGGAAGTCCCCGTTCCAGTTCGCGTTGCTCACGGCGATCCAGTGCGTGTCCCCGGCCGCGCGAGCCATGTCGATCCACGCCTGGTACGAGGGCGCGAGGAGGTTGGGCTGGGGCGGCCACAGCCCGGAGGCGCCGGAGACGATCGGCTCGTTGATCGGCTGCCAGAGGATCTTCGCGTAGCGGTCCTTGTAAGGGACGACGAGGTTGTCCCGCCACCACGCGACCCACGGGTCCCGGAGGTTCTGGTTCTGGAACGTGCCCGGGGCGTCGGGGTCGATGTTCGTGCACGCGTTCGGGAGGGAGCCCGAGACGTACAGCCAGTCGCAGTACCCGTGGAAGTCCACGACGGCCCAGAGGTCCAGGGCGATGGCGATGTCCAGCGCGCGCGCGAACCAGGCCGCGTCCCACTCCCAGGCGGGGTCGACTCTTGCCGATTGCGTGAGCGGGCTCTCGAAGTAAAGGCGAACCGTGTTGTACCCGTCCGCGTCGAGTTTCCGCATCGTGAGCTCCGCGCTCGAGGCCATCTCGCCACTGAAGACGATGCTCGGGGTCGCACTGCTGGGCACCGCGGCCTCCGAGATTCGGACGCCGCCCCAGCCGCGGAGGTACGGGGCCGCCGGCGGAGGGTCGGAGACCGTGACGGACTGCGTGGAGGTGGTGACGTTCCCGCCACCGTCCGTGACCGTGAGCGTGGCGGGGTACGTCCCCGCCGCGGCATAGGCGTGCGTCGCGGGGCTGCCCGCCCCCGTCGTCGCGTCGCCGAAGGCCCAGGAGAAGGCGTAGGGCGTCTCGCCGCCGGAGGCGGCGGCGGTGAAGGTGGCGGTCGAGCCGGTCCTCGGGTTCGCCGGGCTCACCGTGAGGCTCGCGGACAGTGGGCGCGGCGTCGGCGTCCCGCCGATCGTGAACAGGTCCGTGAACGTCCCGGTCGTGTTGAAGAACTGGGCCTCGATATGGTCAGGCAGCACCGTGAACTGGTAGAAGCCCCGCGTGTTCCCGTCGATCTTCGCGAAGTAGCCCGCCTCGGAATCGGCCGGGTTCACGCCATAGCAGCACTGCCCCATGGAGCCGGCGATGACGAGCTCGAGGCCCTCCCCTTTCGTGTAGAAGTCGTCCGCGCCGTCGTCGACGACGCAGCCCGGGTCGTAGCCGTTCACGGTGATGGCCGGGCAGTAGAGCTGCTTCGAGCGCTGGACGTTGTGGTCGTGGCCCTCCATGACGAGGTCGACCTTCTTCTCGAGGAGGAGGTTGAACAGGTCTGTGCCGATCTCGCAGCCCTTGCTCCCTGTGGTGATGCAGTTCTTGTGCATCCCGACGATGACCCACGGGATCCCCGCCGTCCGCGCCCCGTCGATCGTGTCGCGCACGAAGTTGTACCGGGCGTTCCCCACGTTGTAGTCCCACCGCCCTGTCCCGTCCACGTTGTACACGACGCCGGGGGAGATCATGATGAAGCGTGCGAGCGGACCCGGGGAGGGATAGTCGAACCAGTACTCCTTGCCGTAGGTCCCGGTGAGCGCGCCGGCCAGGGTGTAGGGGCAGTACTGCACGTAGTTGTTGATGTTCCCGCCGCCGCTCTCCCCCGTGTCGTGGTTCCCCGCGATGATCGCGAAGTCGTTCACGACCCCCTTCACGGTCTGGCAGAAGTTCTGTTCCGTCGTGGATCCGTAGGAGAGGTCGCCGAGGCCGAGGAGGAAGTCGATGTTCACTGCCGCCAGTTTGTCGAGGGACGGCTGGAGGTTCCCCCCGAAGCTGTAGTCGCCGGCGGCGGCGAAGACGAACCCGCCGGGCACGGCCGCGGGCTCCGCCTCGGGGAGCAGCGGGGTGAGGACACCGACGGTCAGCGCGACGGCGATCAGGAGGGCGAACGCTCGACGCATGAAGCATACAGGGTCCGGTCCGCGGTACTAGTACGTGCGCAGCAGGCAATCGCCCGCGAGAATCACCTCGGCGAGGAGGGACCGCCCGCCCGGGCCATCCCGCAAGACGTGCACACGGTCGCCTCGTCCGCATTGTACCCGTCGCACTCCCGGCAGAGCCAGCCGTGGACGTCGACGAGCTCCACCCCCATGGTCTCGTCCTCCTCCGGGGCCTCCACGGGCTCGTGCAGCCCCCGCTGGGAGATCACCGCCATGGCGGCGTCGACGCCGGCGCGGGAGTACCCCATGGCCTCGACCTCGCGCCTCGTCTCCGGGTTGAACAGGACCACCAGGACCGCCACGGTGAGGACGATCGAGGCGATCGCGATCGCCGTGGTGAGCAGGCCGCCGAAGATGAAGGAGACGAAGGCGAGCAGGAGGAGGAGGAGCCCCGGGGACCGAAGGTTGCCGAGGACGAAACGGAACGTGCCGCGGTGGCCGAGGAAGAGCCCCGCGGCGAGGATGAGGAGGAACGCGAGGATCAGCGTGTCGACGCCGACGATCACGACGGTCGCGACGGCGAGCCCGCGGAGGATGGGGTCCGTCGGCGGGTACAGCACGAACTGGAGGAGGACGACGAGCTCGATCGCCCGGCACGCGGCGAGGAGGAGGAAGAGCCACGCGAGCTGGTGCAGGCGCGGCGGGGCGCGGGCCACGGGGGCCGGAGTCCCCGCCCGGGCCTTGAACGTGGCGGTGGCGCCCTCCCCCGGGCCCGGCCCGCGACCCCGAGCCGGGGTGTCGCGCCGGTCGCCCCTTCGAGCGGCGCTCCAGCGGCTTTAAGAGCACGAGGCCCGCTCCGTCGGAAGGATGACTCGGGAGGGCCGGCGCCGGCAGGTCGCGGCCTTCGTGGCGGGGCTTGCCGTGGCGCTCTCCCTGCTCGCGTTCGCCCCGCGCCCGGCCGGGGCGGTGGCCCCCGACCTCTTCATCGACGGCGGCGAGATCGCCGTGGCGCCCGACTTCGGGAGCGCGTACGTGTTCGCGGTGAACTCGATCACCGTCACCGTGCACAACGTCGGGACGGCGGACGTCGTCGACGACTTCCCCGTGGCGGCGTACCGCGGCGACCCGGACGTCGACGGCGACGGGGTCATCGACCCCGGAGCGGTCCTCCTCGGATCCACGACCGTCAACGCCGGCGCCATCCCCGTGATGCCGGGGCAGAGCCGCGCGGCCGCGATCCCCTGGACCGCCGCCCTCGCCGAGGTGGGGACCTTCCGGATCACCGTGGTGGTGGACTACCAGGACCTCGCCCCCTTCACCGGCGGGCTCGTGGGCGAGGACAACACCACCGCCCTGGAGATCGCGAACAACAGGGCGTCCTATGACACGGGACCGTTCCCGGCGGGACGCGAGCCCCCGTTCCGCACGGCGACCCCGCCGGACTACGAGGTCCACCCTCCCTGGGTGAACCTCCTCTTCGAGAACCTGACCGTCTGGCCGGACTTCGGGAGCACGTTCGCGGGCTTCCCGCTCCGCCTCAACGCGACCGTGGCCAACAACGGCACCGGGGCGGTCACGCGGGACTTCCCTGTCGGCTTCTTCAAGGGGGACCCCGACGCCGACGGGAACGGACTCATCGACGCCGGGGCTTTCCTCCTCGGCGCCGCCTACGTCCCGGCCGGGGCCAGCCCGATCGGCCCCGGGCAGAACCGCACCGTCTCCATCCCCTGGACCCCGTTGCTGACGGACATCGGGGAGTTCCTCCTCTACGCGACGGTGGACCTCCAGTACCTCGCGCCGTTCACGGACGCGGACGTCGACGAGCGCGACGCCCTCGCGTACGAGATCGGCGACAACAAGGCGCTGTACAACACCTCCTCCTACGCGAGCGGGTCCGTGCCGCCCTACGTGACCGGGACCCCGCCGGCCTACGAGGTGCATCCCCCGCCGGTCCCCCTCCCCGCGCGGAACACGCGCACCCAGCGCGCCGACCAGGACATCCTCGTCACGTGGGAGCCCCCGTTCGCCATCAGCATCGTGGACTTCTTCCGGGTCTTCCGGGGGACGAGCCCCCGGGGCATCGACCTCGCGAACCCCATCGGCGAGACGATCGGGCTCTCCTTCCTCGACCCGGGCGCAGCGGCGGTCCCCGGGGAGCACTACTACGTCGTGCGCTCGGTGAACGGGACGGCGAACGCGAGCAGCGAGACCAGCCCCACCGCCGGCGCCTTCACGGTGTCTCTCGATGCGGGGTGGAACGCGATCTCCATCCCCCTGGAGCCCTACGGGGCCATGGACCTTGCGGCGCTCCAGGCAGACCTGGGCGCGACGGCGGTGGACGCCATGGACGGCGGCGGCCGCTGGGTCCGCTACCCGGGGGGCCCGAACGTCGCGGTCGGCCCCGGGGTCGGCTACGTGGTGGAGATTCCGGCGCCGAAGCTCCACACGTTCCTCGGTTTCCCCGGCTCCATGATCGGCTACGACGAGGGCTTCGGGTTCAGCGCCTCGCTCGCCGGGAGCCTCCACGCCTCCGTGGCGGGGGTGGGCGACGTCGTCCTCGAGTGGGCCCGCCCGGGCGGGCCCGTGGACCACTACTGCGTGTCCCGCTCGGACACCCGGGACGGCTTCCACGCGGGGACCGCCGTCGGCATCGGCTGCACGCCGGGTGGCGACCCGGACAACCTCACCTTCGTGGACCTCGGCACCGCCGCCGCCGAGGGGCAGCGCTTCTACACGGTGTACCCGGCGACGGCCGCGGGATTCCTCGGGTCCGGGACCTACTCCATCGGCGTCTGGACCGCCGTCTTCTCTGGGGTCCGCGCGATCGGCCCGCCGCTCCGGGCGGAGGGACCCGTGGCGGTCAGCGCCCTCCTCGCCGCCAACCCGGGGACGCAGGGCATCCTGTGGCCCTCCGTCGGCCTCTGGGTCCCGCATTCCGCCGCCATGCCCGCCGGGGTCTACGACGCGCTCTTCCTCCAGGCCGTCGGATATCAGATCTCGGCGCGCCTGCTCCTCCGCCTCTGGTTCGTCGGCAGCTAGGGGTCGGGCCCGGACCCGCCCACTGAGACTTGAAGTCTCCCCGCCGCGTCCCGTGGGTGCTATGAGATCCTCCCCGTCCTGGCGGATCCGGCCGGCACGCGGCTCGGACCTGGAGGGTCTCGTCGCCCTTTGGAAGGCCTACATCCGCGAGGTGCGGCGCCAGACGAGGTTCTACGGTCCCCCGGACGCGCAGGCGGTGGCACACTGGAAGAAGGAGATCCGCCCGGCCCTCGCAGGCCGCAAGGCCCGGGGCTTCGTCGCGGAGGAGCGCGGGCGGCTCGTCGCGATGCTCTTTGTCGAGCCGATCACCCACGACCCCCACCTCCGCCCGCGGCGGGCAGGTTACGTCCACTCCGCCTACGTGAGGCCGGGCCATCGCCGCCGAGGGATCCTGAGGGCGCTCGCCGCGGAGGCCGAGCGGTGGTCCGCGTCGAAGGGTCTGCGCTCGATGGCGGCGTGGGTCCTCGTCGACAACCGCGAGGCGCTCGAGGCGTGGCGGCGCTTCGGGTACGTCACGAGCGCGGAATATCTCATCAAGAACCGGGTCGCCAAGGCCTAGGACGAGGCGCGGCACGCCCTTCGCACCGAATTGGACACGACGGGCCGACAGGCGCTCGTACACCGGTGATGGCGCGGCCCGACCGGCTCGGGTGCACCCGGAATCCCAAGGAGTACCCAACGAGTATAAATAGCGGGGAGGGCCGTTCTCAGCCGATGCCAGGAGGGGAGAGACAGCCTGGGAATGCTGCACCTCCCGCCGCCTTGAGAACCGCTGGACGTACCCACATCCGACCGGTTTCGATGGGGATCTTCGCCCTGCTCGTCCTCGGCGTCGCGCTCACCCCCCCGGTGCGAGCTCCGATTTCGAACGGGCAGGTGTACGCCGCCTTCGGGCCGAACATCATCCAGAATTCTCTGCTGACCGGTGGGCCATCCATCCGGGTCCTGTGCTACATCGACTGGTACCCGGGATGCCTGGAGGGCCAGCCCCATGACATGATGTGGTTCGGTACCTACGACTACCTGGGGATCACCGCGGCGGGTGCGGGGAGCCTCGCCACCTGGAAGCTCCCGGACGTCCCCGCCAACGGGACGACCCTCGAGCCCGGTCCAGGGAAGTGGGAGGACACGCACACCCAGACCATGCTCCATGGAGGCACGCTGACTCAGATTGACGCGCAGAACGAGCGCGTCACCTTCTCGGGGACGCGCGCGAACGGGGCCTCGTACACCGCGACCTTGGACTACTACGCCATCCCGACGGAGCGCACGATCCGGGTCCTCCTCAACGTGACGAACAACGCGGCCCTGCCGTACGACTTCGGGTTCTACCATGCCGAGGATGTCGACGCGGGTTCCTGGCCCATCGCGAACAACGATGTGAATGCCGACAGCAACGACGCCCTCAGTGAGCCAGGCCCCGGATGCGCCTTCCTTTGTGACGCCTCGAACGCCGCCAACCTGGGCGCGGGGGACCCCGGGGACACCTGGGATGAGCGTATCCTGCCGTACTCCGGGGCGTCCTGGTGGACGAACTGGGCGTCCAACGGGGTCTGGACGAGCGGGTGGCGGGGGCCCGGAGTGGGGTACGTCACCGTGCTGGACGCGAACGGACAGGACGTCTACGACCAGACCGTGACGCCGGCCGCCGCTGGCTCGGACGGGCGCCCGGACGACTACTCCGGCCTCTTCTCGTTCGAGAGCGGGATCGACTGGTATGTCGGCCGTTGGGACGCCGCCTCCTATGGCCCGGGTCTCCTCGTCGCCGACCCGCAGTTCGCCCAGAATGGTTGCTTCACCTTCCCACCCCTTATCCTGCGCAATCAGTACTACGCGTGGGAGGACGTCTTCGAATGCAACGGCGTGTACTGGGACGGCGTCAACAACAACCTCCTCGACCACGACAATGGAGTGGGCCTCCTCAAGGACATCGGGACGATCGCCGCGGGGGCCACCCGGTCCTTCACCTTCTACATCGGGGAACCCCCGCTGAAGCCGGACATCGTCCTCTCGAACAGCGACATCACCGTCGAGCCGGACCTCGGGAGCACGTACGTCGGGACGCCGACCTGGATCAATGCCACCGTGCACAATGGCGGTATCCTCCCCATCGAAGACGATTTCACCGTGGCGGCGTACCGCGACGACCCGGACACGAACGCGAACGGCATCATCGACGCGGGCGCCGTGCTCCTCGGCTCCACCACGGTCACCGCCAGTCCCGGCGCGCCGCTCGCCTTCGGGGAAACGCGCCTCGCCTCGATCCCGTGGACGCCCGCCCTGGCCGATCTCGGGCCGTTCACAATCTTCGTGACGGCGGACTACGAGACCCTCGCCCCGTTCACGGATGGGGCCGTGGACGAGGTGGATTCCCTGATCTACGAAATCACGAACAACAAGGCCTTCTACGACACGGCCGGGGTCGCCGCGGGCAGCAGGCCCCCGTTCCGCACCGCAGGCGCGCCCGAGTACGAGATCCACGCCCCATGGGCCAACCTCCGGATCGACGGCGCGAACATCACCGTCTGGCCGGACTTCGGGAGCACCTACGTCGGTCGGACGGTCCTGCTCAACGCCACGGTCCTGAACGACGGCGTAGTCGGCGTCACCGACGCATTCCCCGTGGCGTTCTACCGGGACGACCCGGACGCCGACAGCGACGGCGTAATCGATCCGGGCGCAATCCTCCTCGGCGCGACAACCATCCCCGCCAGCTCCGGGAGCCCCATGGGCCCAGGGGAGACGAGAGCCGCGAGCGTCGCCTGGATCCCGACGATGCTCGACGTCGGGCAGTTCACGATCTACGCGGCCGTCGACCTCCAGGCCTCCGGGCCGTTCGCAGACGGGGCCGTCGACGAGCTCTCCGGCGCCGCCACGGAGATCCTGGACAACAAGGCGTACTACGACACCGCGGGGTACACCCCCGGCGTCGCCCCGCCCTTCGTCACCGCCACCCCGCCGGACTACCAGGTCCACATCCCCCCCGCGCCCGGGCCGCCGGAGAACGTGCGGACGCAGGCATCCGGCGGGAACGTCCGGGTGACCTGGGACCCCCCCGCCTTCGGGACGGCGGACTTCTACGAGGTCTACCACGGGATCACGCCCCGCGGCATCGACCTCATCACGCCAATCGGCACGACCCTGACGCTCTCGTACCTCCATGTCGGCGCGGCCTCCGCTCCGAGCGAGCATTACTACCTCGTGCGCGCCGTGAACACGGTCTCCGGGGGGAGGAGCGGGACGAGCAACACTGCCGGCGCGTTCACCCTCCCCCTCACGGCGGGGTGGAACTCCGTCTCGCTCCCCCTCGCCCCGTACGCGCCGCTGGACGTGGCGGGCCTCCAGGCGGACCTCGGCGCGAACACGGTGACCTTCCTGGACGCCACTGGGGCCTGGGTCGCCTATCCGGGGGGCCCGAACGTCGCCGTGGGCGTCGGGCTCGGGTATCGGGCGGACCTCCCCGCGGCGGGGCTCCACACCTTCGTCGGGTTCCCCGGCGCCATGGCGGTGTACGGGGCCGGCTTCGGGTTCAGCCCCGCCGACGTGGCCAGCGTGACCGCCTCGGTGACGCCGACGGGGGACGTCGTGCTCCAATGGGCCGAGCCGGCGGGTCCCATCGACCACTACTGCGTGCGTCGTTCGTCCGCCCGGGAAGGTTTCCACACCGGGTCGTCGGTCATCATCGGGTGCACCCCCTTCTCGAGCCCGTCGACCACGGCGTACACGGATCCCGGGGCGGCGGGCTCGCCGGGCGAGTGGTACTACCTCGTGGTCCCGATGAGCGCGGTGGTCGCCCCCGGGTCCTCGGCCTTCTCCGTCGGGGTCATCACGGTGGGCTTCAACGCGACGCACGCCTTCGGCCCCCCGCTGAAGTCGGACGCCCCGATGGCGGTGAGCACCCTTGCCTCTACGATTCCGACCGCGATGGGCATTCTCTGGCCGAGCGAGGCCGTCTGGGTGCCGCACTTCGCGGCCATGCCCGCCGGGGTCTACGATTCGTACTTCCTCCAGGGGCGCGGATACCAGATCCAAGTGCGGACCGCCTCGCTCTATTCCTTCGTCGGTACCTAGGGGTGTCTAGAGCAGCCGTTTCTGCTCCCCGGTCGCCTTCGTGAGCGCCGACACGCGCACCCCGACCATCCGCACCGTCCCGCGCTCCGCGAACTTCGCCGCCAGCTCGCGGGCCACCTGCTTGAGCACGGCGGGGTCGTCCACGAGGGTCGGCAGCGTGCGCTGGTGGATGTGCGTCTCGAACCCGGTGAACCTGATGCGGATCCCGATGTTCCGGAAGCGCACCTTCTGCAGCCGGGCGCGGTGCCAGACGTTGTCCGCGACGTCGTCCAAGGTCTCGAGGACGACGGCCCAGTCGGCGGCGTCGCGCTCGAACGTGCGCTCGACGGAGATGCTCTTCGGGTCCGGGCGCTCCTCCACGGGGAGCTCCTCCTGCCCCGTCGCGATCCCCCAGAGCCAGACCGCGTTCTTCCCCAGGAGCGTTTTGAGGGCGTCCCCGCCGTAGCGCGCGAGCTCCCCGATCGTCTGGATGCCGGCGCCGTGGAGCGCCTCCTCCGTCTTCGGGCCGATGCCGCTGATGCGTCGCACGGGAAGCGGATCGAGGAAAGCCTGGATTTCCTCGGGGCGCACGACCGTGAGGCCGTCGGGCTTCTGCTGCTCGCCGGCGACCTTCGCGCAGGACTTGTTCGGGGCTGCGCCGACGGTGCACGTGATCCCCTCGCGCTCTCGCACCGCCGACTTCACCGCCAACGCGTGCGCGCGGACCGTGTCCCAGGTCGTCCGCCTCGTGACGTCGAGGTACGCCTCGTCGATGCTCGCCTGCTCCACCACGTCCGCGAAGTCGCGCATCACCGTGATCACCGACTCGCTCACGTCCCCGTAGAGGTCGAAGTCGGGCGGGAGGTACACCGCCTGCGGTGCCGCCTTCCAGGCCTGGGAGATCGGGAGGCCCGAGCGAACGCCGAGCGCGCGCGCCTCGTACGACGCCGCCATGACGACGCCACGGCCCTTCCCCTCCTTCGGGTCGGAGCCGACCACCACCGGCTTGCCCAGGAGGGAGGGTTCCCGCCGGCACTCGCAGGACACGTAGAACGCGTCCATGTCCACATGGAAGACGATGCGGAGCACGGGACCTCAACGGCGTTCCGGCTATACCCGTTCCCGCCATTCGCCGTCTTTGTCAAGGCTCGCATGCTTCGATGGCGCCACAGGGAAGCGCACCGCAACACATAAATAAGGACACCTCTTCGGCGGCCCCTATCCAGGGATGGCAATGACAATGCACCTGAAGGCTTTGGCGTCGGTGATTGCGATCGCGCTCCTGTCGGCCTCGTTCGTGGGCCTCGCCGCGGATGTCGGCGAGGAGGTCCAGGACTGGCCCGTAGGGAATGCGGTCGACACGCACGTGACGTGGTACAACTGGACACTGGACGACGCAGCGGGCTACACGCTGACGAACACGACGATGCAGGGGGGGAACGTCACCCTCGGGCCGGACGGCCTGGGGAACTTCACCTACTTCGGCGACGCGCTCTCCTCGGAGGCCGCGGTCGCCTGGGGCCCCGTCGCGCTGTCGGCGAGCCTTTGGTGGTGGGTGGACACGAACCCCCTCAACAACGCCTTCCGCATGAACTACTCGTGGTCCGATGACAACCTCTCCTGGAGCCCCGAGGCCACGGTGGCCGCCAACGGCTCGGCGGTGGAGCTCGCCCACGGGTTCTACCGCTGGGACGGCAACTTCACCACGATCGACAACACCTCGACCCCCGTCCTCTGGTGGGCCGGGCTGCGGATCGAGAGCAACACCGCTCCCCTCGCGGACGCCGGGTCGAACCTCATCACCCTGCGCAACACCCAGACGTTCATGGACGGCTCGTTTAGCGGGGACGCCGACGCCGATGCCCTGGCCTACGCCTGGACCCAGACCGGCGGGCCGAGCACGACCCCCATCACGAACCCCACTTCGGCGGTCGCCTCGATCACGCCGCAGGAGAACGGGCTCTACACCTTCGAGCTCAACGTCACCGACGGGTGGAACTACTCGACGGACAGCATGACCGTCGACGTACGGAACGGCCCGCCGGTCGCGGACGCCGGACCGGACCAGAACGTCCCGATAAACACGAACGTCACCCTGGACGCCTCGGCGAGCACGGACCCCAACGGGGACCCGCTCACCTACGCCTGGACGCAGACCGGCGGCACCGGCGTGACGCTGAACAACGCCACCGAGGTCATGGCGTGGTACATCTGCTCGACGCCGGATGTGTACACCTTCAATGTGACCGTCATGGACAACCAGACCGCCTCGAGCAACGACACGGTGGTCATCACCTGCAACAACACCCCGCCGGTGGCGGACGCGGGCCTGGACCAGAACGTCCCGGTCGGCACGAACGTCACCCTCAACGGCTCGGCGAGCTACGATCCGGACGCGCTGGACGTGATCACCTACCAGTGGACCCAGGTGGGCGGCGCCCCCGTGTCCCTGATGAACGCGACGCAGGACATGGCGTGGTTCCTCTGCCTCGCCGCCGGCGTCTATGACTTCAACCTCACCGTCACGGACCCCTGGCTGGCGTCGACCAACGACACCACGCAGGTCACGTGCGCGGCGGCCGGCAACAACCCGCCCGTGGCGGACGCGGGTGCCGACCAGGTCGTCTTCAAGAACGACGTGGTCCTGCTCAACGGGACGCTGAGCAGCGACCCGGACCTCGACGCGATCACCTACCTCTGGACCCAGCTTCCCGGGCCTCGCGTGGTCGTCCTCTCCAACCCCACGACCGCCACGCCCTCGTTCATCGCCCCGAACGGCGCGCTGGCGGCGGGCGTCTACCCCTTCAACCTCACCGTCACGGACCCCTTCAACGCCTCTAGCTTCGATTGGGTCGACGTCACGATCAGCAACCGCGCTCCCGTCTCCGCCGCCGGCTCGGACAGGCTGGTCGTCGGGCAGATGCAGAGCATCCTCCTGGACGGCACGGGGAGCACGGACGCCGATCTCGACACGCTCACCTACGCCTGGACGCAGACCTCCGGCCCCGCGGTGACGATCAACAACGCGGGCACCTCGATCGCCGACTTTGTCGGGCCCCTCGGGGTCTTCACCTTCGACCTCTCGGTGGACGACCAGGATGGCGGCGTGAACGTCGACAGCGTCATGGTCACCGTTGTCAACGCGGACCCGGTGGCGGCCCTCGCGGCCAACCCGGCGGTGGCCCGCGTGGGTCAGCTCGTGGAGCTCACCGCCAACGCCTCCGTCGACCCGGACGGCTCGATCTCCACCTACGACATCGAGTACGGGGACGGCACCGGCTCGACTGGGCCGGTGGCCCAGGCCTGGGTGTGGCACGCTTACACGGCGGCCGGCACCTACCAGGCCAACGTCACCATCGTGGACAACGACGGCAACACGTCGACGGCCAACACAAGCGTGACTGTCAACCTCAATCAGGTCCCGATCGCGGACGCCGGATCGGACCAGAACGTCCTGAAGGGCGCCCTCGTGACCCTGGACGGGAGCGCCTCGAGCGACCCCGACCTGGACACGCTGACCTACCTCTGGAGCCAGGTGGGCGGACCGGCAGTGACCCTGTCGAGCACGACCGTGGCGATGCCCACGTTCACGGCGGACACGACCATGGTGATCTACACCTTCGACCTCACGGTCGATGACGGCTGGGGCGGGAACAGCGCCGACCAGGTCGTCATCACCCTCGTTAACACCCCGCCGATCGCGGACGCCGGCGTGGACCAGCCCGGGATCGCGAAGAACACCCTCGTCACGCTCGACGGGAGCAGCTCCCTCGATCCGGACCCCACCGACACGATCACCTTCTTCTGGGCCCAGACCACCGGCGCACCGGTGACCCTCTCCAGCACCACGTCCAGCAACCCGACCTTCACCCCGACGGTGAGCGGCACCTACACCTTCGAGCTCACGGTCGACGACCCGGAGGCCGCCCAGGACATGGACGCCGTGGTCATCACGGTCGTCAACGCGCTCCCCTTGGCCGACGCGGGCGCGGACGTCAGCATCCTGAAGGGCTCGAACGTCCTCCTGGACGGATCCGGCTCGAGCGACGCCGACACGACGGACACCCTCACCTACGCCTGGGCGCAGACCGGCGGGCTGCCGGTCACGCTGACCAACGCGAACACGGCGACGCCGAACTTCACCGCCTCGCAGGCGGGCGTCTACACCTTCCGCCTCAACGTCAGCGACGGGGACGGCGGGACCGATCCCAACGGCGACCTCGTCGTCGTGACGGCCTGGGGCCGCGCCCCGACGGCCAGCCTCACCGCCACGCCGAACGCGGGGGGCATCGGGACCGTCATCGACTTCAACGGCTCGGCCTCCACGGACCCCGACCTCGACGCGATCACGACGTACACGTTCAACTTCGGCGACGGGAGCGCACCCGTCTCCGGGGCCTCCTGGAACGCCTCCTACGCCTACACGGCCGCGGGCGTCTACAACGCCACGCTGGTCGTGACGGACTCGGATGGCAACGTGAGCGCGGCGACGAACGTCACCGTGACGATCAGCGCCCCGCCGGGGAACGCCGCCCCCAACGCCGTGGCGAGCGCCACGCCGCCGACCGCCCTGCGCCTCGTGAGGGTGAACCTCTCCGCCGCCGCCTCGACCGACCCCGACCTGGACACGCTCACCTTCTCCTGGGCGCAGACGGGCGGCACGGGGACGTCGACGATCGCCCTGTCCAGCACGACCTCGGACACCCCCTTCTTCACGACGGTGGCGGGCACCGGCCTGGGCACCTACATCTTCACCGTGACCGTCTCCGACGGCAGCCTCACGGACACGGCGACGGTCACCGTGACGATCACCAACAACCCGCCGGTCGCCGATGCGGGCCCGGCCCAGAGCGGCATCGCGGTCGGCACCCTGGTGACCTTGAACGGCGGCGGCTCCACCGATGTCGACGGGACGTTGACCTACCGCTGGACGGGCACCGCCGCGTCGAGCCTCAGCAACGCGACCGCGGCGAGCCCGACCTTCACCCCCTCCGCCGCGGGTACCTTCACCTTCACCCTGACGGTGACCGACTCGGACCTCGCCACGTCCACGGACACCGTGACGATCACCGTGGTCGAGGCCCCGGTGGAGGGCATCCCCGCGGTCGCCATCGTCCTCATCCTGGCCATCGTGGCCATCGTGATCCTGGCCCTCATCCTGTCCCGCCGCCGCCGGAAGCCCGTGGAGGGCGAGCCGGCCGAGCCGACCGGCGAGGAAGAGGAGATCTCCGAGGATGCGGACGCCGAGGAGGCCGACGAGGACGCGGAAGACGCCGAGGAAGTGGAGTCTGAGGACGCGGACGAGGACGCCGAGGAGACCGCGGAGGACGCCGACGACGTCAAGCCGTAGGCCGCTCCGATCAGGCGGGGCCACCGGCCCCGCCCCCCTTCCCTTTCTTGTTCTCCCGGATCAGAACGCGTCGAGCGAGCGCTGGTCCCTTCCCGCCGAGGCGGGGAACGTGACCTCCATGAGCCCCGCCAGGCGCCGGAACTCGTTGACGCTGGCCGGGCCGAACCCGGCGTAGTGGTTGTTGAAGAACACGAGGGCGCCGCGGGCCGTCCCCTTCGCCTTCTCGATGGCCCCGTACCAGGCGCGCATCTCCTCCTTCTTGTCGCGCTGGATCGACCCGAACTCGGTGAGCTCGCGGTCGCCGATCATGCGGAGGTACACGGAGTCCGAGGTGATCTCCGCCGGCGTGTCGAGGTACTGCGTCGTGGCCCAGACCAGGGTCACGTTGCCGTCCCGGAGGAGGCTGTACACGTCCTGCCGGAACCAGGAGCGGTGGCGGAACTCGATCGCGTGCGCATACCGCTTGTCGAAGCGCGCGACGAACTCCTGCATCGCCCCCCAGTCCTTGTCGTACTTCAGGCTCGGCGGGAGCTGGACGCAGAGGGGCCCGAGCTTCTCCTTGAGATGGCCCACGGAGCGGTAGAAGTAGTCCATGCTGTCGCCCACGTTGCGGAGCTTCGCGTCGTGCGTGATGCGCTTCGGCCACTTGGCGGCGAAGGTGAACCCCGGCGGCGTCTGCCGGTACCAGTCCGCGCACATCGAGGGCGAGGGCGTGCGGTAGAAGGAGGAGTCGATCTCGACGAGCTCGAACGACTTCGCGTACGTCTTCAGCATCGTGCCCTTGTCCAGGTCCTTCGGATAGAAGGGGCCGAGCCAGGCGTCGTAGCCCCAGCCGCTGCAGCCGATGCGCAGGTCGAACGCGCCCTGCTCCGGAGGCACGGCGGACGGCACGCGTCGCGGCGTAGATAGCCTCACCGGTGCGGTTAAATAAGCGGGGTCGGTTCATGCGGGCACGGGAGGGACGCGACCCGCGATCCCTCCCGCACCGCGAGGAACCCCAATGGCCTACGGACCGCAGCCGACCTATGCCTCCCCCGTGCCTGGAGCTGGCGGGATCTACCCGGGACACAAGCCCTCGAGCGGCTCGCTCATGGCCGCGGGGGTCCTGAACATCCTGTCCGCGATCTTCTCGCTCATCTTCGGCATCTTCCTCTTCGGGGCCTCGGCCGGCTTCTTCTTCGCCGGAGGGGTCCTCTGCGGCGGCATCGTGATCATCGGGGCGATCTTCGGCATCATCGCCGGCATCTTCTGCGTCCGGCGGATGAACTACGGACTCTGCCTAGTCGGGTCGATCCTCAACATGGTCCTCGGCGGGATCTTCTTCCTCGCCCTCATCTCCCTCATCCTGATCGTGGTGGGGAAGGAGGACTTCGTGGACCAGCCGGCACCGGCGCCGGTCATGACCCCGGTCCCGATGGTGCCCTACCCCGCCTACCAGCCCCCGTACGGCATGCCGATGCAGCAGCCGTACCAGCAACCCTACCAGCAGCCGTATCCACAGCCCTACCAGCAGCCGTATCAACAGCCGTACCAGCAGCCGTACCAGCAGCCCTACCCGCAGCCGGTGCAGCAGGCCGCCCAGCAGCCGGTCCAGCCGCAGCCCGTGGCGCAGGTCCAGCCGACCGCCGCGGCGGGGGGCGGGGCCTGGAAGTACTGCACGAACTGCGGGAACCAGGTGGCGGCCACGGCGGCGAACTGCCCGAAGTGCGGCGCCAAGATTGCCTGAGCGCTCATCGCCACGCGCGGCAGCTGGGGCAGTAGGGACGGGGCGCGCCTGGCCTCCATTCGATGGCATTCCCGCAGACCGGGCACCATTGAGGGGCCGAGGGCGAGGCGAGCGCCGGGGGGATCTCGACCTCCGGAGCCTTGGAACGGAGGAGGAAACCGAGGACGAAGAGGGCGATGCCGGCGACGAAAGGCATCCAGATCACGCACACCCAGTCGCTGGCGTCGGCGACACTGAACAGGTCGAGGAGCAGCGCGCTGGCGTAGATCGCCGCGCACCCCACCATGAGCACGGCGCCGAGGATGACGTAGGGCAGGCGCACGGGACCGCTATCCCGTGCGGGGATAAGACGGCACGCGTCATGCACGCCGGTCGGCGCGGGAGGAGCTCGGAGGGAAGAGACGGCTCACTGCGCCGCGGTCCGCGGGCTGCGGAGGGGGGCAGGGCGGGACAGCGGCGGGGCTGTGGCCGCGGGACGGCCCTCGGCGGTGAGGGACCGGAAGGCGTCCTCGAGGATCCGGATCGCGGCCTGGAACTCCTTCACCGCCACGCTCTCCATGTCCGTGTGGTCCAGGTGCGCGTCGCCCGGGCCGTACGCCGCCGCGGGGCAGCCCCACACCGGGACGGCGAGGTTCATGTCCGCGGTGCCCGCCTTCCTCAGCAGGGTCGGCGCCCCGCCGGCGCGGCGGATCCCGAGGCGCAGGGCGCGCACGACAGGATTGTCCTTCTCCACGACGACAGCCTCCGAGGAGTCGGCGATCCGGTACTTCCCGGCGAGGTCGTTCTCCTCGAGGAACTGCACGATGTCGGCGACGCGCACGCGCTCGGGCAGGCGGAGGTTGATCGCGGCCTCCACGGTCTCCCGCCCACCGTCGCGCCGCGTCGTGATGGAGTGCACCTTGGCGGTGAGCGACGTGAACGGCGTCTCCCCGCGGTGCTCCCAGCAGAACTCCTTCAGGCGGTGGACGAAGGCCAGCGCGGTTTCCACGGTGGTCGCGGCGGGGGAGGAGAGGTGGCTGCGCTCGCCCTCGAACCGCGCCGTGAGCGCGACGTTCCCCTTGTAGCCGATCGTGACGGCGTCCCAGCCGCTCGGCTCCCCGACGATCAGGAGGTCGGGGGCGTGGCGGGGGATGAGGTGGCGCGCGCCGCGGGAGTCCTTCTCCTCCCCGACGGCGGCGGCGATGAGGATCTCCCCAGGGCCGGCGTGGCGGCTGGCGGCGATGAGCGCGGCGGCGAGCGCACCCTTCGCGTCGCAGGCCCCGCGACCGGTGATGCGTCCGTCCTTCACCGCCACGGGGAGCTCCCCCGGCACGGTGTCGATGTGCCCGAGGAAGAGGACCTGCGGTCGTCCCGAGCCCTTCCGGGCGAACGCGTTCCCGACCTCGTCGACACGGGTCGAGAGCCCGAGCGTTTTACTTAACTGAGCAAACTCGCGGACCGCCGCACCCTCCTCGCCGGAGGGGCTGTAGGCCTCGAGCAACCGTCTCAGGATCGTGACCTCATCCATGCTTCAACACCTCGGACACCATGTCCAGCGCGTAGGTCCACTGGTCCTCGGGGATCGTGAGCGGCGGGAGCAGGCGGAGCACCGTGGATCCGCCGCCGATGACGATGACCCCCTTCTCCGACAGCGCCTGGACGTACGGGGTCGCCTTCTCCTTGAGCTCGATGCCGAGGAGGAGCCCGAGGCCGCGCACCTCGCGGACCACGGGGGAGTCCAGGGAACGCAGGCGTTCGAGGGCAAGGTTCCCGAGGGCCTCCGCGCGCTCCCACAGCTTCTCCCGCGTGACGATGTCGAGCGCCGCGGCGCCGGCCGCGCACGCCAGCGCGCTCCCGCCGAAGGTGGAGTTGTGGCTGCCCTTGAAGGCGCGTTCGACCGCCTCCGAGGCGAGCGTGGCCCCGATGGGGACGCCGCCGGCGAGGGACTTCGCGAGCGTCATCAGATCGGGCTCGACGCCCCAGCGTTCGCAGGCCCACAGCCGGCCGGTCCGTCCCATCCCGGTCTGGACCTCGTCCAGGATCAGGAGGGCGCCGGTGCGGTCGCACACCTCGCGCGCGGCGGGGAGGTAGTCCGGGGAGGCGACGTGGATGCCGCCCTCCCCCTGGACGCACTCGAGGATCACCGCGGCGGTCTCGGCGTCGACGGCGCCGAACAGCGCGTCGGAATCGTTGTACGGCACGTGCTCGAAGCCGGGGACGAGGGGCTCGAAGCCCTCGCGGAACTCCTTCTTCCAGGTGGCGCTGAGCGCGCCCATCGTGCGCCCGTGGAAGCCGCGCATGGCGGCGACGATTTTCGTCCGGCCGGTGGCCGCGCGCGCGAACTTGAGCGCCGCCTCGACGGCCTCGGACCCGGAGTTGGAGAGGAACACGCGCCGCGTGCGTTGCGGTGCGACGGCGAGCAGCTTCTCGACGAAGCGGTTCTTCGCCGCCGTGCCGAACGTCGGCCCGATGTGCACGAGCTCCCGCGCCTGCGCCGCGATGGCGTCGGCGACCTCGGGGTGGCTGTGGCCCAGGTTCGCGACGCCGAAGTTCCCGCCGCAGTCGATGTACTCGTTCCCTTCCGCGTCCCAGAGGGTCGCGGCGATCCCGCGGACGAACGTGGGCTCGCGCTTGGGGAAGGAGGCGAACTCGCCCTTCCGCGCTGTGGCGAGGCTCAGGCCAACACCGTTCCCTGCCCGCTGAGCGCGCGCTCGACGGGGTCCGTGACCTGCGAGGAGGCGATGATCACCCTGGGCACGCCCCCGTCCAGGGCCTCCTTGGCCGCGAAGAGCTTCTTCTTCATGCGCCCGTAGGCGAAGTTCATGAAGTGGTCGAGGCGCTCGCGCGGGATCTCGGGGATCAGGGTGCTCGGGTCGCTCGGCTCGCGCAAGAGCCCCGGGACGTTCGTGAGGAGGATCAGGCACTCCGCCTTCACCGCCACGGCGACCATGGCGGCGACCCGATCCGCGTCCGCGTTGATCAGTTCCCCGCGGGCCGTCATCGCGGGCGGGGAGATCACGGGCGTGTAGCCGGCGCCGAGGAGCACCTCGAGGAGCTCCGCGTTCACGGTGTCCACGGTCCCGGAGTGGTCGTCCTTGACGAGGAGGGTGCGGCCGTTGTCGACGGCGCGGACCGCCTCCTTGCGGCGGCCGGTCAGGAGACCGCCGTCGGCGCCGCTGAGCCCGATGGCCCTCGCCCCCAGACTCTGCAGTCGCGCGACGATCTCCGTGTTCATCTTCCCGGGCAGGGCCATCGTGAAGATCTCCATGGTCTTCTCGTCCGTGTACCGGGACACGACGCCGCTCGGCGACGTGAGGAACCTCGGCGGGCGCCCGAGGGCCTCCGCCAGCCGATCGACCTCGTTCGAGCCGCCATGGACGAGCACGTAGTCCTTCCTCGGTGCCAGATCGATCAGCACGTTGTCCACGTCATTCCCGTTCGCTCCGCCGACTTTCACGACCAACATTTCCGTTCTCACCTCAGTTGGGATGCAATCCCACGAAGTCCAGCCCCAGGGTCTCCGGGTATCCGGACATGAGATTCATGCACTGGACCGCCGAGCCTGCGGCGCCTTTCATCAGGTTGTCCAGCGCGGACACCGCCACGACGCGGTTCGCGTGCGCGTCGACGGCGAAGCCGACGTCGCAGAAGTTCGTCCCCGACAGGAGCTTCGGCTCCGGGAGGCGGTAGATCCCGCTCGACTCCTTCACGATGCGGACGAAAGGCTCGCCGCCATAGGCTTTGCGGTAGAGCGCCCAGACCTCCTTCTCCGTGAGGGGGGCCTTGAGGAACGCGTGGGCGGTGGCGAGGATGCCCCGGACGGCCTCGACGGCGTGGCAGGACAGCCCGACGCGGACGCCGAGCTCCTGCTCGATCTCCGCGGTGTGGCGATGGCCCTCGGCGGCGTACAGTCTCATCACGCCGGCACGCTCCGCGTGGTGCGAGGCGGGGCCTTCGCCGACCCCGCTCGCCGAGGACCCGGTCTTCGCATCGACGATGACGCGCTCTGGGTCGATCGCGTCGGCGGTGACGAGCGGGCGGAGGGCCAGGATCGCGGCCGTCGCGATGCAGCCCGGGCCGGAGACGAGCATCGCGTTCTTGATCCGCTCGCGGTGGAGCTCCGGCAGCCCGTAGACGGATTTCGCGAGCAGCTCTGGGCGGGGATGCTCGATCCCGTAGTACGTCCGGTACGCCTGGGGGTCGCGGAGGCGATAGTCCGCGCTGAGGTCCACGACCTTGGCGGCGCGGGTGATGAACTCCGGCATGCGCTCCATCGTCTGGCCATGCGGCATGCACAGGAACAGGAAGTCCGAGCTCTCCAGCTCCGCGTGAGGCGTGAACGTGAGGTCCGTGACCTTGCGCAGGTTGGGATGCGCCCGGGAGAGCGGCTTCCCCGCCAGCGAGTCGGACGTCACCTGACCGACCTCGATCTTGGGATGCCGGAGCAGGAGGCGGAGGAGCTCCCCGCCGGTGTACCCGCTGCCGCCGACGAGGCTCACCCTCATCGACGGGCGACCTCCGTGGCGTAGTCCACGATGCGGCCCGCGATGTCCGTGTTCGTGGTCCGCGCGACGTTCTTGAACTCCGGGGTGTGGTTCACCTCGTGGACGACGAGGCCGGACGGCGACTCCATGAGGTCCACCGCCAGGACGCCGCCGCCCACCGCCTTCGCCGCGCGGAGCGAGAGCTCCGTGAGCTCCGGCGTCGGGGACATCGCTTCCGCGTGGCCGCCGCGGGCGGTATTGGTCCGCCACTCCGGTGAGACGCGGTAGATCGAGGCCACGAGGGCGTCCCCGACGACCATCGCGCGGATGTCCCGGTCCGGCTTGGGCACGTACTCCTGCACGTAGAAGACCGCATGGTTCGCGGAGTGCAGGGCCGACTTGTGCTCGAGGATCTGCTGCGCCTCGTCGTGGTCATACACCTTCGCCTGGAGGCGGCCCCACGAGCCGACGGGCGGCTTCAGGACCGCCGGGTACCCGACTTGGTCCAGCGCCTTCAGGGCGGACTCCGGGGTGAGGGCGACCATCGTCCGCGGCGTCGGGATCCCCGCCTTCTTCAAGAGGAGGGACGTCACGACCTTGTCGCCGCACTTCTCGATCACCCCTGCCGTGTTCACGGTCGGGATCCCGTAGTGCTCAAAGAAGCGGGTCGCGTAGAGGCCGCGCGAGTGGCTCACGCTGCGGTTGAGCACGACATCCGCGTCCAGCCCGTCGGGCTCGAGGGAGAAGGTCAGCTCGCTGTCCCGAAGGCGCTGGAGCTGGATGTGCCGCGACTCTGCGGCCTGGGCGATCGCCTTCTCCTCCGGGCGGAGGATGGTGTAGAACAGGCCGATCGAACTCACGTGGATCCCCTTCCATCCGCGCGGCGTCCCTGCTGGGGCGCCGTGCCGGCGCCGCGGCTCATCGGCGCGCGGCCTCCGCGACGTAGTCGAGGATCTTCCCCGCCACGTCCACGCCGGTGGCCCCCGTGAGCGCGCGGAACTCCGGCGTCGGGTTGACCTCGTGGACCACCAGGCCGTCCGGCGACTCCATGAGGTCGACGGCGAGGACCCCGCCGCCGACGGCCTTCGCGGCCTTCAGCGCGAGCTCGCCCATCCGCCCGTTCGGGGACGCCGGCTCCGTGGTGGCGCCGCGCGCGGCGTTCGTCCGCCAGTCCTCGGAGTGCCGGTACATCGCCGCCACGACCTCGTCGCCGACGACGAAGGCGCGCAGGTCGCGCTCCGGCTTCTGGACGTACTCCTGCACGTAGAAGATGGAGTGCTGCGGCGACGCCAGGGCGTCCTTGTGCTCGATGATCTGCTCGGCCTCCTCGCGGTCGTCCACCTTGGCGAGCAGGCGGCCCCAGGAGCCCACGGGCGGCTTGAGCACCGCGGGGTACCCGATCTCCTCGAGGGCCTTCAGCGCGGCCTCGGGGGTGAGCGCGACGACCACCCTCGGCGTGGGGATGCCCGCGGCCTGCAGGGCCATCGAGGTGAGGACCTTGTCGCCCGCGAGGGCGACGGTGTCGTAGGCGTTCACCGTCGGCACGCCGTAGTGCTCGAAGAACCGCAGGGCGTAGAGCGAGCGCGAGTGGCTGACCGAGCGGTTGAGCACGATGTCCGCCTTGAACCCGTTCTTCACCAGGGGGAAGGTCATCTCCCCGTCGTGGAGGCGCTCCACGGCGAGGCCTCGGGCCTCCGCCGCCTGGAGGATCCACTTCTCCTCCGGACGGATGACCGTGTAGAACAGGCCCAGCGTCAAGCTATTCACCCCAGTCCTCCTCTTCTTTGGGGGCCTTCGCCGCCTCGAACGGGTCGAGGGAGGTGACCTCCAGCTCGGTCCCACATTCGGGGCAGGTGAAGATCTCCCCCTCGACCATGTCTTTCCGCTGCAGCGTTCCGGCGCATTCCGGGCACTCCGTCATTGAGTTTCCTCCGTCAAGATCGCGTCGATGACCTGGATGGTCTCCGCGTGGCGCGAGAGCTGGTACCGCTCGAGACCCAGGCGGTCGTGGGTCCGCGCGAGCTGGGGGCGCACTGCCGCCGGGGAGGGGCCGCCGGGCGAGGCGCGACGGGAGACCGCGGTGGCGGGGTCGAGGACCGCCGCGACATCGGACTGGAACCGCGCATCCGCCGCGCGAAGGGACTCAGCGGTGATCTCCGCGTGCTCGCCGAGGTAGCGCGCGATGACCTCGTGCGCCTCGCGGAAGGGGACGCCGCGCCCCACGAGGTACTCGGCCAGATCGGTCGCGTAGAGCCGCGGGTCCGAGGCCGCCGCCGCCATCCGGGCGACATCGAAGTCAAGCGCCGGCACCGCGAGGTTCAGCGCCTGGAGCGCCTCGAGGACATGGCCGGCGCCGTCGAACGCGGGCCCCTTGTCCTCCTGGAGGTCGCGGTTGTAGGCGAGGGGAAGCCCTTTCAGCGTGGTGAGGAGCGCGACGAGGTCGCCGACGACCCGGCCGGCCTTCCCGCGGACGAGCTCCGCGACGTCCGGGTTCCGCTTCTGGGGCATGAGGCTGCTTCCGGAGCCGAGCTCCGCGGTGGGGCGGAGGAAACCGACCTCCGTCGAGGACCAGAGCACGAGCTCCTCCCCGAGGGAGCTCAGGTGCACGGCGATCAGGGAGAGGGCGAAGAGGAACTCGGCGAGAGGGTCGCGGTCGCTCACCGCATCGAGGGAGTTCTCGAAGGTGCCGGCGAAGCCGAGGCGCCGCGCCACCGCGGCCGGGTCGATGGGGAGCGTGCTGCCCGCCAAGGCGCCGGCGCCGAGGGGGGAGATGTTCGCGCGCGCGAAGGCCTCGGTGAGGCGCTCGAAGTCCCGGGAGAACCGCCAGTGGTGCGCGAGCAGGTGGTGCCCGAGCGTCACGGCCTGGGCGCGCTGGAGATGCGTGTAGCCCGGGATGGGCGTGTCGACGTGTTGCGCGGCGGTGGCGACCAGATGGTCCTGGAGGCGGAGGAGCTCCGTCTGGACCGCGTGGATCGCCTCCCGCAGCCAGAGGCGCTCATCGAGGGCGATCTGGTCGTTGCGCGAGCGCGCGGTGTGGACCTTCGCGCCCACGGGGCCGACGAGTTCCGTGAGGCGGATCTCCATGTTCGTGTGGACGTCCTCCAGGTCCTCCCTCCAGGAGAAGGCGCCGGTCGCGACCTCCTGGTGGAGCTGGCGCAGTCCCCGGACCAGGGTGCGGGCGTCCTCTCCGGGGAGGATCCCGGTCGCGCCGAGCATCTCGACGTGGGCCACGGTGCCCGCGAGGTCATGGCGGGCAAGGCGGCGGTCCACCGAGAGCGACGAGAGGAACCGCGCGGCGGGCGTGCGCACGTGGCGCGGGGGCTGGCTGCGGGGGGTGGTCTTCGAGGAGGCCGCCATCGCTACTTCGTCCTCTTGGCGGTCTTCACGAGCCGGGGCGACGTCTTCTCCCCGACGGCCGTCCAGGTGCGCGCGGGGAGGCCCCAGACGTAGATGAAGCCCTCCGCCATCTCCTGGCGGAACTTGTCCCCGGTGCCGTACGTGGCGAGGGCGGACAGGTAGAGCGAGTTCGGGGATGTGCGGCCGGCGACGACCGCGGAGCCCTTGAAGAGCTTCACGCTGATCTCGCCCGTCACGCGCTGCTGGGTCTCGTCCACGAACGCGTCGAGCGCCTCGCGGAGCGGTGTGAACCACAGGCCGTCATAGATCAGGGAGGCGTAGCGCGCCTCGACGCCCCGCTTGAAGTCAAGGACGTCGCGCGGCAGCACCATGGCCTCGAGGGCCTGGTGGGCCCGGGTGAGGACAATCGCGGCGGGGCACTCGTAGACCTCGCGGCTCTTGATCCCGACGACGCGCGACTCCACGTGGTCGATGCGGCCGACGCCGTGCTGGCCGGCGATCTTGTTCAGCGTCTCGATGAGGGGCACGAGGTCCATGCGCTTCCCGTTGAGCGAGACCGGGCGGCCCCCCTCGAACGTGATGTTCGCGTAGGCCGGCTCCTCCGGCGCGTCCAGGGGCGAGGCGGTCCACGCGTAGGCCTCCTCGGGCGGCTCGAGGGCGGGGTCTTCCAGGATCCCGCACTCCACGCTTCGGCCCCAGAGGTTCTCGTCCGTGCTGTACGGCGAGCCGTTCTTCACGGGGATCGGGACGCCGCGCTCGAGCGCGTAGGCGACCGACTCCTCCCGCGTCATGTTCCAGACGCGGGCGGGGGCGATGACCTTGAGGTCGGGGGCGAGGGCCGTGGTGCAGAGGTCGAAGCGCACCTGGTCGTTGCCCTTCCCGGTGCAGCCGTGGGCCACCGCCGTCGCGCCCTCCTTCCGGGCCACCGCGACGAGGTGCTTCCCGATCAGCGGGCGCCCCAGGGCGGTGCTGAGGGGGTAGACCCCCTCGTACATCGCGTTCGCCTTCAGCGCGGGGAGGATGAACCCCTCCGCGAACTCCTTCCGGACGTCCAGGACGTAGGCTTTCGCCCCCAGGAGCTCCGCCTTCGCCTTCGTCCCCGACAGGTTCCCGGGCTGGCCGACGTCCATCGTGACCGCGACGACGTCGTATCCCTTCTCCTGCAGCCATCGGATCGCCACGGAGGTGTCGAGACCCCCGGAATAGGCCAGTACCACTCTCTCCTTCGTCATGCCTCGCCCCTCGGCGTTCAGCAATCGTCGTGGATGAGTGGACACGTATATCAACATAATGGTCACATGCGACCAATTACAAACAGAAGTGTCAAATATTAGACACACCCTTTCCAGCCCCCGTGGCCAGCATCGCCAAGCAGGTCCGGGACTACATCTCGGCCCACCCCAGCATGGCCGACGCCCTCAAGATGGGCATCGTGAACCACTCCGCGCTCGCCCGGATGGTGGGGAAGGAGCTGGGGATCAAGCGGGAGGAGGCGGTCCTGGCGGCGTGCCGGCGGTACCCTGTGGACCGGATCAAGTCCTACAAGGAGGACGCGGTCAAGAAGGTCCTCGCCAAGAGCCGCATCGAGACGCGGACGAAGATGGCGACGATCACCGTGGTGCAGGGGATGGACGTCCTCCAGCGCCTCGGGGACGTCGTCGAGGAGCTCCTCGACGAGAACAAGATCTGCCGCCTCATCCAGGTCTCCCAGGGTACGGTGATCATCGTCGACGAGGACTCTGTCTCCCGTGTGACAAAGAAGCTGCGCGAGGAGCACCTGATCCGCGTCGCGCGGGACCTCGTCGAGCTGGCGGTGACGAGCCCGGAGAGCGTCGAGGAGACGCCCGGGCTCATGGCCTTCCTCGCCGGGGCGCTCGCCTCGAAGGGGATCAACATCGTCCAGGCGATGTCCTGCTACACGGACACGATCTTCATCC
>Ga0209342_10000237_pt1 | contig 62163 bp, 60 predicted proteins | sample RifCSP16_2_FD_184023 | JGI IMG/M metagenome (GOLD analysis project Ga0209342, IMG submission 184023) | Soil microbial communities from Rifle, Colorado - Rifle CSP2_sed 16_2 (SPAdes) (version 2) | ecosystem: Environmental > Terrestrial > Deep subsurface > Rock core/Sediment | place: Rifle... | reverse complement strand
CACCGCGTCGGCTGACGCAGCTGCGTCCACGATTTTCATGCGGCGGTCGATCGTCACCCGGATCCACATGTCGTGGATCGCGGCGCCGGCGCGGCGCACGCCGGTCTTCAGGCGGTAGTCGTGGTTCTTGACGTCGGTGAGGTGCGCCTCGATGTCCCACAGGTCGTCGGCGCGCTTGTAGCCCTCGTAGCGCACGCGCCGCGTGTGCGTGAGCTCGCGCTCGACGTCGGAAACGGGCAATGGCATAGGGCGCGGATTCTAGCAGTCTAAGGCAGCAGCACGACCGAACCCGCGATCCTCCGATCCTCGACGTCGCGGTGCGCGGCGGCGGCGTCCTTCAGGGCGTAGGTGCGGCCGATCTCGATCCTGAGGACGCCGCGCCGCACCAGCTCGAAGAGCTCCGCGCACGCAGCGCGAAACGCCGCCGGGTCGTCGATGTGGTGATGGAAACCCGGCCGCGACACCGCGAGCGAGCCCTTCTTCGCGAGCAGGAGCAGGTCGAGCGGCGCCGGGTGCCCGGAGGCGTTGCCGTAGTTCACCAGCATGCCGAACGGCCGCACGCAATCGAACGATTTCTCGAAGGTATCGCGGCCGACGCCGTCGAAAACGGCGTCCACGCCCCGCGCCACGATCCCTTTCACCTCCGCCACGAAATCGCGCTCGCGATAGAGGATCGCGTGGTCGCAGCCGTGCGCGAGCGCGGTTGCGGCCTTGTCGTGCGAGCCCACCGTGCCGATCACCGTCGCGCCGAGGTGTTTCGCCCACTGCGTGAGGATGAGACCGACGCCGCTCGCCGCCGCGTGGATGAGGATCGTCTCGCCGGGCTTCGGTTTCCACACGCGGTTGACGATCATCGAGGCGGTGAGGCCCTTGAGCAGCAGCGCCGCGGCCTGCTGCTCCGAGATGTCGTCAGGGAGCTTCACCAGGCGCGCGGCGGGGACGTTGCGCTCCTCGGCGTAGGCGCCGGTGTTCTCGTAGAACGGGCCGCCCACGCCGACGTAGGCGACCCGCTGGCCCGGCCGCAAGTCCTCGACCGCCGGCCCGACGGCCTCGACGACGCCGGCGGCCTCGTTGCCCGGGATCAGCGGAAGCTTCGGCTGCGAGCCGGGGTAAAACCCGCCGCGGCGAACGTTCACATCGGAGAAGTTGAGCGCAATCGCGGTGTGCCGCACGCGCGCTTCGCCGGCCGCCGGCGGAGCGAGCTCGATGTCTTCCCAGCGCATCACCTCCGGTCCGCCATGGGAGTGGATGCGGATGGCCTTGCTCATCCTCCCTCAGCCGAACAGCCCGCCGACGCGCGTCCCGGCGACCCGGTTCACCACGTACAGGCTCAACGCGCACACCGCGATCAGGATCACGCCGAGCGCGGCCGCCTGGCTCTGCGAGCCGGCGATGTAGAAGGTGAAGATGCCGAACGGGATCATCTCCCAGCCGCCCAGCGTGAGAAAGAGCGTGGCGGAGGCCTCCTGGATCGAGGTGAGGAACGAGAACAAAGCTCCCACCAGGATGCCCTTCCATACCAGAGGCACCGTGATGTCCCAGAAGGTGCGCAGGCCGCCCGCGCCGACGTTCCTCGCCGCCTCCTCCATCGACGGGTGCACCAGGAGCAGCGACGAGAAGCTTCCCCGCACGGTGTACGGCAGGCGCCGCACCGCGAGCACCAGCGGCAGGATGATCCACACGCTGGTGAGCGCCACGTCGAAGACCGGCAGCGGGAAATTGAAGGCGCGGATGTAGGCGATGCCGATCGCGGTGCCCGGGATGGCGAGCATCAACGTGGTGAGCGCGTCCATCGAGGCGCGCCCGGGCGCGCGCGTGCGGCTCATGATCCAGGCCATCGGCACGCCGACCGCGAGGCAGACGAGCACCGCGAGCCCGGAGTACAGGATCGAATTGACGATGAACTTGGGCGTCTCGATGCTCACCTGCTCGAAGAATTCGAGCGTGTACTCGAGCGGCAAAGGGGTCAGCGCCCAGCCGCGGCCGACCGCGGCGAGCGCCACGCCGACCTGGGGCATGATCGATACGAACATGAGGAGCGAGAGGAACCCGACCGCGAGCCGGCGCTTGGCGGGCCCCAGGCGCCGGCGCTCGATCTTCGAGTAGGCGAGCGAGCTGTAGTCCTTGATCGACACGTACTGGCGCGCCAGCAGCACGAACACGATCGCGAGCACCACCAGCAGCGCCGAGATCACGATGCCCATGCGGAAGATGCGCCGGTCGACGAACTGCACGATGTTGAGGTAGGCCTGCACGGCGAGCAGGTCCTGCACCCCGACCACCAGCGGCGTGATGAAGTCGGCGAAGGTCCAGATGAAAACGAGCAGCGCCCCGGACACGTAGCCCGGCGTCATCAGCGGCATCGTGATGTCGCGGAACCTGCGCCAGCCCTTCGCGCCCATGCCCTGCGCCGCCTCCTCCAGCGCCGGGTCCACCTTGGAAAGCGCGTCGAGCACGCTCAGCGTGATCATGGGGAAGAGGTGCACCGTCTCGACCAGCAGCACGCCTTGCATGCCGTACATGAAGTTGATCGGGTGCGTGAGGTCGAACCAGTCCATGAGCAGCACGTTCACCGTGCCCGCGCGCCCGAGGATGAACACGAAGCCGAGCACTCCGACCAGCGGCGGCAGGATCATCGGCAGCATCGTGAGGTAGGAGAACAGGTTGCGGTACGGAAACTCGTAGCGCACCAGCAGGAACGCGACCGTGACGCCGACCACCGAGGTGGTGACGACCGCCGCCACGCCCAGCACCATCGAGTTCCAGAACGAGCGCAGGTAGAAGCGGTCGGTGAAGAACTCGTGGAAGTTTGCCAGGGTGAACGCACCCGCCTCGTTGGTGAAGGCGTCGTAGAAGATGCGCGTGAGCGGGTAGAGGACGAAGACGGCGAGGAACGTCCAGATGAGGACGAAGCCGAGGGCCGCCGGGGTGGCGCGCGGCAACTTCATCACGACGCCGGAATGGCGACGGTGCTGGTCGCTGGGAAGCTCACCGTGGCGGCGCTGCCCATCGGCAGCTCCTCATGGTGCCAGGGGTCGCGCACGTCTGCCTTGAAAGTGACGCCCTGCCCCAGGTCCACGTCGTAGCGCAGCGTGTTGCCCATGTAGGCGGCGAACGCGATCCGGCCCTTGAGCGCGTTGCGCCCGGCCGCAGCCTCGCCGTCGACCGAGGCATTCTCCGGGCGCACGCACAGGACGCACCGGTCGCCCGCCTTGAAGCGCTCGTCGTAGAGCGCCGCGAGCTCGCCCAGCACCGTCTTCACGCGCAGCCTGCGCTCGCCCGCGTCGATCGCCTCGACCGATCCCTCGATCATGTTGTTGATGCCGATGAAGTCGGCGACGAAGCGGTTGGCGGGGCGCTCGTAGAGCTCCTTGGGCGGACCGACCTGCTGCACGATCCCCTGGTTGAACACCGCGATGCGGTCCGACAGCGTGAGCGCCTCCTCCTGGTCGTGCGTCACGTAGATGGTGGTGATGCCGAGCTCCTTCTGCAGTTTCCTGATCTCGGCGCGCACCTGGATGCGGACTTTCGCGTCGAGGTTGGAGAGCGGCTCGTCGAGCAGCAGGATCCTGGGATTGAGCACCAGCGCGCGCGCGAGCGCCACGCGCTGCTGCTGCCCGCCCGAGAGCTGCCCGGGATAGCGCCCGCCCAGCCCGCCGAGCTTGACCTTCTCCAGGACGCCCTTCACCCGCTCGTCGATCTCGGCGCGGCCGATCTTGCGCAGCTTCAGGCCGTAGGAGACGTTCTCGAACACCGTCATGTGCGGCCACAGCGCGTAGTTCTGGAACACCATGCCGATGCCGCGCTCGTCGGGCGGCATCTCGTTGACGCGCGCGCCGTCGAAGCGGATCTCGCCTTCGTCCGGGGCGTTGAAGCCGGCGATCAGCCGCAGCAGCGTCGTCTTGCCGCAGCCGGACGGTCCGAGGAGGGTGAAAAGCTCGCCCTCCTCGATGGAAAAGCTCGCCCGGTTGACGACGACCAGCGGGCCGAAGCTCTTGCTGAGGCTGTGAACCGAGATGCGCAAGGCTGGCGGGGCGGGCCGTCGGCCGGTCGGGTCAGTATTTCTTCTTCAGCTCTTCCCAGGCCGACTCGATGTCCTTGCGGTATTGCGAGTTGACCTCGGCGTAGCGCTTCTGCGCGATGCCGTCGTCGTAGATGTTGGTCACTTCCACGTCGAAGTACGAGCGCAGCCCGCCGGTGAACTCGACCGCCATCTCCGCCTTCGAGCCGGGCGCGCCCTGCACCTTGAACTTCGGGAAGATCGGGAACACGCCGCGCTCCATCGCCACGCGCTGCCCGCGCTCGGAAAGCATGAACTCGATGAACGCGAGCGCCGCCTTGGGATGGGGGGCACCCGCCAGGACGGCGATCGGCTCGGGGGTGATCCACGCCGTCTTCGGCGCGACGAACTTGATGTCGAAGCCGGCGAGCCGGTCCTCGAACGCCATGTAGCTCGGCACCGCGAACCCCGCGGCGAACTCGCCCTTGGCGACCACCGACGGCACGTCACGGCTGCGCGCGGTGAAGATCCCGGTGTTGCCGGCCAGGCGCTTGAGGAACTCCCAGCCCTTGGGGTCGCCGTCGCGCTGCAGGATCACTTCGTAGGTCGCATGGCTGCTCGAGGAGCGCGTCGGCGCGCACTGCGCGACGTTGCCTTTCAGCTTCGGATCGAGCAGGTCGTCCCAGTCCTTGGGCGGCTGCAGCCCGAGGCGCTGGTAGAGCTTCGGGTTGTAGACCAGGCCGTAGGGCTCGAGCACCGTGCCGATCCAGAAACCTTTCGGGTCCTTGAGCGGGATCGCCTTCGGCTTGCCGATCGCCGCCGGGATCGAGTCGACCACGCTTTTCGGCAAATCGAGCTTCGCGAGCAGATTCTGCTCGGTCAGCTTGTCGAACAGCGCGCTCTCGCCCCCCCAGAAGATATCGGCCTGCGGCCGGCCCTTCCACTCGACGATGCGGCCGTAGGCGACCGGCGTCCCGGCCGCGAGCGCGCTCGTCTTGACCGTGACGTTCCACTTCTCCTTCGCGTACTTTGCGAACTCCGCGAGCGACGGGTCGGTGAGCGTCTTCGCGACCGGCGTGATGAGCACCAGCTCGTTCTCGATCTGCTGCGCCGCGGCCGGAGCCGCGATCGCGAGACCCGCGGCGAGCGCCGCGGCTGCGCGTTTCCAGTTCGCAATCATCGAACCCTCCTTGTGTGAGACCCCGCCATCGTGCCGGGCCTATCTTGCAGCCAGTTGACAAATATCAACTTCGCTCGGGTAGGGGTGGGCGAGCAGCCGGGCGATGGTCTCCTCCAGCGCCGCGCCGTGGTTGAGCATGCGGTCCACCGCCTCGGCGATCGGCATCTCGACGCCGTGGCGCCGCGCGAGCGCGGCCACGCCTTCCGCCGAATGCACGCCTTCCTGGACCGTCACGCGCTCGCCGAGGACCTCGGCGAGCTTCCTCCCTTCCCCGAGCGCGATTCCGAGCGACATGTTACGCGAATTGGCGCTGTTGCAGCTCAAGTCGATGTCGCCGATCCCCGAGAGGCCGAGGAAGGTCTCGAGCCGCGCGCCCATGGCGATGCCCAGGCGCGCCGTCTCGGCCAGGCCGCGAGCGACCAGCATGGCGCGCGCGTTCGCGCCGAGCTTCATGCCGGTCGCGATGCCGCAGGCGATGGCGAGCACGTTCTTCAGCACGCCGCCGAGGTGCGCGCCGATCACGTCGTCCGACAGGTAAAGCAGAAAGCGCGGGTTCTGGATCGCCTGCGCGAGCCGCTCCCCGAGCGCGGCATCGGCGCAGGCGAGCGTGACCGCGGCCGGCAGATCGGAGGCGACCTCGTTGGCGAACGAAGGCCCGGATTGCACCGCGACCGGAGAGCCGGGGAGAGTCTCGGCGATCACCTGCGACATCAGCTTGCAGGTGCCGCGCTCGATTCCCTTCGAGCAGCTGACCAGCGGCGTGCCGGCCTTCACGAACGGGCGCAGTCGCGCGGTCACTTCCCGCATGTGTTGCGCGGGAGGGGCGAGCAGCAGGAAATCCGCGCCCCTTGCCGCCTCGCCGATATCGCTCGCCGCCCGGATCCCCGGCACCAGCCGCACGCCGCGCAGGTAGAGCGGGTTCAGCCCGTCCTCGTTGATCCAGGCGGCGACCTCGGGCTCGCGCGCCCAGATCGCGACCTCGTGCCCCGAGCGGCGCAGGACGCAGGCCATCGCCGTGCCGAACGCGCCCGCGCCGATCACTCCGATTCTCGCCATGGGCGCAACGCTACAAACCGGGACACGGAATCGGTTGACGCACATCAACCCCTGCTAGAATTTTTTCGTGAAGCACGTCCTCGCCCTGGACCAGGGCACGACCAGCTCGCGCGCGATCCTGTTCGACGCCGAGGGCATCCCGGTCTCGGTCGCGCAGCGCGAAATCCGCCAGATCTACCCGCAGCCGGGCTGGGTCGAGCACGACCCGCGCGAAATCTTGCAGACGCAGCGCGAAGTCTCGCGCGAGGCGCTCTCCAAGTCGGGCGTTTCGCTCGGGGACGTGATGGCCGTGGGCATCACCAACCAGCGCGAGACCACCATCCTCTGGGACCGGCAGACCGGCGAGCCGCTCGCCAACGCGATCGTGTGGCAGGACCGGCGCACCGCGCCGATGTGCGAGGAGCTGCGCGAGGTCGGCGCGGAGAGCCTGGTGCGCGAGAGGACGGGCCTGGTGATCGATCCCTACTTCAGCGCCACCAAGATCGCCTGGCTGCTCGACAACCTGCCCGGCGCGCGCGCGCGCGCGGAGCGTGGCGAGCTTGCCTTCGGCACCGTAGACACCTGGCTCGTCTGGCACCTCACCGGCAACCGCACGCACGTCACCGATCCCTCGAACGCCTCGCGCACCATGCTGTTCAACGTGCACACCGGCGATTGGGACGAGGAGCTGCTGCGGCTCTTGCGCGTGCCGCGCGCGCTGCTGCCGGACGTGTATCCGTCGGCGCACGCCTTCGGCATGCTGCCGAAGGGCGAGCTCGGCGAGCCGCTGGTCATCGGCGGCATCGCTGGCGACCAGCAGTCGGCGCTGTTCGCGCAGGGCTGCCACCGGCCCGGCATGGCGAAGAACACCTACGGCACCGGCTGCTTCATGCTGCTGCACACCGGCAGCCGCGCCGTGCGCTCCGAGCACGGCCTGGTGTCCACCGCCTGCGCGCAGCTCGGCCGCGCGCGCGACGCGCGCGACGCCGACAAGGAGTACGCGCTCGAAGGGAGCGTCTTCATCGCCGGCGCGGTGGTGCAGTGGCTGCGCGACGAGATGGGATTCTTCAAGTCGTCCTCCGAGATCGAGGCGCTCGCCGCGAGCGTGCTCGACTCGGGCGGCGTGTGCCTGGTGCCAGCGTTCACCGGCCTGGGCGCGCCGCACTGGGACCCGCATGCGCGGGGAACAATCGTCGGCCTTACTCGAGGGACATCCCGCGCGCACCTCGCGCGCGCCGCATTGGAATCCATCGCGTATCAAAGCGCCGACGTGCTCGAGGCGATGCAGAAGGATTCTGGCGAGCGGCTCTCCGAGCTGCGCGTGGACGGCGGCGCGGCGGCGAACGATCTCTTGATGCAGTTCCAGGCCGATCTCCTCGGCGTGCCGGTGGTGCGCCCTAAAGTTCTGGAGACGACCGCGCTCGGCGCCGCGTATCTCGCTGGGCTCACCGTGAATCTCTGGGGCTCGCGCGAGGAAGTCGCCGCGCAGTGGGAGGCCGAGCGGCGCTTCGAGCCGAGGATGTCGCGCGGTGAGGCGGCGGAGAAGCTCGCGCGCTGGCGGAAGGCGCTGCAGCGGTCGAAGAGCTGGGCCGGGCCGGGCAGCTAGCGCCGCCGCCTGCGTTCGCTCGGCGCGGCTTCCAGCATGCGCTTCACGAAGCTCCGGTAGTCCCTCTCGAACGCCGGCACGAGCCTGGCTGCGAGCCTCAGGTTCTTCGCCACGTCGGCGCGCCTGAGGTTGAGCGCGTACTTGTGGCGCACCACGTGCCGGAATTTCCGCACTTCGTGCGCCAGCTCCGCCGTCGAGGGGCCGAGCAGCGCCGGTCGGACGCCTTCTACCGCGACCGCCATGCCGTCGACCAGGTCGGCGTGCGACGCGTCGCCGCGAGGCACGTACTCGTCCAGCTCCTTGGCGATTGCCTCCAGCACCGATTCGATCCCGGTGTAGACGGCCGAGACGCCGTCGGCGAGGCTGGCATTGTGCGACCACTCGTGGTAGAGGCCCTTGCCCCGTCTGCCCGCGGCATCGAGCCGGCGCAGCGCCTGGAAGCGGCGCTCCGCCTCCCTGACGTTCGCGAGCTCGACGCGCACGAGCTCGAGCTGCCGGTCAAGCCGCGCGAACAGCGGATGCGCCACGCTCGGCCTCCTCTCGGATCAGCTCCAGCAGCCTCGGGTCGGCGCGCTCGGCGAAGATCGCGTCGAACGGAAAGCCACGCATCGCAGCCTCGATGATCGTCACGATGCGCGATTCGGACAGTCCCGCCCGGTTCTCGATCAGGTAGTCGACGTCCGAGCCCACGTGAAAGCCGCCTTTCGCCAGCGACCCCACGACGCGCGCCGATACGCCTTGCCTGCGCAACCGACCGAGCGTCGCGCGGACCAATTCCAGCGCGCGCGCGCGGCGCTCGCTCGCCCTGGCGATCATCAGCCGGCCCAGCGGCGAGCGCTCGGCGGCGCCGCGCACGCGCGCTACGCCCGTGGGAGGCTCGGCGCCCGCCGGCTCCACGCGCAGCGCGAGGCCCAGCGCGCGCAACACGCGCTCGACCTTGCGCACACCCAGGTCGGAAACGGTCCCCGCCTCGAGCTGCGCGACGGTGAGGCGCGACAGCCCGCTCGCGCGCGCGAGCGCGGTCTTGGTCAGCCCCGCGCGCCGGCGCGCCGCGCCGATCGCGCGGCCGAGCGTGGCGATCGGGTCGTAAGGTATGTTATCCATCATGGTGATTACTATACTATACGCCGACCGGCAAGCGGAGCATGCGCAAGGTGCAAATCTTCACGTGGGCGTGAAGCCCCACACCCGCCGCGCGAAGTCCGGGTAATCCGCCGCGACTTCTTTCATCGCCGCTCCGCGCAGCGACGCGAGCTCCGCCGCGGTTGGATCGGGTGTAACCCCGACGCCCTCCGCGTCAAAGTCGAACCCCGTGTGCTCGCGAACCTCGTCCGCCGTGTGCCCCGGATGCACGCTTTCGAGACGAAAGCGCCGCTTTTCCTTCTGCCACGAAAAAAGCGCCTTCCCCGTCAGCAGCTCGGCCGGCCCGCCGCGACGCTCCACATTAGGCGGGCTCCAGCCCGGCGCCGAGACGAATTCCACCTTCGGCACCAGCACGCGCCGCGAATGCTCTTCGCGGAAGAGGATCGTGCGCTTCGCGGCGAAATACATGAACGCCGAGCCGAACGAGCCGGGAAAGCGACGACCTTCGGCCTGCACGAGATTGATGTTCGCCTCGCCGTCGATCTGCGCGCCGCCGAGGAAGAAGACGTCGATCCTGCCCTGCCCGGCGAGGTCGAAGAGCTCTCTGGAGCCCTCGGTAAACGCGTTGCCGCGCCGTCGGTGAAGGAGAGACACGCGGAGCGGAATCCCCTGTGCGCGCAGCAGCGCGCAGGCGGTGGCGGGAATCGGCGAGGCGGCGCCCACTGCCACATGGCGCGCCTCCCCGATCAGCCGCGCGACGACGCAGGCGAGGAGCTCTTCCTGCGCGACCTTCACGCCGCGACGGGCTTGAGGACGAACTCGTCCAGGTAGCGGCCGAAGCCCTCTTTCGTCTTCGCCGCCTTGGCGTAGCGCGCGAGGTGCGCGTCGTCGATGCCGTAGAGCTCGGCGACGCCGAGCGGCCAGGCCCCGCGCGGCGCGGACGCGACCGCGCTCACGTACACCGAAGAAATCACTCCCGGGGCGAGCAACTCGTCCTCGAGCATGTCGCCGTTCCTGCGCTCTTCGTAGGTGACGTACGTATTTCGCGAAGCGTGCGCGATGGTCGCGAGCTCCCTCCTTCGCCCGACCCAGACGTTTCCCGCCTCGTCGGCCCAGCGCGCGTGGAAGAGCGCCACGTCCGGCGCGATCGCGGGAACGTAGAGGATCGGATCCTCTTCGGCGGAGAACGGATTCTGCGACACTTTCCAATCCGGTCGATTCGGAACCAGGTCGGACCCCAGCACCCCGCGCAGCGGCATGAACGGCACGCCCTTCTCGGTCGCCTGCAGCGCCGTGTGGATCACCGGGCAGGTGGCGTCCTTCACCTTGATCTTTCCCTGTTCCGCCGCCTCGGTGAAGCGCGGCGCGAGCCCCGCCTCGCCGAGCGAAAGCGCGCTCGTCTCGACCTCCGAGACGCACCCCGCGCCGATCAGCAAATCCGCGCCGAAGCCGAGCACCGGAACCCCGAGCAGTCGCAAGTTCCTCGCCCCGCGTCGAATCAGCGCGCGCACGACCTCCGTCGCCGGCAGCGAGTAGTCCGGCGGCAGCGCGAGCAGCGCGGCGTCGGGGATTTCGCGCGCGATCGCCTCGGCGTCGGCGAGAAAGCGCGTCTCGTTGGCGGGAAGATCGCTCAACCGGTCCCCCCGACGGTGAGCCCGTCGATCCTGAGCGTCGGCTGCCCCACTCCCACCGGTACGCTCTGTCCCTCCTTGCCGCAAGTGCCGATGCCGGGATCGAGTGCGAGGTCGTTGCCGATCATGGCCACGCGCGTAAGCGCGTCGGGTCCGTTCCCCGTGAGCATCGCGCCCTTCACCGGGTGCGTGACCTTGCCGTTCTCGATCAGGTATGCCTCCGCCGCCGAGAACACGAACTTGCCGTTGGTGATGTCCACCTGCCCGCCGCCGAAGTTGACCGCGTACAGGCCCTTTTTCACGCTCGCGATGATCTCCTTCGGGTCGTGCGCGCCGGCGAGCATGTAGGTGTTGGTCATCCTCGGCATCGTCACGTGCGCGAACGACTCGCGCCGGGCGTTTCCCGTGAGCGGCATCTTCAGCAGGCGCGCGTTGAGGCTGTCCTGCATGTAGCCGCGCAGCACGCCGTCCTCGATCAGCACCGTGCGGCGGGTCGGATTGCCCTCGTCGTCCACCGTGAGCGAGCCGCGCCGCCCCGGGAGCGTGCCGTCGTCCACCACCGTGACGCCGGGCACGGCGACTCGCTGCCCGAGCCGCCCGGCGAACGCCGAGCTGCCCTTGCGGTTGAAGTCGCCCTCCAGCCCGTGTCCGATGGCCTCGTGCAGCAGCACCCCCGGCCAGCCGGGCCCGAGCACCACGGTCATGGTTCCGGCGGGCGCCGGCCGCGCCTCGAGATTGAGCAGCGCCTGCGAGACCGCCTGGCGGGCGTATTCCTCGACCACCGCGTCGGTGAAGTGCGAGTAGTCGGTGCGCCCGCCGCCGCCCGAGGCGCCGGTCTCGCGCCGGCCCTGGTGCTCGGCGATCACCTGAACCGACAGCCGCACCAGCGGCCGCACGTCCGCGGCGACCAGCCCGTCCGCGCGCACGATGAGCACCACCTCGTACTCGCCGGCGAGGCTTCCCATGACTTCGCTGACGCGCGGATCGAGCGCGCGGCAGGCGCGGTCGAGCTTCTCGAGCAGAGCCACCTTCGCGCTCGATTCGAGCGAGCCGAGCGGGTCCAGGGCGCGGTACAGCGGAACGGGGAGTTTCGTTCTGGCGGGCGCCTTCGCGCGCCGCGACTGGCCGGCGGCGGCGATGGCGCGAGTCGCTCTCGCCGCATCCTCCAGCGCCGCGAAGCTGATCTCGTCGGAATAGGCGAAGGCGGTCTTCTCGCCCGAGACCGCGCGCACGCCCACGCCCTGCTCGATGTTGAAGCTCCCCGACTTGACGATGCCCTCCTCCAGGCTCCAGCCCTCGGAGCGCGTGTACTGGAAATACAGGTCGGCGTAGTCGATGCGCCGCGCGCCGAGCGCGCCGAATACGCGCTCGAGCTTGCCCGTCTCGAGGTCGAATGGCGCGAGCAGCGTCCGTTCGGCCGTGCCGAGGAGCTCCGGGGCGGCTGCGGCGAGCATCTAGAGAGCCCTCCGGTTGGCGAGCGCGGGCAGCTCGGCGCGCACCTCGCGCACCCGCGCGGGGTCCACCTCGGCGAGCACCACGCCCTCGCCCTCGTCGCGGCTGGCGATCACTGCGCCCCAGGGGTCGACGATCATGCTGTGCCCCCAGGTGCGCCGCCCGCTCGCGTGCAGCCCGCCCTGCGCGGGCGCGACCACGTAGGCCTGGTTCTCGATCGCGCGGGCGCGCAGCAGCGTTTCCCAGTGCGCGGCGCCGGTCGGGGCGGTGAATGCCGAGGGGACGAACATGAGGTCGAAATCGCCGAGGCCGCGGTACAGCTCGGGGAAGCGCACATCGTAGCAAATCGAGAGCGCCATGCGGCCGAACGGGCTCTCCAGCGCGACCGGGCGCTCGCCGGGCTCGAGCGTGCGCGATTCGTCATAGCTTTCCGCTTCGCTCTTGAATCTGAACAAGTGCATCTTGTCGTAGCGCGCCACGCGCCGGCCGGAGTCGTCGAACACCAGGCAGGCGCTGCGCATGCGCGACGCATCGGCGCAGGCGATCGGCGCGGTGCCGCCGACGATCCACACGCGGTGGCGCCGCGCGCACTCAGCGAGAAAGCCCTGGATCGGCCCCGCGCCGCCGTCGGGCTCGCGCAGGCGCAGCTTGTCGCCTTCGGCGCGCCCGATGAGGTAGAAGTTCTCCGGCAGCGCGACCAGGCGCGCGCCCGCTGCCGCAGCGGCCGCGACCAGGCGTGCGGCCGTCTCCAGGTTCGGCGCGAGCTCGGGCGCCGAAACCATCTGCAGCGCCGCGACGCGTACCGCGCTCATTGCGCGGGCTTCTCGGCCGGCGCCTTGCCGTCCGCCGGCGCTTCGGGGACCGGCGGCGGGCCGGCGAGCTTCTTCACCTTGGGATCGGCCCAGGTGCCCGTCACGGAATACTCGAACGCGAAGATCTGCCCGAGCGGGTTCTTCAGCACGCGCTGCGCGAGCATGGTGGCGAAGCCTGCGATGGGATTCACCAGCCCCACCACTGTCGCCGCGCTGTCGCCGATGCTCGGCACGACGCGCACGCGCAGCTTCTGCGTCTCGCGCGCGAGATCGGCCTCGCCCGACATCTCCACCTCCGCGGCGGGACCGCGCATGCGGAAGTCGGAGGTGCTCGCGACGCCCTGCTTCACGTGCAGCGAGCTGGTGACGCGGTCGAACTGGAAGCCCTTGGAGAACACGTCGCGGAAGTCGAGCGTGATGCGCCGCGGCAGCATCTGCATGCTCATCAGCGACACCAGCTTCCCGACCCCCGGCTCGATCTCCACGAACTGGCCGTCCTCGGCCTGCAGCTGCAGGTCGCCCGACAGGCTCGCAATATCGAGCGTCGCCGGGTCGCCGGCCCAGGCGAGCGATCCCGAGAGCTTCGCCTTGCCGCCTTTCACCAGCTCCGCGTAGCCGACGCGGTCGAGGAACTTGCCGGCGTCGGCCGCCTCGAGCTCGAACTCGAGCGAAGTGAGCGAGGCGCCGCCGGTGCGCCACAGCCCCTTGCCGCGGAGCGCGGCGTCCGGATTGACCATCGCCAGCCGGTCGATCCGCCAGTCGGCACCGGCACGCTGCGCCACGATCTCGACGCGGCCGAGCGGCTTGCCGCGGAAGGTGAAGCGCTCGGCGATCAGGTCCACCGAGGGAAATTCGCGCGCCTCGCCGCTTTCCGCGCCCTTCGCGCCCGGATAGGGATCCGGGATGCGGAAATGCTCCAGCCGCGCGATCAGCTGCCCGCCCTTCTCGCCGCGGTAGGAGATCTCCCCCGCCAGCTCCTCGGCCTTGACGCTCGCCGACCAGCCCGCGCCGTCGGTGCCGGCGCGCAGCGCCACGTCGTGCATGCGCTTGCCGAACGCGTCGAGCGTGCCGACCCTGAGATCGAACGAGGCCGCGCCGGGCGCGCCGCCCTCGCCCGAAACGAGCGGCAGCCAGCGATCGAGGTCGAGCGAGGCGAGCGCGCCGTACACGAGCGTGCCGGGGCGCTCGGGAACGCGCACCGATTCCCCGGGCTGCGGCGAAAGCCAGAGCGCGGCGCGCTGCGTGACCATCGCCTCGCCGTCGAGCTGGCGCAGGAATTCGGCGGCGGCGATCCTGCCCAGCGTCACCGAGACCCGATCGCGCTTTCCGCTCTCGGCCGGCAGCACGTCGATCCTGAGCGGCAGCGCGTCGCTCGCCGCCTTGGCGAGCGGAGGCGGCAACGTGCTCGCCAGCCCCCGCAGCGACGACTCGACCGTGATCTGCGCGCGGCCGCCGCGCACGCCGAGAGTGGCGACGTAAGGCGCCGAGCCGGAGATCTGCCGCTGCCAGGGATGCTCGAGCACTTGCTGCACGCCCGCCGCCGTGGCCTCGCCGCTCGCGACGACTTCGATCGCCGAGCCCGCCTTCGATCCGCCGCTGATCGTCACCGGGCCGCCGAACATGCGCCCGCGCGCCTCCTGCAGCGAAAACGACCCTTCGGTGAAGCTGAGCTTTCCCGAGGCGCGCTCCACCGGCGGCAGTTGCGGATTCACGGTGACGGTGTTGTTGGAGAACTGGAAATCGCCCGCCGCCCTGGTCTTGTGCAGCTCCTCCAGCGGCAGGTCGAGCCTGAGGCGCAGCCTGCCGCGGCCCTCGGCGCTCATGGCGTCGGTGATTCCCGCGGTCGCCTGGCGCACCGGGCTCTCCCGGATGTACTTCAGGAAATCGCCGCTCGGCCCCTCCGCCTGGCCCGTGATCGTGAGGATGGTGACCGGCGCAAGCAGGTCGGGAATGCTCGCCCGCACGCTGGCGAGCTTCGCGCCGAGGATCGCCCCGCTGCGGCCGGCGATCTCCATCCGATTGCGGTCGAACAGAAGCTCCGCGTCGATGTCGTCGATGCGCGGCCAGCCGTTCGCGTAATCGAGCACGCCGCCTGTCACCCGTGCCGACACGGTGAACTGACCCTTCGCCGGGTCGACGAAGGGGAAGTCGCGCAGGTCGCCGCGCAGCCGCAGGCGCGCGTCGCTCGCCTGCCCGGCGAGAACCGAGCTCGCCAGCCAGGCGCGCGTTTCCGGTCCCAAGATGGACGAAGACGGCAGGTATTTGGCGACGTGCCTGCCGTCGGCACGCGAGAGCTGCGCCGAGAGGTCGATCGCGCCCGGCCCGTTCTCCGCGTAGGCATAGGTGCCGTACGCGCTGCCGGCGAGGTGCTCGTTGGCGAAGCCGATCGAGGCGAGGCGCACGCTCAGCGCCTTGCCGGAGCGCTCCCAGTCGACCTGGCCGCTCAGCGACTCGAGCCTGATGCGCGGCTCGGGGAAGACCTTCGGCAGGTCCACTTCGGCGTCGCGCGCGGCGAGATAGACGGTACCCCTGTCGGCGCTCGCCTCGACGCTTCCCGAGAGGCCGGCGAACCCCGGCACATTGCGCCAGGCGTTCATCGCCAGCTCGGAAAAGCGCGCGCGCGCCGTGTAGCGCGCCGGTTCGGCGAGCGGCCCGCTCCAGTCCAGCCTCGCGTCGAGGAGGCTGCCGCGCGGCTGGAGCTCGGCGAGCAGCTTCCTCAGCTCGGGCGGCAGCGGCAGGAATTCGCTCAGCCGGGCGAGCGGCTCGAGCTCGATCACGTTTGCGATCACCGATCCGCGCTCCGGGGCGCCCGGCTGCCAGCTGACGCGGAAGTTCGCAGGATCCATGGGCGGCGCGCCTTCGGCGGCGAGCGCGAAGCCGCGACCGGCGAGCTCGTAGCCGGAGCGCGTCAGCCGCTCCTGGATGCGCCCGCGCACCGACGCGAGCTCGAGCACCGGGAGGTCCTTGCCGAGGCGCGCGCTCACCCGCGCCAGCTCGACGTCGGCGGTGGCCTGCGTGAGCATGCCGTCGCCGAGCGTCGCCCAGGCGCGCAGCGCGCCCTGGCCGCGCCGCACGTCCACCGGATAGTCGATCCACTGGCGCCAGCCGGCGAGATCGGTATAGCCGAGCTCCGCGAAGACGCGGCCGTTCCATTTCGCGATGTCGGTGACGCTGCGGCCGTCGAGCACGGCGCGCAGCTCGAGCGTCGAGCCGAGCGCCGCGGGCGGGCGCGCCGTCAGCCCGAACGAGTGCCGGTCGCCGTCATTGCGCAGCCTGAACTCGAGCCCCGAGAGCGCGAGCGGCGGCGCGCCGCGCTTCTCGTCGCGCCATTCGATCTCGGCGCCCCGGATCACGATCTCGGTCTGGCCGAGGACCCAGTCGGTGAACCGGGCCTCGCCCGCCTCGTCGGAGAGCTTCATGCCCGCGACATGCAATCCGCCCGAGCTGTCGCGGCGCACGGCGAGCTTCGGGCCATCGATCGCGAGCGAGTGCAGGCGCAGGTCGAGGGTGAGCAGCGAGCGCCAGGCGATCACGTTCTCGACCGAGGGCAGCGCGAGCGCCTCGCGCCCCTCGGCGTCGTAGACGCGCACGTCCGAGAGGCTGAGCTTCGGCCGCAGGCCGAGCCAGCCGGCCTCGATGGCGCCGATTCTCACCGGCTGGCCGATCGAGCGCGAGATCGCCGCCACGATGTCCTCGCGGTAGCGCTCGACGTTCGGCAGCAGCCAGAAACGCAGCGCGAGCACCAGCGCCGCGAAGACGAAGAACCCGGCCCATGCGGCGACCTCGAGCGCGCGCAGCCACGGCGCAGCGCGCGCGGCGAGGCGCCCCAGGCGGCGCTCGAGGTCTGCGGAGACGAAGTGGGTCGGCATCGGCCTATGCGTTGACCCGGTATGCTGTGAACTGTTCTCGATGGGAGCAACGCTCGGCACGCGGTTTTTGGTTACGACGGCGCGCGAATCCTTTGCGCGTGCGCAGCGCCAAGCATCATTCTAACCGTAAATGCCCGATCCGACTCGGAAAATCGCCCCTTCGCGCTACGCCGGGCAGGTGCTCGCGGCGCGTCCCGAGCTCGTCGCGGAGCTCGCCGATCCGGCGCCGTTCGCGCGCGCGGCGATCGCCGCCGCGCTCGAAGGCGCCCCGGGCGACGACGAACAGGCGCTCAAGCGCCGCTTGCGCCGGCTGAGGCAACGGGTCCTGCTGCGCGTGATGGCGCGCGACCTGTCGGGCCGCGCCGACCTCGCCGAGGTGTGCGCCACGATGAGCGACCTCGCCGAGCTGGAAATTTCCGTGGCGCTCGGCTGGGCCGTGCAGCGGCTCGGCGCGCCGGCGCACGGATTCATCGTCGTCGGCATGGGCAAGCTCGGCGGGCGCGAGCTGAACGTCTCGTCCGACGTGGACCTGGTGTTCGTCGCCGCCGGCATCGAGGACCACGAGCGGATCGAGCGCGTCGGGAGAAAGCTCATCCAGCTCCTCTCCGAAGTCACCGAGGAGGGCCTCGCCTTTCGCGTCGACATGCGGCTGCGGCCCTACGGGGAATCGGGGCCGCTCGTTTCGAGCTTCGATTCGCTCGAGCACTACTTCGTCGCGCAGGGGCGCGAGTGGGAGCGCTACGCCTGGCTGAAGGCGCGTCCGCTGACGGGCGCGGACCACGACGAGTTGATGCGCCTGGTGCGCCCGTTCGTGTTCCGCAAGTATCTCGATTTCGCCACGCTCGCGGCGATGCGCAGGCTGCACGCCGAGGTGCGCCGCGACGTGGCGCGGCGCGAGCTGGCGCACAACGTCAAGCTCGGACCGGGCGGCATCCGCGAGATCGAGTTCGTCGCGCAGGCGCTGCAGCTGGTCCGCGGCGGGCGCGAGCCCGAGCTGGCGGTGCGCCCGACGCTCGAGGCGCTCGACAAGCTCGCCGCGCGCCGCATGCTGCCTGCCGACGCCGCGCGAGAGCTGTCGGACGCCTACGTGTTCCTCAGGAACGTCGAGCACCGGCTGCAGTACCTCGACGACGCGCAGCGCCACGATCTGCCCGAAGACGCCGAGGACCGCGCGCGCCTCGCGCGCATGGCGGGATTCGCGTCCTGGGACGCCTTTCACGCGCAGCTCGAGCGGCACCGCCGCGCGGTCACGCGCCATTTCCAGGACACGTTCGCCGGGCCCGAGCCGAAGCAGCGCTTCGAGCCCTGGCCCGAGCATCCGCGGCTCGCGGCGCTGCGCGCGAGCCAGCGCTACGCGGCGCTGTCCGACGACTCGCGCACGCGACTGGATGCGCTGGTGCCGGCGCTGGCCCGCGCGGCGCGCGCCAGCGGCGATTTCGAGACCACGCTGGCGCGCGGGCTCGACCTGGTCGAGGCGATCGCGAGCCGCGCCGCTTACCTCGCGCTCCTCACCGAGTATCCGCAGGCGCTCGAGCGCGTGGTGACGATGATCGCGGCCTCGAGCTGGGCGGCCGCGTTCGTCACGCGCCATCCGCTGCTCCTCGACGAGCTGCTGGATGACCGCATGCTCTACGCGCCGCCAGACTGGGACGCGTTCGCGCGCTCGCTGCGCGCGAGCCTCGCCGCGCAGGCAGGCGACGCAGAGCGGCAGATGAACGTGCTGCGCGAGATGCACCAGGCGCAGCAGTTCCGGCTGCTGGCGCAGGACCTGGCCGGCCTGCTCAGCGTCGAGCGGCTTGCCGATCACCTCTCGCTGCTTGCCGATCTCACGCTCGACGCGGCGCTCGAGCTCGCCTGGGCGGGGCTGCGCGGCAGGCACCGCGAGGGTCCGGCCCGTTTCGCGGTCGTCGCATACGGAAAGCTCGGGGGCAAGGAGCTCGGCTACGCTTCGGACCTCGACGTCATCTTTCTCTACGACGACCCGGACCAGCGCGCGCCGGAGACCTACGCGCGGCTCGCGCAGCGCTTCAACAACTGGCTCACCACGCGCACCGAGTCGGGGGTGCTGTTCGAGACCGACCTGCAGCTGCGCCCGAGCGGCGCTTCGGGCCTGCTCGTCTCCGCGCTCGAGGCGTTCGAGCGCTACCAGGAAAAGGACGCCTGGACCTGGGAGCACCAGGCGCTGACGCGCGCGCGCTTTTGCGCGGGCGATCGCGCGATCGGGGCGGCGTTCGAGGCCATCCGCGAGCGCATCCTGCGCCGTCCGCGCGATGCGGCGGCGCTGAAAAAGGACGTGCTCGCGATGCGCGAGAAGCTGCACGCCGCGCATCCGAACCGCTCGGGGCTGTTCGACCTGAAGCACGACCCGGGCGGGATGGTGGACGTCGAGTTCGCGGTGCAGTTCCTGGTGCTCGCGTACGCGCACCGGCATCCGACGCTGACGGGGAATCTGGGGAACATCGCGCTGCTGAAGATGGCGGGGGAGCTCGGGCTGATTCCGGTGGAGCTGGCCGGGCGGTGCGCGGATGCGTACCGCGAGTTCAGGCGGCTGCAGCATGCGCTGCGGCTGAACGGGGCGCAGTACGCGCGGGTGCCGCCGGAGAAAGTGTCAGCGCCCGCGCAGGCGGTGAGGGAGTTGTGGGGCGCGGTCTTGAAGCCCCCGGATCGGCCTTGACGTGGCTCAAGGGCCGCCGCGCGCGCTCATGCATACTTGACGCGCCGTGACACCCGCCCCCGTCAAACGCAAGCTCGCCGCAATACTCGCCGCCGACGCGGTCGGCTACAGCCGCATGATGGCCGCCGACGAGGAAGGCACGATGAAGATCCTGTCGGCGCACCGCGCGGTGATCGACGGCATCATCGAGTTCCACGAGGGGCGCATCGTCAACACGGCCGGCGACAGCGTGCTCGCCGAGTTCGCCAGCCCGACGCAGGCGGTGCGCTGCGCGGTCGAGATCCAGGACGCGCTGAAGACGCGCAACGACAGCCTGCCCGAGGCCCGGCGCATGCAGTTCCGCATCGGCGTCAACCTCGGCGACGTCATGATCAAGGGCGAGGACCTGCTCGGCGACGGCGTGAACGTCGCGGCGCGCCTGCAGAGCATCGCCGAGCCCGGCAACATCTACCTCTCCTCGAGCGTCTACGACCAGATCGCGGGCAAGCTCGATCTCGGCTTCGCCGATCTCGGGAACCAGTCGCTGAAGAACATCGACCGGCCGATCCACGCGTATCGCATCGAGCGCGAGGGGCGGCGTGTCGCGCCGGCGCGCCCCGGCCGCAAAGGCGTTCCGGCGACCATGTGGGTCGGCATGCTGCTGGGCGCGATCGCGCTCGCCGCCGCGGCTTCCTGGTACCTGGGCCTGATCCCGGCGCAGCGGCCCGCCGCGCCCGCGGTCGCTCCCGCGCCGGTCGTTGACGAGCGCGCGAAGGCCGAGGCCCAGCTCGCCAGGGCGCGTGTCGAGGCCGAAGAGGCGAAACGGCGCGCCGAGGCCGAGGGCGCCGCAGCGGCGGAGTCGAAACGCGCGCTGGAGGAGCAGCGCGCCGCGGAGACACGCGCGCGGGCGCAGGCGGAGCTCGCGCGCGCGCGCGCTGAAACGGAGGCGGCCAGGCGCAAGCTCGAAGAGCAGCTCGCGGCGGCCGAAAAGGCAAAACGCGAAGCACAAGTCGCGGCGACCGCGCCGGCCCCGGCCCCCGCCGGGCGCTACGTGGGGTCCTGGACGGCGGTATTCGACTGCCAGCCGGTCCAGGACCGGCCGGCGGCGAATTTCCCCGTTCCGTTCTCGGTCACCGGCGATCTGTTCGAGCTGCAGTTCCGCGAGCGCGGGCAGCCGGGCTCGTTCAGCTTGCGCGGCGCTCCGCAGCCGGACGGCAGGCTGCAGCTGTTCGGCTCGGGCTTCTCCTCATGGAAGGAAAGCTACGGACGCCCTTACACGGCCAACTTCGACACCAAACTCGAGGGCGAGCGCTTCTTGGGCAGCGGCCGACTCGGCGCGCGCCGGTGCACGCTGACGCTCTTGCGCAGGTAGCACGGCGCCCGCGCTAGATCGCCTCGCGCGCCTTGCGCGGCGGGGCGGCCGGCGAGAGCTGGGCGGTGAACTCGCCGAGCGCGTCCACCAGCGTGTCGCGAACCAGGCTGTAGAGGACGCGCTGGCCGTCGCGGCGGCTGGCGACGAGCCCGGCGTTCTCGAGCACGGAGAGATGGCGCGAGACCGCGGGCGGGCTCATCGCGAAGCGCCCGGCAAGCTCGGTGGTGGTGAGCTCCGTCTGCGCCAGCGAGGCCAGCATGCCGCGGCGCGGCCCCGAGGCCAGCGCGTCGAAGATGCGGTCGAGCTCCATGAACTAATCTTAACAGATTCCTTAATCTCGAAATAACTGGCGCCAGCGTGCCGTTTGGTTAGAATCGGCCGTCCTCGTTCAGGGAGCGCGTCGACATGGCGCAGGGAAAGAAGGGGCCGCGCGTGCCGCCGTCGATGGCCGACCGCGACGGCTGGATCTGGTACGACGGCAAGCTGGTGCCGTGGCGCTCGGCGACCACGCACGTGCTCACGCACTCGCTGCACTACGGGCTCGCCGTGTTCGAGGGCGTGCGCGCCTACAAGACGCAGATCGGCACCGCGATCTATCGCCTCAAGGAGCACACCGAGCGGCTGTTCAACTCCGCGCACATCTACCTGATGAAGATCCCGTACACGCGCGAGCGGCTGATGGAGGCGCAGCGCGAGGTGGTGCGCGCGAACGGCCACGAGGCCTGCTACATCCGGCCGATCGCGTTCTACGGCTCGGAGAAGATGGGCGTCTCCCCCGTGGGCGCCAGGGTGCACGTGGCGATCGCCGCCTGGCCCTGGGGCGCCTATCTCGGCCCGGAAGCCCTCGAAAAGGGCATCCGCGTGAAAACTTCCTCCTACGCGCGCCATCATATCAACGTGACCATGGCGCGCGCCAAGATGTCGGGCACCTATCCGAACTCGGTGCTCGCCACGCTCGAGGCGACGCAGCACGGCTACGACGAGGGCCTGCTGCTCGACGTGGACGGCTTCGTCGCCGAAGGCGCGGGCGAGAACCTGTTCATCGTCAAGAACGGCAAGCTCTACGAGCCCGAGCTTACTTCGGCGCTCTCCGGCATCACGCGTGCCTCGGTGATCGAGCTCGCCGAGGGCCTCGGCACCCAGGTGATCTCCAAGCGCCTGACCCGCGACGACGTCTACATCGCCGACGAATGCTTCTTCACCGGCACCGCCGCCGAGGTGACGCCGATCCGCGAGCTCGACGGGCGCAGGATCGGCGAGGGCCGGGCCGGGCCGGTCACCAAGGCCATCCAGAAGGCGTTCTTCGACGTGGTCACCGGCAAGGACCGCAAGCATCGCCACTGGCTGACGCCGGTCGCCGCGAAGAAGGGCGAGCGATGAGCCTGCAAGGTGCCGACCGCTCGCTGCTCGTCGAGGTGACTGAAAAAGACCTGCCGCTGCATTGCCCGCCGCCGGGCGCGCCGCTGTGGGCGCGCCACCCGCGCGTGTTTCTCGATGTCGCCAGCGCGGGCGAGATGCTGTGCCCGTACTGCGGCACGAAGTACGTCTACAAGGGAGCCGCCCCCAAGGGGCATTAGCTTGCCCCGCATCCTCGTCGTCGCGCCCAACTGGATCGGCGACGCGCTGATGGCGCAGCCGCTGCTCGCGCGGCTGCGCGAGAAGCTGCCCGGCCTCAGGCTCGACGTGCTCGCGACCGATCGCGTGGCGCCCGTGGCGCGGCGCATGCCCGAGGTGGACGAGGTGATCGAGGCGCCTTTCCGCCACGGCGCGCTGGAGCTGCGCGAGCGCTGGCGGCTGGGGCGCGCGCTGCGCGCGCACCGCTACGAGCAGGCGATCGTGCTGCCCAACACCTGGAAGTCGGCGCTCGCGCCGTTCTTCGCCGACATCCCGATCCGCAGCGGCTACGTCGGCGAGTCGCGCTTCGGGCTGATCAACCTTGTGTACCGGAACCGCGAAAAGCGCGTGCCGATGGCGCTGCACTACGCGCGGCTCGCCGAGCCGCCGGGCAAGGAACCGAAGCAGCCATTGCCCGAGCCGCGGCTGCGAGTGGATGCGGAGGCGGTCGCCAGCACTGCGCGCCGTCTCGGGCTCGTGGGCCGCTACGCGGCACTCTGCCCGGGCGCCGAGTACGGTCCGGCGAAGCGCTGGCCCTACTTCGCGCAGCTCGCCGGCCGCATCGGGATTCCGGTGGTGCTGCTGGGCGGCGAGAACGACCGGGACGCCTGCAGCCGGATCCCGGGCAAGAACCTCGCGGGCAAGACGACGCTGGACGAAGCGATCGAGCTCGTCGCCGGCGCGGCGCTCGTCGTCACCAACGACTCGGGCCTGATGCACGTCGCGGCGGCGCTCGATCGCCCGCAGGTGGCCCTGTTCGGCTCTTCGAGCCCGGAGCACACCCCGCCCCGCTCGACGGCGGCGCGCGTGCTGTGGCTGAAAGTGGAATGCAGCCCCTGCTTCGAGCGCGTCTGCCCGCTCGGGCATTTCCGCTGCATGAACGAGCTCGGCGTCGAGCGCGTGCTGGCGGAAATCGAGGCGCTCGGCGTAACATCGCCGGCCGCGTGACCGGCAAGATCTTCCCCACCGCGCAGGACGCCGAAGCCGCCTTCTACGAGGCGCTCGAGCGCGCCGACCTGGAGGCGATGATGGCGGTGTGGGCCGAGGACGAGGAAATCCTTTGTGTGCATCCGACTGGCCCGCGCCTCACCGGCCCCGACCAGGTGCGCTCGAGCTGGGCGAAAATGTTCTCGGGCGCGCAGCGCGTGCGCGTCAACGTCACGCAGCAGGTGGCGATCTCGGCGATGATGATCGCGGTGCACAGCGTGCACGAGAACTTCTCGGTGGAGGGCGATCCGCGGCCGCGCGCGCCGATCGTCGCCACCAACATCTACATCCGCACCGCGGCCGGCTGGCGCATGATCGTGCACCACGCCTCGCCCGCCCCGGGGCAGGCCGAGGCGGCGCCGCGCGAAGCGCGTCCCAAGACCCTGCATTGAGCGACTACACCGCCCCGTGGTGGCTGCCGGGCGGCCACTTGCAGACGGTCTACGCATCGCTGCGCCCGCCGCCGCGCGTGCCGCTCGAGCGCGAGCGCTGGGAGACGCCCGACGGCGACTTCATCGACGTCGACTACGCGGGCGAGGCGCGCGCCCGGCGGCTGCTGGTGCTGTTCCACGGACTCGAGGGCGGCTCGCAGAGCCATTACGCGCGCGCCTTCGCCGCGCACGCCTGCGCCGCGGGCTGGCGCCTCGCGCTCCCGCAATGGCGCGGCTGCTCGGGCGAGCCCAACCGGAAGCCGCGCGCCTACCACTCGGGCGACAGCGACGAGGTGGACTGGATCCTGCAACGATTCGCCGCGCGCACGGTCGAACTGTTCGCGGCGGGCGTCTCGCTCGGCGGCAACGCGCTGCTCAAGTGGCTGGGCGAGCGCGCCGAGGAGGCGCGCCGGATCGTGCGGCGCGCGGCGGCCGTGTCGGCGCCGCTCGATCTCGGCGCAGCCGGACGGGCGCTCGACCGGGGCTTGAACCGAATTCTCTACACCCGCCACTTCCTTTCCACCTTGCGCCCGAAATCGCTCGAGAAGCTGGAGCGCTTTCCCGGACTGTACGACACCGCGCTCGTTCGCCGGGCCCGCACCATGCACGAGTTCGACGACGCGGTCACCGCGCCGCTGCACGGCTTTCGCGACGCCGACGACTACTGGGCGCGCGCTTCGAGCTCCCCGTGGCTCTCCGCGGTGCGCGTGCCGACCCTGGTGCTCAACGCGCGCAACGACCCGTTCCTTCCCGAGGCCGCGCTCGAAGCGGCCGCGCGGCAGGCATCGTCGTCGCTCCTGCTGGAGTTCCCGCGTACCGGGGGACACGCCGGCTTTCTCGAAGGCCCGTTTCCCGGGCGGCACACCTGGCTGCCGCGCCACCTCGTACAATTCCTGGGCGCATGAACGTCCCGGCAGAAATCTTTCGCACCTACGACATCCGCGGCGTGGTCGGAAGCACGCTCACGCCGGCGATCGTGCGCGAGATCGGGCGCGCGCTCGGCGCGCTCGGGCGCGAGCGGGGCGCGCCGGCATTCGCGGTGGGGCGCGACGGGCGGCTCTCGGGACCGGAGCTGCTCGACGCCCTCGCCGAGGGCCTGGTCTCGGTCGGCGCCGACGCGATCGACGTCGGCATGGCGACCACGCCCGCGGTGTACTTCGCCGCGCACCATCTCGGATGCGGCAGCTGCGTGGCGGTGAGCGGCAGCCACAACCCGCCCGAGTACAACGGGCTGAAGCTGGTGGTGGCGGGCGACACGCTCTATGGCGAGGAAATCCAGGAGCTGCGCCGCAGGATCGAGGCCGGGCGCTTCCCGGCCGGGACGGGGCGGCGCTCGCACGCAGACGTGCTCGACGCGTACCTCGATCGCATCGCCTCGGACGTGAAGCTCGCGCGCCCCTTCAGGATCGCGGTGGATTGCGGCAACGGCGTCGCCGGCCTGCTCGCGCCGCGCCTGTACCGGCGCCTCGGCTGCGAGGTGACCGAGCTGTACTGCGAAGTCGACGGGACCTTCCCGAACCACCATCCCGATCCCACGCAGCCCGAGAACCTCGCCGACCTGATCGCGACCCTGCGCGCCTCGCCCTGCGAGCTGGGATTCGCGTTCGACGGCGACGGCGACCGGCTCGGCCTGGTGACGAAGGACGGCGAGATCATCTACGCCGACCGCCAGCTGATGCTGTTCGCCGCCGACGTGCTCTCGCGCAACCCCGGCGCGCAGATCATCTACGACGTGAAGTGCACGCGGCTGCTCGCGCCCTGGATCGAGCGCCACGGCGGCCGGCCGCTCATCTGGAAGACCGGCCATTCGCTCATCAAGGCGAAGCTGAAGGAGACCGGCGCGCCGCTCGCCGGCGAGATGTCGGGCCACACCTTCTTCAAGGAGCGCTGGTACGGCTTCGACGACGCGCTCTACGCCGGGGCGCGGATGCTCGAGATCCTGTCGAAGGAGCCGGATGCCAATGCGGCGTTGAAGCGGCTTCCGAACGCCCCATCGACGCCCGAGCTGCACTGGGCCCTCGCGGAGGGCGAGCCGCACGCCCTCGTGGCGAGGCTGCAGGCCGCTAAGCCGTTTCCCGGCGCGGCGCGCGTGCTCACCATCGACGGCGTGCGCGCCGAGTACGCCGACGGCTTCGGCCTCGCGCGCGCCTCGAACACCACGCCGGTGGTGGTGCTGCGCTTCGAGGCCGACAGCGAGGCCGCCCTGAAGCGGATCCAGGGAGAGTTCCGCGCCGCGCTCCAGCCCCTGAAGCCCGGCACGCCGCTGCCTTTCTAGCCTACTTCGCGAAATCCGGCCCGATCACGTCCAGGGCGTCGGTCGCCAGGCAGTCGACGCCCCAGCCGAGGAGCATTCGCGCCTCGGCCGGCTCGTTCACCGTCCAGCACACGACCGCGTAGCCGGCGGCGCGCACCTCTCGAATGACATTCTCCTCGGCTTTTCCGCCGTTGCAGTGCAGCGACACGCATTCGAGGCTTTCCAGCGGCCGCTTCCAATCCGCCGGGATCTCGTCGACGAGAAATCCCCGCGGCAGCTCGGGCGCGGCGGCGCGCGCCGCCTCGAGCGCTGCGACGGAAAAAGACGAGAGCACCGGCGCGAGCGCGGCGCCCTTCCACAGCTCGCGCGCCATTCGCCCGGCCGAGGCGCCGGTCGCGCGTTCGTGTCCCTTGGCGGGCTTGATCTCGACATTCGCCCAGACGCCGAGCGTGCGGCACAGCTTGCCCGCGTCCCGGAAAGTCGGGATGCGCTCGCCGCGCCAGCGCTCGCCGCGCCAGGCGCCGGCATCGAGCTTCGCCAGCTCCGCGTAGGGCGTGCGCGCGACCTCGCCCTTGGCGCCGGTCGTGCGCTCGAGCGTCTCGTCGTGAATCAGAACCGGGGTGCCGTCGCCCGAGAGCATGAGGTCGAATTCCACGCCGCGAAAGCCCAGCGAGGCGCCGAGGCGGATCGCGGCGAGCGTGTTCTCGGGGGCAAGGCCCCCGCCGCCGCGGTGCGCGACGATCCGCGGGTAGGGCCAGCGCACGCTGCCGGTCCGCCGCTAGCGCCGCCCGCGCGGCGCGGCGCTCGCGCCGGGGCGCGTGGCGCCTTTCGCGGCCGCAGAGCGCTCGAGCAGCGCGTTGCCGCGCGCCACCGCGGCGTCGAGCGCGTCGAGCGGGGTCTTCGCCTCCGACCACACCGCTTCCAGCTCCTCCTCGATGATGCCGCGGATATGGTGGAAATGGGCGAGCCGGATGCCTTTCGACTCCTGCGTCGGGTTCTTGCGCAGCAGCTGGCGGATCGCGATCTCCTGGCCGGGACGACCGGCGTAGAAGCCCTGCTTCCGAGCAAGCTCGTAGGCCGCGGTGCTGAGCGGCACGTAGCCGGTCCTCTGGTGCCACTCGGCCTGCACCTCGGGCTGCGCGAGGAACGCAAGGAAACGCGCCGCGCCGCGATTCTCGCCCTTCGGCTTGCCGCCCATCACCCACAGTCCCGCGCCGCCGGCGAGCGTGTTCTGCGGCGCCTGGGCGAAATCGTCGTAGTACGGCAGCTGCGCCACCGCGAAATCGAACTTGGCGCGCTCGCGCAGCCCGGCGTCGCTCGCCGAGGACGACGTGAGCAGCGCGCATTCGCCGGAGGCGAAGCGGGCCTCGGCCTCGTCGCGGCGGCCTGAATACGTGAAGTAGCCCGATTTGCGCCACGAAGAGAGCATCGCGATCCAGCGCACCATGAGCTGGGTGTTGAAGGCGAGCCGCGCCTGCGGGCCGCCCATCCCGTTCGCGTGCGTGGCGAACTCCTGGTTGTGCCAGGCGCTCATGTTCTCCAGCAGCACCCAGGACGGCCAGGCGGTGGTGAATGCGCAGGGCGCGCCCGAGTCGACGAGCGCGCCGAGCGTGGCGGGCATCTCGTACCAGGTCCTGGGCGGCCGGTCCGGGTCGAGGCCGGCCTTGCGGAACGCGTCGCGGTTGTAATAGAGGACCGGCGTCGTGCTGTTGAACGGCAGCGCGAGCAGCCTTCCGTTCGCGTCGGAGAAATAGGCGCCCAGCGCGGGCAGGGTTGACTTGGCGTCGAGCGGCAGCCCGGATTCCGCCATCACCTGCCATAGCGGCCGCACTGCGTCCCGCTGCGCAATCACGTCGGCCGTGCCGGCCTCGGCCACCTGCACGATGTGCGGCGCGAGCCCCGTCTTGCGCGCCGCAATCGCCGCGGCGAGCGTCTCCTCGTACGTGCCCTTGTAGACCGCAACGACGCGGAACTCCCGCTGCGAAGCGTTGAAGCGTGCCGCGAGGCGCTCGAGCTCGGCCCCGGAATTTCCGTTCATCGCGTGCCAGAACTGGATCTCGCCCGCGGCCGGCGCGCCCGAGGCCGCAAAGCCGATCACGATCGCAGCGAAAGCGCGGCGCAGCATGCGGGACCCAGTATATATAAACTAGGCGCATGGACGCAGACCCGCTCGACGCGGCCGCGATACGCGCGGCCCTCGGTGCGCGCGCGCAGCAAGTCGAGGTGCGCGTGCTGGATCGCTGCGCCTCGACGAACAGCGTCCTGCTCGACGAAGCGGGCAGCGCGCGCTGCGTGCTGCTGGCAGCAGAGGAGCAGACGGCGGGACGCGGCAGACGCGGCCGGCGCTGGACGAGCCCGCGCGGTGCCGGGCTCACCTTCTCGCTCGCGCGCGGGATCCGCCGCCCGGCGCGCGAGCTGCCGGCGCTGCCGCTCGTTGCGGGCGTGGCGGCGGCGCGCGCGCTTCGCGCCCTCGGCATCTCCGGCGTCTCCCTCAAGTGGCCGAACGATCTGATCGCGCGCGGCGGCAAGCTCGGCGGCATCCTGATCGAGACGCGCAGCCGCGGGCCCGACCTCGCGGCGGTCATCGGCATCGGCATCAACTGGCGCCGCGCGCCGGGGCTCGCGGCGCGGCTGCGGCGCAGGCTCGCGTCGCTCGACGAGCTGCTCTCGCCGTGCCCGTCGCGCAACGACGGCGCAGGGCGCCTCGCCGCTTTCCTCCTCGACGCGCTCGAGGACTTCGAAGCGCGCGGCCTCGCCTCGGTGCGCGGCGACTGGGAGTCGCTGCATGCGCACGCCGGCCGTCGCATGCGCCTCAGGCTCGCCGACGGCAGCGAGGTGGCGGGCATCGCCGAAGGCCTCGCCGAGGACGGGGCTTTGCGGCTGCGCACGCGCCACGGCGTGCGCGCGATCGCGGGCGCGAGCGTCGTCTCGTTGAGGGCCGCATGAATCTCGCCATCGACGCGGGCAACTCGCGCGTGAAGTGGGGCTGGCACGACGGCGCTCGCTGGACCGCGCTCGCCACCGTATCGCTGGTCGAGTTCGCGGCGGCGAGCCACGACGTCAATCCGTTCGCCGCCACGCACGAGGATCCCGAGCGCATCGTGATCTCGAACGTCGCCGGCGAAGGCGCGCACCAGCTGCTCGTCAACTGGACCAGCATCTTCGAGGCCGTGCCGCTGTGGCTGACGGGCGAGGCCGCGCGCTGCGGCGTGCGCAGCCGCTACGAGCGCCCGGAGCAGCTCGGGCCGGACCGCTGGGCGGCGCTGGTCGCGGCGCGCGCGCTGCACACGGGCGCCTGCCTGGTGGTGAACGCCGGCACCGCGACCACGGTGGACAGGCTTTCCGCGGACGGCGAGTTCACCGGCGGCGTGATCCTTCCCGGGGTGGAGCTGATGCGCTTCGTGCTGCACGAGCACACCGGGCGCCTGCCGATCCAGGAAGGCAGGCTGCGCGAGGCGCCGCGCAATACCGCCGACGCGATCGAGACCGGCTGCCGTCACGCCCAGGCCGGGACAGTCGAGCGCATGTTCCGCGCGATGGGTGGAAATCCGTTGTGCATCGTCTCCGGCGGCAACGGGCGCCAGCTGATCGAGCTCCTCACGCTTGCCTGCCGTTACGTCGAGAACCTGGTGCTCGACGGACTGGGCCTGATCGCGCTCGACGAGCGCGCGCGCGAATCGTCGCGCGCCCTGCGTTCCGGCTGACCATGCGCGTGTTGTTCCTGCTTCTGGTCCTCGCCAACAGCGCGTTTTTCGCCTGGTCGCGCTTCGTCGCCCAGTCCGAGCCGGCCTCCGACCCGCGGCCGCTGGAGCGCCAGATCGATCCGCAGAAGCTCAAGCTGCTCGATCCGCGCGAGCTGCGCGCGCCGTCGCAGGCGGCGCCGAAGCCCGCGCCCGTCGCGGCCGGCGCAGCCTCGGCGTGCGTCGAATGGGGCAGCTTCACGCTCGCCGACGCGCCGCGCATGGAAAAGGCGCTCGAGCCGCTCGCCCTCGGCGCGCGGCTCGCGCAGCGCCGCACCGAGGAGACCGCGGGCTGGTGGGTGTTCATTCCGCCGCAGGGCAGCCGCGCCGGCGCGCAGAAGAAGTCCGCCGAGCTGAAGGCGCTCGGCGTGGACGATCATTTCATCGTGCAGGAGGAAGGGACGCTGCGCTGGGCGCTCTCCCTCGGGGTATTCCGCACCGGGGAAGCGGCCCAGGCGCGACTCACGGCTCTGCGCGACCTGGGCGTGCGCACGGCGCAGGCCGGCCCGCGCGAATTGCAGGTGCCCAAGGTGTGGCTGCAGGTGCGGGGCGCCGACGCCGCCCAGCACTCGCTGCTGAAGGACATCGCGCGCACGGTCGAGGGAAGCGAGCTGCGCGAGTGTCCGACGGGCGGCTGATTTCGCGGGAAACGGGATTCGGAATATATTGACGCCATGAAGATCCTCCGCGGAGTGGTTGCGCTGCTCGTTGTCTCGGCCTCTTACGGCGCATTCGCGCAGGACTGCGAGCGCGTGAACGGGCTGAATCCCCTGCTGCAGCAATGGCATCGTAGCCTGGAGGGGTGGAGAGGCGCCCGCTTTCTCGCCGTTCCCTCGGCCAAGCTCGATGCCGACTGCAGCGAGCGCATCCGCACGCTGATGCAGTGGAAGCAGGCGCTGGAATTGTGGCGGCGCATGTCCGGCCGCCTCGACGAGCCCAGTCCCGCGGTGCTCGCGAGCTGCCGGCGCACCATGGAGCTGCTCGCGCGCTGGCGCTTCGCGATCGAAGGCTGGTACGGCAATCGCTTCCTCGACGCGCCGGACCCCGGCGCGTGCCGGTCGGCCGCCAGGTAAGCGCGCGCCGCGGGCCCTGCCCCGTCCTAGCCGATCGGGTGCGCGCCGCCGGGCACGTGCTGCGCCACGAGCGCAAGCAGGTGGTCGGCACGCACCGGCTTGGTGAGATAGCCGACCGCGCCCAGCTCCTTGCCGCGATGGTCTCCCTCCTCTACCGAAGTGAGGAAGATCACCGGGATGTACGGCAGCGTCTTGTCGGCTTTCAGCGCCGCGATGAATTCGAAACCGTCCATGTGCGGCATGCTGACGTCGGTGATGATCAGGTCGGGCGGGCTTTTCAGCACCAGGTAGCCCGCCACGATCGCGTCCTCGGCGACGCGCACCTCGTAGCCGGCGGCACTCAGATGCAGCCGCAGCAGCTCGCGGATGCCTTCGTCATCGTCCACTACGAGAATGCTGGCCGCCATGGCTCCGGGGCTCGGGAATCGTTATTGGTGCTGGTGGCCCGACTCGAACGGGCGACCTACTGATTACGAATCAGTTGCTCTACCAGCTGAGCTACACCAGCTTTCGACGACGCAAAGTGAGGCAGGGCGATTATACGCTGCAGTGCCGCAGCACGGCCGGGGCGTGAACTAGTTCCGCTATACTCGCCCGCGCCGCGCCGCTCGGTCCGGGTTTCCGGCCGCTAGTCGCCGGTCGTTGCCGCTCCGGGCGGCCGCTCTTTAGCATCCACTTTCGATCGGGAGGGTTTCATGCCTCGTGCACGCGGATTCACGCTGATTGAGCTGATGATCGTGGTCACCGTGGTCGCGATCATCAGCGCGTTCGCGGTACCGTCGTATCTGGACTACGCGCAGCGCGGCAAGATCACCGAGGCGACCTCGACGCTGTCCGACCTGCGCCTGCGCGCCGAGAAGTTCTACGCCGACAACCGCACCTATGTAGGTTTTCCGGACGCAGTGACGGGCACCCGCTACTTCACCTACACCTGCAACAACCCCGCCAAGACCGCGTCCGCGTTCACCTGCACCGCGACCGGGGCCGCCGGAATGACCGGGTTTCAGTACACCATCAACGAATCGAACACCAAGGCCTCGACCTTCACCGGGCTTGCGGGCTGGAACAATTGCGGGACGCGCTGGGTGACGAGGAAGGGCGAAGCATGTTGAGTCGCTCGCAGCGCGGCCTGAGCCTGATCGAGATGATGATCGCGCTGGTGGTCGTCGCCGTCCTCATGATGCTCGCGCTGCCGGAGTACAACACGTTCATCAAGAACGCAAAGATCAAGAATGTCGCGCAGAGCTACGAGGCCGGCCTGCAGCTCGCGCGCGCCGAGGCGCTGCGGCGCAACGAGAGCGTGCGTTTCTCCCTCGTGACCAATATGAGCAGCACCTGTGCGGTCCTGAATGTCGCCATCGGCAATACAACGGCGCCCGGCTGGGTGGTGAGCCGGGACGACCCCGCGGACAAGTGCGATATCGCCCCTTCCGAAACAGTGGCCCCGCGGATCGTCCAAAAATGGGACGCGGGCGAAAGCGCATCAGGGTTGCCATGGTTCATGTACATAGGGACCGCTGCGACGGGAGGAGGCGATTCGATCACTTTCAACGGACTCGGAAGAGTCTCGCCTGCATTTGTGGCCGCCGGCATCAATGCCAACACGGGTCGGATCGACGTCGACGTATTTCAACTCTCCGACCTCATCCGGTGCGAGCATGGCGCAGGCACAGGGGGGGTGACTCTGCGCTGCATGCGCATCGTCGTCACCAACGCCGGCCAGATCCGCATGTGCGACCCGAAGGTCTCGGACGCGGCCGACCCGCGCAAATGCCCATGAAGACGAACGCAGCCAGGCCCGCCGCCGGGGCGCACCAGAAGGGCGTCATGCTGATCGAGGCGCTGCTCGGGATCCTGATCTTCTCGATCGGCATCCTCGCGATGCTCGGCATGCAGGCGGTCGCCATGCGCGCGACGATCGACGCCAAATACCGCTCCGAGGCCGGCTTCCTCGCCAACGAGATCATCGGCGTCATGTGGAGCGACCCGGCCAATCTGGGCGGCTACGCCACCGCGTCCTGCGCCGCCACTTTGCGCTGCAACGCCTGGCTGACGCGCGTGCAGAGCCGCCTGCCGAACGCGACCGGCGGGAACGCTCCGACGATCGCTATCGGCGGGGTGAACAACCGCCAGGTGACGGTCACGGTGCGCTGGCAGCCCCCCGGCGCCGATACGCCGGTCAGCAGGCACGAAGCGGTCGCGCAAATCTACCGTTCGAACGATTGAGTCCGCCATGAGAACCCGGCAGCTCGGCATGAGCCTCATCGAGATCATGGTCGCGGTGGCGATCGGCCTGATCGGCATCCTGATCATCACGCAGGCCTATCTCACCAGCGAGAACTTCAACCGCTCGACGCTCGGCGAGGGCGGCGCGCAGACCAACGGCCTGATCGCGCTCTACACGATCGAGCGCGACGTGCGCAACGGGGGTTACGGCATCGCCGACTCGGTCGCGCTCGGCTGCGGCGAGATGGCCTGGTACTACGACGGGACCTACTCGCCGAACGCCGGCGGCACTCTGCCCCCGGTGCGCGTCGCCCCGGTCTACATCACCGTCGACGCGACGCTGCCGCTCACCGATCCCGACCAGATCTCGATCATGGCCGGCGGCGACCCCGAGCGGATGGTGCCCGGCTCGATCAAAACGTTCACCTCCGCCACCAATCTGATAGACCTCGAAACGAGCGCCGGCTTCGCCATCGGCGACCTGGTCGTGCTGGCGAACGGCACCGGTTGCACGATGGTGCAGATCACCAACGTGCAGCTTCCCCCGAGCCAGAAGATCGAGGCGAACCCGGGAACATTCAACCCGGCCGCGTGGGGCGCGTTCCCGGTCAGCAACTACGCGATCGGCGAGCCGATCTTCAACCTCGGCAGCGCGCCGACCCTGCGGACCTATTCGGTCTCGAACGGAAAGCTGCGCGTCGCCGACGCCATCGCGGTGGCGGCGGGCGGCTCGGCCGTCGAATTGATGGACGGCATCGTCGATCTGCGCGGGCAGTACGGCAAGGACAACGGCATCAACAACGGCACAGTGGCCTCCGCCACCTTCGTTTCCAACGACGGGCAGGTGGACCAGTTCAGCAGCGCGGCGCCCGCGAACAGCGCCGAGTGGCAGCAGGTGGTTTCGGTGCGCATCGGCGTGCTCGCGCGCATCGGCACCTACGAGAAACCGGACTCCAGCGGTAACTGCACGACCACGACGGTGGCGCCGACCTGGGCAGGCGGCACGTTCACCGCGGTAAGCGTCGCCTCGGGAAGCGAAGACCGCTGCTACCGCTACCGCGTGTTCGAAACCACCATCCCGCTTCGCAACATGATCTGGAGGGCGACATGAGCTCGCGTCCGGCCCGCGCCCAGCGGGGCGTCGTACTGTTCATCGCGCTGATCATCCTGGTCGCGATGTCGCTCGCGGGCATCGCGCTCATGCGCGGCGTGGACACCGGCACGGTCATCGCCGGGAACCTCGCGTTCCGGCAGAGCACGACCTTCGTCGGCGACATCGGCGTGGAGGCCGCGCGCGCGTGGCTGCGGACCGCGGCCAACCTGAACGCCACCTCGACCGCGGATTCGTACTGCGCCTCGTGGAACGAGGGGTTCAACCTGCTCGCCAATTTCGACGGCAGCTGCGCCGGGACGAGCAAGGACGTGACCGCAGCTCCGTACACGCCGCCCAGCGGTTACACGGTGAAATACGTGATCCACCGCCTGTGCACGCAGGCGCTGCCCCCCGACGATCCCAACAACAGTTGCGTCAAGTCGGTCGGGACGGCGACCGCAACGACCGGCGGCACCAAGGGCGCCGCGGCCTACGGCACCTACGCCCTCTCCTCGCCGGTCGCCGCGGTCTACCGCGTCACCGTGCAGGTCACGGGTCCGCGCAATGCGCGCAGCTACGTCCAGTCCGTGGTGTTCTGAAGCCGGACCGAATCAGGGAGTGACGACATGAGCCGCCTTTCGACTCTCGGAAAACGAGTGCTCGCCTACGCGGTGAGCGCCTCGATGGCGTACACGGGCCCGCTGCAGGCCGCGCTCACGGACATCGCCGACTACCCGATCACCCAGCCGGCGAGCACGAGCCTGAATCCCAACCTGCTGCTCATCCTCGACGACTCGGGCTCGATGGCGCGCCAGTTCAGCCCGGACTACGTCTCCCTCAGCGCCCAGAATTGCTTCGATTCCTACGACACCAACAACGACCTCACCTCGAGCCCGCAGACCTGCGGACCGGGCGACCCGCCCGCGATGTCCCCCGAGTTCAACACGCAGTACTACAACCCCGAGGTCCGCTATCTGCCGGCGGTCGATTACAACGGCGCTCAACGCACGAACATGACCGCGGCCAACACCAGCAACTGGACCGCGGTGCCGACCGACAACGTCAGCTCGGCGGCGAAAGACGAGGCGCGCAAGGACCTGCATTCGGGCAGCAATTGGGACTCCGGCAACAGTCCCGTCATCGAGAACTACGACCTCGTGAACCAATGGCCGGATCGCGTGTGGTGCGCCCTGCCGACGGACAGCGCGAGCGACCCCGCGGTCTGCAAGACCAACAGCGCGTATACCTACCCCAACTTCTTCTTCGGCTACGGGAGGGACGGCTCGAACAACGAGAAATACAAGTTCGGCGCGCCCTACTACTACCGCATCCTGCCGACCGAGTTCTGCACCGACGCGCGGATGGACGATTGCGTCGTGTCGACCGAAGCCACCGTGGTGGGCGGCAAGAGCTACTCGGTGCCAGCGTCGGTGCGCTTCTGCACCGACGACACCCTCGGCACCTGCCACTCCAAGCGCTCGGTCAGCTCCCCCGACCGCAGGTACCCGAGGTTCCTCGGCAACGTGACCGCCAACGGCTCCGGGGCGACCAAGGCCGAGGGCTCGATCACCATCGCCACCCAGCCCGATTCGGCGCAGGGCAACATCGTCGACATCGTCGTGACCAAGCTGGACGGCACCACCTTCAGCCTGAGCAACGGCCGCACATTGACGGCGGGCTCCAGCACCAGCACCTGGGCCGAGCTGATCGAGAACGAGATCGACGGCAACCCCAACGGCCTGTCGCCCGCGTTCACGGCGAGCCACAGCACCGGTCCCACGACCACCGTCTTCGCGAACACCGCGGGCGCCGATTTCAACGGTGCCACCATCACCATCACCACCAACGTGACCGGGAAGACGCCGGCGTACATCGATTTCACGTTCAGCGGCACGTTCAGGGACAACACGATTCCGGGCGTCGGCGAGGTGAACAGCCTCGTGATCGAGGGCAATCAATTCGTCTCCGGCACCATCTACTGCACGCACACGGATTGCAACAGCTCGAGCTCGACGACCCGCAACAACCGCATGGCGTCGCTGGTGCGCGGTGCTCTCACTCCGCCCGCCGGCTGGACGGTGAGCGGCAGCAACAACGTGGTGCGCATCACCGCGCCGGCCGGCTCCACGCCGCCCGCGACCGGGTCGGAGAAGAACAACACGCCGGCGGCGATCGGCACGGCGAACACCACGGCGAGCGGATCGAACGGCTCCAGGCTCGGCAGCGGGGTCACGACCGGCGACGTCATCTACACCACTCAGAACTTCTCGGGCGGCACCGACGTCGTGCCGCCGGCCGGCGCGACGCGCGAGAACGTCGGCACCTTCGTGCGCACCAATATCGTCCCTGGCCAGACCTACAACAAGTATGCCGACCGAACGGACTGCATCGCGACCGAGGGCGTGTGCGCCTACGACGAGGAAATGACCAACTTCGCCAACTGGTTCGCGTACTACCGCACGCGCATGCAGATGGCGAAGAGCGCGATCGGGCGCTCGATCGCGCTCGCCGCGCTGCCCGATAACTGGCGCCTCGGCTTCATGACCATCAACTTCGGAACCAGCAAGTATCTGCCCGTGGCGCCCTTCACAACCGGAGCAGGCGCCCAACGCGACCAGTGGTACCAAAAGCTGTACGACGCCCCCGGCGATGTTGGCGGTACCCCGTTGCGCGGGGCGCTTTCCCGCGCCGGCCGGTATTTCGCCAATCAGAATCCGGGCGGCAACATGGGATCCACGCCCATCAACTCGGCCTGCCAGCCGAACTTCGCGCTCCTGACTTCCGACGGCTACTGGAATACCTTCACCGAGAGCGGCACGCCGGCCGCAGGTATAAGCGGCTCCGCGCTCGGCGACGCGGACAGCGACGGCAGCTCCAATACGCTCGCCGACGTGGCGCACTACTACTACAACAACGACCTCTCGACCGACGCCGGCACCGGCGGCACCGGCCCCGGCGCGGGATACGCCAACCAGGTGCCGTCATCGGGCATCGACACCGCGCCGCACCAGCACATGACCACGTTCACGATCGGCATGGGGATCAGCGGCACGCTGCTGTTCCATCCCAACTATCTGGAGCCCGGCAACAGCATCGACTACGACTCGATCACCGACGGCGACTCGGCCACCACGCCCAACCAGTGGCCGGCGCCGAGCTCCGGCGCCGAGACCACCGTGGACGACATGTGGCACGCCGCGGTGAACGGCAAGGGCCGCTTCTTCAGCGCCCAGAACCCGGTGGCGCTCGCCCTGGGCATCAACGAGGTGCTTAACGCGATCGCGCAGCGGGTGGGCGCGGGCGCGGCGGCGGCAACCTCGAACCTGCAGCCGATCGCCGGGGACAACTTCGCCTTCACCGCCCAGTACTCGACGGTGGAGTGGTCGGGCGACCTCAAGGCGCGCACCATCCGGCTCACCGACGGCCTGATCGCCGGCCGCGAGCTGTGGTCGGCATCGACTCAGCTCGACCAGCGCGGGCATACCGACCGGAAGATCTATACCCTCGATCCGGCGGATACCGATGCCACGGTGGTGATTACCGTCAACGGCGAGACCCGGACTCAGAACGCGAACAGGCTGCGCAGCTTCTGCCGGCAATTCAACGTCCTGGATCCGACCTGCGACGACGGCGGCCTGCTGACCGACACGGAGTCGGACGATTATTTCGATCCGCTCGGCGGCGCGAGCGGCGCGCTCAGCCATACGGCCGGCTGGCCGGGCGGCGATCCACGGCGCACCGCCGCGACCAGGGGCTCGCTCATCCGGTTCCTGCGCGGCGAGACGTCCAACGAGATGGCGCTCGGCGGCACGGGCGCGAGCGACCTCTACCGCAACCGCGTGCACCTGCTCGGCGATATCGTGAACGCGCAGCCTTCGTACGTGAAGGCCTCGCCGTTCAATTACGGCGCGGCGACCGACCCGTTCTACCTCGACTTCAAGCACACCACCGACGGCTCGGCCGGAACGCGCAAGGGAACGGTGTACGTGGCGGCGAACGACGGCATGCTGCACGCCTTCGAGACCGACCCCGACAACAGCCCCTACTACCAGACCGCGGGGATCGAAAACCCGGACACCAACGCGGCGAACGACGATTTCCAGGGGACGAAGGACGAAGACCCGATCACGGGAGAAGGCGCGGAACGCTGGGCGTACATCCCGACGCTGGTGTTCCCGACGCTCAAGCGGCTCGCCGAGGCGAATTACTCGACCAATCACCGCTTCTACGTGGACGGCTCGCCGCAGATCGGCGACGCGTGCTTCGGCCACACGCTTTCCACGCCGTGCTCGTCTGCCGGCAATTGGAAGACCATCCTGGTCGGGGGCCTGAACCAGGGCGGGCGCGGCTACTATGCGCTCGACATCACCAACCCGGACAATCCGAAGGGTCTGTGGGAGCTGAAGGGCGGGAGCGGCGCGGCTTGCATCGTCAACGACAGCGACGTCGACGGCACGCAAAGCGGGGACTGCAACATCGGCTCCACCTTCGGCAACCCGATCATCGCCAAGCGGCCGGAGGACGGGAAATGGGTGGTGATCGTCGCCTCGGGCTACAACAACGCGAGCCCGGGAGACGGCAAGGGCTACCTGTACGTGGTGGACGCGCAGACCGGAAAGATCCTGCGGCGCATGTCGACCGGGACGGGCAACGGCGCCACCCCCAGCGGCCTCGCGCGCATCAACGCCTGGGTGGGAAACGCGCTCACCGACAACACCGCGCTCGCGGTCTACGGCGGCGATCTCGAGGGCAACCTGTGGCGCTTCCAGCTCGACCAGAGCACCACGCCCTCGATCCCGCGCTATTCGGTGACCAAGCTCGCCACGGTCTACGATCCGAGCGGCAATCCGCAGCCGATCACCGTGAAGCCGGAGCTCGCGGAAATAAAGGGCGCGAGCGTATCGCACCGCGCGATCTTCTTCGGCACCGGCCAATTCCTCGGCTCGAGCGACAAGACCGACAACCAGCGGCAGAGCATCTACGCGATCAAGGACGCCATGGCGGGCGCGGGCGACGCAACGCCCCAGAACGACGTTCCGCAGACCGACATGACGCGCACGTCGCCGACGACCATCGCGGGTTTCGTGCGGCAGGCCCTTTCGCCGGTGGGGACGGACCAGCGCACGGTTTCGACCATCAACGCGGTCAATTTCGACACCAACAGCGGCTGGTTCATCGACCTGCCCGACGGCGGCGCGGGGACGGAAGCGGCCGAGCGCGTGAACGTCGATCCGGTCATCCAGCTCGGCACGCTGATCATCGCCTCGAACGTTCCGAGCAGCGAGACCTGCGTCGCGGGCGGCTTCGGCTGGGTGAACTTCCTCGACGTCAAGACGGGCGGCACGGTGCCCACCGGCGTGAGCAATACTCCGGCGAGCGTGAAGATCGCCGCGTCGCTGATCGTCGGCATCAACGTGGTCAAGATCGGGGACCAGATCAAGACCATCGTCACCACCGCCGACAACCAGCAGCTGACGCAGGAGACCCCGACGACGCCGGGCGGCGTCGAGGGCCGCCGCGTGACCTGGCGTGAGCTCTTCGTGGAATGAGGCGCTCGCCCGGCTCGGCGGGGCGTTCGCGGTTTCGCTAGGGCTGCACCTCTCGGCCGCGCTGGCGCTCGAGGCGCTGCCTTGGGCCGCGCCCGGGGCGGCGCGCGGCGTGCCGGAGCGCGGCGCGGCGCGGCTGCAGGCGGCGATCCGCTACGCGCCGCCCCCTGCCGCGCAGACGCCCGCGCAGGCGAGGCAGGCGAGCACCTCCGAAGCCCCGCGCGAGCGGCCGGGCGCCCCGGCGCCTTACTTCGCCTCGCGCGACCTCGACGTGCGGCCGACGGTCATCGGGCGGGTCGACCCCCCCTATCCGAACGACGCTTACCTGCGCGAAATCGCGGGCCGGGTGGTGGTGCGGCTGTACCTGAGCGAAACCGGCGCGGTCGAAAAGGCGGTCACCCTGGCGGCGGAGCCTCCCGGATATTTCGAGGAGGCCGTCGAGCAGGCCTTCCTCGCCGCACGCTTCACGCCAGGCATGAAGGCGGGCCGCCCGGTCAAGGTGCAGCTGGTGCTGGAGGTCCGGTACGACTCCCCGCAGCCGACCGCCCCGGGGGACGAGTCGAGCCCGCCTGCGGAGAGCGGACGCTAGCCTATTCAGCGGCCCTGGGTTCCTGGTCCCGCGCGGGTGGCGCCTCGAGCGCCGGTGGCATGGCGCGCCGCCGGCGCAACTCGTTCATCATCTGCATGGCCTCCGGGTGTCCGTTCTTCGCGGCTTCCGAAATCCAGCCGAGCGCTTCCGAGGCGTCCTTGGCAACGCCGCGACCCTGATAGTAGGCGATGCCCAGAGCATACTGGGCCTCGGCGTTTCCCTGGCGCGCGCTGCGCCGCAGCCACTGCGCGGCTTCCGCGTGGTTGGGTGCGACGCCGTAAAGGCCGCGCGAATACGCGACACCGAGCAGGAACTGCGCCGAGGCATGGCGCTGCACGGCCGCCTTGCGCAGCCATTCCAGCGCCTGGCGCTCGTCCTTCTCCACACCGATGCCCGTACCGGACAGCAACGCGAAATGGTACTGCGCTTCGCGCTCGCCGTTCTCGGCGGCCGCGCGCACCAGGCTCGCTCCCCTGGGCTCGTCGCGCGCGACGCCGCGGCCCTCCAGGTAGATCATGCCGAGCAGGTACTGGCCCCAGGGCTGGTTCTGCGCCACGGACTTCTCGAGCCAATCGCGCGCGGCGTCCAGGTCCTGCTTGACTCCGATGCCCTCGGCGAGCATGTGGCCGAGATTCGCCTGCGAGCGCGCGTAGCCCCGCTCGGCCGCGTAGCGGTAGCGGCGCAGCGCCTCGGGCAGATCGCGTAACTCGCCGCTCGCGCGTTCGTGGATCACCCCCAGCGCATGCGCCGAGGGAAGGTAGCCCTTGTCCGCGGCGCGCCGGAACCATTCGATCGCGCGCGCCTCGCTGCGCGGCACGGTCTTCCCGGACAGATGGAGGTTCCCGACAAAATGCTCGGCGGCCGCGTTGCCTTCGTCGGCAAGCTTCTGCAGCTCCTCCTTCGCGAGCGGCTGGCCTGCGGCAGCCTGCTTTGCGAGCTCCGCGATGCGCGCTTCGTCCTGAGCGCCCAGCGCCTCGCCGCACAGCCAGAGCGCGACGGCGAACAGCGACCGCGCGACTGCGCGCACGCCGGCTAGCCCGCCCGCCGCCTCTTGCCGCTCGCAAGCTCGCGCGGCAGCGTGAACACCACCGACTCGAGCACGCCGGGCAGCTGGGTGACCCGCTCGGCCCCCAGCTCCGAGAGCCGCGCCAGGACGTCGTTGACCAGCACCTCGGGCGCCGAGGCGCCCGCCGTGACGCCGACGCGCCGCTTGCCCGAGATCCACTCGGGTCTCAGCTCGCCGGCGTTGTCCACCATGTAGGCCACGGCGCCCATGTGCGCGGCGACCTCGCGCAAGCGGTTCGAGTTCGAGCTGTTGGGCGAGCCGACCACGATCACCACGTCGCACTGGGGCGCCATGAGCTTCACCGCGTCCTGGCGGTTCTGCGTCGCGTAGCAGATGTCGTCGCGCTTGGGCCCGCGGATTCCGGGAAAGCGCTCCTTGAGCGCGGCGACGATCTGCGCCGCGTCGTCCACCGAAAGCGTGGTCTGCGTGACGTAGGCGAGCCGCCCGGGATTCTTCACCTCGAAACGCGCCACGTCGCCGACCGACTCGACGAGGTAGATCCCGCTGCCGGCCTGGCCCATCGTCCCTTCCGCCTCGGGGTGCCCGCGATGGCCGATCATCACGATCTCGTAGCCTGCGGCGAGCATCTTCGCCACCTCGACGTGCACCTTGGTGACGAGCGGGCAGGTGGCGTCGAACACCTTGAGGCCGCGTCGCTCGGCGTCGCGGCGCACCGCCTTCGACACGCCGTGCGCGCTGAAGATCACCGTCGCGCCCTCGGGCACCTGGTCCAGCTCCTCGACGAATACCGCCCCTTTCGAGCGCAGGTCCTCGACCACGTACCTGTTGTGCACGATCTCGTGGCGCACGTAGATCGGCGCGCCGTGGAGCTTGAGCGCGCGCTCGACGATCTCGATCGCGCGCTCGACGCCGGCGCAGAACCCGCGCGGATTGGCGAGCAGGACTTCCACAGCGCTCATTATCGCGCCATCAGGGGCGCGCCTGGTGGGCGACGTCGAACGCCGCCTCGAGCCGCGCCTGCGCCCCGCGCAGCCGGTCCACCACCTGCTTCGCCCAATCGAAATACTCGCGCCGGCGCTCCAGGCTCCAGCTGGCGGGCGGGCGCTCGGCGACGTCGCGAAGGTTGCAGATCTTGTCGGCGAGCTTGACCAGCTTCGCCTCGGGGCTGAGCGCGCCAGCGTGCTCGATCTGCGCGCGCTTGCGCTCGGCCCTGGGCAGCGACTTGTCGTCGGTCACCTCGGCGACGATGCGCGCGACGCGCGAGCCGAACGCATCCGCCAGCTCCTGGTGCGTGGTCGCGGTGTCCTCGACGGTGTCGTGCAGCAGCGCCGCGGCGAGCACTTCCACGTCGGTCACGCCGCCCTCGTTGACGAGCACGTCCGCGAGCGCGATCGGGTGATTGATGTAGGGAGACGCCTCGGGGTCCTTGCGCCGCTGGTCGCGGTGCTTGTGCGCGGCGAAGGCGAGCGCCTTGAGGAGCAGCGCCAGCTCGCCGCGCTCGCTCGCGAGCCTCAAGCGCGCGGCTCCTTGCGCAGGAAGCTCTCGAGGATGAGCAGCCCCGCCCCGACCGTGATCGCCGCGTCGGCGACGTTGAACGCGGGCCAGTGCCAGCCGGCGGCGTGAAAGTCGAGAAAGTCCACCACGTGGCCGTAGCGCAGGCGGTCGATCAGGTTTCCGAGCGCGCCGCCGAGGATGAGCGCGAGCCCGCCGTTCATGAGATTTCGCGAAGGATTGCGCAGCAGAAGCACCGAGACGACCGCCGCGGCGAGGAGCGCGATGCCGGCGAGGAGCGGGGTCTGCCAGCCGGGCGCGCTCGCGAGAAAACTGAACGCCGCCCCCCTGTTGAACACCAGCACCAGGTTGAGGAACCCCGTCAGCTCGAGGCGCTCCCCCGGCACGAACCAGGCCTGGATGAGCCATTTGGCGACCTGGTCCGCGACGACAATCCCGGCCGCCAGCGCGAACCAGGGCCACGCCCTAGGCATATACCCGGGTCTCGCCCGCTCCGTTCAGGTTCGCTTCGCAGCGCGCGCAAAGGCCCCTCTCGCCCACGTCCTCGCGGTAATGCCAGCAGCGGTCGCACTTCGGGTGCGCGCTCGGCGACACCTCGATGCGCTCCCCGCCCGCGGCGCGGTGCGCGCGCGCCGCGGAAGTCAGCATCACGAACTTCAGCTCCTCGCCGAGGCTCGCGAGCAGCTCGTAGTCCTCGCCGTTGGCGTGGAAATCCACCTCGGCCTGGAGCGACGAGCCGACCTTCCCGGCGTTGCGCAGCTCCTCGATCTCCTTGCGCACCGGATCGCGCAGCTCGCGCAGCCGCGCCCAGCGCTCGAGCAGCCGCCCGGCGCCGGGCACCTCGGGAAACCGGTACCAGGTCTGAAAGAAGACGCTGTCGTCGCGGTTTCGCGCGAGCACCTGCCATAGTTCCTCGGCGGTAAAGCTGAGGATCGGCGCCATCAGCCGCACCAGCCCCTGCGTGATGTGCCAGAGCGCGCTCTGGGCCGAGCGGCGCGCCCTGGAATCCGCGGCGCAGGTGTAGAGCCGGTCCTTCAGGATGTCGAGGTAGAACGCACCCAGGTCCTCGGAGCAGAACGCCTGCAGCTTCTGCGCGACGAGGTGAAAAGAATAGCGCTCGTAGTCTCCCGCCAGCTCCTGCTGCAGCCGCGCCGCGAGCGCCACTGCGTAGCGGTCGAGCTCCATCATCTCCCCGACCGGCACGGCGCGCCTCGCCGCGTCGAAATCCGAGGTGTTGGCGAGCAGGAAGCGCAGCGTGTTGCGGATGCGCCGGTAGCTTTCCACCACGCGCTTCAGGATCTCCTTCGAGATCGACAGCTCGCCGCTGTAGTCGGTCGCCGCCACCCACAGGCGCAGGATCTCCGCGCCGAGCGTGCTCGAGACCTCCTGCGGCACGATCACGTTGCCCTTCGACTTGGACATCTTGCGGCCCTCGCCGTCGACGACGAAGCCGTGCGTGAGCAGCCCCTTGTACGGCGGCACGCCGTCCATCATGCAGGAGACGAGGAGCGACGAGTGGAACCAGCCGCGGTGCTGGTCAGAGCCTTCCAGGTACAGGTCGGCCGGGAAACCGGTGTCGTCCCGGTGCGAGCCGCGCAGCACCGTGTAATGCGTGGAGCCGGAGTCGAACCACACGTCAAGCGTGTCCTTCATCTTGTCGTAGTGCGCCGCCTCCGAGCCGAGCAGCTCCCGGGAATCGAGCTTCTGCCAGGCCTCGATGCCGCCTTCTTCCACGCGCTTCGCCACCGCCTCGAGCAGATCGAGCGTCTCGGGATGCGGCTCGCCCGTCTCGCGGTGGATGAAGAACGGCATCGGCACGCCCCACTGGCGCTGGCGCGACAGTGTCCAGTCGGGCCGCTTGGCGATCATGCCGTGCAGCCGCGCCTGGCCCCAGGAAGGGAAGAACTGCGTGTTCTCGATGCCGCGCAGCGCGGTGGCGCGCAGCGTCTCGGCGGGCCGCGCGCCCGCCCGGCCCGGCACATCGTCCATTCCCGCGAACCACTGCACGGTCGCGCGCAGTATCACCGGCGTCTTGTGCCGCCAGCAATGCATGTAGCTGTGAACGTAATCCGATTTCGCGAGCAGCGCGCCGCAGCGCCCGATCTCGGCCACGATCTCCAGGTTGGAGTCCCAGATCATCGTGCCGCCGAACAGCGGCAGCGATCTTGCGAAATGACCGTCGCCCTGCACCGGAGCAAGGATCTCCTCGTCCTTCATGCCGTAGCGGCGGCATGACTCGAAGTCCTCGACGCCGTAGGCGGGCGCCGAGTGCACGATGCCGGTTCCGGCATCGAGCGTCACGTACTCGCCGAGATAGGTCGGCGCCAGACGGTCGTAGAACGGATGACGCCAGCGCACGTGCTCGAGCGCCGCCCCCCGGCACGAGCCGAGGGTCGCTCCCTCCAGTCCGTAGCGCGCGAGGCAGGCCTCCTTCAGCTCGGCCGCGAGCACGAGGACGCCTTTTTCGGTGGCCACCAGCTCATAGGTGAATGCGGGATGGACGTTGAGCGCCTGGTTGGCCGGCAGCGTCCACGGCGTGGTGGTCCAGGTCACCGCGAGGACCGGGTCGTCGGGCAGCTCGTCGAGCGAGAACGCTTGCCGGAATTTCTCGGCATCGCCCTCGAACAGCCGGAACGCGACGTCGATCGCGGGGTCCTTGCGGTCCTCGTACTCGACCTCGGCCTCGGCGAGCGCCGAGCCGCAGTCGAAGCACCAGTTGACGGGCTTCAGACCCCGGTACACGTAGCCCTTCGCGAGCAGCACGCCGAGGGCGCGGATCTCGTCCGCTTCGTTGCGCCAGGCCATCGTGAGATAGGCGTTGTCCCAGTCGCCGAGCACGCCGAGCCGCTGGAAGTCCCTCTTCTGGCGCTCGATCTGCCCGGCGGCGTAGGCGCGGCACAGGCGCTGGGTCTCCTCGGCCGAGAGGTGCTTGCCGTATTTCTTCTCGATCTGCACCTCGATCGGCATGCCGTGGCAGTCCCAGCCCGGCACGTACGGCGCGTCGTAGCCGGCGAGCGTCTTCGACTTGACCACCATGTCCTTCAGGATCTTGTTGACCGCGGTGCCGATGTGGATGTCGCCGTTGGCGTACGGCGGGCCGTCGTGCAGCACGAACCTCGGCCGGCCCTTGGCCAGCTCGCGCAGGCGCCGGTAGACGCCTCGCTCCTGCCACTCCTTGACCCATTGCGGCTCGCGCCGCGCCAGATCGCCGCGCATCGGGAACGGCGTATCGGGAAGGTTCAGCGTGTGCTTGTAGTCAGGCATCGCTGGTGGCGGCGAAATATCCGCGCGCGGCGGCGGCGTCGCGCGCGATCGCGGCGCGCAGCGCCTCCAGCCCCTCGAATTTTTCTTCGTCGCGCAGCTTGGCGAGAAAGCGCACGCGCAGGTGGCGTCCGTAGAGATCCTCGTCCAGCTCGAACAGGTGCACTTCGAGCAGCGGCATTCGCGTCTCGTTGACGGTCGGGCGTCTTCCGACGCTCGCGACCCCGCGCAGCGTGCGCCCCGCCTCGACGTCGTCGGCTTCGACGACGAAGATGCCCGCGAGCGGCGGGCGCTGTCGCAGCACGATGTTCGCGGTCGGGTACCCGAGGCGGCGCCCCAGCTTCGTCCCGTGCGCCACGCGGCCGCTGATCGCGTAGCGGCGACCGAGCAGGCGCTCGGCGCGCGCAAGGTCTCCTGCGGCGAGCGCCGCCCGCACCGCCGAGCTCGCCACGCGCTCGCCCTCGAACGCCACGTCGGGCATCGCCTCGAGCGCGAACCCGTGGCGTGCCGCGAGGCGCTCCAGCGCGCCGTAGTCGCCCGCGCGCCGCGCGCCGAAGCGGAAATCCCGCCCGACCAGAAGGCATCGCGTGCCCAGAGCGCGCACCAGCACACGCTCGACGAAATCGTCGGCCGCCATGGCGGCGAACGGCGCGTCGAAGCGCGCCACGTGCACCCGGTCGATGCCTGCCTCGGCCATCAATTCGAGCTTGTCGCGCAGGCGCGTGAGGCGCGCCGGCGCCGCGCCGGGGGCGAAGAACTCGCGCGGATGCGGTTCGAACGTGAGCACGCAGGAGGACAGCCCCGATTCGCGCCCGCGCGTCCGCAGACGCTCGAGCAGCGCGCGGTGGCCGCGGTGCACGCCGTCGAAGTTTCCGACCGTCACCACGTGCCGGCTGGTTCGCAAGGGACCGTGCGTGACGAGCATGGACGCTAAAATGATGGATTATAGTGGCTGGTAAGCGGGCCGACGGCGATGCGGACTCTCGAAGACCAGATGGGGTTCTACGCGGCGTACCATCAGGACGCGCGCAACAAGGCGACGCATTTCGTCGGCGTGCCGGCGATCATGCTCTCGCTGGTCATTCCGCTCGCCTGGCTGCGCGTCGATTTTGGCGCGATCACCTTGACGGCGGCGATGCTGCTCGCCGCGGCGGTGCTCGCCTATTACTTGATGCGCGCGCAGGCGGGCATCGGAGCTAATTCAGCCGCGCGCAGAGCGTCGTGAGCTCGGCGAGCTTGGCCCGCACTTCCTCGGCGTCCGGCGCCCCCGGCTCGCGCCCGACGTAGTCCTTCAGGTCCTGCAGCGCCGGGCGCCAGCATTCCAGGCGCTGGTACAGGAAGCCGCGATCGCGCAGCTCGGCGCTCGCCTCGGGTGCCACCAGCAGCATGCGGTTCAGCACCTCGAGCATGCGCTCGGGCTTGCCGGCCTCGCGGTAGATCCCCTTGAGGTTCCTCAGCAAGCGCGCCAGGATCTGCCGGTTGGTCGCCGGCTCGAGGAACTGCTCGAGCGGCAGATCGGCCACCGGCAGCTCGGCGGCGGCTCCTTCCGGGATCACGCGCTCGAGCCGCGCGCGCAGCTCGTCCTCCGACTGCGGCATGCCGCCCGAGAACGGGTCGAGGATCAGCGTGCCGCCGCGCACGCGCAGCCGCACCAGGAAGTGACCGGGGAACGAGACGCCCTCCAGCGGCAGCCCGACGCGGCGCCCGACCTCCATGTACAGGATCGCGAGCGTGATGGGGATCCCGGTCTTGCGGTCCATCACCTCGTTCAGGTAGCTGTTGCGCGGATCGTAATAGTCGTCGGTGTTTCCCCAGTAGCCCAGATCGTCGAACAGGAACTGGTTGAGCGCGATCACGCGCTCCTCGGCTCGGAGCGTCTGCGGCATGCGGCCGCGCAGCCGCAGCGCGAGGCGCTCGAGGTCGCCGAGGTAGCGCTCGATGCTGATCCCCGGATACGTATCCTCGGCGATCATCAGGCAGGCGCGCGCGAGATCGATGCGCGATTCCCCGCTTGCGAGCAGCGCGGCGAACGGGTGCAGATTCGCGCTCATCAATCCGCCTCGCGCCGCGAGAAGTCGCTCGGCCGGAAGCCGAGGGCGGCGAGGCCCGCCGCGTACGCCGCTGCGCCGAGCAGCACCAGGCCCGCCAGCGCCGGCACCTTGCTCTGCCAGGGGGCGGCGAGCCACCAGAGCTCGTCGCCCATCGTCGTATAGAGCACGACCGCCATGAACGCCACCGCCGCGACGACCTTCAGCGAGAACGCCAACCACCCCGGCTGCGGCGCATAGATTGCCTGCTTCCTGAGGTGCCGGTACAGGAGCCCGGCGTTCAGGCACGCGCCCAGGCCGATCGCGAGCGCGAGGCCGGCGTGCTTGAGGGGGACGATGAACGCGAGGTTCATCGCCTGCGTGGCGACGAGCGTGACGACGCCGATCCTCACCGGCGTGACGATGTTCTGCCGCGCATAGAAGCCCGGCGCGAGGATTTTCACCAGGACCATGCCCACCAGGCCGATACTGTATGCCACCAGCGCCTGGCGCGTCATCCAAGCGTCCTCGCTCGTGAAGCGGCCGTACTGAAACAGCGTCGCGATCAACGGAAGCGCGATCACGGCGAGCGCCGCAGCGGCCGGCACGGCGAGCAGCACAGTGAGGCGCAACCCCCAGTCGAGCAGCCGGCTGTATTCCTGGGGCGCTTCCCGGGCATGGAACTTGGACAGGCTCGGCAGCAGGATCGTGCCCACCGCGACGCCGAGCACGCCCGCCGGAAACTCCATCAGCCGGTCGGCGTAGTAGAGCCAGGACACGCTCCCCGATACGAGGAACGAGGCGAAGATGGTGTTGATGAGCAGCGACACCTGGCTGACCGATACCCCGAACAGCGCGGGGGCCATGAGCTTGAGGATCCGGCGCACCCCCGGATGCGCGAGATCGAGCCGCCAGCGCGGCAGCATTCCCAGGCGCGCGAGCGCCGGCAGCTGCAGCGCAAGCTGGGCGAGCCCGCCGGCGAACACCGCCCAGGCGAGCACCAGCACCGGAGGATCGAAGTACTGCGCGAAGAACGCCGCCCCAACGATGAAGGAGACGTTGAGCAGCGCCGGCGTGATCGCGGGTACCGCGAAGCGGCTCCAGGTGTTGAGCACGCCCGCGGCGAACGCCACCAGCGAAATGAACAGGATGTAGGGAAAAGTGATCCGGAGCATTTCGACCGTCAGGTCGAATTTCGCCGGCTCGGAATGGAACCACCCCGGGGCGAACAGGGTGCCGATGAGCGGCGCCGCGACGATGCCGATCGCCGTCGCGAGCACCAGAGCGACGAACAGGACGGTGCTGATCGAATCGATCAGGCCGCGCGTGTCCTCCAGCGTCTGCCGGCTCCGGTATTCGGAGAGGATCGGCACGAACGCCTGCGAGAACGCGCCCTCCGCGAACAGCCGCCGCAGCAGGTTCGGGATGCGGAACGCGACGAAGAACGCGTCGGTCGCGAAGCCCGCGCCGAACGCCCGGGCGATGAAGAAGTCGCGCGCGTAGCCGAGCACGCGGCTGACGAACGTCAGGCTGCTGATGGTGGCGACGGCACGCAGCAGGTTCATGCTAGAATCCGCGCCCTCTTTCGCTTCCGATCAAGCGCGATGGCCAATATCAAATCGGCGCGCAAGCGCGCCCGGCAGGCGCAGAAACGCCGCGTGCACAACCTGAGCCTGCGCACCGAGGTGCGCAGCGCGATCAAGAACGTGGCGAAGGCGGTCGCCGCCGGCGACACGGCCGCCGCTGCGCAGGTGCTGCGCCGGGCGCAGCGCGTGATCGACAGCGTGGTCGCAAAGGGCGTGCTTCACCGCAACGCCGGCGACCGCCACAAGAGCCATCTCGCCCGCGCCGTGAAGGCGATGCAGTCGTCCGAGGGCCACTAAGCCGTATCCCCTACGCGCTGCAGCTCGGCGAGCTTGCTGCGTTCGGCGATGCGCCCGTCGCGCACGTGCAGCTCGTTGTCCTTGGCGAAACTGACCAGGAATCGGTAGGCCATCGGCTCGACGTCCTCGAGGCGCAAGTCGACCACCACGCAGCGCAGGCCGTTCGCGGTCACCGGATGCACGAACGGCGAATACTGCATGCGGCGATCGCCCCCGAACGCGGCCATCACGCCGCACAGCCGCTCGGCCCAGTCGCTCGGCCGGAACGGCTTGCCGTCGAGGGTGGTTCCCTGGATGACGAACTCGACGACGCCGGGCGCGGGCATGCGGGATCGATTATAGGAGCGGTCCCCATGCGTCCGGAGTTTCTGCTAGCATTCCTGGAACGGCGGCGAGGGCCGCCGTTTGCTTTTGAGGGTGAAGCGTGTCCCATGTCATGAACACCTACGCCCGGCTGCCGGTCGCCTTCGTGCGCGGCGAGGGCGTCTGGCTCTGGGACGAGGCCGGGAAGAAGTACCTCGATGCGCTCGCCGGCATCGCGGTGAACACGCTCGGCCATGCGCACCCGAAGCTGACCCGCGCGCTCACCGGGCAGATCGCCCGGGTGATCCACACCTCGAACCTGTTCCGCATCCCGCAGCAGGAGGCCGCCGCCGATCGCATCGCCGATGTCACCGGGCTGGACGAGGTGTTCTTCTGCAATTCCGGGCTCGAGGCAAACGAGGCGGCGATCAAGATCGCGCGCAAGTACGGCCACGAGCGCGGCATCGCCGAGCCGGCGATCGTGGTCATGGAGAAGGCGTTCCACGGCCGCTCGCTCGCCACGCTCTCGGCCTCCGGCAGCCGCAAGGTGCAGGCGGGATTCGAGCCGCTGGTGCAAGGCTTCGTCCGCGTGCCGCTCAACGATCTCGAGGCGGTGGAGAGGATCGCCGGGCACAACCGCAACGTTTGCGCGGTGATGGTCGAGCCGATCCAGGGCGAGGGCGGGATCAACCTCTCGCGCCTGGAGTACCTGCGCGGGCTGAAACAGGTTTGCGAGCGCAACGATTGGCTGTTCATCTCCGACGAAGTGCAGTGCGGCCTCGGCCGCACCGGCAAATGGTTCGTCTACCAGCACGCGGGTTTCCTGCCTGACGTGGTGCCGCTCGCCAAGGGCCTCGGCTCGGGCGTTCCGGTCGGCGCCTGCGTGGCGGGCGGGCGCGCGAAGGGAGTGCTCAAGCCCGGCAACCACGGCTCGACTTTCGGCGGCAATCCGCTCGCGATGACCGCCGTCGTGACCACCATCGACACGGTCAAGGAGGAAGGCCTGCTCGCCAACGCGGCGCGCGTCGGCGACGCGATCCGCGGCGGGCTTGCGGCCGCGCTCGACCGGCTGGCCGGCGTCACCGAGATCCGCGGCATGGGTCTCATGATCGGGATCGAGCTCGACCGGCCGTGCGGAGAGCTCGTCGGGCAGGCGCTCGCCGCCGGGCTCGTCATCAACGTCACGGCCGATAACGTGATCCGGCTGCTGCCGCCGCTGGTGATGAGCGAGGCGGAAGGGCGGATGGCGGTGGAGCGGCTGGCGCCGCTCGTCCAGGCGTTCCTCGGGCGCGGGGCCGCCGCCCAGGCCGCCGCCGCGCACTGAGGGCTTGCCGATGGGAGTGCGGCATTTCCTGCAGTTCAGGGACCTTTCGCGCGAGGAGCTCGAGCACCTGTTCGCGCGCACGCGCTGGATCAAGGAGCGCTTCAAGCGCTACGAGCGCTACTGGCCGCTCGAGGACAGGACGCTGGCGATGATCTTCGAGAAGCAGTCGACGCGCACCCGGCTTTCGTTCGAGGCCGGCATGCAGCAGCTCGGCGGCGCGGCGATCTTCCTCAGCACGCGCGACTCGCAGCTCGGGCGCGGCGAGCCGGTGGAGGACGCCGCGCAGGTGATCTCGCGCATGTGCGACATCGTGATGATCCGCACCTTCGAGCAGGAGATCATCGAGCGCTTCGCGCGCAACTCGCGCGTGCCGGTGATCAACGGCCTGACCAACGAGTACCATCCCTGCCAGATTCTCGCCGACGTGTACACCTTCATCGAGCGCCGCGGCTCGATCCGCGGCAGGACCGTGGCCTGGATCGGCGACTCGAACAACGTGTGCAACACCTGGCTGCAGGCCGCGGAGGTGCTCGACTTCAACGTGCACGTCTCGACGCCGCCCGGCTACGAGGTCGAGCCCGAGCGCGCGGGGCTGTACGGCACCGACCACTACGAGGAGTTCCGCGACCCGCTCGCCGCGGCGACCGGCGCCGACCTCGTCACCACCGACGTGTGGACCTCGATGGGCTTCGAATCCGAGAACGAGGAGCGCAGGCGCGCCTTCCAGGACTGGCAGGTGGACGCCGAGATGATGCGCGCGGCGAAGCCGGACGCCCTGTTCATGCACTGCCTGCCCGCGCACCGCGGCGAGGAGGTCGCCGCCGAGGTGATCGACGGCCCGCTGTCCGTGGTGTGGGACGAGGCCGAGAACCGGCTGCATGCGCAGAAGGCATTGCTCGAATTCCTGCTGTTGGGCAAAGTGGACGCGCGATGAAGCGCCCACGGGTCCGGAAGGTCGTTCTCGCCTACTCCGGGGGACTCGACACCTCGGTCATCCTCAAGTGGCTGCAGGAGCGCTGCCGCTGCGAGGTGGTCACCTTCACCGCCGACATCGGCCAGGGCGGGGAGCTCGCGCCTGCGCGCGCCAAAGCGTTCAAGCTCGGCGTCAAGCCCGCCAACGTCTTCGTCGAGGACCTGCGCGAGGAGTTCGTGCGCGACTTCGTGTTCCCGATGTTCCGCGCCAACGCGGTGTACGAGGGAGAATACCTGCTCGGCACCTCGATCGCCCGGCCGCTCATCGCCAGGCGCCTGGTCGCGATCGCGCGCAAGACCGGGGCGGACGCCATCGCGCACGGCGCGACCGGCAAGGGCAACGACCAGGTGCGTTTCGAGCTGGGCGCGTATGCACTAATGCCGGACGTGAGGATCATCGCGCCGTGGCGCGAGTGGGACCTGCTGTCGCGCGACAAGCTGCTGCGCTACGCGGAGCGCCACGGCATCCCGATCGAGGGGAAAAAGAGAAAAGGCGGCGCGCCCTACTCGATGGACGCGAACCTGCTCCACGTCTCGTACGAAGGCGGCGCGCTCGAGGACCCGGCGCGCGAGCCCGAGGAGTCGATGTGGCGCATCACGGTGTCGCCACAGAAGGCGCCGCAGCGTCCCGAGCTGGTCGAGCTCGAATACCGCAAGGGAGACATCGTTGCCGTCAACGGCAGGCGCCTCTCGCCGGCCAGGGCGCTCGCCGCGCTGAACCGGCTCGGCGGCAGGCACGGCGTGGGACGGCTCGACATCGTCGAGAACCGCTACGTCGGCATGAAGAGCCGCGGCTGCTACGAGACGCCCGGCGGCACGATCATGCTCAAGGCGCACCGCGCCATCGAGTCGCTCACGCTCGATCGCGAAGTCCTCGCCCTCAAGGACGACCTGATGCCGCGCTACGCGCGCCTGATCTACAACGGCTACTGGTTCAGCCCGGAGCGGGAGCTGCTGCAAAAGCTCATCGACGCCTCGCAGCAGCCGGTGAACGGCACGGTGCGCGTGAGGCTGTACAAGGGGAGCGCGCTGGTCACCGGCCGCGCCTCGCAGACCGACTCGCTGTTCGATCCCTCGATCGCCACTTTCGAGGACGATCGCGGCGCCTACGACCAGGCCGACGCGGGCGGCTTCATCCGGCTGAACGCGCTGCGCATGCGGATCGCCGCCAGGCTGAGAAGGAAAAAGCGCTGAGCGTGCGCGCTCTCGCCGCCGCGCTGCTGCTCGCCGCGGGAACCGCCGCGGCGGCGCCGTTCGCGGTCCGGCTCGGCGCCGACCGCGTGGTGCTCGATGCGCCGTTCGGCTTCTCCGACACCACCGAGCTCGCCTCGCCGCGGCTCAACGAGCTCGCGGATTCCCTCTCCTCGGCCTCCAACCGCGTCCTGCTGTTCGCGATTCCGGACGCGGATCTGCGCAACTTCACGACCGGCGATCGCATGGAGCTGCGCCGCTACATGATCGCGGTCACGCCGAAAGGGCTGGAGCGCGAGCGCGTGAGCACCGCCGTGTTCGCCTCGTTCGTCCAGGACTCGCTGCGCGAGCTCGGGTCTGCGGCCCCGCCGGGCGATCACCGCAAGTACCTCGACGCGCAGCCCGAGGGCAAGCCGAGCCTGCTCGCCGAGCTGCGCAAGGAGCCAAGCGTGGTGTCGGTGCTCCAGGGCACCCGCCTGCCCTCGGAGAGCCGCCTCTTCGGCGAATCGCCGAAGTACCTGCTGTCGACCACCACGCTGCTGCTGCTGCGCGGCAAGGCGCTCAATATTTCCGTTTACACGGGTTTCGAGGAATCCGCCGACCTTGAGTGGATCCGGTTCATCACCGAGCGCTGGATCGAGGAGCTGCAGCGCCTGAACGGGCGCTAGCCGCGCGCCAACCCCTCGCACCAGCGATCGTAGATCCGGTCCGCGACCCGGTGCAGCGCCTCGAGTCGCGCCTCGAGGTCGCGCTCGATCTCCTCGGGCCGCTGCACGCCCGGGCTGGCGCGGCCCGCCGCGATCTCGCCGGCACCGCCGCGCACCCAGCTGCGGATCAGCTCCCCGGTCATCTCGACGTGGCACTGCATGCCGAAGTGCCTGCCGAGCGCGAACGCCTGGTTGGCGCAATTCGCGTTCTCGAGCACGCGCGTTCCCCCGGGCGGGATGCTGAAGGTCTCGCCGTGCCAGTGGAAAGACTCGAAGCACTGCAGCTCGCCGAGCCACTCGCGCGCCGGCTCGTTGTCGCTCACGCGCACCTCTCCCCAGCCGATCTCCTTCACCGGGCTGGCGCGCACGGCTCCGCCGAAGGCCTTCGCCATCAGCTGCCCGCCCAGGCAGTGCCCGAGCACCGGCAGGTCCTTGCGCACCGCGTCGCGGACCAGCTCGAGCAAGGGCGCGATCCAAGGCAGGGCCTCGTCGTTCACGCTCATCGGCCCGCCCATCAGCGCGAGCCCCGAGAAGCGGCGCGCATCGCGCGGCAGCCGCTCGCCCTGGTCCACCGCGACCAGGTGCCAGGGGATTGAGCGGCGCTCGAGGTAGGTGGCAAAATAGCCCGGCCCTTCGCTCCGGGCGTGCCTGAAGATCGCGACGGGCTTCATTCAGGGGGGTTCCGATGAGACGCCCGTATTCTAGTGCGCTGGTGCTCCTCGCCGCCTGCGCGTTCGCGGCGCCGCCGGCGGCTGCGGCCGACGTCGCGCTGGTCGGCGTGATCGGCGACAAGGCGGCGGTGCTCGCCGTCGACGGCGGCAATCCCAAGACGGTGAAGGTCGGACAGAGCTGGAGCGGGATCACCGTGATTTCGGTCGAGAAGGAGCGCGCAACGGTGGAGATCGACGGCAAGCGGCGGGTGCTTGCGCGCGGACAGCACTACCGCAGCGGCGCAGCCGTCGCGTCCGACCGCCAGAGCGTGACGCTCGCCGCCGACGCGAGCGGCCATTTCTTCGTGGAGGGAGCGATCAACGGCAACCCGGTGCGCTTTCTCGTTGACACCGGCGCCACGGTCATCGCCCTTTCGGCGGCCGACGCGGAGCGCCTCGGCATCGATTACCGCAAGGGCCGGCTCGTCGCCGTGAATACGGCGAACGGCGTGGCGCCGGCCTACCTGGTGAAGCTCGACACGGTGAAGCTCGGCGCGATCGAGCTCAACTGGGTCGACGCCGCGGTGCACGAGAGGAGCGGACTTCCGATGGCGCTGCTCGGCATGAGCTTTCTCAGCCGCGTCGAGATGAGGCGCGACGGACAGACGATGACGCTGATCCGCCGCTTCTAGCGGCCGGGGACGAGAGGGACGAACCGCACCGGCAGCACCCGCCGCTCGTCGTAGCCGCCGTCGGCGCGCCGCGTGATCACCACCAGGTATTGGATCGCGCCCTCGGCCCCGAGGGGGATCACCATCCTGCCGCCCGGGCGCAGCTGCTCGAGGAGCGCCGGGGGCACGCGCGGGGCCGCCGCGGTGACGACGATGCCGTCGAACGGCGCTTTCTCCGGCCAGCCGGCGTAGCCGTCGCCGATGCGCACCTCGACGTTGCGGTAGCCGAGCTCGGCGAGCCGCGCGGCGGCGCGCTTGCCGAGCGCCTCGACGATCTCGATGGTGTAGACCCGCCCGACGATCTCGGCGAGCACCGCCGCCTGGTAGCCCGAGCCCGTTCCGACCTCGAGCACCGTGTGCCCGGCCACGGGCGCGATGAGGTCGGTTGAAATCGCCACGATGTAGGGCTGGGAGATGGTCTGGCCGCTGCCGATCGGCAGCGGATGATTGCGGTACGCGAGCGCCACCTGCTCGGGGGGCACCAGGCGGTGGCGCTCGACCTTGGCGATCGCGGCGCGCACCGCCGGCGACATCGCCGCGACACCGGTCTCGAAGCGGGTCTCGGCGTACATCGCCTCCACTTCGGCGACCATGCGCGCGCGCAGCGCGGCGAAATCCTGGGCTTGCGCCGCGCTCATCCCCAGGAGCCCGAGAAGCAGCCGGGCTAGCGTTGCCGTTTGTTCCTCTCGATGAGCGCGTAGGCGCTGTGATTGTGGATCGACTCGAAATTCTCCGACTCCACCACGTAGGCCTCGATGCGCTCGTCGAGATTGAGCAGCGCCGCCACGTCGCGCACCATGTCCTCGACGAACTTCGGATTGTCGTAGGCGCGCTCGGTGACGAACTTCTCGTCGGGGCGCTTGAGCAGGCCGTAGAGCTCGCTTGATCCCTGCTTCTCGACCAGGTCCACGATCTCCTCGATCCAGACGAACTCGCCGGTGCGCGCGGTCACCGTCACGTGCGAGCGCTGGTTGTGCGCGCCGCGCTCGGAGATCTTCTTCGAGCACGGGCACAGGCTCGTCACCGGCACCACCACCTTCATGGCGAAGCCCGGCTTGCCGCTGCGGATCTCGCCGATGAAGGTGATCTCGTAGTCCAGCAGGCTTTTCACGCCCGACACCGGCGCTTTTTTCTCGATGAAGTACGGGAAGGTCATCTCGATGTGGCCTGCCTCGGCCTCGAGGCGCTCGACCATCTCCCTGAGCATCGCCTGGAAGCTCTCGACCGTGATCTCGCGCTCGTGCGCCTCCAGGATCTCGACGAAGCGCGACATGTGCGTGCCCTTGAAGTGGTGCGGCAGGCCCACGGTCATGTTGAAGCTGGCGATGGTGTGCTGCACTCCCCCGGCGCGCTCCATGATCCGCACCGGGTGGCGGATCGCCTTGATCCCGACCTTGTCGATCGCGAGCTTGCGAGAATCGTGCGAGCTTTGCACGTCGGGAATGTTGTACAGGTCGCGCGACTTCATCGAAGAAACCTCATCCATAACGCGTGATTTCCCGACTGGAATTTTATCACCCGAGCGAATTACTCGGGCATTACCTTTCGAATCGAGCCGCAGATTCCTCCGGCATCGAGTCCGACGGAGGCGAGCAGCTTCGCCGGATCGCCGTGCTCGATGAAGCGGTCGGGCAGGCCGAGCAGCAGGACCTTCCTCTCGATGCCGAGCCGCGCGAGCGTCTCGCACACCGCGCTCCCCGCGCCCGCCATCACCTGGTGCTCCTCGACCGTGACGAGCAGCTCGTGCGCCTCGGCGAGGCGCTTCACCAGCTCCTCGTCGAGCGGCTTGACGAAGCGCATGTTCGCGACCGTGGCGTCGAGCCGCGCGGCCGCCTCGAGCGCGGGTTTCAGCATCGGGCCGAACGCCAGGATGGCGATGCGCTTGCCGGTCCTGCGCAGCTCGCCCGTTCCGACCGGGATCGCGGTCATCTCGTTTCTCACCGGCACACCGGGGCCGGTGCCGCGCGGGTAGCGCACCGCCGCCGGGGAATCGAGCGTGAACGCGGTGTAGAGCATCTGCCGGCACTCGTCCTCGTCCGAGGGCGCCATCACCGTGAGGTTCGGCACCGCGCGCAGGTACGCATAGTCGAACGCGCCGTTGTGCGTCTGGCCGTCCCCGCCCACCAGTCCGCCGCGGTCGAGCGCGAACACGACCGGCAGCTTCTGGATGGCGACGTCGTGGATCAGCTGGTCGTAGCCGCGCTGCAGGAAGGTCGAGTAGATCGCGACCACCGGCTTCATGCCCTCGCAGGCGAGTCCCGCGGCGAAGGTCACCGCGTGCTGCTCGGCGATGCCGGCGTCGAAGTAGCGCTGCGGGAAGCGTTCGGAGAACTTCACCATGCCCGAGCCCTCGCGCATCGCCGGCGTGATCGCGAGCAGGCGCGCGTCGCGCTCGGCCATGTCGCACAGCCAGTCGCCGAACACCTGCGAGTAGGTGGGCTTGCCGCCCGCGACGCTGCGGATTCCCTCGGCCGGGTCGAATTTGCTCGGCCCGTGGTAGGCGATCGGGTCCTCCTCGGCGAGCTTGTAGCCCTGGCCCTTGCGGGTGATGACGTGCAGGAACTGCGGCCCCTTCAGCTTCCTGATGTTGGCCAGCGTCGGGATCAGCGCCTCGAGGTCGTGCCCGTCGATCGGGCCGATGTAGTTGAAGCCGAACTCCTCGAACAGCGTGGAGGGCGTCACCATGCCTTTCACGTGCTCCTCGGCGCGGCGCGCCAGCTCCCACACGCCGACGCGCTTGAGCAGGTGCTCGCTCGCGCGCCGCGCGCTCGAGTAGATGCGGCCCGAGAGCAGCCTGGCGAGATAGTTGGTGAGCGCGCCCACCGGCGGCGAGATGGACATCTCGTTGTCGTTGAGGATCACCAGCAGGTCGGCGCCCGAGGCGCCGGCGTTGTTCATCGCCTCGTAGGCCATGCCGGCGGACATCGCGCCGTCGCCGATCACGGCGATCGAGCGGCGGCTCTCGCCCTTCGCTGCTGCGGCCACCGCCATGCCGAACGCCGCCGAGATCGAGGTCGAGGAGTGCGCGGTGCCGAAGGTGTCGTAGCGGGATTCGCTTCTGCGCGGGAAACCCGAGATGCCGCCGATCATGCGCAGCCGCGCCATCGCCTCGCGCCGGCCGGTGAGAATCTTGTGGGGATAGGTCTGGTGTCCGACGTCCCACACGATGCGGTCCTCGGGCGTGTCGAACACGTAATGCAGCGCGATGGTGAGCTCGACCGTGCCGAGGTTCGAGGACAGGTGCCCGCCCGTCTTCGACACGGATTCGAGCACGAACGCGCGCAGCTCCTCGGCAAGCCGGTGCAGCTCCTTGCGCTCGAGCCCGCGCAGCTGCGCCGGGTCGTCGATGGTCTTGAGCAGCTCGTACATGGAAGGATCGTAGTCGCGCGCCTGCCCTGCGGCGCCCTCGCGCCCGGCGGGCAAATCGCCCGGCAGCCCCGTGGTTCCCCCGGCCGCGCTCATGTGCGCATTCTAGAACTTTCGCAGCACGATGAAGTCGGCGAGCTCACCGAGCCTGCGGCCGCCCGCGCCAAAACCCGCGAGCGCCGCATGGGCGTCGCCGCGCAGCTCCTCGGCGAGCTCGCGCGAGCGCTCCGTGCCCAGCGCGGAGACGTAGGTGGGCTTGCCCTGCTTCGAGTCCTTGCCCGCGGTCTTGCCGAGCGTCGCGGTGCTCGCCTCGGCATCGAGCAGATCGTCCACCACCTGGAACGCGAGCCCGACGCACTTGGCGTAACGATCGAGCCCCGCGCGAGCCTCGGGCGCAAGCGGCTCGCCGCACATGGCCCCGAGCAGCACCGCCGCGCGAACCAGGGCTCCGGTCTTGTGGATGTGCATGAACTCCAGCTCGGGGAGCGAGAGCGCCTTGCCGGTCGCCTCCAGGTCGAGCTGCTGCCCGCCGGCCATGCCGCGCGAGCCCGCCGCCGCCGCGAGCACCCTCACCATCTCGAGCTGCGTCTTCGGCTCGTCGGCGAGCCGGTGCTCGGCGAGGAGCTGGAACGCGAGCGATTGCAGCGCGTCTCCCACCAGCAGCGCGGTCGCCTGGTCGTATTCCACGTGCACCGTGGGCTTGCCGCGCCGGAGCACGTCGTCGTCCATGCACGGCAGATCGTCGTGCGCGAGCGAATAGGCGTGGATCAGCTCCACCGCCGCCGCGGCGACCTCGAGGCGAGCGGCGGGAGCCCGCGACAATTCGCCTGCGGCGAAGACGAGCAGCGGCCGCACGCGCTTGCCGCCCTCGAGCGCCGCGTAGCGCATCGCCTCGTGGAGCCGCTCCGGGGCGATCGCCGGCCGCGGCATGAGGCGCGCGAGCGCCTCTTCCATGCGCGCCTGGATCCCGCCCATCCAGGCCTGGGAATCGGCCTCAACCGGCCTCATCGCCGCGCTCGCCCGGCTGTGCGCCGGCCGCGAGGGGCTTGAGCACGTCGCCCTCGAGCACCTTCACCTGCTGCTGCGCGGCTTCGAGCCGCCGCTGGCAGAAGCGCGCCAGCTCCAGGCCGCGCTTGTGCGCGGCGAGCGCCTGCTCGAGCGAAAGCTCGCTGCTCTCCATGCGCGCGACGATCTTCTCCAGCTCGGCGAGCGCTTTCTCGAAACTCAGGCCGGGCTCGATCCCGGTCGCCGCGGCGGAATCCTGGCGGGGGGACTTGCTCATGGGCGCACCTTAGCCGAGCGCGCGTCGCCCGGTCAAACCTCGGTTAAGCTGGCTCGATGCGCACCACCCTCGTTTCCGGCGCCGACCTCGCGCGCCATCCGGAGTGGCGGGCGTTCGATTGCCGTCACGATCTCGCGCGGCCCGGGCTCGGCGAGCAGCAGTATCGCGAGGGGCACATTCCCGGCGCGCTGTTCGCGCATCTCGATCGCGACCTGTCGGCGCCAACCACCGGAAACAACGGTCGCCATCCTCTGCCGGAACCCGCGGACTTCATCGCCTGGCTCGGCGCGCAGGGCCTGGATTCAGTCGATCAGGTGGTCTGCTACGACGCTGCAAACGGCATGAGCGCCGCGCGCCTGTGGTGGATGCTGTACTGGATCGGGCACCAGGCGGCCGCGGTGCTCGACGGCGGATTCGCCAGGTGGCGCAGCGAAGGCAGGCCGGTCACCGCCGAGCAGCCGCGCTACACGCCGGTCGAATATCGCGGCCGGCCGCGCGGGGCGATGTGCGTGGATGCGGGCTACGTCCAGTCGCATCTCGACGGCAAGGACATGGTGCTGCTCGATGCGCGCGCGCCGCAGCGCTGGCGCGGCGAGGCCGAGCCGATCGACCCGGTCGCTGGGCGCATCCCCGGGGCGAGGAACCGCTACTGCGCGGAGAACGTGAGCGCCGACGGCACGTTCAAGAGCCCGGATGAGCTAAGAAGAGAGTTCCTGACCGTGCTCGGCGGCCTCGCCCCAAGCGAAGTCGTGAACTACTGCGGCTCCGGAGTCTCGGCGTGCCACAACCTGCTGGCGATGGAGATCGCCGGGCTGCCCGGGGCGAAGCTCTACGCCGGCTCCTGGAGCGAGTGGATCGCGGATCCCGCCCGGCCGCGCGAAAAAAGTTAGGCGCAGAATAGCGGCGTGCAGCCGCTCGCCGCCGACGCGCTCCTCGTCCTTCACTTCGCGATCGTCTCGTTCATCGTCGGCGGGCTCATTCTCACCTGGGTGGGTGCCGGCTTGGGCTGGCGCTGGGTGAGGAACCCGTGGTTCCGCTACGGCCACCTCGCGGCGATCGTGTTCGTCGCCCTCGAGGCGCTGCTCGGCTACGCCTGCCCGCTCACCGTGTGGGAGGACCTGCTGCGCGGCGGTGTGCGGCCGGAATCCTTTATCGCACGCTGGGTCTACCGGCTGCTCTACTACCGGGCGCCCGAGTGGGCGTTCACGACGCTGTACGCCGCCTGGGCGGCGGCGAGCCTCGTCACCCTCTACTTCGTGCCGTGCCGCTCCAAGGCCCAGCGCACGTGCTCGCGCACCAGCGCCGAGGGGTGATCGGCGCGCGCGCGCAGCGCCGCCGCCACCTCGGGCGAGCCCGGCGCGTTGCCCAGGCCGACCGCCAGGTTGCGCAGCCAGCGCTCGTAGCCGATGCGCCGGATCGCCGAGCCGCGCATCCGCTCCTCGAAGTCGCTCTCGCTCCAGGCGAACAGCTCGACCAGCGTCGCTCCATCCAGCCCGTTGCGCACCGCGAAATCGGGCTCGGCGCTCGGCCGCGCGAACGAATTCCACGGGCACACCAGCTGGCAATCGTCGCAGCCGTACACGCGGTTGCCGATGAGCGGCCGCAGCTCCTCGGGAATCGCGCTCTTGTGCTCGATCGTGAGGTACGAGATGCAGCGCCGCGCGTCGAGCCGGTACGGCCC
>Ga0209342_10000232_pt1 | contig 62579 bp, 62 predicted proteins | sample RifCSP16_2_FD_184023 | JGI IMG/M metagenome (GOLD analysis project Ga0209342, IMG submission 184023) | Soil microbial communities from Rifle, Colorado - Rifle CSP2_sed 16_2 (SPAdes) (version 2) | ecosystem: Environmental > Terrestrial > Deep subsurface > Rock core/Sediment | place: Rifle... | reverse complement strand
AGGTCATCTGCGCGGCTACCGTCGAAGAGCGCGTGCCTCCTTTTCTTATTGGAAAGGGAAAGGGCTGGATGACGGCGGAGTACTCCATGCTCCCGAGGTCGTCCCAGAAAAGGATACAGAGGGAATCTTCCGCGGGCAAGGTCGGCGGAAGGACCCACGAGATACAGAGGCTCATCGGAAGGAGCCTGCGTGCTGTCACAGACCTTTCGGCCTTGGGCGAGAGGACCATATACATTGACTGCGATGTCTTGCAGGCCGACGGCGGCACAAGGACGGCATCGATTACCGGCGCGTACATCGCGGTTTACGAGACACTCGAAGCGCTCGTTAAAAAAGGCGTCATCAAGTCGATGCCGCTTCTTGATTCGGTTGCCGCCGTGAGCGTTGGCATTGTCGGCAACAGGGCTTTGCTGGATTTGAACTACGATGAAGACTCGACCGCGGAGGTCGACATGAACATCATCATGACCGGCAGCGGCAAGTTCGTCGAGGTGCAGGGCACGGCCGAATCAGAGCCGTTCTCAAAGGACAGTCTCGGCGAGCTCATCTCGCTTGCCTCAAAGGGCATCTCAGAGCTCGCCTCAATCCAGAAAAAGTCCCTCGGCATAAAATAGCATGAAGGTAGTGCTGGCCACTAAAAACGCGGGCAAGGCAAAAGAGATAGGCCGCATACTCGAAGGCTCCGGAGTTGAGATAATCTCTCTGGAGGGCTTTCCCGGCGTCGAGCTGCCGCCTGAGACCGGAAAGACCATGGATGAGAACGCGCTCTTGAAGGCGCGTGCCGTTTCCAAAGCAACCGGCCTTCCGGCCCTTGCCGACGACTCCGGCCTCGAGGTCGATTTCCTTAACGGGGCGCCGGGCGTTTATTCCGCAAGGTATTCGGGCGAGAAGGCGACCGACGAGGAGAACTGGAAAAAGCTTTTAAGAGAGCTCGAAGGCGTTGAGGTTGAAAAGCGTACGGCCCGTTTCAGGTGCGCCCTGGCGTTCGTTGGGTTCGATGAAAACGAGTACCTGTTCGAGGGCGTCTTCGAGGGCATCATTGCCGAAGCTCCGAGAGGGGTCAACGGTTTTGGTTATGACCCGGTCTTCATTGCCCTTGACACCGGCAGGACAGCCGCCGAGCTCGCGCCTGAGGAGAAGAACAGGATAAGCCACAGGGCAAACGCTCTTGAAGCTCTTAAAGCATTCCTTGCCACCCGCAAATAACTATCAGGTTGCTGAAAACCCATAGCGAGCGCAATCCCCGCATATTTTCGCGGGGTCAAGCGAGCGAATAGAAAATCGAGACTTCCTTCGGTTTCGAAGCTCCCAGCGGTAAGCCGCTGGGAGCTTCAAAAAGGCCCATCTGCTTTTGGAGTCATCGAAGTTCGTAATTGCGGCGTACAAACAGAGTACGCCTCATTCCTCGCTTCTCGTCTCCTCGCATCTGGACCTTTTCTCGCCCTCTGCTCTTCTTCAGCTGTTGCTTGAAATCCTTCCCCCGCCGCCTTGACAACCTCCAAACCCTCAATTAGACTTACTCAGTAAGTAAGCTAGTAGACGGGTTTGGAAGCGCGAGGTAATAAATGGACCTGAAGTGCACAAAAACCCCTATTACTTATGAAATCCAAATAATGAAAGGAGGGTTTTTGTCATGCCTTCAGGAAAAGTCAAATGGTTTAACGAGGCAAAGGGTTTCGGGTTTATTGAACAGGACTCCGGTGAGGATGTCTTTGTCCATTATACCTCCATCCAGGGCAACGGTTTCAGGACTTTGAAAGAGGGGCAGAAGGTGGACTTCGACATAACCAAGGGCCCCAAAGGGCTCAAGGCTGAGAATGTCAACCCGGCTCCACTTTGATCAACGAGCTCTAATCAAAGCCCTCATCCTTGTCTGGATGAGGGCTTTTTTTATGTACACGGCCCGGCCCTTGGGATAAAATGCCCGTTATCGCAGTGAAAACACGGGGTTTGAAATGGAAGAAAAAATATTGATGCAAGTTGTCCCCGGCCTTGAAGGCATCCTTGCCGCGGAGTCTGCCATAAGCTACATAGACGGGGAGCGGGGCATACTCGAGTACAGGGGCATCTCCATTGAGACGCTCGCGGAAAAGAGCGGTTTTCTGGAGACGGCCTGGACCCTTATTTTCGGGCGGCTCCCGGATAAAGCCGAGCTCCAGAAATTCCACGATGATATTACTTTTCATACGAGGCTCAAGCTCAAGATATTGAGGATGATGGAGTATCTGCCGGAAAACGGCCACCCCATGCATTACCTCCAGGCCGTGACCTCGGCAATGGGCATGTACTACCCGGCGAGGGACACGCTTAACCCGGACATGCGCTACTGGTCAGCGGTGAGGCTCATAGCGAAGCTGCCGACCATAACCGCAGCCGTGCACAGGCTCAAGCACGGGGACGCGCCGATACAGCCCAGGAACGACCTTTCCTTTGCCGCGAACTTCTACTACATGCTTTTCGAAAAAGAGCCTTCCCCGCTCGTTGAGCGCGTACTTGATGTCATGCTCATACTTCACGCCGACCACACCATGAACGCTTCCACCTTCAGCGCGAGGGTCGTTGGCTCAACCCTTGCCGACCCGTATACGATAGTGGCTTCGGCCATAGGCACGCTCTCCGGCCCTTTGCACGGCGGGGCCAACGAGGAAGTGGTGCGCATGATAGACGAGATAGGCACAAAGGAGAATGTCAGAGACTACATCGAAGGGAAGCTCGAGAAAAAAGAAAAGATAATGGGCGTGGGCCACAGGGTCTACAAGACCGTGGACCCCAGGGGAGAGGTATTGAAACGCTACATATCTCTTCTTGCCGAGCACGACGGCATTGACAAAAAGACGCTCGAGATATCCAGGGAGCTCGAGCAGATAGTGCATGAAAAACTTTCGGCCAGGGGGCTTCACCCCAATATAGATTTTTATTCCGGAATAGTCTTCAGGAGCATAGGCATTCCGACCGAGCTTTTTACGCCGATATTCGCCATGGGCAGGGTCGCGGGCTGGCTTGCCCACTGGATGGAGCAGCTCAAGAGCAACCGGATATACAGGCCCGAGCAGAAGTATACGGGCCTGCGCGAGCAGCCATACATTCCGCTGGAAGAGAGGGGTTAGCCAATGCCCGGGAACATCGCAAGCGCGGGGCAGCTTTTAAGCCGCCTCCTGTTTTTTTCGCTCCTTCTCGCGGTCGCCTACGGCTGCGTTGAGCCGAAGATATTGAGGGTAGCGGACCGCCGGGAGCTCAAGCCCACGGAACTCCTCAAGGAGATCGACGGGCGCGACATCGTATTCGTCGGAGAGGTGCACACCAAAAAGAGCCACCACAAGGCCCAGCTGGAGATAATAAAGGCTCTGGACGGAAACGGCAAAAAGGTCGCCATAGGCGTGGAGATGTTCAAGAAAGAAGACCAGGAGGCCCTGGACAAGTGGGTCTCCGGCGAGATCGAAGAGGCCGAGTTCAGCGAGATATACCACAGGAACTGGGGGCTGCCCTGGACCCAGTACAGGGATATATTCGTGTACGCCAGGGAAAAACAGATCCCGCTGGTGGGACTCAATGTCTCCAGGAGCGTCATACGCCAGGTGGTCAGAGAGGGCTTCTCGTCGCTTACCCCTGAGCAGCTTTCCGGGCTGCCGTCCGGCATAGAATGCAAGGTGGACGCGACATACGAAGAGTTTATCAAGGACGCGCTCGGGGAGCACGCCGGCGAGATGTCTTTCAAAAATTTCTGCGAGGCGCAGATGGTCTGGGACAACGCAATGGCCCACAACGCGATAGAGTACCTTGACGCAAACCCCGCCAGGAGGCTTGTAGTCCTTGCCGGGAGCGGCCATTCATGGAAAAGGGGCATACCCGCCCAGGTCACAAGGCTTTCCGGCTATTCCTTTTCCGTGATACTTCCCGAGTCCGACAGGGTGGAGGTTGATAAAATCGACACAAAGGACGCTGACTACATCATAACTGGGTGGTTTTTCTGAGGTCGGGCTCTTCCATCGCGCTCTTGTCGAACAGAACGCGGAACTCTTCGGCGAGGGCGTGAAAGCCCTTGAATACGGCAGGATCAAATCTTTCTTTCTGGGAATCTATTATCCCGCAGGCTGTTTCATGGTCAAAGGCTTCTTTGTAGGGGCGCCTGCTCCTCAGGGCGTCGTAGATGTCCACTAGATGAACTATCCTTCCTGAAATGGGTATCTCGTCTCCCTTCAAGCCCCTCGGGTAGCCGTTCCCGTCCCATCTTTCATGGTGCGTAAGCGCTATCTCTTTTGCGGTGAGCAGTATCCCGGAGTCCGGGTCGCGCAGGATGTTCCCGCCTATCGTGGTATGGGTCTTCATCAGCTCGAACTCTTCGGGCGTGTGCGAGCCCTCCTTGAGGAGCACGGAGTCCGGAATGCCTATTTTGCCGACATCGTGCATCGGGCTGCCGAAGAATATCGCCTCGACCGCCTGCTCGGAAAGCCCCATGTGAGAAGCGAGGAGCCGGGAGTACAGGCTTATCCTCTTTATGTGGCCGCCGGTCTCCTTGTCCCTGTACTCGGCGGCCAGCGTGAGCCTGTAGACTGTCTCCACATAGCCGTGCCTTATTTTCTCAAAGGCGCGCTCGAGCTGCACGGTCTTGTCGACGACCTCGCCTTCAAGCTTCTTTCCGTTCTCCAGCAGATAGTCCTCGTACCGCTTCACCTTCAGTAGGTTTCCGATGCGCGCCCTGAATTCGGCTTCGTCCACGGGCTTGCTCAAAAGCTCGTCCGCGCCTGATTCCAGCCCCTTGAGCTTCGAGCCCCTGTCCGTAAGCGAGGTCACTATTACTATGGGGAGGTGCATTGTGGCGGGGTCGTTTTTCAGGCGGCGCGTGACTTCGAAGCCGTTCATGCCGGGCATGACAACATCGATTATAAGGATGTCCGGCTTGCAGGCTCTTATCTTTTCGAGGGCCTCCATGCCGTTCGAGGCGGATATGCACTCATAGCCGAGCCCGTCTATGAGGTCGGAGAATATCTGGATGTAGAAACGGTCGTCGTCCGCGACAAGTATTTTTGTCTTCCGGTTCATCCCGGGGGCAAAGTATTCAGTCCTGTCAGCCATATAGCCAATATATTACCCATTTCGGGCCTCGATGGCAAGCTGTCAGGGAGGGGAGGTTTCCTGGGGCTGAAAAAATCTTTTAATTACGGCAAGTTATCAACTTGCGCTTGACAAAAGCAGAGTCAGTAAATATCATGTTGTGAAAATTATTCAGAGAGGAAAAGAATTGACCGGAACTCAAAACAGGAATGAAAAGAGATTCCCGATAAGAACCGCGTTAATAATCTCCCTCGTAGGTATTTCGTTTTTCCTTTCGATCCTTTTCCTTATAAGTCCGGCATCCTCCCAGAAGTTCTCTGAACCGAGCCAGGCGCAAGACGCTGACGCTGTTTCCGAGGACCAGGGCCCCAAGATAGAACGGTTCGATTTCAAGCTCACCGCCAATAACACTTTCTACCAGATAATGTCGGCCCTGAATGTTTCAGGCCCGGAGATACTGGACATCGTCAAGAAGGCCAAGCCCGTATTCGACCTGACGCGCCTCAGGGAAGACTCCGTTCTCAAGGCCTTCACCATAGACGGCAGGCTCCAGAAAGTCGAGTACAAGTTCAGCGACTACGAGTTTTTGCTCATCGAAAGGGACCCTGACGGCAACATGGTCGCCAAAAAAGATGAGCTCCCGCACGAGACAAGGGAAGTAGTCGTGTCCGGCACGATCGAGAACTCACTCTATGAAGACGCGTTGAAGGCCGGGGCAGACTCGCAGGCCGTAGTGGCGCTTACGGAAATATTCGCCTGGGACATAGACTTCGCCTCTGACATACATAAGGGAGATACATTCAATCTCCTCTCCGAGATGCTCTATGTCGAAGGCGTGCCCGTAAAGACAGGAAAGCTCCTCGGCGCCCAGATGAAAAACGGCGGCAAGAACTATTCCGCCATCTATTACGAGGGCAAGGGCGGCAAGGGCTATTATGACGAAAAGGGCAGGTCGCTTAAAAAAACCCTCCTGAAATCCCCCCTGAGGTTCAGGAGGATAACCAGCACATTCAGCCGGGGCAGGTTCCACCCCATATTGAAGAGGTACAGGCCCCACCACGGTGTAGATTACGGCGCGCCGGTCGGAACGCCGATCGAGTCCGCCGGAAGCGGCGTTGTGAAGCACGCAGGCTGGAAGGGCGGGTACGGGAATTATATAGAGATAAAGCACAGCAGCGGTTACTCGACCGCTTACGGCCACCTTTCAAGGATAGGCAAGGGCATAAGGGCGGGCGCGAAAGTAGACCAGGGACAGGTCATCGGCTATGTCGGTTCGACCGGGATTTCCACCGGCCCCCATCTCCATTACGAAGTAAAGGTAGCTGGCAGGCTCATAAACCCGTTGAGCGTCAAATCACTGCCAGGCGTGTCGATTTCTAAAAAGGAGATGCAGCAGTTCGCGGCCGCAAGGGACAGCGTCAAGCATAAGTTCACTTCAGGCGGCACTGCGTACGCTCTCACAAAGCCCGAAAACTAACGGCGTTTTGGTTGAAAAATTAAAGGCCTCTCTGAAAAGAGAGGCCTTTTTTTATTCTTTCTTAGGGTCTAATACCCCGCGGCTTGCCGCGTCTTTAAACCCTCCCACTCGATGGGGGAAGGAAGGGGAGAGGGTGTGCAGATTTCACCCTCCCCTCGCGATTATAATTAATGCTCGTGAATGATTTTCTCCGGCTCACCCTGAGATAATTCTCCAGGTCTGTCTTGCGATCATAAGCTCTTCGTTTGTCTTCATCACCCGTATCTGAACAGCCCCTTTTGATATGACCTCGCTGTTCTCCCTGTTCTTTTCCCTGTCTATCTCCAAACCGAGAAAGCCCAGGCCTTCCACTATTCTTTCTCTTATCTCCGGCGAGTTCTCGCCCATCCCGGCAGTAAAGACGAGCGTGTCGAGCCCACCGAGCGCGGCCGCCAGAGAGCCAATGAACTTCCTTGCCTGATAGCAGAATACCTCGATGGCAAGCGCGGCCGAAAGGTCTGTCGCCTCTTTTTTGAGGAGGTCGGCCATATCAGGGCTTATGCCGGATATTCCCAGCAGGCCTGATTTTTTGTTGAGCAGCTCGTTCAGCTCGTCAGGGTTGTAGCCGCGCGTCTTGAGGAGGTATACGATTATTCCGGGGTCGAGGTCTCCGGTTCGGGTGCTCATGACTAAGCCGCCGAGCGGCGTGAAGCCCATCGTGGTATCAATGCTCCTGCCTTCTTTCACGGCGCACATCGAACAGCCGTTTCCGAGGTGGGCGATTATCGTGCGCCCCTTTGAGCGGTCAGGCTCCAACCTTGAAAGCTCTTCCATGATGTATTCATAGGACAGTCCGTGGAAGCCGTATCTTATGACGCCTTCAGCCCTGAATTCAGCCGGTATGGCGAAGGTGGTTGCCGTTTGCGGCATCGTCCTGTGAAAAGAGGTGTCAAAGCAGGCGACCTGCGGCAGGCCCGGGAAGGTGGAGCTTACGGCCTCTATGGCTTTTATCTCGTGCGGCAGGTGCTCGGCAGCGAAGGGAATGAGCCTTTTAAGCGCTGAAAGGAGCTGCTTGCCCACCCGACTGGGGGCGGTGTACTCCGCCCCGCCGTGCACGACCCTGTGGCCTACCGCGCCCATACCCCTGCCTTCAGGACGGCCTGCAAGCCAGTTGAACAGCTCCTTGAGGGCTGCCCCGTGGTCAGGAAATTCGACGCCGGTCGATGACAGGGGGGCGCCTCCAGCGTCGAACGCAAGAAATCTGCCCTCAGGAAGGCCTATCCTTTCAAGTCTTCCGAAAAGGAGGCGGCCCGGAGCAGGCCCGGCTTCGTACAGGGAGAACTTTATGCTCGATGAGCCGCTGTTGATGGTGAGGATTGTGCGTTTCATAATGCCCCCGCAGCAGGTTGCTGAAAAAGTCCCATCTGCGTTATTGTCATCGTTGCTCGTAATTGCGGCGTACAAACAGAGTACGCCTCATTCCTTGCTCCTCGACGCCTAGCATCTGGGAACTTTTTGAGCAACCTGTATACTCCCGCGTTTTTCAATATTCCCCGGTGAGTATTCAGCGCTTAAGCAGCCAGGCATTGATGAGCGGCGCGATTATCTCGGAGGCCAGCACCAGCGACCAGAGCCTGCCCTGCCATATCTTGTAATCAGCCACGAGTTTTTCCCAGGGAAAACCAAAAACGAAATGGCCGAAGATGAACTCAAAGGTCAGGCTGCAGAAAAACCACAGCAACCCGGCTGAAAGCGCGGACGAGAAAACAGGCTCAGGGGCGTAACTGCTAACGAATATCCTCGCCCCGATGAAGATGACGACGATTATGAAGATGGTCTTGTACAGGTGGCTGCCGTAATCGCCCAGATAGCGCGAGACGACCTTTTCGCCGAAAAAGCCGTTCGCGATGGCGATTACGACCATGACGAACCAGAATATGAAAGCTGTCTTGAAGTTCATGGGCTGCCTTTCAATGAGTAGATAGATGGATTTAAAAATAGCAGAACGAACCCCGTAAGTCAAAGCCGGGGATGCTGGTCAGTTTCGGGTGCCTCTGACTGCGTCACCAAAAGAATTGCGCCGGGGCTGGATTTGTCTTACCATATAAACATGGTAAACGGATATGTATATTCTTGCTATGCCTCCCCTGTAGGCAACCTTTACATTGCCGCCGGAGCCAAAGGCATAACAGATCTCGGCATAGGGGTAAAGGAAGGCGATTTTTTAGCGGGCCTTGCCTCAAGCCAGACTATTGAGCCTGCTTTTGACAATGGCCGTTTCTCCGTCCTTTTCCGGCTGTTAGATGAGTACTTTAAGGGCAGGCCCGTTGTTTTCAGTGTGCCGTTGAACCCTTCTGGCACGGCTTTTGACAGGGTTGTCTGGAACGCGCTTTCGGCTATCCCGTGGGGCGGGAAATTGAGCTATGGCGAGGTTGCTTCCGTCATCGGAAAACCCGGTGCGGCCAGGGCCGTTGGCGGCGCCTGCGGCAGAAACCCCATACCCATCATAGTACCCTGCCACAGGGTCCTTCAGTCCGGCGGCTTTATCGGCGGCTACTCCGGCGGGGAGGGCGTAAAAGAAAAATTACTCGCCCTTGAAGGTATACCTTTCAAGGCTCGCTGAGGTCAGTACAGAAACCCCCCATGCGCGACGATCGCGCCAGCCGCCGCGGCGGCCAGAGATATCGCGACCATGAACCAGTGCAGTTTTTTGACCTTCCTGAATATCCCGTCTATATCCATCTTGTCGCCTTCACGGACCATCTTCTCGAGCATCTTCCGTATGACTATAGGCTCGAGCCCTACGAGCATCACGAACCAGAATAACCAGATGGCCGTCATGAATGTGAGCGCCAGGCCTGCCCTCGTGAAATAAAGATCCTGCCAGCCCATCATCCAGACCATGGCAAAGCCCGAGATTCCGGTTATGATGTTGTACCACTTGGCCAGCGGGGCGAACCTGTGTTCGACGCGCTGGAAGGTCAGGACCTTCTGGAGGGCGTCCGGGGTCTTTATAGCCATTGGCAGTACAATGCCGGTTACGAAGGCAAGCCCGCCTATCCAGAGGATGACCGCCAGCAGGTGCACGATATGCATCGTAAGAAAGAGCATCAAAACCTCCTTGATTTGGTCCCTGGTTTTGTTTAAGGTTAACAGCTGAGAGATTTTATGTCAAAAGCGGCCCTGGGGCCAGGTTTGAGTATCTCACGGACAGGCGGTCCGTGAACATGACGGAAATCAACGGGGGCCGGATGAACAGGGAAATATACGAAAGTCTCAGGCGTACGAACATCATGATGGCTGTTTTCGCGGGCTCATTCATCCTGGTATACGGGGGTGTGGTGGCCCTGACGAAGTTCGTCTACATATACTTCCGGGGCTTTATCCCGGATTTTAACGAGAACATATTAAGGGCCGTATTCTACGGCACCTCGATCGCCTCGTTAGCGGCTTTCCGCGTTGTTTTGAATAAGCGTTATTCACCTGCGGGCCTCGGGAGCCGCCTTAAAGACCCGGACGGCCTCTTAAGGTACCTTCTGATGACGCCGGTCATCGGTATGGCGCTGGCTGAAGCCGTGCTGATATCGGCGTTCTTCCTTTTTTTCCTCAGCGCCATGTACATTGATTTCATTATACTGGCCTTCCTTTCGACGGTGATGATCATAATGAGCGTTCCGGGCGTGCAATTCCTCGAAAATAGAGTCAATGAAGCTCGCAAGAGCCTTTAAGGACAGGTTTGCTGACTGCAAAAACCTTGACATATCACACGGTTGCAAATACGCAGGCAACGGCTTGACAAATCTTTTTTATATACTATAATAGAATTATTCCAAGATAATAACCATTTGGAACAAAGAGGAGTTTCTGTATGGAAAGGATAGTCAGAAAATACAGAGGAAAAGGGTTCAAGCTCACGCCCCAGAGGATAGCGATACTTAAATTCCTCGAGGGCAATACGAACCATCCTACGGCCGATGACATCTATACCGAGATTAAGAAAAAGTACCCTACGGTGTCTTTTGCCACTGTATACAACACTGTCCAGGCGCTTCGCGACAGAGGGGAGCTCCTCGAGATAACCATAGACCCGGAAAGAAAGCATTTCGACCCTAACCCGTCCGCTCACCACCATATCATGTGCACCGGCTGCGGCAAGATAGGTGATGTTTTCTTCGACTACTCAGAGTCGCTTGGACTTCCCGAGGAAGTTACAAGGGAGTTCGCCGTAACCGGCAACCATATTGACTTCTACGGCGTGTGCACAAGATGCCGCGCAAAGACGAGCTGAAATACCAGAACAATCATGGAGGAATGGGAAAAATGGCTGAATTCGCCACGGTACAGAACGACGCGCCTGACTTCAAAGCAACCGCGGTCATGGAGGACGGCTCTATAAAAGAAGTGAAGCTCTCGGATTACAAGGGCAAGTATGTAGTGCTCTTTTTCTATCCGCTCGATTTTACATTTGTTTGCCCCACCGAGATAATCTCCATGAGCGACAGGATGGAAGAGTTCGAGTTGAGGGGTGCCCAGGTGCTCGGCGTATCCGTTGACAGCCAGTTTTCCCACCTTGCCTGGAGAAATACGCCGAGAAAGAAAGGCGGCATAGGCGAGATAACCTATCCGCTCGTCTCCGACCTCGACAAGTCCATCAGCAGGCATTACGGCGTGCTCGTGGAAAAGCCGGGGATCGCGCTTCGCGGGCTGTTCATAATCGACAAGCTCGGCAAGATACGCTACATAACGATCAACGACCTGCCGCTGGGGAGGAATGTTGACGAGGTTCTGAGGGTGCTCGACGCGATACAGTTCAACGAGAAATACGGCGAGGTCTGCCCGGCCAACTGGAAACAGGGCGAGAAGGGCATGAAGCCCGACCAGAAAGGCCTGGAGAACTACGCCCAGGCGCATTTTTAAGGAGGCGGCGATGGCAGACTGGAAATGCAGCGAATGCGGGCACTCAAAAGAGTCGAGGTGCAAGCCTAAAAAGTGCCCGGAATGCGGAAGTTCAAAGGGGTTTGCCAAGGCTGAGAATGCCCCGGAAACCAGCGAATAGCACGCGCTTGGAAGGCGGCCTTGCTATTAATGGAGAGGCCATGAAAGACGCGAGGTACAACAACATAATATCGTTTGCCGGACGCGGGCGCACCGTGCCCATAGAGGGCGAGGAGCCCGAAAGGGGTCTGGACACAGATTCGATAAACGCTTACTTCAAGAACATAAGGAGGGTAAGCCTCCTTTCCGGAGCCGAAGAAAAAACCCTGGCAAGAAAGATAGCCAGGGGGGACGAAGGGGCCAGGAGAAAGATGATAGAGGCTAACCTTCGCCTCGTCGTGAACATAGCCAAGAGGTATCTGAACAGGGGCCTGCCGCTTCAGGACCTTATAGAGGAAGGCAACATCGGCCTCATAAAGTCCGTGGAGAAGTTCAGGGCTTCCAAGGGGTGCAAGTTCTCTACATACGCGACCTACTGGATAAGGCAATCGATAGACAGGGCGATAGCCAACCAGGCGAACACCATAAGGCTCCCTATCCACATAACCACGGACCTCGCGAAGGTTTCGAGGGCCGAAAGGGAGCTGACCATGGAGTACAGCCGCGAGCCTTCCAATGGGGAGCTGGCCGACAAGACCGGACTTTCCGGAAGGTATGTGAAAAAGCTCACCTCCATAAGCAGGAAGAGCTATTCCCTTGAGTCAGCCGTAAACGAGGACTCTGACCAGCCGCTTCTGGACAGGCTCGAGGACGAGACTTTTCCGCCCCCGATGGAGGGCGTTGACAGCTCTGACAGGGCCGCGCGGATAAGGCTGTGGCTCGAATCTCTCGACGCCAACGAGAGGCTCGTCATCACGGAGCGCTTCGGCCTTGACGGCTCAGATCCCAGGACGCTTGAATCGGTAGGACGCGAGTTCGGCATCACGAGGGAGCGCGTCCGTCAGATAGAGGCAAAGGCTCTGGCGAAACTGAGAAAGATGGCTGAAAGCGAAGATTACGAATTGGCGGCTTGAGGTCTGCGGTTTTGAAAAAGATTTGTTCCGCATCGTTTATCCACATACCCCGCCCCCAATCCCCGCAGGGCTTTCAGGGGAGGCGACTAGTCGCCTCCCCTGAACTCATTTCAGGCTTTAACGTTCAGTAATCTATGCCCTTCTGCGGCTCTATGCCTTGGCCCATTGCGTGCTTGATCTCCCTTACCTCTGAGACAGTGTGGGCCCTTTTTATGATTTCAGGGTGGGCGTCCCTTCCGGTGAGAACGAGATGCATAAGGGGCGGTTTCGAGTCAATAAGCTCCAGCACCTGCGGAAGGTCCACAAGGTGGAGCATGAGGGAATTGTTTATCTCATCGAGTATCACGATGTCATAGCTGCCTGAGGCAATCTTTTCCTTGGATAGCCCTATGGCTTTCTGCGCGTCCTCCCTGTGCTCCGGGAATTTGTAAGGGTTTCCCATGATTCCGCAAAAGCCTTTGCCCATGACATGGAACTCGACCTCCGGGGCAAGCCTCGGCAGGCTGTCGAGCTCACCCGAGTGAATATCGCCCTTCATGAACTGTATCATGCAGACCTTCATACCGTGGCCCGCTGCGCGAAGAGCCATGCCAAGAGCGGACGTTGTTTTGCCTTTGCCGTCTCCAGTTAAAACCACGAGCAGGCCTTTTTTCTCCTTCGGTTCGAGATATGTTTTTTCCATATAGATATTATAACCTGATTAGTGCCGGGCAGCTCCTCCTGAACAGAAAGTATTAAAGCCACCTTTGCAGCCCGCCGATAAATATCTCAAAGGAGCGGCGCATGCGAATAGAAGATACCCACATTCAGCAAGCCTCCCGGCACCAGGTGGAGGGACATGGAAAGAAGGAAGGGCTCGACTCTGTAAAAGAGCGCGGGGGCCACGGACATCATCACGATGAAAAGGCCGTCCACCGCCACAAGAGGCCGGACAGCGTGGCAATATCGGATGAAGCCAGGGCCCGATTCGAGTCCATGCACAAAAGGTCCTCAGAGGCCAGAGGGCGTGAGATCGGCATACCGGCCGGGCTTGACCACGGCGCCTTTCTTGGCAGGCTTGTTCACGGAGCCTTTTCAGGCCACGAGATAAATATCAGTGACATTGCAAGGGCAGGCAAGGGCCAGGCATCAGCTGCTTCGCAAGCTGAAGGCTTGTCTGACATATCCGGTTCAGCAGGGTTTACCGCCTCCATAGAGCAGCTCAGCTTCAGCGCGTCAGGCACCATAAAGACCGCTGATGGCGAAGAGGTTGGCTTTACTCTGGAACTCAATATGACAAAGGCTTCGATGTCCGGATTTTCATCTGAAGTCTCGGGGGACGGACAAAGCCCCATGACAGTGAACTACGCGGGCTCGTCAAGCGAGCTTTTCTCCATGAGCTTCAAATTCAATGTCTCCTCTGAGGAGGAAACGGGCGCGCAAGACGGCACGGGCCTTCTTACCGTTGACAGGAACGAAGAGAGCCACAGTGCACTCGAAGAAGACGGCGAACTTGCGAAACCCGCGTTAAGCGTGCCGGACTTTTTCAAGGCATTGAGGAAGGCCGACTTCACTTCAACATATCTTTCCTTTTCAAAGACCACGATAGAAGCAAGTTCTTATTTCGCCGTAGCCGAAGGAGCGCCGCTTGACGGCTTTATGCCCGACGCGCTCCCGTCTAATACAGGGGTTCCTGTTGACCTGATAGCGTAAAGGTTGCCTCAAGCTTCCCATCTGCGTTGTCGTCATCGTTGCGCGTCATTGCGGCGTACAAAAAAGTACGCCTCATGCCTCGCTCCTCGACTCCTCGCATCTGGAACTTTTTGAGCACCCTGTTCTGTTTTTGCATTTCAGCAAAATGTCTCTTTACCTTACATCATCCGTCTTCAAAGACCCCCCATATTTTGATATACTCTTTCATAGCCGCGCGCTTCAGGGCCGCGGCTATTTTTTTCATTGAAAGGGTACCCCGATGGGCCGAAGCAACAGGCCGAAGCAGAAGTCCCCAAAGCCGCCATCCAATTCGAACATCTCCATAGTCCTTGTCGAGCCGCAGAGCTCGGGAAATGTGGGGAGCGTGGCCCGGGCCATGAGGAATACTGATTTTACTGACCTTGTTCTCATAAATCCGTGCGATTACAAAAACAACGAGTCCTACTCAATGGCGTGCAAGGCCGACGATGTGCTTGCCAGGGCCAGGGTCTTCCCGACGCTTGACGCTTACATCGGCGAGCCTTCGATAGTAGTCGGCACCACGAGGAGGATAGGCAGGAACAGGTTCCCGGTCCTGACTCTCGATGAGGCTGTCCCTGTAATATTGCGGCTTGCGGCCCTGAACAGGGTCGCCGTCCTGTTCGGCAGGGAAGACAAGGGGCTTTTGAACGAAGAGATACCTCCGTGCGACATCCTGGTCGAGATACCGACATCTGAGGATTATCCGTCCATTAACCTCTCGCACGCGGTTTTCACGGTCTGCCATCACCTGTTTACCGCTCAAACTCCCAAGGCGCACGCCATAAAAGCCGCCCCGAAGGAAGAGGTCGAAAAGATGTTCGTTCACATCGAGAGGACCCTGAGGGCGCTTGAATACGGCGACAACGGCGGGGAGCACCTCCTTGAGGCCATCATGCGAAACTTCAAACGGCTTTTCGGAAGGACCGGGCTCATGCTCAAGGAAGTCAATATGTTAAGGGGCATCCTGAGCCAGGTAGAAAAGAGGATACCCGCCCATGAGAAAGCCGTGGACGGCGTGGAAGCTGTCCGGCTTGACAAGGGGCCGTTAAAAATGTAATCATTCGGTCAAGTCGTATTAGGGTACCCCGCTAGGGGTATAATAGGGAATCCCGTGGTCCGCGCAGGCGGAGAATCGGGAACGGACCCGCCACTGTAAGCGGCAACGAAACCCAACGGACGCCACTGGCTCAAGGCCGGGAAGGCGCGGGGAGTAGGCAAGCAAGGCCGCGAGTCAGGAGACCTGCCCTGATATGCCTCACAGCTTTCTTCGAAGGTAAAGAAGGTGAGGGGAAGAACGCTATTTCGTTCCCGTATACCCTCTTTCTTTTTTGAAGGAGGGTATTTTTTTTGTCCAGGATGAGGTGAAAAGATGGCAGGCAACGAAAAGAAGGCGATAATGCTCCTCGGCCACGGCAGCAAGGCAGCCGAGGCGAACGAGACATTGAGGAAGGCGGCCAGGGCCGTTGAGCAGCGGGGCGGCTACGGCATGGTGCTTCCGGCTTTCCTGCAGATGGAAAAACCGGACTTCCAGGAGGGCGTGGACGCTCTCGTGGCAAAGGGTTTCAGCGATATAACGGTCATGCCGTATTTCCTTTACATGGGGCTCCATGTAACGCAGGACCTCCCGGCTGAGATGGAAGAGGCCAAAAACAAGCACGCCGGGCTCAAGATAGCGCTCACGCAGAACCTCGGGTTCCATGATAAGCTCATAGACATAACTATCCAGAGGATAGAGGAGTTTTCGGCGGAAAAGACCGCTTCAATACCGTGCCAGCACCCCATTGAAAAAGAGAGCTTCAGGATAATAGGGACAGAGCTGGATGAAAGCGTATTCCCTGAAATCGAGCTCCCGGTGATAAAGCGGGTCATCCATACGACCGCTGACTTCGAGTTCAAGGACATCTTGAAGTTCACCCCCGGCGCGGTTGAGGCCGGTGTGCGGGCCATAAGGGAAGGGCGCAACATAATAACCGATGTCAGGATGGTCGAGGCCGGGATAATGAAGTACAGGCTGGAGCCCTTCGGCGCGAAGACTTTCTGCTTCTCCTCAGACAGGTCGGTTGCCGAGACGGCGGCGGCACAGGGCACCACAAAAACGGCGGCCTCCATGAGAAAGGCAGCCGAGTTCATGGAAGGCGCCGTTGTAGCCATAGGGAACGCGCCGACCGCCCTCTTCGAGCTTTTGCGCATAATAGCCGCCGGCGGCCCGAAGCCGGCCCTCATAGTGGGCGTGCCTGTCGGCTTTGTCGGAGCGGCTGAATCAAAAGAGGCACTTGAAAAAAGCGGCCTCACTTCGATATTCACGAAAGGCAGGAAGGGCGGCAGCACTATAGCAGTGGCCATTGTCAATGCCCTGGCCATACTCGCGGCGGAGGCTAAGACAGGCTGTTGAAAAACGGTTTTGTTCAGGCTGTTTAAAAAGCTCCATATGCAAGGCGTCGAGGAGCGAGGAATGAGGCGTACTTTAGTATGTACGCCGCAATTGCGAGCGATGAAGACAACGACGCAGATGGACTTTTTAAACTGCCTGAGGTCATGAATGCATATACCTGACGGATACCTGAGTCCTGGGACATGCGCCGTCTTTTACGGCGTGATGGCACCGGTCTGGTATCTGGCCTCGAAAAAGATGGAGAAGGCTTTTGCCCTGAAAGGGCTTCCGCTCATGGCCCTGGGGGCGGCCTTCACCTTTGTAATACAGATGTTCAACTTCCCCATACCGGGCGGCTCGTCGGGCCATATGGTCGGAGGGGCTGTCCTGGGGATTGTGCTGGGGCCCTGGGCTGGCATCATAGCGATGAGCCTTACGCTGGCCCTTCAGGCATTGCTCTTCGGGGACGGCGGGCTGCTCTCTTTCGGGGCTAATTGTTTCAACATGGCCCTTTTAATGCCGGTTGCGGCGTATTTTATTTTCAGGGTCTTTACAGCCGGAGAGCCGGGCAGGGTTAGAGGTTTTTTAGGTGCGGCCGCAGCGGCGTATGTTGCCGTTAATCTCGCGGCCCTGGCGGCCGGCATTGAGCTTGGTATTCAGCCGCTGATAGCGCACACTATGGACGGCAGGGCGCTTTACGCGCCTTATCCGCTTCATATAGCGCTCCCGGCGATGGTGCTGCCGCATCTTGTTTTTTTCGGCGTTGTCGAGGCGCTTGCCACGGCGCTGGTCGTCTCGTATGTCCTCAAGATGGGGTTGAGTGTCGAGGCCGGGCAAAAGACATCATACAGGCCCTTGTTGGTCTTTATCGCTGCCCTCATCGTGCTCGTCCCGTTGGGGCTTATAGCGACTGGCACGCCATGGGGCGAGTGGGGCAAAGAGGAGCTTGGGCAGCTTTTAGGGTTCGTGCCTTCCGGCATTGAAAGGTTCGAAGGCGCGTGGAAGGGTATTCTGCCTGACTACGGCCAGTCTGAGGGCGCCACGGCTTTGCTGTATGTGGTATCGGCCCTTATCGGCAGCGCGCTCGTGGTAGCGGCCGTCTATGTCTGGAGCAGGCTATGGAAAAAATGACGCTGCCGGACTGGATGAAAGGGCCTGCGCCCAATGGCTGCCCTTCTGTCGATGGGCAGAAGGCCCGGGGCTTTATCGAGAAGAGCCTCAAGAACTTCGCTTCAGTTTTAAAGAAGGCGTTCACCGCTGATTATGCCGCGAGGGACGGGGCGATGCAGAGGCTTGAGCCGAGGGCCAAGCTTGCGGGGTTTTTCTTTTTGCTGCTCGCGGCGGCTCTTTCAGAGAGCTGGGTTTTTATTTTCTCGCTCTTCGTGCTCACCTTTGGCCTTTCGATAATAACAAAGGTCGGCGCTGCAACTCTTTTGAAGCGCGCCCTCCCGGCAGTGGTATTCACAGCGGTGCTCACGATTCCAGCAATCTTCAGTTTCGTGACACCGGGCTCTCCGCTTGTTGATATCGGGGGCTTGACGATAACCGACGAGGGTTTAAAGACGGCGCTTTTTTTCGTGCTCAGGGTATCAATGATGGCGGCGCTGGCCTCTCTGGCAGTATTGACGACCAGGCAGGCTGATTTTTTCAGGGGGCTCGGAAGGCTTTTGCCGGGTTTTTTCGTGACGGCGCTGTTCTTTACTTTCAAGTTCGTCCTCATTCTTGTGAAGACGGCAATCGATGCGGCGCTGGCCAGGAAATCCAGGACAATAGACGGTCAAGGCGTAAAAGAGGCCCAGAGGTGGTTTGCGTCGAGGGTAGCTTTCATCTTAAAGAAGTCGCTTAATATGGCCGAAGAGGTAAGTATGGCTATGGTTTCGAGGGGGTTCGAAGGCAAGGTGCGTTTTAACCCGGCTGGCCCTCTCGGGCGCGGCGAGTACCTGTGGCTCGGGGCGGCGAGTTTTTTTCTTTTTCTGTCATTCGGCTACTGAGGCACGCCAATGAATGAGGTCTTCAGGCTAGAGGGCGTAAGCTTCTCCTACGGAGGCCAATCGGCCTTGAGGGAGATAAGCTTCACTGTTCCCGAGGGCGTCTCTCTTGCCATTTTGGGGGCGAACGGGAGCGGCAAGTCGACCCTCATGAAGATACTGGACGGCCTTGTATACCCGGAGTCCGGGTCTGTCTGGTTCACGGGCCAGCCCCTTACGGAAGCGGGCCTTCACGGCGAGTTTTTGAGATGCTTCAGGAGCAGGGTCGGCTTTGTCTTCTCAGAGCCTGACATTCAGCTTTTCTGCTCGACAGTAATAGAGGAGCTTTTTTTCGGGCCTCTTCAGCTCGGCATTGAAAGGCAGGAGGCTGAAAAAAGGGTCTCCGGGCTTCTTGATATGCTCGGCATAAGGGCCCTTGCTGAGCGGGCTCCGTATACATTGAGTAGCGGCGAGAAGAAAAAGGCCGCCATAGCCGCGGTGCTCGCCGTGAACCCTGATGTCCTTCTGCTGGACGAGCCGACAAACGGGCTTGACCCGCGTACCCAGGTCTGGCTCTACGAGCTGCTTGAAGCGTTGAAAAACGCCGGCAAGACCATTATAATGGCGACCCATGATTTGAGCCTCGTGCAGGACCTGAGCGACAGGGTCATCGTGCTCGACGAGGCTCATTCGATAGCGGCGGATGGGACTGCCCCAGAGGTGCTCGGCGACAAGGACCTCCTCTTGAGGGCGAACATAATACACGAACACGCGCACAAACACGGAGACATCATACACAGGCACAGCCACGGGCCATACTCCATACATGATGAACACGATTAGGGAATCATAAAAACCCAAGGAGGCTTTTGCAGTATGTTGAAATCTGTTGTTTTTGCGCTCGCGTTCTCGTTCATGTTCGCGGCCACGGCTTTTGCCCAGGACAGCGAAGTACAGGACCTGAAGCGCAGGGTAGAGGAGCTTGAGAAAAGGGTCGAGGACGGCAAGGTAGTTTCAGAGGAACTTGCCCACAAGAAGCTGCATCCGGTACACAGCATCTACGGACTTACATTCAGCGGAAGCATAACCGCTTCGGCGCACGGAGTTAAACTGAGCGGCGACAACGAGCCGAGCGGTGAGGGCGCTCTTTCAGCCGACCTCGTCGTTGAGTCGCCTGTAGGCGAAAGCGGCAGGGCGGTCATCGTGCTGGATTTCCAGAGGGGCGCCGGAATGGCGCTCAATTTCGCCACTGCCCCCAACGGCAACACAACAGGTTATAACGCCGATATAGAGAGTTTCAATGATACGAATGTGCACTTGACGCAGGCCTACTATGAGCACGAGGCCGACGGAAGGTTCAGCTTCTCGATAGGCCAGCTCGATATAACCGGCTACTTCGACGGGAACGAGTTTGCCAATAACGAGAAGGCGCAGTTCATGGCCACGGTCTTCGTGAACAACCCGGCGATCGAGTTCGGCGGCTCCGAAAATTTTTACTCCTTCGGCGCGAGGGCCACATGCGCCCCGACAGAGAACATCTCAGTCACCTTAGGCGCGTTTGAAGGCGACGGCGATTATACCGATACCTTTGACAAGCCGTTCCTCATGGCCGAGGCTGATTTTGCCTTCAAACCTTTTGGCAGGGACGGCAATTACAGGGTATACTACTGGTACAGAGGGGCAAGGCCGGACGAGGATACTTCCACGCCCACGCTTGACGCGAACAATGTCGCCACTCCCGGCAACACCGCTCTTCTCAACGCCTTCAACAACGGCGTAGGCCTGAGCATCGACCAGATGGTAACAGAGACGGTCGGCATCTGGCTGAGGGCCGGGCTCCAGAGGGAGACTGTCGCCCAGTTCGACAAGTTCGTGGGCGCGGGCGTAAATGTGACCGGAGAGTTTTTTGGCAGGGCCAATGACCAGATGGGCATCGGCTACGGCGCGAGCTTCATGAGCCAGGCCTATGAAGACTTCAATGGTTCCGGGTTCGAGTCCGCTCCTGAGCATTACTTCGAGCTCTATTACAACTACGCGGTAGAGCACGCAGGGGTTGACGAAGGGTTCCATATCTCGCCTGACTTCCAGTTCGTCGTAAACCCGGGCGGGGACAAGAACGCTGATAGCGCGTTCATCTATGGTATCAGGCTTCAGACATACTTCTAAGCGGCAGCGCAAAAAGTCCATCTGCGTCGTTGGCTTCAAAGCGCGTAATTGCGGCGTACAAACAAAGTACGCCTCATTCCTCGCTCCTCGACGCCTTGCATATGGAGCTTTTTGAGCAGCCTTGAATTAAGTTGTTTTCAGCTATTTTCTATCAACAGCTCATCATTAACAGAGGAGGTACATAAATGGAGAGAATACTTTCAGGGGTAAACGGAAACGCTCTGCTGCTGCAGGCATTGATGCTGGTGATTTTCAGCGTCATGACCGTGAGTATCGCTTACGGCGTGGAGTCTGTCGCCCCGGGCGTGCACGACGCTTTCCACGATTTCAGGCATGTAATCGGCATGCCGTGCCATTGAGGTAGACCAGATGAACTTGAAAGAACATTTGAAATCCGGCGTTATCGCCGGAGTCGTCTGGGGGTGGCTGGCCTATCTCACGAACGCCGTCACCGGAGTGTTCCCGTTTGAAGGGAGCTTCGCGCAGGATATTGTCTCGTTCTCATTCGGCGGGGCTGTCTTTGGCGTGGCAACAGGGGCTTCTCTCGCCCTTCTGGGCGGCCTCATCCCGTTCAGGGGTATTGTCGCCAGGGCGGTATTCGCCTCTGCCTTCATATGGATAGTATTGAGGCTTGCTGGGGACATGCTCTCGATGATGGAGCCGCACCGGTATCACCTCCTTACAGCTGAAACAGTCCAGGGGCTCGCGCTTGCTGTCGCACTCGGCGCGATACTCGGCATTATGGTGAGGAAGGCCAAAGTCTCCGCACCCGTAAATGCCTGAGGCAATAGTGCTTAGAAAAGGATATACGACAGGTACATGTGCCGCTGCCGGAGCCAAGGCAGCGGCACACGCGCTTCTGGGCGGAAAAACCCCTTCCTCGGTCGAGGTCACGCTGCCTTCTGGCTCTCACATCACTATTCCGGTCAAATCGGTGATTGTGTCGAACGGCTCTGCCCGGGCCGTCATCATAAAAGACGCTGGCGACGACCCGGATGTGACCAATGGTGCGGAGTTCGTGGCCGAGGTAAAGGTCTCGGGGCACAACGCCGTGAAGCCCTCCGTGCGGATAAGGGGCGGGGAAGGCGTCGGGGTCGTGACGAGGCCGGGGCTCAAGGTGCAGCCCGGAAGGCCTGCCATAAACCCTGTGCCTTTGAAGATGATACGGGCCGCGTTGCTGGAGGCCGCGAAGGCTCACGGGAGTCGAGCCGCGCTTATTGTCACCATCTCGGTCCCAAAGGGTATGGAGCTGGCGGAGCGGACCATGAACCCGAGGCTCGGCATCACGGGCGGCATCTCTATCCTTGGCACGAGCGGGATTGTAGAGCCGATGTCGCTTGCGGCCTATACCCATTCCATAAGCCTGGGGGTAAATGTCGCGCTTGCAAGCGGCCTCACAGAGGTCGTCTTCTCGACCGGCAGGTCGAGCGAGAAGGTCGCGGAAAGGGAGCTTCGATTGCCTGAAGTCGGCTATGTCTTGACCGGCGACCACATGGGCTATGCCCTCCGGGACGTGGCGAATCGACCGGGACTCAAAACAGTTACCGTTGCCGGGCAGTTCGGCAAATTCACGAAGCTTGCCGCAAACCATTTCGAGACGCACTGCTCCGACTCTTCAGTCGAGTTCAATTTTCTGGCGGAGCTGTGCGCCCGTTTTTCCGCGAGCGATACTATTGTAAAAAAGGTCATCGAAGCCAATACTGCCAGAGAGGTCTATTTATTATTGAAGGAAAAAGGGCTTCAGGAAGTAATAGACGAGGTCTGCAGGCTTGTGAAAAAGAACTCAGAAAAAATAGCCGGAAAAAAGGTGATGGCCGTTCTCGTTGGATATGAGAACGACCTGGCATCCATAGCGCGATGATATACGTTATTGGCATAGGCATACACGGCAGGGACAGCCTCGTTGAAAGGCCGCTTCGCCTCATAGACGAAGCGGGGCTCATCGTCGGCGGCAAGCGGCATTTGGACGAGTTCCCTGCGGCAACAGGCCAGAAGGCGCCGTTCAAGGGTCTCAGTGAAGCTGCCTCTTGCATACGGGATTTCCTCAAGCGGGGAAAGGGGCATGTCGTCGTTCTCGCCACAGGCGACCCCCTCCTTTTCGGCATAGGCTCGTTCATATTAAAGGAGTTTGGGCCTGACCGGGTCGAGGTCATACCAAATGTGAGCGCTGTTCAAGAGGCATTCGCCAGGATAAAAGATGAGATGAACGGCGTAAAGGTCCTGAGCGCCCACGGCAGGGAGACTGATTTCGACAGCCTAGCCGATGAAGTCGCCGGGAACACGAAGCTCGCGCTTTTCACAGACAAAGAGAACAACCCGGCAAAGCTCTCCAGGGAACTTTTGAAAAGGGGCGTATCTGGTGTGAGGGTTTTTGTCTGCGAGGCCCTTGGGACAAAAAGGGAAAAAGTCTCGGAAGGCACGCTTGAGATTATCGCCCGGCGAAAGTCTTTTGATCCGCTCAATGTCTTTATCATCCTGAATGAAAAAGGCGGCTCTCAAAAAAGCGGCTTTGGAATCTCTGACAGCCTTTTCATCCACTCCGGCGGGATGATAACCAAAGAGGAACTCCGCGTCATCGCGCTTGCCAAGCTCAATGTCACGAGGCACTCGGTCGTCTGGGACATAGGCGCGTGCTCAGGGTCTGTCGCGATAGAAGCTGCCCGCCTTACATGCGGCAATGTATACGCCATTGAAAAAGAAGCCGCAAGGGTAAAGGATATTGAGGAGAACGCCAGACGCTTCAAGACGGAAAATCTCGTCATAATAAAGGGCGAGGCCCCGGCTGCATTGAAGGGCCTTCCAGCGCCCGACGCAGTGTTCGTTGGCGGAGGCGGGGAAGGCGTAGAAGGGATTTTGTCTCTGGTCTCAAGAAGGCTCAAAAAGGGCGGCTGCGTAGTCATCAACGCCGTCACGATGGAAACTTCGTCAAAAGCCTTTGAGTTCATATCGAAAAAAGGATGGGAAAAGGAGCTTTTACTGGTGAGCATATCAAGGTCAAAGAAAGTCGCCGGGCTCACCATGCTCTCTGCCCACAATCCGCTGTTCATAATCACCGGGAGGAAGCCGCTTTGAGGAATGGAGTTTTTTATGGGGTCGGGGTCGGCTCCGGCGACCCGGAGCTTATAACGCTCAAGGCAGTCAATGTGCTCAAGGCATCCGCCGTCATAGCCGTGCCCAGGTCGAGCGACAAGGGCTCAAGCCGGGCCCTCGAAATAATAAAGGGCATATTCGATTTCGGCGGCAAGGAAATCCTTGAGCTGCCCTTACCCATGACAAAGGACAGGGCCGTGCTCGACGCTTCCAGAAGGCAGGCCGCCATCCTTGTGGCCCAAAGGCTCGGCAAGGGGCAGGATGTCGCCTTCATAACCCTCGGAGACCCGCTTATTTTTTCGACATTCAGTTATCTGATCCCGTTCGTCAAAGAGCTCGCGCCGCTGTCCAACATCAAGGCCGTCCCCGGCGTGACATCGTTTTCAGCGGCGGCTTCGCTCCACTGCGTGCCTCTTGCGGAAACGGATGAGAGAGTTATAATTGTACCTGCCGCCTACGAGTTGGAAAAGGTCAGGGATGCGCTTGATTCGGCTGATACAATCGTGCTCATGAAAGTCAACAGGGCCATTGACGGCATAATAGATCTCATAACAGGGGCCGGACTGATTGAAAAGGCTTTTTTCGTGTCAAGGGCAGGCTGGCCCGAAGAAGAGATTGTAACTGACCTTATGACTGTAAAGGGCACGAAGCCCGACTACTTCTCGATGATAATAATAAGGAAAAATGGCTGAGATTAAAGATACCGCAGTAAAAGTCTTTTTCGTTGGCACAGGCCCCGGAGACCCGGAGCTGATTACCGTGAAGGGCATGAACCTTCTGAAGACGGCCGACCTCGTCATCTACGCCGGGTCGCTCGTGCGCGAGAAGGTGCTCGGCTACTGCGAAAAGGGCCCTGAGATAAGGAACAGCGCGTCAATGAGCCTCGATGAGATAACTTCCCTCATGGTCGAGGCTGCCCGTCAGGGCAAAAAGGTTGTCCGCCTCCATACCGGAGACCCGTCTCTTTATGGGGCCCTGCGCGAGCAGGCCGATGTGCTCGAAAAAGAAGGCGTAGCCTACCAGATAGTCCCCGGAGTCTCTTCAGCGTTCGCTTCAGCGGCCGCTCTTAAAAGGGAGCTGACGCTCCCTGGAGTCACTCAGACCGTCATATTCACCCGCGTCGAGGGCAGGACGCCTGTGCCAGCAGAAGAGCGTCTCTCAAAGCTTGCCGCCCACGGGGCTACCATCTGCATATTCCTCAGCATCGCCATGATAGACGAAGTCGTAAAGGAGCTGGCCGAAGGCTACCCTCTTGATACGCCTGTCGCGGTCGTCTATAGGGCCTCATGGGAAGACGAGACCGTGGTGAAGGGCACTTTGGCTGACATCGCTCGGAAGGTCAAAGAGGCAGGCATAAAGAGGCAGGCCATGATAATTGTCGGCAATGCCATAGGAGACTCACCGGGCGAGAACTCGAAGCTCTATGACGCTGGCTTCAGCCACGGGTACAGGGAATGAGGTCCGTTCTTTTATATTGGGTGCCGATTGCTCTTTACTCCGGGCTCGTGCTCTTTCTTTCACTCATGCCGGATTCCGGCGGCCCGAGCTACGGCTGGGACAAGGCAAACCACTTTATCGCGTACGCCGTCATGTCGTTTCTTTTCATGAGGGCCGCGTCAGGGGACAGGCCGTCAATAAGAACGGCCATAACGGCCGTTTTGGTTGTCTCGCTCTTCGGCATAGGCGTCGAGTTCCTCCAGTCGCTCACTTCGACGAGAAAAGCGGAAGCTTTGGACGCGCTAGCTAACGGGCTGGGAGCGGCCGTTGGGGTTGGCGGGTTTGCGTTTTTCAGCCTCATAAAAAACAGGGCAGAGGTGAAAAGATGCTTGTAGGCGAGATCACGATGTCCGAGTTCAAAAAAGCCGTCAAGAAGTCGTCTGTTCTTATTGTGCCCTTCGGCACTGTCGAGGCCCATGGGACGCACCTGCCGCTTAACACCGACACTCTCGTTATACGCGAGGCCGTTCGCAAGGTAGCAGAGAGGAACATGAGCGTTTTCATGGCCCCTCCCATCCAGTACGGCGTATGCACATCGACGGGGCCGCACCCGGGGACCATCGGCATAACCGCCTCTTCATTAAGGCTTCTCGCTTCTGACATAGTAAAAAGCGGCTACGCTCAAGGCTTCAGGAATATAATTTTGGTCTCGGGCCACGGCGGGAGTATTCATGTCTCGGCCTTGAAGGAAGTCGCCGAGGAACTTGTAGCCCGGATCGAGGGACTTAAGATGGCGGCCTTCTCAATATACGAGGTCATAGGCCGCGAGGCAGCGGAGATAGCCGAGACGAAAGGCGATTCCCACGCGGGAGAACTAGAGACTTCCCTTGTGCTGCACCTTGCCCCTCGCCTCGTCAAGGGCAGGTCAAAAGAGGAATACCCTGATTTCCCGAGGCCGCTCGTCGTAAAGGACAAGCTCAAGTACTGGCCGGGCGCTGTATGGGGAGACCCGGGAAAGGCGACCGCTGAAAAAGGCGAACGCCTTTTCAACGCGATGGTCGATAAGCTCGAAGAGGTGGCAGGCAGGCTTGAAAGGTCCAGGTAACGCAGGGAAAACAGCCGTATTCGCACTGACAGAAAGAGGGCTTGCCCTTTCCGGAAAGATAGCTTGTGCGCTGGAGTCAGTAGAAATTTTCGAGCCGTCGAGACTCGTGAAGGGCGGCCTCAAAAAAGAGGCGTCCAGGGCATTCTGGCGCTTTGACGCCCTTGTTTTTATTTCAGCCGTGGGGATAGCCATAAGGTGTGTGGCCCCGCTTTTAAAGGGCAAGCACCTTGACCCGGCAATCGTTGCCGTGGATGAGCGTGGCAGGTTTGTCATAAGCCTTCTTTCAGGCCACATGGGCGGGGCAAACCGTCTGGCTGAAAGCGTGGCAAAGGCTATCAACGCGACTCCGGTAATAACCACGGCTACCGACATCTGGAACCTCCCTTCAGTTGAAGATCTTGCGGAAGGCTTCTCGCTTGTAATAGAAGACCCGAAAAAGATAAAGGCCGTGAACTCGGCCATACTCAACTCTGAAAAGGTCTTTGTAATAGATGCCAGCAAGACGAGGCGTGACGAGATAACGGAAAGGTTCAAAGGCGTTTTCACCTGCCTGAGGACGCTCCCGAAAAGGCTTGGCCCAAAAGAGGCGTGCGTGCTGGTCTCAAGCAGGATTGAGTCTGTCCACCCGGCGTTCGTTGAAAGGACTCTGGTGCTCCGGCCCAGAGAGATAATCGCCGGGGTAGGGTGCGGCAAGGGCGTACCGAAGGCGTTGATAAAAAAAGCACTGTTTGAGGCTTTCACCGCTGCCGGGCTCTCAATGCTGTCCATAAAAAAATTCGCCACAATCGACATAAAGAAAAATGAAAGAGGGCTCAAGGCCCTCGCGAGCGAGTTGGGCGCGCCGATAGAGGTTTACGGCCCTGAAGAGCTGAACCGGGTCAAGTACCCTTCCCAGCCGTCGAGGCTGGTCATGAAAGCGACCGGCGCTTACGCCGTTGCCGAGCCTGCCGCCCTCATCTCCTCCGGAGCTAAAAAATTATGCCTGAAAAAGACAAAGATAGGACATGTGACAATAGCCGCCGCTCTCCTGCCATCAAGGTAGTTGGCCTGGGGCCGGGCGGCCTTGAAGACCTGACGCTCAGGGCGAAAGCGGCCCTTGAGGCGGCTGACTGCGTCGTCGGCTACACGAGGTATGTCGACCTCGTAAAGCCGCTGATTGCGGGCAAGGAGGTCTTTTCAACCGGCATGACCCACGAGGTGCAGCGGTGCGAAAAGGCAATCGCTCTCGCTAAAGCTGGCAAGCTGGTGGCCGTGGTCTCTTCCGGGGACTCCGGAATATACGGAATGGCAGGCCTCATATTCGAGCTCCTATCCGGTGACAACACTGTCGAAGTCGAGGTCATACCGGGAGTGCCTGCCTTTGTGGCGGCGGCTTCCCTCCTCGGCGCGCCGCTGATGCACGACTTCGCTTCCATTTCCCTTTCAGACCTCTTGACCGACTGGGCGCTCATAGAGACAAGGTGTGAGTTGGCCGCGAAGGCTGACTTTGTCATAGCCTTGTATAACCCCAAAAGCTCAAAGAGGGTCGAAGGGCTCGGCAAGGCGCTTGAGGTCATTGGCCGCCACCGGGAGGGGGCGACCCCGGTCGGCATCGTAAGGAACGCATCGAGGAAAGACGAAGAGGTCATCATAACCACATTGAAAGAAGCGCCTTCTTTTGCCGAAAAGATAGACATGCTTACGATCCTCATAATAGGAAACTCATCTACCTTTTCAGAAGGCGGGCGCCTTATTACCCCGAGGGGCTACAGGTTAGAGGGGAAGGGCGCTTAAGAATGGCCTTGTTCAAAAGGGCGCTGGTCATAGTCTTCGACAGCCTCGGCGTGGGCGAGCTGCCTGACGCGGGCCGCTACGGAGACGAGGGCAGCCATACGCTCGACAATCTCGCCAGCGTCGCTGGCAGGGTGCGTCTGCCGAACCTCGCGTCTATCGGCCTGGGCCTCATCGATGGAATAAAGACAATAAACAAAGCCGCCCGGCCAAGCGGTTCTTTCGGGCGCATGAGAGAGGCCTCCCCCGGAAAAGACACTGCCACAGGCCATTGGGAGATGGCCGGGGTAGTGCTGGACAGGCCGTTCCCGGTCTTCCTTGAAGGCTTCAGCCCTGAGATAATGGACAAGTTCACGAAACTGACCGGCCACGGCTGGCTGTGGGCAAAGGCCGCCTCAGGCACCGAGATAATAGAGCGCTTCGGGGAAGAGCACCTCGCGACAGGCAAGCTCATCGTCTATACATCGGCTGACAGCGTATTCCAGATAGCGGCGCACGACAGCGTGCTCCCGTTAGAGGAGCTTTACCGGGTTTGCGAGAAGACCAGGCTCCTTGCCGACGAATACAACATCGGCAGGGTCATAGCAAGGCCATTTACCGGAAGGCCGGGCGCGTTCGAGCGGGTACCGGCGAGAAGGGATTTTGCGACCCCGCCGCCGTCTGAAACTCTTCTTGATCTTGTAAAGGCCGCCGGGCAGGAGATGGTTGGCATCGGCAAGATAGGCGACATCTTCGTGCACAAGGGGCTCACAGAAGAAGCGCATACCGCCTCGGATAACGAGGGCATCGACTTGACGCTGAAAGCCCTTGCCACGGTAAAAAGGGGCTTTATCTTCACCAACCTCGTTGACCTGGATACACTTTACGGCCACAGGAACGACCCTGAGGGCTACGCCCGTGCCCTTGAGTCAATGGACGCGAGGCTCCCGGAGATAATGGACGCCCTCGGGCCCGAAGATGTCCTTTTCATCACGGGCGACCACGGCTGCGACCCGACCACGCCTTCGACAGACCATTCAAGGGAATATGTGCCTCTTCTGGTTTTTGGCAGGGCCGTTGCCAGGGGCGTTGATTTGGGCACCAGGGATTCGTTCGCTGACCTGGGAGCTACCATCGCCGAGGCCCTTGGGGCCGGGAAGACCGCAAATGGGCGTTCGTTTTTGCAAGAAATTTCCAAGTAGCTGATATTAATATGTTTTTTATGAGTCCCCTAATGGCGGGCTGTTTTTGAAAATAGTTTTTTTAAATACCATATTGATTTCCTCCCCTTTCAAGAGTAATATGACAATCGCAACTCTCGTCATACCTCCAGGATACCTCTCCCTCAGTGATTCACGCCGCTCACGGGTAAAAAGGTTTCAGGCCGGCGCGCGGTTTGCGGCGTAACGGTACCCGGAGTATACGGGCCTATTTGATTTATTTTTTATCGGGCAGGAGCTTAAAGCAGCAAAATGGCAAAAGAAGGCACCCTCAGCCTCGACGCGCTGGGGAAGATAATAAGGTTCTCGCACAGCCTTGAAGAGATGCTCGGCTTTGGCTCGGAAGAGGTAATCGGGAAAGAGTTCACCTCCTTTGCCCCAAAGGGCTCGGAAGACGAGTTCAGCGCCCTGCTGCGCGCGGCCGACTCCGAGAACGCAAGCGTGCCAAAAAAGACAGGGCTTCTGTGCAAAGATGGCTCTGTCAACGAGTTCTACCTTTCGATATATCCCCTTCGTGACCGCAACGGCAGCCTGTATTCCTACATGCTGAACCTCTCCGGCAGGAAGACGGCCATGCCCGCCATCCTGAACGAGGAGTTCAGGCGCATATTCAAGTTCTCGAACGACTCCGTAGCCATAACCGACCGCGACGGCTCCATAATAGATGTTAACCAGACCTTTCTCGACACCTACGGGTACGATAGGCACGAGGTGCTGGGCAAGAACCCCAGGGTGCTGAAGTCTGCTCATTCGTCCACCGCACTCTATGAAAAGATGTGGAAGGACATACTCGACCCAGAGAGAGGATACTGGAGGGGGGAGATAATAAACCTGGCCAAGGGCGGCCGCGAAGTGCCTGTCCTCCTTTCGATAAACGCCATCAAGGACTCCAGGGGCGAGATAAATCATTTTCTCGGCATAGCTTTCAATATGACCCGCGAAAAGGAGCTGGATAAGCTCCGCAAGATGTATATCGACTATGTGGTCCACGACATAAGGGGCCCGCTTACCTCGATAACCGTCAACTCTGAGCTGCTGCTTATGCAGCTCACTGACATTTCTGAAAAGACCAAAAAGAAAATAGAAGTGATACTCGCCTCGGCTCAGAAGGTGAACACGATGGCCAGCGACATGCTGGAGTTCAGCCGGGCGCAGAGCGGGAACCTCCAGCTGAAAAAGGAAAAAGTCAGCCTTTCTCAAGTCTTGAAGGAGGCTTTCGAGCCTTTTAAGGCTTCCGGCAAGAGCTTCCTCATGAACGGCATGCCTTATCATGAAGGCTCTGTTTCAGGCGAGTTGTGCGCCGACGGCGAAAAGCTCCAGAGGGCCCTTTACAATGTCTTCAGCAATGCCTTCAAGCACGCGGCCTCGCGGGTGAGCTTGAAAGTGGAGCGAGTTGACGAGGGGTACAGGTTCATGGTCTCCGACGACGGCAAGGGCATATCAGCCGAGGATGCGGACAGGATTTTCGATGCCTTCTACCAGACTGAGGACGGCATAAAAACAGGCGGGGCTGGTCTGGGCTTGAGCATAGTGAAGTGCTTCGTGGAGGCCCACGGCGGCAATGTCTGGGTCGAGCCAGGCAAGGGCTCAGGCATGACATTCGGCTTCCTCATCCCGGGGTAGCTTTTTATTTGACAAGGGTTATTCCCTGGAGTATATTACGCCCATGCCAGAGAATTCGGGAAAGACATCAGGCAAGGCCGCTTACACCGTAGAGGGCCATATCTGGATAGAGGGCACCGAGGGCACCTTTCTCGGCATGGGCCGGGTCCTGCTCCTCGAGAAGATAAAAGAGTACGGCTCCATCACGAGGGCCGCGCTCTCGCTCGAGATGTCCTACAGGAAGGCCTGGGAGCTTGTGGAGTCGATGAACTCTCAGGCTGGAGTGCCCCTTGTCGTGGCGACGACCGGCGGCAAGGGCGGGGGCGGGGCTGTTCTGACCGAAGCCGGTGAGCGGGCGATAAAGCTCTTCAGCGAACTCGATGCCGAGTTCGCCAGGTTCAGGGAAAAGATGAACAGGGCGGTCAAAAAGGGAGTGTAATTTTTTTGGGTTGCGCTTTGCTCGGAATAATTACTACTTTAAGAGATTAGTATTTTAAAAAGAACTCAGATTATATTTCTGCTTGCAGCCGTTTTCATGCTGCTCTTTTCATTCCATGGAAGCTCCCTTGCGGCGGACAGGAAGCTGACCGTGGCCGGTGCCTCTGACCTTTCAATGGCCTTCAAGGAAATAGTGGCTGAGTTTGAGAAGGAGACAGGCTACAAGGTGGTATTGTCTCTCGGCTCGACCGGCATGCTCGCAGGGCAGATAGCGCAGGGCGCGCCCTTTGACGCTTTTTTCGCGGCGAACAGGAAGTTTGTAGAAGACCTTGAAAAGGGCGGGCACATACTTCCGGGCACAGTCGAGCTTTATGCCGAGGGCAGGATAGTCATTGCCACCAAGCGCGATACAGGCCTCAAGATAATCAGGCTCGAAGACCTCAAAAAAAATAATATAACGAGGATTGCCATAGCAAACCCCGAGCACGCTCCATACGGCATGGCCGCGATGGAGGCTTTGAAGTCGGCCGGGCTCTGGGAAGAGCTGAAATCAAAGCTCGTCTACGGCGAGAACATAAGGCAGGCGCTCCAGTTCGTTGAGTCCGGCAACGCCGAGGCAGGCATAATCGCCCGTTCGGTCGCCCAAACGCCTAACATCGAATTCTTTGAAGTGCCTTCCAAACTACATAAGCCCATAAGCCAGGCCGCAGGCGTGGTCAGCTCATCAAAAGAGAAAGACGGGGCGAGGGCGTTCATTAAATTCGTCAACGGCCCGAAAGGCGCTCCGATAATGAAAAAATACGGTTTTCTCCCGCCGGACGGCCGATAGATGGATTTGTTCCCCCTTTTCCTTACAATCAAGGTCTCTTTTTTTGCGACTGTCTTGACTATCGCGATAGGGCTCACGCTTGCCTGGGTCATGGCAAAAAGGGACTTCTGGGGCAAAGGGCTCCTCGATGTGATCATCATGCAGCCGCTCGTGATACCGCCTACGGTCCTTGGCTATTACCTGCTCGCGCTTTTCGGCAGGTCCGGCTGGCTGGGAGGCGTTCTTGATTCTCTGGGGATCGAGATAGTCTTTACCTGGAAAGGCGCTGTCGTCGCGGCCTTCATATCTTCCCTCCCGCTTTTCGTCAAGCCCGCGAGGGCGGCCCTGGAAGGCGTTGGCGCGGACCTCGAGAACGCTGCAAGACTCCTCGGCAAGACAGAGTGGCAGGTCATAAGGACGATAACCCTGCCGCTCGCGTGGAGGGGCATACTCGCAGGCGCGGTCATGGCCTTCGCGAGGGCGACCGGCGAGTTCGGCGCGACTCTCATGGTGGCGGGGAACATCCCCGGAGTCACGCAGACGCTGCCGATTGCCATCTATGACGCCGTGCAGTCGGGCGACAGCGGGGCCGCCAACCTCCTTGTACTCATAATAACGCTCTTTTCCTTCTCGGTACTTTTTGCCGCCGGGAAGATAGGCCGCGGAAGGCTTTAACAGGCTGCCTCAAAAAGTCCATCTGCGTTGTTGGCTTCAAAGCGAGTAATTGCTGCGTACAGAAGAGTACGCCTCATTCCTAACTCTTCGCAGTCCCGCAATTGGAGCTTTTGGAGCAGCCTGAACAAAACGGAGTTTAGCAATTTGCTGAATAGTCGCCATGCTTGAGATATCCCTTAAAAAACAGCTCGAAGACTTTGAAGTCGGCGTGAATCTCAGCCTCGACGAGGAACTACTCGTGCTTTTCGGCCCGTCCGGGGCCGGAAAGACAATGATACTGAAGATGATTTCAGGCATAGTCAAGCCGGATGACGGCAGGGTCGTATCCGGCGGCGAGGTCCTTTTCGACTCTTCAAGCGGCGTCAATGTCCCGGTCAGGAAGAGGAAGGTCGGGTACCTCTTTCAGGACTACGCTCTTTTCCCGCACATGACGGTCGAGGAGAATATAGCCTACGGCATAGAAGGCCCGAAAGCGTCCGCCGGAAAAAAGGTCAGCGAACTCCTTGGGCTCATGCGCCTTGCGGGCCTTGAAAAAAGATTTCCGCACGAGCTTTCAGGAGGGCAGAAGCAGAGGACTGCCCTTGCCAGGACGCTTGCCGCGGAGCCGAGGGTGCTCCTTCTGGACGAGCCGTTTTCCGCGCTCGACTACCAGGTAAGGGAAAAGCTCAGGGCAGACCTCCTCAACATACACAGGGTATACCCCATAACCACTGTCCTCGTGACCCACGACCTCGAAGAAGCGTTCATGCTCGGGAAAAAGATAGCCGTCATCAACAACGGCTCAATTGAGCAGTCCGGCACCAGGGAGGATGTCTTCTACAGGCCTAAAACCCGTAATGTGGCGAGGTTCATGGGAGTAAGGAATATCTTTGCGGGTGCTGTCTCCGGGCTGGAAGATTCGAATATTTTGATAGATACTCCAGATATAGGCGTCATAAAGGCGCCCAGGCCGCCGGGGTTTCAATTCAGCCCGGGACAGGAAGTGTCATTCTGCATAAGGCCAGAAGAGATACTCGTCATAAGGCCCGACAGGGTACTGGGCAAGGTCCAGGACAACATACTCGAATGCGACATAACGGGGGCCATCGGCAAGGGCTCGACCCACATACTTTATCTGGAGACAGGGCATGGCAGGACGCCATTGAAAGTGGAACTTCCAAACTTTGTCGTGCGCAAACTTGAACTTGCGGTAGGAAGACAAGTCAAGGTATCATTAAAGAAAGAGAACATCTGGGTCATTGCCTGATTTATTCAAACAGGAGGTTTAATGGCCGTCCACAATCATTCCGAACACGATCATTCCATACACGAGGAGAGCGCCCTTAGCCGGGACCTCGACCTGAAGGTCAAAAGAAGGCTCCTTGTATCCATATTCCTTACGGGGGTCATCTTCCTCGCCGAGCTCATAGGCGGCCTCTATACCAACAGTCTTGCCCTCCTCAGCGATGCTGCCCATGTCTTCATGGATGTCTTCGCGCTTACGCTCAGCTTTTTCGCGATATACATAGCCGAGATGCCGCCAACCGAGAAAAGGACTTATGGCCTCCACAGGGTCGAAGTCTTTGTGTCGTTCATAAACAGCTTTGTCCTCCTCCTATTAACCGCCTTTATCTTCTACAAGGGCGCGGTCAGGTTCTTCTCCCCGGAGCCGGTTGAGAGCGTGGGCGTGCTGCTGGTGGCAACCATAGGCCTTGTCGTGAACCTCATGGTGGCCAGGTGGCTCCACCACTTCGCCGTAAGCGACCTTAATGTAAAGAGCGCCTTCATACATGTCGTAGGTGACGCTGCCGCTTCGGTCGGCGTCATCATCAGCGCCGTCATAATATATTATACCGGCTGGTTTCAGGCAGACCCGCTCATAAGCATGCTCATCTGCGTCATAATAGTGTTCGGGGCGGTAAAGATTATCCGCGAGTCCTCGCACATACTCCTTGAGGGGGTGCCCAGGGAGATAGACCTGGGCAGGGTAAAGGCGGTCATACTGGCGCCGGAGGGGGTATCGAGCGTCCACAGCCTTCATGTGTGGTCCATCTGCCACAATGTGTTCGCCCTTTCGGCCCACATCGACATAATACCTACCCAGAGGTGGAGGATGGGCGAGATATTCGGGGAGATAAACGAGGTGCTCGCCCATGACTACCATATATTCTATACGACTCTTCAAGCCGAGTGTTCCGGGTGCAACCCGAACGATACTTTCGGCAGGATCGCCCATAAAGAGAGGGGCCACGGACATCTTCACTGAGCCGCTTATGATATACTTTGTCTGTACCCGTTAATAAACGGATAAGGGGGATTCACATGCCGAAAATAAATCCTTTGCCTCCAGAAGAGCTGAGCTGGAGATGCGGCCCCGAGAGGTTCTCGTTCGCCACCACAAACGAGGTTGCCTCCCTTTCGGAGATAATCGGCCAGGACAGGGCCCTGCGTTCCATAGAATTCGGGCTCGGCATAACGAACCATAATTACAATATCTTCGTCCTTGGGGAGACCGGGGTCGGCAAGGAGACCACAGTCAGGGACATAGTCGAGAGGAAGGCAAAGGGAGAACCCGTGCCTGACGACTGGTGCTATGTCTTCAACTTCGATGACGCCGACGCTCCGACGGCCATAAACCTGCCGCCTGGCAGGGGGTCGGAGTTCGCCGGCGACATGGACGATCTCATCGACTCCCTCAGGCGCGACATTCCCAAGGTATTCGAGTCAAAGGACTACGAGAAGCACAGGGACGAGATTCTGGAAGGCCAGCAGGAGAGGACAAGGGGCCTTTTTTTCAGGCTTGAGCAGAAGGCCATTGAAAAGGGGCTCATCCTCAAAAAGACCGTAAGCGGGCTGGCTGTCGTCCCGGCCAAGAACGGCAAGCCCATGAGCCAGGAAGAGTTCGAAGCGCTCCCGGCCGCGAGGCGCTCCGAGATCGAGCAGGACCTTCTTGTCATGCAGGATAAGCTCTCGGATGCGATCCGCGAGGCAAGGGCCATTGAAAAGGAGACCAAGGACAGGATAAACGCCCTGGACAGGGAGGTCGTGCAGTATGTCGTTAACCCGGCCGTGAACGAGCTTTTGGACAAGTTCAAGGAGTTCAAGGGCGTAATCGAGTACCTGTACAAGGTAAGGGAAAATATCCTCGACAACATCGATGACTTCAGGCCCAAAGAAGAAGTACCGCTTGCCATCGGCGGCATAAGGCTCCAGAAGCAGGAGCCTACCTTTGAGCGCTACAAAGTCAACCTCATTATTAATAACAAAGACTCCGAAGGCGCGCCGGTAATCTTCGAGCCCAACCCGACCTACTCTAACCTCTTCGGCAGGATAGAGTTCAGGGTTCAGCTCGGAGTGGCCACGACCGATTTCACTATGATAAAGGCCGGGAGCGTGCACAAGGCCAACGGCGGGTACCTCGTGGTGAACGCCATGGATATCCTGCGCAACATATTTGTCTATGACTCCCTCAAAAGGATGATAAAGAACAGGGAGGCCAGGATAGAAGACCCGTGGGAGCAGTACAGGATAATCTCCTCCACCACGCTGAAGCCTTCGCCCATACCGGTCAACATAAAGCTCGTCATAATGGGCGAGCCGTTCATATACTACCTCCTTTACAACCAGGACACCGAGTACAGGAAAATATTCAAGGTCAAGGCCGACTTCGACACTGTCATGCCCAGGAACGATCAGAGCATAGAGAAGTACGCCCACTTCGTCGCCACGCGGTGCAGGGAGGAGAACCTGCTCCCATTTGACAGGACAGGCGTCAGCAGGGTCATAGAGCTCGGGGTAAGGCTCGCCGGGGACAAGGACAAGCTCTCGGCGAGGTTCAACGACATATCGAACATCATAGTGGAGGCAAGCTACTGGGCAGGAGTTGAAGGCTCGAAGATCGTTTCCGCGGCCCATGTAGAGCGGGCCGACAATGAGCGGGTCTACAGGAACTCGAAAATATCCGAAAAGCTCAGGGATTACATAAAAGAGGACACCATACTGATAACGACCGAAGGCAGGGCCGTTGGGCAGGTGAACGGGCTGGCGATACTCGACCCGGGCGACTACGCATTCGGCAAGCCGTCCCGCGTGACCGCGAGGGTGTACATGGGGGACGCCGGGGTTGTGAACATCGAGCGGGAAGTGAAGATGAGCGGCAGGATACACAACAAGGCGCTCATGATATTCACGAGCTTTTTAGGCGAGCGCTTCGCGAGGAAGTTCCCGCTTACGCTTTCGGCAACCATAACCTTCGAGCAGCTTTACGAAGAGATAGAGGGCGACAGCGCAACCTGCACTGAAATATACGCCCTGTACTCCGCCGTGACTGGCGTGCCATTAGACCAGGGCTTCGCGGTCACAGGCTCAATGAACCAGGCTGGAGAAGTCCAGCCCATAGGCGGCGTGAACGAGAAGATAGAGGGCTTTTTCGACACCTGCAAGGCAAAAGGGCTTACCGGAGTCCAGGGTGTCATCATCCCGAAAAGGAATGTCAGAAACCTCATGCTCAAGCGGGAGGTGATAGACGCCGTGATAGATGGCAAGTTCGCCATCTATCCCATCGAGCATGTAGATGAGGGGCTTGAGATACTCACGGGCATGGAGGTTGGCTTAAGGGACTCTTCGGGCAGCTTCCCAGAGGGGACGCTCAATTACCTTGTCGAAAACAGGCTCTCCGAGCTTGCCAGGGGGTTGAAAGAGTTCGGCAAACCGGCGGTTGATGCCAGGCGCCTCCCCAGCGATGGAACGGACCAGGCCGCGAAACAAGGCGGCGGGAAGGGAAAAGAATAGCCGATGATAGTATACGAGATATTCAAGAGCATACAGGGCGAGTCTACTTACGCCGGACTGCCGTGCGTTTTCGTAAGGCTTGCCGGGTGCAACCTGAGCTGTTCATGGTGCGACACGCCTTACGCCAGGGTGCCTGACGAGGCCATTGAAATGACGATAGCGGAGGTGATCGAAGAGGTGGGCGGCTACAACTGTCCTTTAGTCGAGATAACCGGGGGCGAGCCGCTTATGCAGGAAGAGGCCTGTTTGCTCGCCGTCGCCCTCGCTGACAGAGGCTACCGCGTGCTTGTCGAGACGAACGGTTCGATCTGCCTCTCGGGTCTTGACCCGAGGGTCGTAAAGATAGTCGATGTTAAATGTCCTTCGAGCGGACATGCCGGGTCGTTCCTACTTGAGAACCTCAAACACATATCCCCGGAGGACGAGGTGAAGTTCGTCATCGGCGGCAGGGAAGACTACGACTCGGCCATACGGTTCATGGAGGAGTTTTTGCGTGGCAGGACAGAAAAGGTGCTGTTCGCTCCGGTTCGGCCGCAGCTGAGCCCCAGGGAGCTTTCCGAGTGGATATTAAAGGACGCTCTCAAGGTGAGGCTACAGCTACAGCTTCATACCTATATCTGGCCCGACGAGAAGGGCAGGTAGGGCTTTACTTGTAGTGCTTTACTTTCGTGCCCCTGAATTGTAAAATCCTTCGGGTTGTTGAAAAAATCCCATCTGCATTGTCGTCATTGTCGCGCGTAATTGCGGCGTACAAAAAAGTACGCCTCATTCCTCGCTCCTCGACTCCTCGCATCTGGAACTTTTTGAACAACCCGCATTAAGCAACAATACTAACCGGAGATAGAATTCGATAGAGATGAAGCCTTATCTTTTCGCCGCCGCCGCGCTTTACTGCCTTGGCCTTTTTACGGTAATCGCGTATCACGCGTCAAAGTCCAAACCCCTTGAGAAGGCTTCCCGCTGGCTGCTTGTGCTCGGGCTACTGGCCCACACGGGCGGGCTTGTCCAGAGGGTCCTTTCGACCGGGCACGCGCCAATGGCCTCGATGTACGAGACCCTTGTCTTTTTCAGTTGGACCACGGTGCTGGTGAGCGCCATAGTCATCTTCAGGTATTCTGAAAGAGAGACCGAACTCGTCACTTTGCCCGTATCAATCCTGGCAATCGCTTTTGCCCTGCTGAACGAAAAGCCCGGCGGGCCGCTTACGCTGATCCTGCGCACCCGCTGGTTTGAAACGCATGTCACGGCTTCGTTCGCGGGCTACGCCCTGTTCACGCTCGCATTCGCGGGCGCGCTCGTATACCTCATAAAAAAGTGGAGAGGACGGGAAGAGGATGAACTCAGGAAGTTTCAGGAGATAGCCGGAAAGAGCATACTCTGGGGATTTTTCTTCTTCTCGGCCGCGATGTTCGCCGGGGCCGTATGGGCTTACCTCGCGTGGGGCGCCTACTGGCTCTGGGAACCCAAGGTCATCTGGTCATTCATAGTCTGGTTCTACTTCGCCGGGGCCATGCACGCGTGGTATGTAAAACAGTGGCGTGGCACCGGGCTGGCGATAGCCACCATAATCGGCTTCTTCGTGGTCCTGTTCACTTATTTAGGCGTTTCCCTTTTAATGAAAAGCAGCCATAGTTTCTGATTGGGCGAAACTTTCTGTAGAAAGGTTTCCCCCATACCCCCTTCAAAGACTTTAAGTTCCTGATATGACCCCCATACGGGGATCATATCAGGAAGAACTATAAGTTTTTGGAGAGAGTTTGAGAGAACCTTTTTACAAAAAGGTTCTCTCAAAAAGATGCTACCGCTTCTTCCCCTTTACCCACCACATCACAGCTGACCTCTTGTGGAACTTGGCGAAAAGGATGCCCTTTCTTTTGACGAGCCTGTTCCCGAGGAATTCCCGGAGTTTTTTGTCGTGCTCTTCGGTCACTATGCCGATGTATTCCTTCCAGAACTCTATCGCTTCTTCCATGTCGCGGAAGGGCTGGTCAAAGTCGTACTCGATTATCTCGACATTCGCGAATATCCCCAGTGAGTGCAGGGCCGAGTAGGTCTTGAAGTAGTCGGCGCGCTCCCCGAAGGGCTTGTTGAAAAGAAGGGGGTAGAGTTCCCTGTAATAGAACTTGTCGCCCTGGGGGTCGGCGTTCTCGATTATGAATACGGCTTTTCTCGCGAGGCCGTCTATGCGTTTTATGTTCTTTTCAGGCTCGCTCAAGAGGGTCGGGACATTGGCGCACAGGAGCGCGTCATGCGCCTTGAGCTCTGCCTTGTCCCACTCAGAGACGACCGGCTTTATGCCCTTGAGCCCCTGTTTTTTGATGTCGTCGTTAAGGATGTTTATCATGGCCCCGGATGCGTCCAGGGCGGTGACGGTCTTTCCGGCTTTTGCCAGAGGAATGGCCAGAGAGCCGCACCCGGCACCGACATCCAGGAAGCTTTTGCAGTTTTGCGCCCTTGGCAGGATTACGGCCATGGCGGCCTGCGGAAAGCCCGAATACTCAAGCCCCCTCCTGTACCAGTCGGCCTTGAGCTTGTTCCAGAAACCCTTTTGCATTTGTAGCCTTCCTCCTAATCGAACCATTTGAACGGATTCAACAGCCGTTGCAGGATGCCCAGGACGCCTTTTTCTATGGTCTTCACCGGCAGCGGAGTAATATCCGGGTCGCTGAGCGGGCCTTCGATGTCAAAGTAAAAACTCACGGTGCTCTCTTCCTTGCCGGTTATTATCCATCCGACAATCGGGATATTCGTGATGATCCTGTCTATCGTGACGAACGGGTGGAGCGCGAGGGTGAGGTCGATAGTGTTCTCCGGCATCTGGAGCCTGCCGATCGCGGACATGCGCAGGCTGTCGCTGTCGAACGCGAGGTCGCTCGTCGAGATGGTGCCCCTGTTCATGGTGAATGTCCCTGTTATGTCCTTGTACGGAAGCCCGGTCGTGAAAAGCTCGTCCAGAGAGATTATGTTCACGAAGGAGAATATGTCGGTGATGAACCCGAACTTCCAGAGCCTGCCGCCTTCCACGATGATTGTCGCGCTGCCATTGATCCGCCTGGCAAAAGGCGCTGCCCCCTTCATGCCTATTAGCTTTATCCTGCCGCTTGCGATGCCGCTCAGGAATTTGCGGGGGCTCTTGGCCCCTGTCAGCCGTTCGAACTGAAGCCCTTTGGCATTAAGGTCAGCGATGAACTGGCGCGGGTCGGTCTCAGCAAGGAATATGGATGCGTTGGCAGTGACCTTTCCACCGTCTATCTCGACGCTTGCCGGGCTGATCTCTATGGTGTCCTTATTGAGCAGCATGTCCGCCGACAGGGATTTGAACTGATGTTTCCAGAGGTCCCCTTCGCCGGCCCTTATTGTGCCGTTCCCGGTAACTGGCTTTCTTTTCTTCGGCTCCGGCTCAGCGGCCGCTTCGTCTTCCTGTTTTATTTCTTCAGGTTTCTTCTCCCGTTTTCTGGGCATCAGGTCTTCGGCGTGGAGCTTCGGGAAGTTGAGGTCGAACCGCACCGCCCTTTCAGCCATGTCGAGCATGTCGAGCCTGCCCTCAAGGATGGTGGAGCCAGTCTCGAGGCGCTCGATGACCAGGCTGGCTTTGTTCCCGCCGAATTCGGCCGCAGCGTTTATGTTATGCACCGGGCTTCCTATGAGGCCGGTATCGAAGCTCCCGTCTTTTATCTTCACGCTGCCGTCGTAGGAGGCGCTGTTCTGTCCGGGGCCTTTCGCGGTCTTTACTTTGAAAGACAGGACCCCTGAGGAGGCGTAATCGCTGTCGAGGTACGGAGATATCTCGTCGAGGTCATTGATGCGGAGCTGCTCTGATATGAGGGATACGCTGTAAACAGGGGCCCCGAGTGTCTTCGACCCGGAGCCTTCTACGACGGAGCCGCCGAAGGCGAGCCTGGCATTATCGATGCGCGCGTCCGAGCCCTTGAGGCCGCCTTCAGCCTCAGCCTTGAGCGCGAACCCCGGGGCCTTGTCCAGGTATTTGTCGATGAACACCCCGGCTTCTGTCGCGTCTAAAGAGGCCTTCGCGTGAAAGTCTTTTTTCCTGCCTTCAGCCGAAAGCGTGAACGGCACTGAGCCCTTTATATTGAGCTTCTCAGGCCCTTTACTTGTGGCCTTGCCGAGAGTTTCCGCAGTGAGAGCGCCTTCAGATTTGAAGCTGAAATACGGGTCAGCGCCTCTGTAGCCTTCTACAAGCCCTGTGAGCGCTATTGAAGATGAATCGGTCCTTGCCCTGGCTTCCCTGATTGTTACGCGCTCGTTGTTGAAAGCGACAGAGGCATCGAGCGAGTCAAACCCTATTGGCACGCCCTTGTAATAGGCAGACCCGTTCCTTAAGATGGTCTCTCCCGAGTACTTGAAGGGCTTGTCGCGCTTCAAAGAGCCAGACACGGCGGCCTTTACCGACGCGACCCCGACGGCGTCAAGGTTAGAGAGCCTCTCCTTGAGTGCGCCTTTTGTCCTGCTTTCAGCCAGGTCGAGGGTGTCTTCTATATCAATCGAGCCCTCTGCCTTGAGCTCGAACTGCCCGGTTTCCGAGAGGTTTTTTATCTGCCCGCTCAGATTGTCCAGTATCTGCCTGCTGTACCTCCCCGTAATATCCGAGAAGCTCAGAACCCTGTCCTTGTACGACAGGCCGCCCGATACATTCGTGAAGGGTGTCTTGAGGTCTTTATACGCGAATGAAGCTCTGTTCACCGAGAGCGCGGCAGCCACCTGGGGGTTGTCCAGCAGGCCTGTGCCTTTCAGCTCCTTGAGCTTGCCCGCGAGCCTGAGCTCCTCAATGGTGACCGTTCCGCCAAGGGGCTTTATCGCTCGGACCTTTTCGGCAACGGCTGGCGACATCTTCCTTACAGGCAGCAGGGACAGGAACCTGGCGGCGTCCACCGGCGTGGTCGAGGCCTTGAGGTCCATGCTCTTGCCTTTCTTTGGCCCGGCAAGCCTCAATGAGCCTTTAGCGGTAAATCCGTCCATGTTGAGTACGATATCGTCCACGGCGAGGTCGAAAAGGCCCCTGGCCGTCTTGAGGGTCATGAAGCCCGAGCCGGACGGAGAGACCAGCGGCTTCTCCCAGGTCGAAGGGTACGATGCTTTGAGGCTCCGGTAGTCGAGCTTTGCCCTGGTTATGAGCGTCTTGTCGAATTTGTATGAGAGGTCCAGGTCGACCCTGCCTTCAACGCGGGCGCCAGGCGGTCTTATGTAAGGGTTGAACGCCAGGAGGCTCAAGTCCTCTACGATGGCCTGTCCTTCTATGGCAGAGCCGTTGAGGAGGCCGTAGAGGGACACGGGAGTAGCGGGCTCGAGCTTGCCCGCGATGGTGAACGCAGTCCCTTTTTCAGAGAAAGTGGAAGAAGCGTTTATGCCAGTTATGTCGAACGAGGCGGTCTGCATGGGGAAGCGGTCTGTGAACGAGAAACGGCCGCCATCGAGGCGCAGGTAGTCCAACGATACTTTTTTATCTTCTTTGGGCGCTTTGGAAGGCTCTTCCTTTTCAGGTGGTTTTTCTTTTTTGAGGAACTCGCTGAGGTTGAGGGCGCCACCTCGGTCCCTTACCAGGAAGAGGGCCGGGTTCTGCGCCTCTATCGCTTCGAAAGAGGTCTTCCCGGAAAGCAGCGGCAGGAGCCTTACCCTGGCGTATACCCTGTCAGCTGAAAAAAGTTCTCCTTCTTTGTAGCGGGCCTCGACCTGAGACAGGGTAATTTCAGGGGAGGGGAGCACCTTTACGACGATGCGCCCGAGCTCGACATCTCCGTTGACGCGCGCTTCTATGGCGGATTCTATGCGGCCGTTGAAGCGGGACAGATCCAGCGGCATTGTCAGGAGGAAGGCGGCAGCGGAGACCGCAAGCACCGCGAGCGAGATTATCACCCACGGCAGGATACGCCTTTTTTTTATTGTTTCGTTTGGCAAGGCTTGCACCCTTGAGCGTGGCTTTCGGAAGGCCCAGGGCCCTATTTGGAGAAGTAAATGTCGCCTATGAAGGATTCAGCGGCGCTGTCCGTGTCGTCAGAGTCTATCATTATGGACACGCTGCCCGCCTTCGGTGGTTCTTCCTTGAAAAGAGTCTTGTAGTCTTCGTAGACATTCCTTTTTTCCTGGAACCATTCCCCAAGCTCCGCCGGGCCGCTCCTCATGACGACATACTTCGTGTTTTTGGACTTCGTGCTGTGGAAAGCATGTCCGGCCGGGGCGGACGAGTCCCAGATGTATCCGACGAGCCTGCTGTTGACGGACTCGGGCCATCTCGGGAAAACGACATAGACCTGCGCGGCCTGGTCGTCGGCTGATCTTTTGCGCACATCAGCGCCCTTGGGGATCTTCGTGACCTTCCAGCGCCAGTTGATGTAAGGGAATTCCTTTATGTCAAAAGCCATCTCCCTGTAAATGGCAGACGAGGTGTTAGCGCTTTTCAGGTGAACGGCATTGCCGAACTGCGTCTTCACGACGCTGATGTCGGCCTTGCCTTTCCATTCCTTTACTTTCCAGCCCCTGGGCGCGCTCTCTCCAGCCGGGATGAGCGCCCTTATAATACCATCGGCGGCCCCTGCGCCTTTGAAGGCCACAAATAACAGAAGGACGGCAAGGAGCGTCTTCAGAACAAGGCGGCTGAGGGGGCCACCAGGGCCATTGCCTCCCGCGTTTTCGCAGTGTTTAAGTATCGGTCGCATTTAAGTATTTTCGTTTATTGAAAGGGGTTTGCCAACTGAGTATATAGTAGAAAGCGGCCAGCCGCAAGGTAAATGGGGCGTTGTCACAGGCCCGGGATGAGCCTTTTGAGCCAGCCGTCCCTCACGGAGATTGCACCTTCCGGGCACATCTCCTGGCAGCAATAACACCTGATGCACTTATCATAGGTAATCTCTATCCTGCCGGTATTTTCCATTACCTCGGCCGGGCACACGCTTACGCATATCCCGCACAGGGTGCATTTTTTATCTTCTATATGGGGCCTGCCTGTAAGGGCCTTCCGGAGCGGCCTGTCTATGAACTTCGGAAGACGCTCCGTAAAATTCGGAGAACTGAGGGGAGGGAACCTGAAACCGGCTACTCTTACCCCTTCGACAGACTCCCCGAGCACGCGTATATTCGAGGGCTCGGCATCAAACATGTCCATCAGGCGGGCGGCCTTCAGGAGAGGGACATCGTCAACGGACGCGCCGACAACCGCAGCCGCCGTCATGTCGAGGGCGACCGGGCTTTCACCGGCGAATATCAACCCGACATGCCTTGGCTCGCCATTTCCCGGGCCGTTGCCCTCCATGGCGATCACCGCGTCCATTATGGAAAGCCTGGGTGAGAGGAACTGGCAAAGGTCAAGCAGCATGGAGGCGAATGACTGACTCTGGACCCCGGCAGAAAGGTGCCACTGCGGCTTTAATTTGCCGGGGACGCACCCGAACATGTTTTTGACCGCCATCGTGAGGTACATCTGCGCGTGCGTCTTGAGCTTCGGGACATTTATGATAGCCCCGCATTCGACGGCCTCTCTTGCCACCTCGAGTTTTTTAAAGGTGCGCCCCTTCGGGTTGTCGGCAATAAGCAGTTCCTTGAGCTCTATGAGCTCGACTCCCATCTCAAGGCAAACGGCGAGGATGCCGCCCTTTTCAGCCGCCTTTCTGGCGCTGCCGAGCCCCGGGCTGTCGCCGACAACGGGGGCGGCCCCGGCATCTTTCAGGAGGGCGAGGACGGCCCTTACCACCTGAGGGTGGGTCGTCACCGCAGCTTCAGGTGGCTTCGCGGCGAGAAGGTTCGGCTTTACAAGCACGCGCTCTCCTCTTTTGACGAACCTGTCCATACCGCCCAAGAGGGAGACGGCGTCGGCTACGGCCTTCTGGACAGCCTCTTTTTCATAGGAGCCGCATTTTTTTATCGAGACGATGTGCATAGGGGAATATGTATCGGAGGCTTGGATTTATTACAGGAGGTATTATCGCATGGAGGAGGTCATTTTGCCAGAGGCGGGGAGTTTCAGGCGAGTTTCTTGCCGGGAGCGTATTCAAAGAGCGTGACCTTGTCCCGCCCCTTCGATTTGGATTCGTAAAGGGCCCTGTCAGCCGCCTTCACGAGGTCGTCAATGGAGGTGACATGCTCCTGCGGCCAGACCGCTACGCCTATGCTTACGGTTATATGGAGGCCCTGGGCAACGGCTGAAAAATCATGCTCCCGGACCAGTTTTCTGAACCGCTCGGCGGCGGCTGCCGCGCACTCGGAGCTGGTATTGAAAAGGCACATTATGAACTCTTCTCCGCCGAACCTGGCAAGCAGTTCGCCTTCTCTTTTGCAGGCCCTCAGCAACGCGCCAGCTCTTCTCAGGACCTCGTCTCCGGCCATGTGGCCGTAGGTGTCGTTTGTTTTCTTGAAGTGGTCGATGTCCATTATGAGGCAGGCAATCATGAAGTTGTGACGCAGGCCCAGGGCCATCTGGGAGTGGGCGGACTCGAAAAAATGCCTCCTGTTGTTCAATCCGGTAAGCTCGTCCGTGACGGCAAGCTTCTCCAGGAGGGCGTTCTTTTCCTTGAGCTCCTCCATGAGGTTCCTGACCCTGAGGAGCGATTTCACCCTGGCGACAAGCTCTTCGTTCTCAAAGGGCTTCATCAGGAAGTCGCTGGCGCCGAGGTTGAAACCGGTAAGTTTTTTCTTTAATGAATCTTTCGAGCCGGAAAGCAGGATGATGGGGACATCCCGGCCATCTTCCATGTTCCTGATGGTCGAGATGAAGCGGTAGCCGTTGATGCTCGGCATCTCGATGTCGGTGACGATAAAGCCCGGTTTTTCCTCGACAAAGGACTTTATGGCCGCCAGTCCGTCCTCAGCCTCGATAAAGACTTCGAACTGCCCCGCGAGGGCCTCCTTGATGGCGGTCCTTGCCTGGCGCGAGTCATCTACTAAAAGAACCTTCTCTTTCATAATTGTCCGGGGATTGGTTGTCAATCAATACTGTATCGGCGTTTCCCCGGGAAACTGAACGGAAAAATTGCTCTTTTTCCTGACCTCTGACTTCAAAAAAGATATCTAATTTTTTAGAGGGCAGCTAATTCTGTTTTATCTGGCCGAGGCGTTTTTTAGCAATGGAAGCCTCGTTGCTTTTGGGGTACTTGTCCAGGACTTCCCGCAGGAGCACTTTCGCTTCGCGCATGCTTCCAAGCTTCTCAAAGGCGAAGCCCTGTTTCAGGAGGGATGCCGGGGTCTTTTCGGCCCCGGGATATTTCTTTATGACTTTGTCGAACTCGAGTATCGCCATCTCCCAGTCGCCTTTGGCGTAATATATCTCGCCAAGCCAGTACTGGGCGTTGACCGCGAACTTGTGTTCCGGGTAGCTTGTGAGGAACTTCTGGAAGGTCATGGCCGCCTTGGAGTATTCCTTGGCGGTCGTCTCGCCGTACCCCTTCTGGTACAGGGCTTCAGGGTCGTCCTTGGCTTCCTTAGCCTGTGTTTTGAGGGCTTCGCTTGACGCTCTTGCTGAAGATACGCTCTTTTCGAGGGCCGAGGCCCTGCTCTCGAGCTCAGCCACGGTATCCTTTAAGGCAAGAAGCCTCTGGTCCTGGCCCTGTCCGGCGCTTTCGAGGAAGGCGAGCCTCTGCTGGCCTGAGGCGATAGCCGACTCTATGGAGGCGAGCTTGTCTTTGAGCGAGGCGGCGGCAACGCCGGTTTCCCTGATGGCGTTCTTTATGCTCTCCCTGTCGTTGCCGCCTTCCTCAACGGCGCCCTTTACAGAGGCTATTTCCTGGCCGAGCCTGTCTGTAGCGATGTTTGCCTCGGCAACTGACCTCTTTACGCTCTCCATATCCCTTTTAAGGGTCTCGATCCCGCCTGAGCCTTCGAGTTTTTCGACCCTGGCCTTAAGCGAGTCGTTCTCTTTCACGAGGGTTTCCACATTCGTGACCAGTTCTTCCTGTTCCTTGGTCATGATAGGGAAGCCCGGGCCGCAGCCTGAAAGAAGCAGGGCCGCCAGAGCGGTGGATATGAAGGCTGTTTTCATCTTCATCGGGTACCTTAGTTGGCTGTTATGACGAACTCGGCCCTTCTGTTCTTGGCCCAGGCTTCCTCGCCTTGACCATTGACAGCGGGTTTTTCCTCGCCGTAGCTCACTACGGCCAGCCTGCTGGCGCCGATGCCCATGTCCTCGAGGTACTTTCTTATGCTCCTGGCCCTCTTGTCGCCGAGCGCGACATTATAGTCGGTCTCGCCCCGCTCGTCCGCGTGTCCTTCGATACGGACCCTGATATCCGGGTTTATGCCCAGCCATTTTGCGTTCTTGGTAAGAAAGTCCATGTCCGACTCCCTTACCGTGTACTTGTCGTAATCAAAATAGATGGTATAGAGGTGGCCTTTTTCAATGGCCTTCTGCGTCAAGTCCTCCGCAGAGCCCAGCGAAGCGTACTGCCCGCCGATCTTAGCGTCGGCGGTGTTCTTGATGTCCTCAGCCGTTACGACCTCGGATTTGATGCTCTCGTCAGGCACGGCGACTTCGGCCCCTCCAGTTGAAGGAGCCTGGGCGGCCGGAGCGGCCTCCGAGAAGTCCTCGGTTGCTATCCTTTTCTCGCAGCCCGTAGCCAGGGCGAGGCCCAGGAACAGGACAGGGAAAAACATCAGAAGTTTTCTTTTCATTCAGGTCAGCCCTCCTTTGTTGACGACGCTTGGTGAGCGCGCTTTCCGTGTTTCGTGGAAAGCGGGTTGATATAATATGCCTTTTTTTCAGGTTCCCGGACGGCCTTTAAGTCCGCCCGGGTGCGGCTCATCTCAAAAACGGGGACCAGGCCGGAGCCTTCTCCCCTTTTATGCCGGTGTCGAGCTTCATTACGCCTGTGCCGTCCGAACGCATTATTTTCAGAGACCCGCCGCGCTCGGATGAACTGTATACTATGTATCTGCCGTCAGGCGACCACGACGGGTTCCTGTTGTCGCCTTCGAAGGTGAGCTGCGTAAGCCCTTCTCCGCCCGGCTTGACGACCCAGATGTTGAATCTTCCGCTATCGGAGCGGGCAAAGGCTATGTATCTGCCGTCAGGAGACCAGGATGGGCTGGAGTTGTACTTGCCCTTGAAGGTGATTCGTTTTGAATTCCCGGTAGATAAGTCTAGCACATGAATGTGCGGATTTCCAGCGGTATCAGAAACATAGGCGAGCCTCAAGCCGTCTGGAGACCATGACGGGGAAACATCTATGCCGTTGTTGTCGGTAAGTTTTTTGTACTCTTTTGACTGAAGGTCGAGGACAAAGAGCTCAGGGGAGCGCTCGGAGCTCAAGGTAAGGGCGACCCTGGAGCCGTCTGGCGAGTACGCCCCGCCTATGTTGATGCCCGGTTTGGATGAAAGGGATTCGTCCTTTCCGGTCGTGAGGTCAAGCGAATACATGGCCGGGGTCCCCCTCTTGTAGGAGACATAAAGCATCTTCTGGCCGTCTGGAGACCACTTGGGCGCGAGGTTTATCGACCTGTTCCTCGTGAGCTTCGTTGCGTTTTTCCCGTCGTAATCGGAAACATATATTTCCTTGTTGCCGCCGCTGCCGGACACAAAGAGCAACTTCGAGGTGAAAACGCCCTTTTTGCCGGTCAACTCCCCGTAGACAGCGTCTGAAAAGAAGTGGATTATCCTCCTCGGGTTTTTAGCCGAGCCAGCGAACTTCTTGCCGGTGACTAACTTTTCCGTTACGCAGTCGAAAAACCTTATCTCGACCGTGAGCTTGTCGCCCTCAAGGAGAAAGCCGCCCTTTACCAGCGCGTCCGCGCCTATTGCCCGCCAGCTCTTGAAGTCGGTCTCTGATTCGGTGAGCCCGGACCTTAAAGGGTCTTCCAGGTTGGCCTTCGCGTCGATGACCTTGAAGAACCCGGAGAACCTGAGGTCAGTGACGATAGCGTCGTAAAGCTCTTTTTTTATCGAGTCGCTTAAGTTTTTATCTCGGGCCGGGGCCTGGCTGAGGTCGCGGAACTCCTGCACGGCAACCGGCAGGGCGCTTTGCGACGGGGCCGCCAGGTCGATATAGACCTTGCCCCACGCCGGAGCCGAAAGTGCCGTGAATAATATTATCAGAAGGAATGGAATGAATTTCTTTGCCAATTGTGTCCCTTATTGTGCGCAGCCCGGGCAGAACCTCAGGCCTGTTTCAAGGAAGCTCCCTTCCATGTCAACGGGAAGGGGCGGGAACGGCGCGGCTTTTTTTACGGCCTTCAACAGTGATGCGTCAAATGCCTTGTCGCCCGAGCTCTTTTCCACGGATACATCAAGGAGCTTGCCAGTGCGGGCTATTTTGACAGATACTATGATCTCAATGCTGTCGTTAACGCCAATGGGGTATTGCCAGTTCTCATCTACATAACTCTTTATGACCCCGAAATAGGCCGGGTACTTTTTCTCAAGGTCTACTTTCGAAGCCCCGCTTGCCGGGTTTTGCGGCGCGGAAGTCTGCGGCTTCAAGGCTGGCGCTGCTTTTGGCGAAGCGGCCCTTGAGCCTATCTCTTCCCTGAGTTTTGATACGCGCGCATCTCTTGACTGCCGCTCCGCTTCCATTTTCTTTTTAAGGTCGTCTATGGTTGAGGCTACCAGGGCCTCGTCCTTGCGGCGTTCGACCTTTTTCTCAAGCTTTTTAATCGTGTCGTCGACAGAGGGCTTCTCCTTGACCTTTATGGCCTCGGGAGAGACTTTAAGCGGCTCGGCCTTGAGTGCGGCCTTTGCAAGCGGCACTGGCGGCGCTGGCTCTTCTTTTACAGCTTCGGCGATTGGTGCCGGGCCGGGCCGGGGGCCCTGGGCCACGAGGTCAACGGTGTATACCGGCGTTATGAAGACCCGGCTTGCACCGGAGGCGAACAGGAGCGCCACTGCCGCAAGGAGCGCTGCGTGCAGTATGATCGACCCGGCAAGCGTCTTGCCGAAGCCGTTCATGGAAGGGCCTCTCACCGGGCCTCTTCCGGCTCGGTCATCATGCCGACTTTTTTTATCCCGGCCTTCCTGATGTCTGCCATCGCCTCCACGACCGCGCCGTACGGCACGGCTTTATCGGCCCTTAAAAGGACCATCTTGTCCTTATTGGCCGCGGCGATAGCTTCAAGTTTTTCCGCGAGTTCCTTGCGCTTGAACTGCCTGCCGTTCAGGTATACGCGCTTTGCCTTATCTATCGTGACGACGAGAGGCTCGTCCTGCGAGTTTATCGCCGTGGCCTCGACCTGAGGCAGGTTCACATCAAGGCCTTCCTGCATCATGGGGGCGGTGACCATGAAGATTATGAGGAGCACCAGCATCACATCCACCAGCGGCGTGACATTTATCTGGGACATGAGGACCCTTCCTTTGCGGCTGCCGGTCTCCATGCCCTTATCCTTTTTTGCCTGCCTGTTTTTCTATGACATTCATGAGGTCCGAGGAGAAGTTGTTCATCTCGGTCGTGATGCGACCTATCCTCGTAAGTATATGATTATAACCCATGACGGCCGGTATTGCCGCAAGAAGGCCCATGGCTGTTGCCACAAGCGCCTCTGATATGCCGGGGGCCACGACCGCGAGGTTGGCGGAACCCTTAGCCCCGATGTCCCTGAAAGAGGTCATTATGCCCCAGACGGTGCCGAAAAGACCTATGAACGGGGCGGTGTTGCCTGTTGTGGCGAGAAAGCCCACGGCGTACTCTAACTTCGCTGTCTCGATGTCAGCGGCTTTTTTGATTATGCGCTGGAACCTGTCGAGGTCTTCGCGCTGGAGCCAGGGAGAGCCGCCGTCGGCGGACTTCATCTGGCTTGAGAGCTCGTTGTAGGCGGAGTTGAAGATAGCCGCAAGAGGCGTGTTGGTAAAACTTTTGGAAGCAGCCTGGACCTGCGCGAACTGGCGTTTTTCCCAGAAGATGTCGTAGAAGGCCGTTGTCTCCTTTTCGATTTTCTTAAGGAGCAGGACCTTGTACGCTATTATGGCCCAGGAGAATACCGAGAACACAAGCAAGGCCAGGAGCACGAACTTGACCATCGGTCCCGCTCCCCAGACCATCTCCCAGAGCCCGGTTTTTGAAGAAATAGCCGGGATATCCAAAATCAGTTCTCCTCTTTTTTAAATTGCCGTGCGGGCAAGCCCTGAGGGCACAATATAGCCCATCGGGGGGGTGCGTTCCGTGACTTTTATCTGTTTGAAAAGTTTAATTAAAGGTAACATCATTGTACCCCTTAGTCAACCTCAACACGAAAAAATGTTTGCTTAAAAAGCCGCTTTGAAATAGAATATCCACGCATAAATACACAGGTTTTCCAAGGCGCATGAAACTAATCCTCCTGGCATCGGCCGGTGCAATCGGCACGCTCGCAAGGTATCTTCTCGGAGGCCTCGTCCAGAGGCTTTACGGCGGCTCCTTTCCGTGGGGCACTTTCGCGGTCAACATGACCGGGACATTCCTTTTCGGGCTGGTCTGGTCTCTGGCCGAAGACAGGCTCATAATCAGCGGAGAGGCGAGGGTCGTCATACTCGTCGGCTTCATGGGCGCGTTCACGACATTCTCGAGTTTGATGTTCGAGACCGGCGAGCTTATGCGCGACTCCCAGTGGGCCCTTGCCTTCGGCAATCTGGCTTTGCAGAATATTACGGGTATACTTTTTCTTTTCATAGGTTTTGCAATCGGCAGACTGATATAAAAATTGCTCTTTTTCCTGACCTTAAGTGTCAGGGCAGCCTAAAGTCATAATAGGAGGCTTTCCATGAAACTCCCGGAAGAATCAGATCTCCTCAGAATATTCGTCGGCGAAAGCGACAGGTTCGAGGGCCGCCCCCTTTACCAGGCCGTTGTAGAAGAGGCGCGCGGCAGGGGAATGGCAGGGGCGACCGTGCTCCGTGGCCTCATGGGTTTTGGGGCCACCAGCCGCCTGCATACCGTGAAGGTGCTGAGGATATCCGAAGACCTTCCGATGGTCGTGGAGATAGTGGACCGGCCTGAGCGCATTGAGGCCTTTCTCCCTGAGCTTGAGCGCATGGTCCCCGAAGGGCTCATAACAATCGAGAAAGTAAGGGTTATCGCTTACAGGGGCAAAAGGGAGGGTTGAGCGGCCCTTCAGCCGCAGAGCCAACCTTCTATCCAACCAAGTATTTACGAAGTATTTATTTTTTTAACTCTGCCTTGTTTTTTCTTGACACCGCACAACATGTTGTGGTTTACTTACCCTCACAACACAATATAGACCATTTCCTAATCAAATCAACAGGTTAGTTCCACACGCCTTTTGCGCTTTTCTTTTTTTTAAAACGGGCTGGTGGGCGAGGTTTTTATTTGGGGCCGAAACTGTATTTATTAGATATTAAAAGCCGTATTTATTGAAATTATTATATAGCGCACTAAAGCTATATTAGAAGTAAAGGGGGGACGAATGGACCAAGACATGTACAGCCGTTTACTTAAGGCGGAGCCAGCCAAAAAGACACCTCAAAAGGCGCACGCCGAGACCATGCCCGCGATAGAGATAGCCGAGAACGGGCGCAGGGTTCTGGAAAAGCGTTACCTCAAGAGAGACGCCGAGGGAAAGACCCTCGAAACTATAGAAGAGATGTTCTGGCGCGTTGCCGCCAATATCGCCGAGGGCGACAGGAAGTTTGACAAGAACGCCGATGTCGAGGCTGTCGCCAGAGAGTTCTACGCGATGATGGCCGCCCTCGAGTTCATGCCCAACTCGCCGACACTCATGAACGCTGGTAGGGAATTGCAGCAGCTTTCAGCCTGTTTCGTCCTTCCGGTCGAGGACTCGATGGAGTCCATCTTCGAGGCCGTAAAGCACACCGCCCTCATCCACAAGTCTGGCGGCGGCACGGGTTTTTCGTTCTCCAGGCTCCGTCCTTCGGGAGATTCGGTTGGCTCCACCTCCGGCATATCCTCCGGCCCCATCTCCTTCATGACTGTATTTGACAGCGCGACCGAAGCGATAAAGCAGGGCGGCACCAGAAGGGGCGCCAACATGGGCATCCTCCGCGTAGACCACCCTGATATCATGAACTTCATCACATGCAAGGAAGACAACACCAAGCTCAACAACTTCAATGTCTCGGTGAATATTACCGAAGACTTCATGAAGGCCGTCGAAGGGAACGAAGAGTACGACATAATAAGCCCCAGGGACAAAAATGTCGTCGGCACAAGGAACGCCAGGGAGGTCTTCGACAAGATAGTGAAGATGGCCTGGAGGAACGGCGAGCCCGGCATAATCTTCATAGACAAGATGAACGAGAACAACCCGACGCCCAATGTCGGCCAGATAGAGTCGACCAACCCGTGCGGCGAGCAGCCGCTCCTTCCGTACGAGTCCTGCAACCTGGGCTCCATCAACCTGAGCCGCATGCTCACGAAGACCGGCGAAGGGTTTGAGATAGACTGGGCCAGGCTTGAGTCGACCGTCGGTAAGGCTGTCCATTTCCTCGACAATGTCATCGAGATGAACAAGTACCCCATCGAGCAGATAGAAAAAGTTACGAAGTCGAACAGGAAGATAGGCCTCGGCGTCATGGGTTTCGCCGATATGCTTATTCGTCTCGGCATACCCTACAACTCTGACGAAGCGGTCGCGCTTGCCGAAGAGCTGATGTCCTTCATACAGAGAAAAGGCAGGGAGGCCACGAGGGAGCTGGCTGCCGACAGGGGAGGCTTCCCCAACTTCAAGGGCTCCATCTACGACGGCAATGGCGAGCCGGTCAGGAACGCTACCGTCACGACTATCGCCCCGACCGGGACCATCTCCATCATCTCGGGCTGCTCTTCCGGCATCGAGCCTCTTTTCGCGCTGGCCTTCACCAGAAATGTCATGGAAGGCACCGAGCTTATCGAGGCCAACCCGATATTCGAGGAGTACGCCAGGGAAAGGGGCTTTGACAGCCCGGAGATAATGAAGGAAGTAGCGAAAAAGGGCAGCCTGCACGATGTTGAGGGCATACCGGATGACATAAGCCGGGTGTTCGTCACGGCGCACGACATATCCCCGGAGTGGCACATAAAGATGCAGGCAGCCTTCCAGAAGTACACGGACAACGCCGTGAGCAAGACCGTGAACTTCCCGCAGGAAGCCACCATCGAGGATGTCGCCTCGGTCTACATACTCGCGTACAAGCTCGGCTGCAAGGGCGTGACCGTCTACAGGGACGGCTCAAGGGACGCGCAGGTGCTGAACATCGGCAGCGAAAAGGCAAAGGCGGCGGTAGAAGCCGTGCCAGCTCCGGTTGAGCACCCGGCTGTGCACAAGCCCAGGGAGCGGGGCGAAGTCGCTTTCGGCATCACCCGTAAGATGAAGACCGGCTGCGGCAACCTCTACATAACCATCAACGAAGACGAAGAGGGCCGCCCGTGCGAGATATTCACCCAGATAGGCAAGGCCGGCGGCTGCGTTTCCTCGCAGTGCGAGGCCATGGGCAGGATGACATCCCTTGCTCTGAGGAGCGGCGTTGAGGCCCAGGAGATAGTGACCCAGATGCGCGGCATAAGCTGCCATCTTCCGGTCGGCTTCGGCGCGGGTAAGGTCTCGTCCTGCGCGGACGCGATGGCCCAGGCAATGGACTGGTATCTCGGGTACAAGCTGCAGACAGGCGGGGCCGCCATGACCGACATCAGCGCCCTTAGTAGCCTGCCCAAGCAATACACCATGAGCCATGAGGTCTTGAAGCGCGGGGCCTGCCCTGACTGCGGCAGCGCTGTAGAGCACGCGGACGGGTGTCTCGTGTGCAGGGGCTGCGGTTACAGCGAGTGCGGCTAAAAAATTGCTCTTTTTCCCGATCTCTTTGTTGGGCGGAAATGAAAATATTTCCACCCTGCCTCGACCTCGGAAAAAATAGCTGATTTTTGGGGGTAGGGTGGGCATCGCCCACCATTATGGAATGAGATTTTTTTGGCGGGCAGTGCCCGCCCTACAAGACTTGAAAGGGGAAACCTTTTGGACATAGAAATAGACTTTGAGTGCCGCGAGTGCGGGTGGGTGTTCGGGAGGAGTTTTCTGGCGCTTGAGCACGGCAAGGCTTTGAAATGCCCGTTCTGCGCCGGGGCGTCGGTCACCATAAGAAGCGAGACGGTAAGGGAAGAGGTGACGGAAACCGACCTTCCGGAGCCGTCTCTTGGCGAACGGCTGACGGTCATGAGCAAGATAAAGCTTTAGGTTTGGAATAAAGGGGGGGCGTCCCGAAGGGACGCCCCCCTAAGTTTTTATAATGTTCAGTGGTAGTTTTTTCAGTCATTGCGAGGAAGGGAACGACGATCTCCGCTCGCTGTCGGGCTCGTTCGCGCTCAACCGCCCCGTTCTGAGGCTTACCAACACGGAGGAGGACCATGTCCAACGAGAAGCTGGCCGGTTTGATAGTCGCCCTTGATCGCTTACCTGACAAGTTTCCGACACACAGACATGAGGGAGCCTTCTGGGAGAGTCTCGGTCGTGCGATTGCGACGTTTGGGTTTCTTGAGGAAATCTTACGTAAGGCGATCTTTGCATTTACCGCAATGCGACTATACAACGAATCGGAGATCCCGGAAGCCTACGATCAATGGCTCTCCAAATTGGAGCGTGCGCTTATAGACCAATTGAAGAATCTCATTGATGCCTACGGAAAGGCAGTGCGCGAGCATCCAGACGCTACAGTCGATAATCTCGATGCTTTGCTGGACAAACTCCGAGAGGCCGCAAAAATACGGAACATTTTGTGCCACGCTTCATGGAGGTTACTGGACGCCAGCGGTGCTTCCCTTCCTTTCTTCGTAAACCGCCGGAAAGAGGTTGTCGATACTCCCGTAGATCGACAATTTATCGATCAGGTGCAGCGACACGTGGCCGAGCTGGCATGTGCAGTCATAAGCACCGTTACGCAAATGGGATGGCAGTTACCCGGATCAGCCGGTCCGGGTAAAGCGATCTGGTAGCCGGATGGGCACCGCCCACCATCATTTTTACCGGGTTCAGGTTTGTAACCTGAACCCGAATATTCGGCGAAGGTATCGGGCTATGCCCAGTTCCCAATAAATCTTGCTCAATATCCCTGTTTTTATTCGTGATTTTCTACCAGCTTCTGTCAGGCCCCCACTTCCAAACCCCTTGACGAAACCCCCTGTATAATATATTCTTTTAAGCTATGAAGAATCTCGCAGCTGTTGTCCTTGCGGCAGGCAAGGGCACAAGGATGAAGTCGGAAAAACCAAAGGTACTCCACATCGTGGCCGGGAAGCCGATGCTCTTTTTCCCGGTAAACCTCCTCAAAAACTCGGGCGCTGGAAAGATAGTCCTGGTCGTGGGCTTCGGCTCTGAAGCCGTCGTAGAGGCCTTCAAGGATTACGGCCTCTCGTTCGTCACGCAGGAAGAGCAGCTCGGCACGGGGCACGCTGTCTCGTGCGCCTTGAAAGAGCTTCGCGATTTCACGGGCGATGTCCTCGTGCTCTCCGGAGATGTTCCGCTTATAAGGGAAGAGACCGTAAAGGCCCTGCTCGACCTTCACCGGAAGGGCGCAAAGGCAAAGGCGGCCATCTCTCTTGTCACTACAGTCGTTGAAAACCCCAAAGGCTACGGCAGGATAGTGCGGGACGCCGACGGGGAGATAATACGGATAGTCGAGGAAAAGGACTGCAGCCCTCTCCAGAGGAAGATTCAGGAAGTAAATACCGGCATATACCTTTTCTCCGCCAGCTTCCTTCATGCCAACATCAAAAAACTCGGCAAAGAGAACGCGCAGGGCGAATATTATCTGCCTGACCTCGTGCACCTGGCCGTTGGCGAAGGCTTGAGGGTCGATTCAATATCTACACTTGATGCCACCGAAGTCATGGGCGTAAACAACAGGGTCGAGCTTGCCATAGCCGGAGAGCACATGAGGGCTCGCATTAACGAGGCGCTCATGGTCTCGGGTGTGACAATAATAGACCCACGGGCCACCTATGTTGATTTCGGCGTAGCAGTCGGGGTCGATACCGTCATATACCCGGGCGTGCGTCTAACAGGGGCGACCGTCATAGGCGCGAAGTGCGTCATAGAGGAAGGCTCTGTAATAACCTCGTCGAAAGTGGGCGACGGCTCGGCGATAAAGAGCTATTCCGTCATAGAAGATTCAGAGGTTGGAAAAGAAAATGCCATAGGCCCGTTCGCGAGGCTAAGGCCCAAGACCATTCTTGCCGATAAGGTAAGGATTGGCAATTTTGTGGAAGTGAAGAAAAGCTCGCTTGGAAAAGGCAGCAAGGCCAACCACCTCACCTATCTGGGCGATTCGGTCATAGGAGAGGGCGTCAACATCGGGGCTGGCACCATCACCTGCAACTACGACGGCACGAACAAGTCGGTTACGACTATAGAGGACGGCGCGTTCATCGGGAGCGATTCCCAACTTATCGCCCCTGTCACCGTTGGCAAGGGCGCTTATGTCGGCTCTGGCACGACGGTCACGAAGAATGTCCCAGCCGGGTCGCTCGTCATAACAAGAGCGCCTGAAAAGGTAATAGAGGGCTGGGCCGGAAGAAAGTTCAAAGGCAAAGGCAAGGAGAAGGAATAATATGTGCGGCATCGTAGCTTATGTTGGCCCGAAGGACACTGTAGGAGTCCTCGTCGACGGCCTTAAAAGGCTCGAGTACAGGGGCTATGACTCTTCAGGCATAGCCGTTTTCAAGGGCGACAAGATAGAGTTGAGAAGGAGCGTCGGCAAGCTCCATAAGCTGTGCACTGAGCTCGATAAAAAGCCGCTCGACGGCAACATAGGCATCGGGCACACCCGCTGGGCTACCCACGGCCGGCCTTCCGAGCAGAACGCGCACCCGCACATCGAAGGCGGCGTGGCGGTCGTGCATAACGGCATAATAGAGAACTACCTCGCCCTGAAAGAAGAGCTCATGGCAGAGGGCGCGAAGTTCAAGTCAGAGACAGACACCGAGATATTGAGCCACCTAATATGCAGGGAGATAAAAAAGGGCAGGTCCCTTGTCGAGGCGGTGAGGGCATCGGTAAAGCTCGTGAAGGGCACTTACGCGCTGGCGGCCATGTGCGAAAGCGAGCCGGACAGGATAGTGGGCGCGCGCATGGAATGCCCGCTGATACTCGGCATAGGCGACGGTGAATCAGTACTCTCGTCCGACATACCGGCCATACTCAATATCACCCGGAAGGCCCTGTTCCTCAAGGACGGCGAGATGGTCACCATCACAAAACAAGGGGCCCAAGTCGAGACCTTTGAAGGCGTAAAGGTCGACAGAAGCCCGACTGTCGTCAACTGGTCGCCCATCATGGCCGAGAAGAACGGCTACAGGCATTTCATGCTCAAGGAGATATTCGAGCAACCCAGGGCCATAACAGATACCTTCAGGGGGATTGTCACCGAAGAGACAGGCGATGTCTTCTTAAATAAATTTGATATACCGCTCGAAGATATAAAGAGGATATACCTTGTGGCGTGCGGCACATCCTGGCACGCGGCCCTTGTCGGCAAGTTCCTCATAGAGGAATTTTTTCAGGTCCCGACCGAGGTCGACCTCGCGTCCGAGTTCCGCTACAGAAGTCCGCTGGTCGACAAGAACTGCCTCGTGATCTCCGTCTCCCAGTCAGGCGAGACCGCCGATACGCTCGCGGCTGTTAAAGAGTGCAAGAGGAAAGGCGCGCGCACCATATCGATATGCAACGTCATGGAGTCGAGCCTCACGAGGGAGACCGAATGGTCGTTCATGACGCACGCCGGGCCCGAGATTGGCGTGGCTTCGACAAAGGCCTTTACGACCCAGCTCACTGCCTTCTACCTGCTGGCCCTGTACATGGGAAGGCGTTCCGGCAGGGTGAGTACTGACGCGGCGGTGGCCCTCGTGCAGGAGCTTGTAAGGCTTCCCAAGAAGCTCGATCAGGTTTTGGAGCAGGCCCCCGCGATAGAGTCTCTCGCGAAGAAATATTTCCACCTCCGTGATTTCATCTATCTGGGAAGGGGCCTTAACTACCCCATAGCTTTAGAGGGGGCCTTGAAGCTCAAGGAGATTTCCTACATACACGCCGAGGGCTATGCCGCTGGCGAGATGAAGCATGGCCCCATAGCTCTTATTGACGAGAACATGCCGGTCGTGGCAATGGCCCCGCGTGATGCGAGCTACCCCAAGATGCTCGGGAACATGGAAGAGGTTAAGGCAAGGGGAGGCCGCCTCATAGCTATAGTTAATGACGGAGACACCGAGGCATGCCAGAAGGCAGACGACTTAATATGTGTGCCGGAGGCGTCTTCACACTTGATGCCGATCATCATGTCAGTGCCCTTGCAGCTGCTGGCCTACCATATCGCAGTGCTGAAGGGCACGGATGTGGACCAGCCGAGGAATCTGGCCAAGAGCGTTACTGTCGAATAGCTATCTTTAAAAATTGCCATTTTTCCCGATATCTGTGTCAGGGCGGAAATAAAAATGCTCACATATTTTCATATATGCTGCGCTTTTTATTTCCGCCCTTCCTTGATCTCGGAAAAAATATCTAATTTTTAGAGGCAGCAATAATCCTTCCATCTCATCCTTATCATTTTTCCCAATTCCAAATGAATATATGCGCCCGTACCTATTGTCCTATATGCTGCGCTTTTTATTTCCGCCCTTCCTTGACTTCAGAAAAAATAGCTGTTTTTTAGAAGCGGCAATAACAATCCCCTCCCAATCCTATTCATTTGCCTAATCACATTTTCAGGTGATATAATACGCCGGTTTTATGAATTCATTTGGCAGGCGTATTTATGGACCGCACGACCGTTTACATTGTTTTCATAATCGCGGCTTACCTTATCGGCTCGATACCGACAGGCATAGTCATCTCAAAGGTCATGGGCAAAGGCGACCCGAGAAAGTCCGGGAGCGGCAACATCGGGGCAACGAATGTCGGGCGCACTTCAGGCAAGCTCGCCGGGATATTGACCCTTTTGGGAGATGTATTGAAGGGCGGCGTCCCGGTGTTCTTAGCTTTTCAGTTCTACCATGAAAGCCTTTTCGTAAGCCTCGTCGGGCTCGCGGCCTTTCTGGGCCATCTTTTCCCGGTCTATCTCGGCTTCAAGGGAGGCAAGGGGGTTGCGACAGGCCTGGGCGTCATGGTCGTAATCTGCCCGCTCGCGACACTATTGAGCGCGGTCGTATTCGTTGTCGTGGCGTATTTGAAGAGATATGTCTCTCTCGCCTCGATGATAGCGGCGGCCATGCTGCCGGTATTCATGTCTTTTTTCCCGAGAGGCAGGAATTATGTCGGCATGGGCGTTGTGGTGGCTGTTCTCATAATATGGAAGCACAAAGACAATATAAAGCGTCTCGTTGCGGGAACTGAAAACAGGATAGGCGGCAAGAAACAATAATCCGCAAGGGTTGATAATGCGTAAGGTGCATATATATCTATTAGGTGTGGCTTCCCTTGGGTTGGCGTATGAGCTTTTGAAAGCGGCGATCCCCAGCAAACCGCTCTTTTTTGCCATTGCTGTAATTTATTTAATTGTCCTCCGTTTAATCGCAGAGCGTTTTGGGCGGCAATAGAGAAACCAATCACGGCACATAACTTCCCCCATGCTCCACGATCTTCAACTCCACTCCCGAATCTTTTCTGTAAACCTCTTTCAATCGCCTGACCGGAAGGTCCAAAGGTTCATCCGATAGGTCGAATGTCCCCCAGTGTATTGGCACGAACACTCGGGCCTTGAGCTCTTTGGCAGCCTTTAACGCCTCTTCCGGGTTCATGTGGTTTTCTTTCATGAACCAGCGCGGCTCATAGGCCCCTATAGGCCCGAAAAAGACATCAACCGGGCCGTACTTTTCGCCTATATCCCTGAAGCCGCTGAAATAGCCCGAATCTCCGACCCAATAGTATTTTTTCCCGTTTCGCTCAATAAGAAAGCTGCACCAGAGCATCCTGTTCCCGTCGGAAAGCATCCGCTTTGACCAGTGCTGGACAGGAAGAGAAGTTATCTTCACGCCGCCGTAAGAGTACTCTTCAGACCAGTCTACGGTGGCGTGCCGCGTTATGCCGAGAGAGTTGAAATAGCCCTTGTAGCCGGGCCCGGTCACGAAAAACGGGTCAAACCGCTCTTTGAGGAATTTTACGCTCTTCGTGTCCAGGTGGTCGTAATGGCCGTGGGAGATAAGCACGATATCGACCTTGGGGAGGCTTGTCGGGTCTATGGGCAGAGGGGTCTGTCTTTTTACGAGGAAGTTCACATCCCACAAGACAGGGTCTGTCATTATTACGAGGCCGCCCACGCGCATCAGCACGGTTGAGTGGCCCAGCCAGACAAACCAGTCGCCTTTTTGCTTTTCAAGGGCCTGAAAATCTGGCTTCTGGACGCGGAACTCCGGCTTTTTCTTTTTTTCTTCCTTGTACGGGTTGTCCGAGAACTTCCATTTGAGGAAATCGAAGAAAGAACGGCCTTCTTCGCCTAGCCAGGGGTTGTAGAACCTGCCGTCTTTATCGACCGGCGCTTTCCTCAATGCGGGCTCCTCAGCAAGGGCGCTAAACGGCGCGAGCAGGATTATTATAAGTATGAGGGCTCTCAGTGTCATCGTAACTCCAATGAGTATAACAGAGTCGGCCTGTTGCTTGAAGCTTTTGACATGGAGGCAGGGTGGAGGAACAAGATATTACCCTCCCCTCTATCCCCTCCCATCGAGGGAGGGGAGGTTTAGATAGATAAAGTATGGATGATTCATCGGCTGATGCGCGTTTTCTGTGCAGGCGTTTGGCTGGCTGCCTCTTTTTTAGGCTGAAAGGCCTGTCTTAGGGGCAAAAAAAGCTGTTTTTTTGAAGAAAAACACGGCACGGTTATTGCTTTTGTATATTGGTCAAGCAAGCGGGCAAATTGGCCTGCCTTTAGGCTTTAAACAGCTTTACAAGCATTGTCTCGTGTGTTAGTTTTTTGGGAACTCAAATCCCCTGGGGGTATTCTGATGAAGAAGATAGAGGCTATCATAAAGCCTTTCAAGCTCGACGAGGTGAAAGAAGCCCTCAACGAGATAGGGATAAAGGGCATAACCGTCTCCGAGGTCAAGGGTTTCGGAGA